>Ga0209594_1000611_pt1 | contig 20119 bp, 18 predicted proteins | sample AshMeaCrysSpring_FD_184126 | JGI IMG/M metagenome (GOLD analysis project Ga0209594, IMG submission 184126) | Groundwater microbial communities from Big Spring, Nevada to study Microbial Dark Matter (Phase II) - Ash Meadows Crystal Spring... | ecosystem: Environmental > Aquatic > Deep subsurface... | reverse complement strand
GCTGGTGGTGGGCTCCAACCTGCGCAAGGACCATCCGCTGTTCGCGCAGCGCATCCGCCAAGCTGTGCGCCACGGCGCGCAGCTCAGCGCCATCACCTCGAAGCAGTTGTTCAAGGGCACCGATGCCTGGGCGATGAAGGTGGCGCAAGCCGTCGTGACCGAAGCCGGGCAGTGGGCCCAGGCATTGGCCGACGTGGCGGCCGCGATTGCCGCCGAAAAGGGTGTTGCGGCGCCGGCCGCGGGCCAGGCAACGGCGCAGGCGCAAGCCATCGCCAAGTCGCTGCTGGGTGGCGAGCGCAAGGCTGTGCTGCTGGGCAATGCGGCTGCGCACGCGGCCAATGCCTCCAGCCTGCTGGCCTTGGCGAACTGGATTGCTGCACAGACCGGCGCCAGCGTGGGTTACCTGACCGAGGCCGCCAATACCGTCGGCGCCCAGTGGGTCAAGGCCCAGCCGCAGGGCGATGGCCTGAACGCCGCGCAAATGTTGGCAGGTGGCCTCAAGGCGGCCGTGCTGCTGAACGTCGAGCCCGAAGACACCGCCGCCGGTCAGGCGGCCGCTGCCGGCCTGAACCAGGCGGAAATGGTTGTCACGCTGAGCCCGTTCAAGACCAACCTGGCGTTCAGCGACGTACTGCTGCCCATCTCGCCCTTCAGCGAAACGTCCGGCAGCTTCGTCAACGCCGAAGGCCGCCTGCAGAGCTTCCACGCGGTGGTCAAGCCGCTGGGTGAGACCCGCCCGGCCTGGAAGGTGCTGCGCGTGCTGGGCAACCTGCTGGGCCTGCCGGGCTTCGAGTTCGAGACCTCGCAGGACGTGCTGGCAGCCGCCACCGCCACGCCGGTAAATCTGTCCAACGCGACGCAGGCCGGCATCAGCCTGGCCGCCCCGACGATCGAGCCGGTGGTGGCGTCCATCTATCAACTCGACGGCCTGGTCCGTCGCGCGCCGTCGCTGCAATTGACGGCCGATGCCCGTGAACAAGGGGTCACCGCATGATCGACGCGCTGTACAACGGCGGCCTGAACCTGCTGGCCGCGAGCTGGTGGACCACCATGGCGTGGCCGGTGCTCTGGATCCTGATCAAGATCGTGGCCGTGCTGGCGCCGCTGATGGGCGCCGTGGCCTATCTGACGCTATGGGAGCGCAAGCTGCTCGGTTTCATGCAGGTGCGCTATGGCCCCAACCGTGTCGGCCCGATGGGCCTGTTGCAGCCGATTGCCGATGCACTCAAGCTGCTGACCAAGGAAATCATCCAGCCGAGCGCGGCCGCCAAGGGCCTGTTCGTGCTCGGCCCCATCATGGCCATCATGCCGGCGCTGGCCGCTTGGGTGGCGATTCCCTTCGGCCCCGACGTCGCGCTGACCAATGTCAACGCCGGTCTGCTGCTGATCATGGCCATCACCTCGATCGAGGTCTATGGCGTCATCATTGCCGGCTGGGCCTCCAACTCCAAGTACGCCTTCCTCGGCGCGCTGCGCGCCTCTGCGCAGATGGTGAGCTACGAGATTGCCATGGGCTTTTGCTTCCTGGTGGTGCTCATGGTGTCCGGCAGCATGAACCTGACTGACATCGTGATGGGGCAGGGCAAGGGCTACTTTGCCGACATGGGGCTGACCTTCCTGTCCTGGAACTGGCTGCCGCTGCTGCCGATCTTCATGGTCTACCTGATTTCCGGTGTGGCCGAGACCAACCGCCATCCCTTTGACGTGGTGGAAGGCGAGGCCGAGATCGTGGCCGGCCACATGGTCGAGTACTCGGGCATGGGTTTCGCCATCTTCTTCCTGGCCGAGTACGCCAGCATGTGGCTGGTGTCCATCCTGGCGGTGATCATGTTCATGGGCGGCTGGATGTCGCCGATCGACAGCGCGTTGTTCAACTGGATTCCTGGCTGGATCTGGCTGGGCCTGAAGACCTTCGTCGTGGTGTCGATGTTCATCTGGATCCGCGCCACCTTCCCGCGGTTCCGCTACGACCAGATCATGCGTCTGGGCTGGAAGATCTTCATTCCGGTCACCCTGGTGTGGCTGCTCATCGTCGGCATCTGGATGCAGACGCCGTGGAACATCTGGAATTAAGCGGGTCAAGACATGGCTGCCACTGCTACATCCAACACTGCTGCGACCTTCTCCTTCAAGGACTTCCTCAAGAGCTTCATGCTGGTGGAGCTCTTCAGGGGCATGGCCCTGACCGGCCGCTACGCGTTTGCCCGCAAGGTGACGGTGCAGTTCCCGGAAGAGAAGACCCCGTTGTCGCCGCGCTTCCGTGGCCTGCACGCGCTGCGCCGTTACGAGAACGGTGAAGAGCGCTGCATCGCCTGCAAGCTGTGCGAGGCCGTCTGCCCGGCCATGGCGATCACCATCGAGTCCGACGTGCGCGCCGACGGCAGCCGCCGCACCACGCGCTACGACATCGACCTGACCAAGTGCATCTTCTGCGGCTTCTGCGAGGAGAGCTGCCCGGTCGACTCCATCGTCGAAACCCAGATCTTCGAGTACCACGGCGAGAAACGCGGTGACCTGTACTTCACCAAGGAGATGCTGCTGGCCGTGGGCGACCGCTACGAGAACGAGATCGCCGCCGCCAAGGCGGCCGATGCCCCCTACCGCTGATACGCCGCTGAAAGCCCCGATCCATGGACGTCAAGACCGGTTTCTTCTATCTGTTCTCGGTGGTGCTGCTGTTTGCGGCCTTCCGGGTCATCACGGCGCGCAACCCGGTGCATGCCGTGCTGTTCCTCATGCTCTCGTTCTCGCAGGCATCCGCCATCTGGCTGCTGCTCAAGGCCGAGTTCCTGGCCATCACGCTGGTGCTGGTGTACCTGGGTGCGGTGATGGTGCTGTTCCTGTTCGTGGTCATGATGCTGGACGTCAAGATCGACGCGCTGCGCCAGGGCTTCTGGAAGCACTTCCCTTTGGCGGCGCTGCTGGGCGCCATCGTGGTGTTCGAGATGGCCGCGGTGCTGATGTCCGGCTTCCGGCTCAGTGAGCCTGCACGCGTGGTCCAGGTCGCTGGCCAAGCTGCGATGGAGGTGTCGAACTCCAAGGAGCTGGGCAAGCTGCTTTACACCCAGTATGTCTACCCGATTCAGGCGGCGGCCGTCATCCTGCTGGTGGCCATGATTGCCGCCATTGCGCTGACGCTGCGCTCACGCAAGGACACCAAGACCATCGATCCGTCCGAGCAGGTGCGTGTGCGCGCCAGCCAGCGACTGGAGATCGTGAAGCTCAACCCGACGCGTCCGGCGCCGGCCGCTGAAGCCGCGCCCGAGGAGAACAAGTGATGACTCTGACCCTGGGCCACTACCTGACGCTGGGCGCCATGCTGTTTGCGCTGGCGGTCGTCGGCATCTTCCTGAACCGCAAGAACCTGATCGTGCTGCTGATGGCCATCGAACTGATGCTGCTGGCCGTCAACATGAACTTCGTCGCGTTCTCGCACTACCTGGGCGACATGCACGGTCAGGTGTTCGTGTTCTTCATCCTGACCGTGGCAGCGGCGGAGTCGGCCATCGGCCTGGCCATCCTGGTGCTGCTGTTCCGCAACAAGTCCAGCATCAACGTGGACGAACTCAACGAGCTCAAGGGCTGAACCCGCCGGTCCATCAAGGTACTAGAAGATGAGTCAAACCCTGAATGCATCCACCCTGCTGGCCGTGCCGCTGGCGCCGCTGGTCGGCTCCGCGCTGGCCGGTATCCTGGGCACCAAGTTCGGTGGCAACTGGATCGGCCGCCGGCTGTCGCACTCGCTCACCATCCTCGGCGTGCTGGTGGCCTTCATCCTGTCGGCCATGACGCTCAAGAGCGTGGCCATGGACGGCGCGCGCTTCAACGAGACGCTTTACACCTGGATGGTGGTGGGCGGCCTGAAGATGGAAGTCGGCTTCATGGTCGATGGTCTTACCGCCATGATGATGTGCGTGGTGACTTTCGTCTCGCTGATGGTGCACATCTACACCATCGGCTACATGGAGGAAGACGAGGGCTACAACCGCTTCTTCGCCTACATCTCGCTGTTCACCTTCTCCATGCTCATGCTGGTCATGAGCAACAACCTGCTGCAGCTGTTCTTCGGCTGGGAAGCGGTGGGCCTGGTGTCCTACCTGCTGATCGGCTTCTGGTTCAACAAACCCACGGCCATCTTCGCCAACATGAAGGCCTTCCTGGTCAACCGCGTGGGCGACTTCGGCTTCATCCTCGGCATCGGCCTGATCGCGGCCTATGCCGGCACGCTGAACTACACCGAGGTGTTTGCCAAAGCCGGCGAACTGGGTGCCATCGAGTTCCCCTGGTACATCCTGGGCCAGGACGCGATGCTGATCACCGTGATCTGCATCTGCCTGTTCATCGGCGCCATGGGCAAGTCGGCCCAGTTCCCGCTGCACGTCTGGCTGCCGGACTCGATGGAAGGCCCGACGCCGATCTCCGCCCTGATCCACGCCGCGACCATGGTGACGGCCGGCATCTTCATGGTGGCGCGCATGTCGCCGCTGTTCGAACTGTCCGATACGGCGCTGAGCTTCATCCTCGTGATCGGTTCCATCACCGCGCTCTTCATGGGTTTCCTGGGCATCATCCAGAACGACATCAAGCGCGTCGTGGCCTACTCCACGCTCTCGCAGCTGGGCTACATGACGGTGGCTCTCGGGGCTTCCGCCTACTCGGTGGCCGTGTTCCACCTGATGACGCACGCTTTCTTCAAGGCACTTCTGTTCCTCGGTGCCGGTTCGGTCATCATGGGCATGCACCACAACCAGGACATCCGCTGGATGGGTGGCGTGCGCAAGTACATGCCGATCACCTGGATCACCTCGCTGCTGGGCTCACTGGCCCTGATCGGCACGCCGCTGTTCTCGGGCTTCTACTCCAAGGACAGCATCATCGAGGCCGTGCACTTCAGCACGCTGTGGGGTGCCGGCTTTGCCAACTTCGCCGTGCTGGCCGGTGTCTTTGTTACCGCCTTCTACTCCTTCCGCATGTATTTCCTGGTCTTCCACGGCAAGGAACGCTACGACCAGAATCCGGATGCGCACCATGACGACCATGGCCACGGCCATGACGACCACCATGAGCCGCACGAGTCGCCGTGGGTGGTGACGGTGCCGCTGGTGCTGCTGGCCATTCCCTCGGTGGTGATCGGCTACCTGACCATCCAGCCCATGCTGTTCGGTGACTTCTTCAAGGACGCCATCACGGTCAACAGCGCCGCCCACCCGGCGATGACCAAGCTGGCCGAGATTTTCCACGGCCCGCTGGCCATGGCGACCCATGCGTTCAGTACGCTGCCGTTCTGGCTGGCACTGGCCGGCGTGGCGACGGCCTACTACATGTACATGGTCAACCCGGCGCTGCCGGCGGCCATCCAACGCGCGGCGAAGCCGATCTATACGCTGCTGGAAAACAAGTACTACATGGACTGGATCAACGAGCACATCCTGGCCCGTGGCGCCCGGATGTTGGGTGTCGGCCTGTGGAAGGGCGGCGACCAGGCCGTGATCGACGGTGCCGTGGTGAACGGTTCCTGGAAGCTGGTCGGCTGGGTGGCGGGCGTGGCGCGCTGGATCCAGTCGGGCTACCTGTACCACTATGCGCTGGCGATGATCGTCGGTGTGCTGGTACTGATGTCGTACTTCGTGACCTGGCCGATGCTGGTCGAGTGGCTCAGCCGATAAGGAGAAGAAGAAATGGGTTTGTTGAGCCTGGCTATCTGGATGCCGATCGCGTTCGGCGTGGTGCTGCTGGCCCTGGGGCGCGATGAGCACGCGCGCGTGGTGCGTTGGGTGGCGCTGATCGGTGCGTTGGCAAGCTTCCTGGTGACGCTGCCGCTGTACGCCGGCTTCCAGCTCGGCACTGCCGAGATGCAGTTCGTCGAGAAGATGCCGTGGATGGAGCGCTTCAATGTCTTCTACCACCTCGGTGTGGACGGCATTTCCTTCTGGTTCGTGCTGCTGACCGCCTTCATCACCGTCGTGGTGGTGATTGCCGGCTGGGAAGTCATCACCAGCCGCGTCAACCAGTACATGGGCGCCTTCCTGATCCTCAGTGGTCTGATGATCGGCGTCTTTGCGGCACTGGATGGCGTGCTGTTCTATGTCTTCTTCGAGGCGACGCTGATCCCGATGTACCTGATCATCGGCATCTGGGGTGGCCCGAATAAGATCTACGCCGCCTTCAAGTTCTTCCTCTACACGTTGCTGGGCTCGCTGCTGACGTTGATCGCCCTGATCTTCCTCTACACCAAGTCGGGCGGCAGTTTCGATATCGCCACCTGGCACAAATTGCCGCTGGACGGCACCACGCAAACGCTGCTGTTCTTCGCCTTCTTCGCCGCCTTTGCCGTCAAGGTGCCGATGTGGCCGGTACACACCTGGCTGCCCGATGTGCACGTGGAAGCGCCCACCGGCGGCTCCGCCGTGCTGGCGGCCATCATGCTCAAGCTGGGTGCCTACGGTTTCCTGCGTTTTTCCATGCCGATCGCGCCCGATGCCGCGCGCGAATGGGCCTGGCTGATGATCGCGCTGTCGCTGATTGCCGTCATCTACGTTGGCTTGGTGGCCATGGTGCAACAGGACATGAAGAAGCTGGTGGCGTACTCGTCCGTGGCGCACATGGGCTTCGTGACGCTGGGCTTCTTCATCTTCAATGACCTCGGCGTCTCCGGTGGCCTCGTGCAGATGATTGCCCACGGCTTTGTCTCTGGCGCCATGTTCCTGTCCATCGGTGTGCTGTACGACCGCGTGCATTCCCGCGAGATCGCGGCTTATGGCGGCGTCATCAACACCATGCCCAAGTTCGCCGCCTTCGCGCTGCTGTTCGCCATGGCCAACTGCGGCCTGCCGGGCACCGCCGGCTTCGTGGGCGAATGGATGGTGATCCTGGGCGCCGTCAAGTACAACTTCTGGATCGGCCTGCTGGCAGCCACGGCGCTGATCTTCGGTGCCGCCTACACGTTGTGGATGTTCAAGCGCGTCTACCTGGGTCCGGTGGCCAATGACGACGTGAAGGCGCTGTCCGACATCAACAGCCGCGAGTTCCTGATGCTCGCGCTGCTGGCTGTCGCCGTGCTGTGGATGGGTGTGCATCCCAAGCCCTTTACCGACGTGATGGACACCTCGGTCGCGGAGCTGCTCAAGCATGTGGCCCAGTCCAAGTTGAACTGACGAACCGAATTGAAAGACTGAAGATGACTGACAAACTCAGCTGGATTACGGTTTATCCGGAAATCGTTCTGCTCGTCATGGCCTGCCTGATCACGCTGATGGACCTGGGCGTGAGCAGCCGCACGCGCACCCGCACCTACGTCTGGACGCTGGTGTCCCTGGGCGCCGTGGCGCTGCTGCAACTGCTGTACGCACTCGGCGGTGCCACGCTCTACGGCCTGCACAACATGGTGGTCAGCGACCCCATGGGCAACTGGCTCAAGTTCTTCGCCACCATCGCCGTCATGGTGACGCTGGTCTATGCCCGGCCGTACGCCGCCGATCGCGACATGCTGCGCGGCGGCGAGTTGTTCTCGCTGAGCATGCTGGCCCTGCTGGGCATGTTCGTCATGATCTCGGGCAACAACTTCCTGCTGATCTACCTGGGCCTGGAGCTGCTGACCCTTTCCAGCTATGCGCTGGTGGCGCTGCGGCGTGACCACGCCGTGTCTACCGAGGCGGCCATGAAGTACTTCGTGCTCGGCGCGCTGGCCTCGGGCTTCCTGCTGTACGGCCTGTCCATGATGTACGGCGCCACCGGCTCGCTCGACATCAACGCTGTGTTCCGTGCCATCAACTCCGGCAGCGTGAATGCGCAGGTGCTGGTGTTCGGCACCGTGTTCGTGGTTGCCGGTCTGGCCTTCAAGCTGGGTGTGGTCCCGTTCCACATGTGGATTCCGGACGTCTACCAAGGCGCCCCCACCGCCGTCACGCTCATGATCGGCGGCGCTCCGAAGCTGGCGGCCTTTGCCATCGTCATCCGCCTGCTCGTCGAAGGCATGCTACCGCTGGCGATGGACTGGCAGCAGATGCTCATGCTGCTGGCCATTGCCTCGCTGCTGGTGGGCAACCTGGCGGCCATCATGCAGACCAACCTCAAACGCATGCTGGCCTTCTCGACCATCGCCCAGATGGGCTTCGTGCTGCTGGGCCTGATGTCGGGCGTGATCACAGGCAACCTGCTGTCGGCCGACAACGCCTACAGCTCGGCCATGTTCTACGTCGTCACCTACGTGCTGACCACGCTGGCCGCCTTCGGCGTCATCCTGCTGCTGGCGCGCGAAGGTTTCGAGAGCGAAGAGATCGCCGATTTCGCCGGTCTGAACCAGCGCAGCCCGCTTTACGCGGCCATCATGGCAATCTGCCTCTTCTCGCTGGCCGGCATTCCGCCCATGGTCGGTTTCTATGCCAAGCTGTCGGTCCTGCAGGCGCTCGTTGCCTCCGGCCAGACGCTGCACATCGGTCTGGCTGTGTTCGCGGTGATCATGTCGCTGATCGGTGCCTTCTACTACCTGCGCGTCGTCAAGGTGATGTACTTCGACGAGCCGATCACGGCCAGCACGGTGTCCGCGCCGCTGGATGTGCGCGCCGTGCTGTCGGTCAACGGCCTGTTGGTGCTGCTGCTGGGCATCATGCCCGGTGGCCTGATGGCCCTGTGCGCCCAGGCCATCCAGCAGATGCTGAGGAACTGAGTCCATGTCACAAACGGCTGCCGTCTGGTTTGTGGTGCTGGCCGCCCTGGTCGGCGCCAACCTGCCTTTCTTCAACCAGCGCTTGCTGGCGGTGATGCCGCTGAAAGCCGGCAAGAACCTGGCGGTCCGGCTGCTCGAACTGGTGGTGTGCTACTTCGTGGTCGGCGGCATGGCCCTGCTGTTGGAGCAGCGCGCCGGCCAGATCGCGCCGCAGGGCTGGGAGTTCTACGCCATTACGGCAGCCTTGTTCCTGACGCTGGCCTTCCCGGGTTTCGTCTACCGCTACCTGATGAAACACCCCTGAGGTGCTGCGCACTATCCCCTCAAGGGGATGCGCTCAGTGGCCCAGGCTCCACGGGCGCCCGCGGTAAAGTCCGACCATGACCCCTGACGACCGCCATCTGATCGAGACCCGGCAGGAGAGCCAGGAACTGTTCAAGGGCCGCTTCCTGCACGCTTTTCGCGACACCGTACGCCTGCCGGACGGCCAGCAGGCGGTGCGCGAGTATGTGGTGCATCCTGGGGCGGTGATGATCATTCCCTTGCTGCAGGACGGACAGGGTGGTCTGCGCGTGGTGTTGGAGCGCCAGTACCGCTACCCGGTGCAGCAGGTCATGCTGGAGTTTCCCGCCGGCAAGCTCGATCCCGGCGAAGACGTGCTGGCCTGTGCCCGGCGCGAGCTGCAGGAGGAGACCGGTTACGAGGCGGCTGAATGGGCGCGTGCCGGGGTGCTGCATCCCGTCATCTCCTACTCCACCGAGTTCATCGACATCTGGTTTGCGCGCGGCCTGCGCCTGGGCGAACGCCGGCTGGACGAGGGTGAGCACCTCGACGTCTTCACCGCCACGCCGACCGAGCTGCTGCAGTGGTGCCGCGACGGCCAGGTGACCGATGCCAAGACACTCACCGGCGCGCTCTGGTTGCAGAATGTCCTGGCCGGCGCCTGGACACTGGACTGGCAGTCGGTACCCGATGGCCCCAGCCGCCGATAATCCGGTCCAGACAGGGTTGGTCATCATGAAGGTACTGAATCTGCAGTGCGCTGCGCAGCATGTGTTTGAGGGCTGGTTTGCCTCCGAGGAGGACTACGCCAGCCAGACGGCGCGTGGGCTGCTCGAATGTCCACTGTGCGGCGACAAGGCCGTGCACAAGCTGCCCAGTGCGCCGCGGCTGAATCTCGGCGCGCCGCGTGCTGAAGCGGCGACGCCGGGAGCACCGCAACAAGAGGTGGTGTCAGGCGTGTCCGAGCCCTCGCTGCAGGCGGCCTGGATGCAGGCGGCACGCCGCATCATGGCCGAGACCGAGGATGTCGGCACGCGCTTTGCCGAAGAGGCGCGCAAGATCCACTACGGCGAGGCCGAGGAGCGCGGCATCCGCGGCCAAGCGTCACGTGAGGAGACACGTGAGCTGATCGAGGAGGGCATCGCCGTGCTGCCGCTGCCCCTGCCGGACGCGCTGAAGGAGCCTCTGCAGTAGGCAGCTCCTTCAGCGTGAAGGACTACGCCTGGCGGCGCGCCAGCATCTCGCGCAGGGTCTGGGCCAGTTCGTCGGCGGCGAACTTGCCGATGTAGGCGTCTGCGCCCGAGTTCTTCACCAGGTTCTCGTTGGTGGTGCCGGTCAGCGACGAGTGAATCACCACCGGCAGCGAGGCGAACTGGCTGGTTCCCTTGATGTTGCGCGTGAGCATGAAACCGTCCATCTCGGGCATCTCCAGGTCGGTCAGCACCACGGCCACCTTGTCCTGCACCCGCTTGCCTTCGGCGTCGGCCTGCGCCGCCATGGCTTGCAGCGTCTCCCAGGCTTCCTTGCCGGTCTTGGTCATCACGAAGGGGATGCCCATGGCCGACAGGCCCTGCTCGATCATGGACCGCGCCACGGCCGAGTCGTCGGCCGCCAGCACCACGGTGCCGGGCGGCATGTCGACGCGCGCGCCCTTGAGGTCGAGCGGCGCCTTCTTGTCGGCTGGCGTGATGTCACGCAAGATCTGCTCGACGTCCAGCACCTGGGCCAGGCGGGTGTCTTCGGCATCACCGTCCACGCGTGCGATGCTGGTCACCAAGCCACCGCCCTGGCCTTCGGCCGACAGCACATGCTTCCAGTCCAGCCGGACGATCTCGTTCACTTCCTCGACGGCGAAGGCCTGCGTGCTACGCGCGAACTCGGTCACCAGCAGGATGCCGGTGCCCTTCTTCGCCTTGCAGCCCACCACGGCCGGCAGATCGATCACCGGGATGATCTGGCCGCGGATGTTGGCCACGCCCAGCACATGCGGCGGCGCGTTGACCATGGCGGTGATCGGCGGCATGACCAGGATCTCGCGCACCTTGAAGATGTTGATGCCGAACAGCTCGCGACGGTCGGAGCCGGCGGCTTCGCCCAGATGGAACAGCAGCAGTTCGAACTTGTTGCTGGAGGTCAGGTTGGCGCGTTCGTCGATGTCATGAAACGCCTGGCTCATGGCGTGCTCCTTGTGGTTGATGGCTACAGCTTACACCGGGCCGCTGACGGCTGGCAAATGGAAGGTGTCACGTGGTGAACTGCAGTGCCGCCAGCCGCGCGTAGATACCGCCGGCGGTCACCAGCGTTTCGTGGGTGCCTTCCTCGACCTTGCGACCGTGGTCGAGTACCACGATGCGGTCGGCCTGCTGCACCGTGGCCAGCCGGTGGGCGATCACCAGCGTGGTGCGCCCGCGCATGGCCGATTCCAGCGCGGCCTGCACCATGCGTTCGCTCTCGGCGTCCAGCGCGCTGGTGGCTTCGTCGAGCAGCAGCAGTGGTGGGTTTTTCAGCATGGCGCGCGCAATCGCGATGCGCTGGCGCTGCCCGCCCGACAGGCGCACGCCGCGCTCACCCAGGAAGGTGGCATACCCCTCGGGCAGGGCGCGGATGAAATCGTCCGCAAAGGCGTCGCGGGCGGCGGCGTACACCTCTTCATCGCTGGCGTCCGGCCGGCCGTAGCGGATGTTCTCCAGCGCGCTGCTGGAGAAGATCACCGGCTCCTGCGGCACGATGCCGATGCGCTGGCGCAGGTCCGGCAGCGCAAGGTCGCGGATGGGCACGCCGTCGAGCCGGATCTCGCCGGCGCCCGGGTCGTAAAAACGCAGCAGCAGCTGGAACACCGTGCTCTTGCCGGCGCCGCTGGGGCCGACCAGCGCCACTGTCTCGCCTGCGCGCACCGTGAGGGTGAAGTCGCGCAGCGCCGGCTGCAGCGGCCGCGACGGATAGTGGAAGGTAATCGCTTCGAAATTGATAGCGCTTCCCGCCGATCGGGCGGGCGCTGGGGCCGGATTTTGGGGTGAGGCGATGGCGGAGCGGCTGGCCAGCAGTTCCATCAGCCGTTCGGTGGCGCCGGCGGCGCGCAGCAGGTCGCCATAGACCTCGCCCAGCACGGCAAAGGCGCCGGCCAGGATGATCACGTAAACCACCGTCTGCCCCAGGTGGCCGGCCGTGATGTCGCCGCGCAGCACGGCCTGCGTGCCCTGATACAGGCCCCACAGCAGCGCCGCCGAGGTGGCGATGATGATGAAGGCCATCAGCACCGAGCGGGCACGCACACGCCGGCGCGCGGTGCGGAAGGCGTTCTCGCTGGCGGCGTTGAAACGCGCCGACTCGCGCGCCTCGGCGGTGTAGCTCTGCACCACCGGAATGGCGTTGATCACCTCGGCCGCAATGGCGCTGGAATCGGCCACCCGGTCCTGGCTGGCGCGCGACAGACGGCGCACCCGCCGGCCGAACCACAGTGCCGGCAGCACCACCAGCGCCAGCACGCCCAGGACCTGCACCATGACCCAGGGGTTGGTCCACACCAGCATGGCGAGTGCGCCCAGCCCGGTGACCGCATTGCGCAGGCCCATGGAGAAGGAAGAGCCCACCACCGTCTGCACCAGCGTGGTGTCGGCCGTCAGGCGCGACAGCACCTCGCCGGTCTGCGTGGTCTCGAAGAACTCGGGGCTTTGTTGCAGCACGTGGCTGTAGACCGCGTTGCGCACATCGGCGGTGACACGCTCGCCCAGCCAGCTCATCAGGTAAAAGCGCAGGGCCGAGAACACGCCCAGCGCCACCGCCACGCCAAACAGCAGCGCGAAGTGCTCGCGCAGCGCCAGCACCTGCGCGCCGCGCTCCTGCGGCAGCAGCCCGCCATCGATCAGGCTGCGCAGCGCCGTGGGAAAGACCAGCGTGGCCGCGGCGGCCAGCAGCAGGAACAACACGGCCAGCGCGATGCGCAGTCGGTACGGGCGCAGGAAAGGTAGCAGGCCGGAGAGCGACTGAGGGCTGCGGGCGCGGGCAGGGGGGCGGTTGGTGGCGTCGGACATGGTCAGTTGGGAAGCGTCAGCGCAGCATACCCGCAAGTGCGCAAGAAGCGGGTGGCGTCGCTGCGTCCGCAGGGGCCAGAATAGACCCATGTCCACTGCCAACCTGTTCCAGCTCCTGCTGCTGGCCGCCATCTGGGGCGCCTCTTTTCTGTTCATGCGCATTGCCGTGCCGGTGCTGGGGCCGGCATGGCTGATCGAGGCGCGGGTGGTGCTGGCGGCGTTGCTGCTGTGGGCGGTGGCGCGGTGGCTGCGGGAGCCGCCGCTCGGGCTGCGCGGCCATGGCCGGGTTTACCTGGTGCTGGGGCTGCTCAACACCGCGCTACCGTTTCTCTTTTTTGCCTACGCCGCGCGCACGTTGCCGGCCTCGCTGATGTCCATCCTCAACGCCACCGGCCCGATCTGGGGCGCACTGATCGCCGCCCTGTGGGAGCGCACGCCGCTGCGGCCGCGCGTGGTCCTCGGCCTGCTGCTGGGCGTGGCGGGTGTCGGGTTGCTGCTGGGCGTGGAACCGGCGGCGCTGCAGGCCGGCGCTGCGCCCGCCATCGCCGCCACGCTGGCGGCCACCTGCTGCTACGGCATTGCCAGCAACTACGCGCGCGTGGTCGCCACGCCGGGACCACTGGCCAACGCGCATGGCAGCATGTGGGCGGCCGTGCTGTGGGTGGTGCCGCTGCTGGCCTTCATGCCGCCACCCGTGCCTTCGGTGCCGTCGCCCGGCGTGCTGGCCACGGTGGCCGCGCTCGGGCTGCTGTGTACCGGCGTGGCCTACCTGCTGTATTTCCGGCTGGTCGCCGAGATCGGCGCCGCGCCGGCCCTGACCGTGGGCTTTCTGATTCCCTTGTTCGGCGTGCTGTGGGGCTGGCTGTTCCTGGGCGAGTCCGTGGGCTGGCATACCCTGGGGGGCGCGGCCGTGGTGGTGCTGGGCACGGCGCTGGTCACCGGTTTCTCGCCCCGTACGCTGTGGTTGGCCAAGGCGGCGCGTCATGGATGAGCCGCTAACCGACACTCCGGCGCGCCAGTACGCGGTGGTGGCACGCGCCATCGACTACCTGCGCCGGCATGCCCTGCAGCAGCCGTCGCTGGCCGAGGTGGCGCAGGCAGTGCACCTGAGCGAGTTCCATCTGCAGCGCGTGTTTGCTGCCTGGGCCGGCATCTCGCCCAAGCGTTTCCTGCAGTACCTGACCAAGGAGCATGCGCGGCAGGCGCTGCAGGACTCGCAGGACTTGCTCAGTGTCACTGCGGCCAGCGGCTTGTCCAGCGCGGGGCGGCTGCATGACCTGATGGTGAGCTGCGAGGCCATGACGCCGGGCGAGATCAAGCGCGGCGGCGCCGGCCTCAGCCTGGGTTGGGGCCATGCGCTGACGCCGTTCGGCGAGGCGCTGGTGGGCTGGACGCCGCGCGGCCTGTGCTACCTGGCTTTTCTGGAGGGCGACGCCCCGGCGCGCCAGGCGGAACTGCAGGCCCGCTGGCCGGCGGCGGAATACAAGCGCGACGACGCACAGGCGCAGCAGTGGATGGATCGCGTCTTCAACCACACGCCGCAGCCCGGCGCGCTGCATCTGGTGCTGCGCGGCACCAACTTCCAGCTCAAGGTGTGGGAGGCCCTGCTGCGGGTCGAGCCATCGCGCGTGGTGTCCTACAGCCAGCTGGCACAGCTGGCCGGGGCACCGAAAGCGCAGCGCGCCGTCGGCAGCGCACTGGCCGCCAACACCATCGGCTACCTGATTCCCTGCCACCGCGTGATCCGCGAGTCGGGCGAGGTCGGTCACTACCGCTGGGGCCCTGAGCGCAAGGCGGCCATGCTGGCCTGGGAGGCCGGGCATTCTGCCCGGCCTTGAGCGCTCCGCCGGGGCGTCAGAGCTGTTCCAGCGTGCTGCGGACCACCTGCTTCCAGACCGAGGGTGGTTGACCGCTGCGCAGGCGCACCAGGTAGACCTCATCGTTGGCCTGCTTGATGCGCGCCACCGCTTCGGCCACCGGGATGTCGAGCAGGGCGGCAAGCACCAGCGGATTGACGCCGCCGTGGGCCACGATGGCAATGCTGCCGGTCGTGTGGCGGGCCGTGATCTGGCGCACGGCGGCCTTCACGCGATCCGCCTGACTCTGCAGCGACTCGCCGCCATCCAGACTGTCGTCCAGCACGTTGCCGCGCCGGCCGAACTCGGCAAAGAGGGCGGCGTCGCGCTGGTCCTCGTAGATGCCTTCGAACTTGCCGAAAGAGCGTTCGTTGAGGGCCGGCAGTGCGGTCACCGGTGTCGCGCCGGCGAAGGCGGCCGCCGTTTCCTGGGCACGGCGCAGGCCGCTGCTATAGACGTGGGCGAACGGTACCCCCGCCAGCCGCTGCGCCAGCTCCGCCGCCTGCCGGCGGCCGGTCTCGTTGAGCACGTTGTCGGTGGCGCCTTGGAGGCGTTTTTCCAGGTTCCACTGCGTCTGGCCGTGGCGCACCAGGTAGATGTCCAGCACTTGCGTTTCTGCCGCCACCGGCAGCGCCAGGGCGCAGCCGGCGGCCAGCAAGGCCGAGGTGATCAGGGTGCGGCGTTGCATGGTCATGACGATCCCCCTCTCAGCGCGCCGACAGCAGTTCGGGCACGTGCAGCAGGATGAACTCGTTGTCGTCGTTCTTGCCCAGCTGGCGGCCCGAAGAGTAGGGCAGGTTGTTGTCGTTCGCCACGATGATGTGTTCGGCATCGACCACGTCCACGTCTTCGATGGTCACGAAGGGGAAGCTGAACTTGCCGTTCTCGCCACCCACCTTGGCCACGCCCTTCGGGTCCTGGATGTTGAGCAGGTCGATGTAGCCGATCTTGCGTACGAAGCCATTGGCGTCTGCGTCCTTCAGGCTGATCTTGTAGACGCGCTTGAACCTGGCCGGCACGTTCTGGCAGTCCGGTCGCGCCGGGCCGTTGCAGGCGGTGCTTTCCAGACCCTCGCCGTTGTCACGCTCGATGATCAGCCCGGTGTCGGCGTCGATCATGTTGAAGTCGCCGATGTTGTTGCCGTTGAGCTCCAGTGCGTACTTCCAGGAGCGGCCGGTCCATTCGCCCTTGGCCACGCTGAATTCCAGGATGCGCAGGTATTCGCGGCCGTCCTGGGTTTCCCACTTCTTCTCGGCTTCGTTCCACAGCGGGCCTTCGAGCAGCGGGTAGAGGTACTGGCCGTCCTTCGAGGCAGCCATGCCCTCGTAGCCGCGCGAGCGGCGCACCGGGGTGGAGAAGGCGCCGGCCGTGGCGGGCGTGGTCACGGAGAAGTGGTCGGGCGAGCGGGCCAGCTTGCCGTCGATCATCGTGCTGAACACGGCCAGCACCTTGCCCTTGCGGTCGGTCTTGATCAGGTAGGGGCCGAGTTCGTCACCGAACCAGACATGCTCGCCGATGAACTGCATCGACTCGATGTCGAAGTCCGCGCCCGTGAGGTAGCGCTGCTGGGTGCCTTCGTTGACGATCAGGAAGGGCACTTTCTTGTCCGGGTCGTGCAGGAACACGGTCTGCAGGCGCTTCACGGCACCGCTCTTCCAGTCCGGCTTGACGTGGTGGAACATCAGCATGGCGTCAGCCGAATTGGCTTTGCTGCCGAAGCCGTTGTCCGTCAGCACCCAGTAGCTGCCATCTTTCATGGCCTTGATGCCGGAGAAGCCCTGCACCGGTTGGCCCTTGAACGGCAGGCTGATGCCGGTGGGCTTGGGGGCGTCCTTGGCCGACAGGTAGGAGCTGCCGGCGATCACGCCCAGACGGTCTTCGCGCCGGCCGTCGGCGGTCGTGTACTTGCCCGATGTCTGCAGGCTGGCCGGGGCGTCCTTCGGCGCCGCCACAAAGGTCTGCGCCGGCAGCGCGGCGTGGCCGACCAGCGTGGCGGGGAAGGCTTGCTGGGCTTGCGCCGTGGCGCAGGTCAGCACAGTCAGGAGAGACAGCGTCAGAGGTCTGATTCGCATGATGGTTTGGAGAGATGGTTGAACAGGGAATGCGATCGTCCCGCCGGAAGATGACAGTGTCGTGAAGTCCCGTTTCACAGGATTGTCAAAAGTCACTGCTAGCTTGCGGTGTCATGACCTCGAACCCCGCTTACACCTCGCTTCCTTTCATGTCTGTGTCAGCCCGGTCGGACGACCCGGCTCTGCCACATGACAGCGCTCGCATGCTCGATGCCCATTTGCATGCCAGCCTGGCCAAGGCTTGGTCCGGCATATCGCCGGTTTCGCTGGCCTTGGCAGGCATCGACTGGGGCCTTCATTGGTTGACGTCGCCCGGAACCCAGGCACGTCTGGTCGGCAAGGCCTGGCAGGACAGCCAACGTTGGCTGTCCTCCACATGGCAGGCGGGGGTGCGCTTGCCGCAGGCGCAAGGTGAGGCGCAGTTGCAGCTGCCGGCGACGGATCCTCGTTTCGACCACCCGGCCTGGCAGTCCTGGCCCTGGCCTAGCCTGATTGGTGCCGGCAAGGTCTGGGAGGCGTGGTGGCAGGAGGCCAGCGACCTGCGCGGCATGAGAAAGCACAGCCGCGAACAGATGCGCTTCTATGGCCGGCAAGTGCTCGACGTGCTGTCGCCGAGCAACTGGCTGCCCACCAACCCGCAGGCCCAGCAGCTGGCGTGGGAAAGCGGTGGCATGAGTCTGTTCAAGGGGCTGTCCCAGGCGGTCCACGAGATCGGTCAGCGTCACGGCCTGCCGTCGTTGCACGACGATGCGCCGGGGCTCGCGCCGGGCCAGGGGCTGGCCATGACGCCGGGCCGGGTGGTGCTGCGCAACCACCTGATTGAGCTGATCCAGTACGCGCCTAGTACCGCGCGTGTGCACCAGACGCCGGTGCTGATCGTGCCCTCCTGCATCATGAAGTACTACATCCTGGACCTGTCGCCGCATAACTCCATGGTGCGCTGGCTCGTGGGCCAGGGGCATACGGTCTACATCGTCTCGTGGCGTAACCCCGATGCCCAGGACGCCTTGCTGGGCATGGACGACTATGTGCGCGATGGCGTGCTGGCGGCCTGGGAGCACGTGCATGAAACCACCGGCCAGCCGGTGCACCTGGTGGGGTATTGCCTGGGCGGCACCTTCGCCGCCGCGGCGGCTGCGGCGTTGGACGGCGGCAAGACGGAGACGGGCGCGGCTGGGGCGCCGGAGGAGCGTCCCTTGGCCAGCCTGACCTTGATGGCGGCGGAGACCGATTTCACCGAGCCGGGCGAACTCGGCGTGCTGATCGACGAGGCGCAGATTCTGCTGCTTGAGGACATGATGGCCGAGAAGGGCTTTCTGACGGGACGGCAGATGGCCGGATCCTTCCAGTTCCTGCACTCGCGCGAACTGGTGTGGTCCAGCCGCACCCGGCGTTGGCTGCTCGGACAGGAGGAGGTTCCCAATGACCTCATGAGCTGGAATGCCGATGTCACGCGCCTGCCGGCCGTGATGCACAGCCAGTACCTGCGGCGCTGCTATCTGCACAACGAGCTGGCCAATGGCCACTTCACCCTCGACGAGCAGCCGCTGTCCCTGCGCGACATCCACACGCCGTTGTTCGCAGTCGGCACCGTCAAGGACCATGTCTCACCCTGGCGCTCCGTCTTCAAGGTGCATCGCCTCGTCTCGGGGCCGGTGACGTTTGCCCTCACCAGTGGCGGACACAATGCCGGCATCGTTTCGGAGCCGGGACACCCGGGGCGGCACTACCAGTTGCTGACCATGACGCCGGAGCAGCCGCGCTGCCGTTCCGACGAGTGGCAGGCCCGTGCTCCACGACGGGATGGCAGCTGGTGGGAAGCCTGGAGCGACTGGCTCATTCAGCAAGGCGCCGGCCGGCAAGTGCCTGCCCGTCATCCGCCCGATGATGCTGCCCTGGGTGCCGCCCCGGGCCGGTACGTGATGGTGCGTTACGCCGACTGAGCCGTTGCGGCCTGCAGCAGGCTGGCAGCCGCCTGTGCGGCCATGCGGCCTTCGTCGGTAGGCACGATCCAGATCTCGACAGCACTCTGGGGTGCGTGCAGGGCGACTGCCTCGCTGCCGTCAGCTGCGCGATTGCGTTCGCGATCGATCTGCACGCCGAGGAACTGCAGCCGGTTGCACACATCGGCGCGCAGCGCCGCGTCGTGTTCCCCGATGCCGCCGGTGAAGGCCAGCACATCCAGCCCGCCCAGGCAGGCTGCCAGGGCCCCGGTTTCACGCACCACCCGGTGGGTAAACAGCTCGATCGCCCGGGCGGCTGCGGGGTCTGGGCTGGCGCGTAGCTGGCGCATGTCGGCCGCAATGCCCGAGACGCCGAGCAGGCCGCTTTGGCGGTACAGCAGCTGCTCCAACTGCTGGCGGCTCCAGCCCTGGTCCAGCAGATGCAGCAGCACGCCGGCATCGATGGCGCCGCTGCGCGTGCCCATCATCAGGCCGTCCAAGGCGGAGAACCCCATCGTGGTGGCGCGGCTGCGGCCGGCGAACGTGGCGCACAGGCTGGCGCCGTTGCCCAGGTGGGCCATCACCACCCGCTGCTGCGCGCGTGAGGACAGACGACCCAACTGGGCCTGCAGGAACTGGTAGGACAGACCATGAAAGCCGTAGCGACGGACGCCGGCCCGGAACATCGCGTCGGGCAACGCAAACTGCTGCTCCTGCAGCGGCAGGTCGGCATGGAACGCCGTGTCAAAACAGGCGACCTGCGGCACCTCGGGGTAGAGGTCGGCCAAGGCGCGGATGCCCTGCAGGTTGTGCGGCTGGTGCAGCGGCGCCAGGGCGGACAGGGTGCGCAGCTTGTCCATGACGTCGACGTCCACGCGCACAGCTGCCCGGAACCAGGTGCCGCCGTGCACCACACGATGTGCTACCGCCCGCAGCGTCTGTCCGTCCCGCAGCGCGGTGGCCAGCAGTTGCTGCATGGCCTGCAGAGCCGCGGTGAAGGCGTCGCCGTCTCCGGGCGGCAACCGTTGTTGCTCGCGTTGTGCACCAGCGCGCCAAGACAGGCGAGGCTCCCCCCCGGCTTCCAGGCCTTCGATGCTGCCGCTCAGCACCGCGACGGCCACGCCACCGTCGTGGCGCAGCGGGTAGAGGGCGAACTTCAGGCTCGACGAGCCGGCATTGACCGACAAGATGGCCATGGGCGTGCAGGCCTTGTGGCTCAGGGGCTGACCAGGCGGTGGTGATGCGCTACCACCTTGGCCAGCAAGGCGGA
>Ga0209594_1000610_pt1 | contig 20130 bp, 17 predicted proteins | sample AshMeaCrysSpring_FD_184126 | JGI IMG/M metagenome (GOLD analysis project Ga0209594, IMG submission 184126) | Groundwater microbial communities from Big Spring, Nevada to study Microbial Dark Matter (Phase II) - Ash Meadows Crystal Spring... | ecosystem: Environmental > Aquatic > Deep subsurface... | reverse complement strand
TCCCGATACTTGGAGTACAGTTGCTTGACACTTAGATGAGGTACTATTGAAATTCTTCTTGGCATCTCTAGTCCCGAAGCGATCGCCTCCTGTTTTCATACGTCTATTATACACCCGGATCTGATATAATTTTATCGAGAAACGATTGAAAATATTCTGAAAAACACGCTGATATTCCTTACGCTTACGGGAAAATTGCAGAATATTTGATTATCGATCAAAGCCGTAATCATTTTTTATTATTAGATGTAGGTTGGCAACAAAAACGCCACCGTTAACGGTGGCGTGACTCATGTTCAGATTATTGCAGGTAAAATCTGGATTCAACGAGATGGTATTGAAGATGGCATTACGGAAGAACTGGTTGCTGCAGGAGTTCCCCAATCAGATATTGTACTGGGATTTCAGCCGCCAGAGGTTCGTCCCTATACCGCTTATGCCACCCCTTAAGTCATATCAAGTCCGGATAATTAGTCATCATCAAACTAGAAATGCTAACTCAGACGAGATGTTTTAATCCCACACCCCACACCCCACACCCTACTCCCCATCAGAAGCAAATATATTGAGTATTCAACCGGACATGATATCATAACAGCAATCTTGTTTGCTCACAGCCAGCGATCGCTACCTCCCTAAATGGTGAGATCGATCTAAAATAAGAATAAATGTAAAGAAAGTTTGCAGGCTGGGGCTATGAAACGGATTGTTTTGATTGCTGGGTTTGAATCTTTTAACGCTGACTTATACCGCAACGCCGCTACAGTCGCTACGTCCCGCTGTCAGGCGTTAGAGATTCATGTCTTTAGCGATCGCGCCATTGCCGATGAACCCGATGCCGTCGCTGCTGCCTTAGCCCAGGCGGATGTCTTTTTTGCCAGTTTATTATTTGACTACGATCAAGTTTTATGGTTGCGGGAACGGGTTCAACAGATCCCTATTCGCCTTGTCTTTGAGTCTGCTTTAGAACTCATAAGTTTAACTCAAATTGGGGCATTTAAAATGGGTGACAAACCCAAAGGCATGCCAAAACCAGTTCAATTTATCCTCAGTAAATTTTCCAGTGGACGGGAAGAAGATAAACTCGCGGGTTATATTAGCTTTCTTAAAACTGGTCCTAAACTGCTTAAATATGTTCCTGTTAAAAAGGTTCAGGATTTACGCAACTGGTTAATTATTTATGGCTATTGGAATGCAGGTGGATCTAAGAATGTTGCCGCTATGTTTTGGACAATTGCCGAGAAATATTTAGATCTCAAAGTTGGAGAAATTCCGCCTCCTGTTGAAACCCCTAACATGGGATTATTACATCCTGAATATAACGGCTATTTTGAATCCCCTCAAGATTATTTAAACTGGTATAAAACCTCCCCCCTTTTTAAGGAGGGATTAAGGGGGGATCTCTCTCAGGGAGGATTTAGGAGGAATATTTCTACAGGAATACTGAGAGAAAATCAACCCATCATCGGTATATTACTCTACCGCAAACACGTTGTTACTAAACAACCCTATATTCCTCAACTCATTGGTGCATTTGAAGCCGCAGGATTAACCCCATTACCTATTTTTATTAACGGTGTTGAAGGTCATGTAGCGGTACGAGATTGGATGACAACCGCTTATGAAGCCTATCAAAGAAAACAAGGAAATGTAGAAACGTTATCCTTGTCTCCTGAAGCGGTTGAAGTGGATGCTATTGTTTCTACCATTGGTTTTCCCCTTGTTGGTGGCCCTGCGGGTTCAATGGAAGCCGGACGACAAGTGGAAATTGCTAAGAAGATTTTAACTGCAAAAAATGTTCCTTATATTGTGGCGGCACCGCTGTTAATTCAAGATATTTATTCCTGGACTCGTCAAGGCATTGGGGGATTACAAAGTGTGGTTTTATATGCTTTACCCGAACTCGATGGCGCAATTGATACCATTCCCTTAGGAGGGTTAGTAGGTGAAGATATTTATTTAGTTCCGGAAAGAGTAAAACGATTAACCGGACGAGTTAAAAACTGGATTAAACTGAAACAAACGCCTCCTTATCAACGAAAAATTGCTATTATTTTATATGGATTCCCTCCGGGATATGGTGCAACTGGAACAGCTGCATTATTGAATGTTCCTCGAAGTTTAGTTAACTTTTTAAATAGCTTAAAAGAACAGGGTTATGCGGTGGGAGAGATTCCCGAAAATGGAGAAGAATTAATTCAAAAAGTTAAAGCGGCAGATGAATATAATGAATTACAAAATAGTAATGGAAATAAACCTACTACTATTTCCGTTCAAAAACTCGAAAAATGGTTAGGTTATCTTCTTACAAACCGGATTGAAAAACAGTGGAAATCCATAACAGAAAGTGGGATAAAAACGGATGGTGAAAACTTTTATATTGGCGGGATTCATTTAGGGAATATTTGGATTGGGGTTCAACCCCCGTTAGGAGTTTCCGGTGATCCGATGCGGTTAATGTTTGAACGGGATTTAACCCCTCATCCCCAATATGCCGCCTATTACAAATGGCTGCAAAATGATTTTCAAGCGGATGCTATTGTTCACTTTGGAATGCATGGAACCGTTGAATGGTTGCCCGGTTCTCCCTTAGGAAATACGGGGTATTCTTGGTCTGATATTTTACTCGGAAATTTACCCAATTTATATATTTATGCAGCCAATAATCCTTCCGAATCTATCTTAGCAAAACGTCGAGGTTATGGAGTGTTAATCTCTCATAATGTTCCTCCTTATGGTCGCGCTGGATTATATAAAGAACTCATCAGTTTACGGGATTTAATTGCAGAATATCGAGAAGATCCACAAAAAAACTCAGCGTTACAGGAAGCTATTTCCAAGAAAATTGTTGATGCAGGAATTAACGTTGACTGTCCGTTTACAGAAGCGAAACAATTAGGCATTGAATTTAGTCCAGAAACAGCACGGATGTTTAGTGTGGAAGCATTAAACCATTATTTTGTCAAGATCTATAACTATCTTCAAGTGGTGGAACAGCGGTTATTTTCTTCAGGATTACATACGTTAGGAGAACCCCCAACAGCGGAAGAATTAGAGGCTTATCTCAACGCTTATTTTGCTGATAAATCCACAATGGATAATTCGGAAGCTAATAGTATTCGGGAATTATTGGCACAAACTACAGACGAAATTACCAACCTTTTAAGAGGGTTAAATGGTGAATATATTCCACCTGCACCCGGAGGGGATTTACTGCGGGATGGGCTAGGAGTTTTACCCACAGGACGGAATATTCATGCTTTAGATCCCTACAGAATGCCGTCGCCTGCTGCTTATGAACGAGGACGGGAAATTGCTAAAAAAATTATTGATCAAAACTTAGCTGAAACTGGAAAATACCCCGAAACTGTTGCGGTGATGTTATGGGGATTAGATGCGATTAAAACCCGTGGAGAATCTATTGGTATTTTGTTAGAATTAGTGGGGGCAGAACCCATTAAAGAAGGAACCGGGCGAATTGTTCGTTATGGACTCAAACCATTAGCTGAAATTGATCATCCTCGTATTGATGTTTTAGGAAATTTATCAGGGATTTTCCGGGATAGTTTTGTTAATATCATTGAACTGTTGGATGATTTATTTCAACGGGCTGCAACAGTCGATGAACCGGAAGATCAAAACTTTATTCGTAAACACGCTTTACAGTTAAAATCTCAAGGCATTGAAAATACAGCCGCCCGCTTATTTTCTAACCCATCTGGGGATTTTGGTTCCCTTGTTAACGATCAAGTCGTAGATGGAAATTGGGAAAATAGTAATGAGTTAGGTAATACTTGGAAAGGGCGAAATGTATTTAGTTATGGCCGTCAAGATCAGGGTCAGGCGAGACCAGAAGTGATGACCCAATTATTACAAACAACAGATCGAATTGTTCAAGAAATTGACTCCGTTGAATATGGTTTAACAGATATTCAAGAATATTATGCCAATACCGGAGGGTTAAAACAAGCCGCCGAACAACAGCGCGGTCAAAAAGTGGAGGCAAATTTTGTTGAAAGTTTTTCTAATGATACAACGCCCCGTAAATTAGATGATTTATTACGCATAGAATACCGTACAAAATTATTAAATCCTAAATGGGCTGATGCCATGGCGAGTCAAGGCAGTGGGGGGGCTTATGAAATTTCTCAGCGGATGACAGCGTTAATGGGATGGGGCGGAACTGCTAATTTTAAGGATAATTGGGTGTATGACCAAGCTGCCGAAACTTATGCATTAGATGCCGCCATGGCAGAGAAATTACGGCAAGCCAACCCAGAAGCCTTTCGCAATATTGTAGGGCGAATGCTAGAAGCCCATGGTCGAGGCTTTTGGCAAGCAGATGCCGAAAAGTTACAAAAGCTACAGCAACTCTATGAATTATCTGAAGCAGATATTGAGGGAGTCACCGTTGAGTAGCAACAGGTTGTTGGGTTTCATTTGATTCTACCCAACCTACAAATTCTGTTGCCTACACCCTACACCCTATTCCCTCCAATCACCCCTCACCCATTTACTAGAAATATCAGTATGATACTAAGAATGGCGTTTATAGAAAAAAATTGATGAGTACTATTCGACCTACTTCTCCAATGAGTATTGCATCAGCTTTTCATGCATTCTCAGATCCTTTACGAATTCGAGTCATCGAACTATTGCGCGAACAAGAACTCTGTGTGTGTGAACTCTGCGAAATTCTGAAGGTGAGTCAGTCCAAACTTTCCTTTCATCTGAAAACACTGAAGGAAGCAGATCTAGTTCGCGCCCGCCAGGAAAGCCGTTGGGTGTATTATAGTCTCAACCTCAGTCAGTTTGTAGAGATGGAGCAATATCTGGCAGAATATCGTCGATATAGTCCCGCTTTACCTGCCCGTGCCTGTGGTCAGTAAAATAATGAAATAAGAGCGGTTAACGGCTAACCTATAGCTGAAGAGCGATAGGGGGTGTTCAATTCAAATGAAAATAATATCAAATTTTATTGAATTTTGTCTATACATATATACTACAGCGTCATTGCTAAATTTAGGGTTTTCGGTCTCCTCATAGATTTTATCAACCCATCACCACAAATCAGGAGTTGTGATTTCCTGTTAAGTTTGCCAAGATTGCTTATTATTTGTACAGTAAAGTTTACAAGTAGAACACAGTTCTTATAAAACTTTAAAATTTAAGACAGAACCTGATGAAAATCAGCAGCTCAGGGCTTCCTGCAAGAGTTGAGACTGATGGTGCAGCACAGGTTCCGTACGGTAGCAACCCTATGTAAAGGTTCTAAGTGATGCCTCGAATATTAGTAATTGATGACGATCCAGCGATCGCAGAGTTAGTCGCAATCAACCTAGAAATGGCAGGTTATGAAGTCAGCCAAGCTGAAGATGGCATTAAAGGACAAGCTTTAGCTTTACAACTGTTGCCTGATTTAGTGATATTGGATCTGATGCTGCCGAAAGTAGATGGCTTCACCGTGTGCCAGCGGTTGCGGCGAGATGAACGCACCGCCGATATCCCAGTTTTGATGTTAACGGCTTTAGGGCAAACCCAGAATAAAGTAGAGGGGTTCAATGCCGGTGCCGATGACTATCTGACTAAACCCTTTGAACTCGAAGAAATGTTGGCACGGGTGCGGGCGTTATTACGGCGCACTGATCGCATTCCCCAGGCAGCTAAACATAGTGAAATTCTCAGCTATGGCACTTTAACCTTAGTTCCAGAACGATTTGAGGCGATTTGGTTTGATAAAACCGTTAAACTGACTCATCTTGAGTTTGAACTGCTGCACTGCCTACTACAGCGTCATGGTCAAACTGTTGCCCCTAGCGAAATTCTCAAAGAAGTTTGGGGATATGACCCTGATGATGATATTGAAACCATTCGGGTTCACATCCGCCATCTGCGAACCAAAATGGAACCCGATCCCCGTCATCCTCAGTTTATCAAAACGGTTTATGGTGCAGGGTACTGCTTAGAACTCCCCAGTAGTAATGAAAGCCTCAATGCAGATGAAGCAGCTTCTGAAAATGAACTTTCAGCCAATGCCAGCAGTTCTGTTTTGGGAGGAAAGCAAAAATCCTAGTAAACGATTGAGATAAAATGATGAGGTTACATCACTTCCAGTGCATTCATTGGTGTTAAAAACCAGACTACTGATGTAGAGACGTTGTACATAACGTCTCTACCAGTTAATTCATCGTTAGAGTAATAATATTCTATGATTTGAGGGGATCATGTTCAGCTAATAATTTCTCAAGTCTAGCTTCATCAACCCGGGATAAAATTTTACTAGCTTCATAGTTATCTCGAATCGTTTTAGCCAAGGTAAAAGAAGATCCTATCGAGAAAGTTAAACCCATACCCATAAAGCCTTTAATCCAGTTATCAACGGGTAAATAAGCAATTCCTAAACCCGTTACAGTCACTGCTAACAGGAAAGATAGCCAAACCTGCAATATCCATGCGGGTGTATCCTTCTGCTGAATAGTTTTATTCTTCATGGTTTTTTGACCTAAAAACAAGATCTTTTGTCGTTGCTCTTCTATCCTAGACAAGAGGAATAATTCATTGAGGTTGAGGTGGACAGTTGTTTGAGTTGAACAGGATCAACCGTTAAACCGATGAGTGATGAGCTGTTGACAAATTAAAAGAGAAACATTCCATAGAATATCTCTGCTGTGGGAACCCTGATAAAATTAACTTTTTTATTCTCGATTACCTCAAGTTGCACAATTCAGTAAATAGTCAATTGTTTATAATGTCAGTTTTATGAGTCTATCGCCATCAGAAAGGATGGGTGAAAAAATTCAGGATTTCAGAGTTAACTCATGGAAAAATTAGGGTTTAGTAGTCATGTTTTTTTAGCCAAAATAATCATCTTCCATCATATTCTTTAAATCTATCAAGTTATCATCTGGGATTTCAAACAGTAATCTCATGGCTTTCCTGGCATCTTGATAGATGTCCTGATATTCACTAGCCACATAGTTTGTGAGACTCGGGTTTTTTTTAATAATCCGGTTAATTCTACTTCTAAAATTACTAACCTCCGCCCTCCAACTATTCCGACATTGATCGACCTCAGAATGCCAGTATTTAAGCTTAAGAATATGTTCAATTAACCGTTGCATATAACTATCTAAAGCTCTTTTTTGACTCGCTCCCATGTCGTCAATTTCATCGAATAAGCCTTCCCAGTCCATACCATCAAAATCCCGATTTTGAATTTTTAGTTTAATCTCTTCAATCCAGAGATTAAAATCATGGTCGTGTAATTGTTTTAAACGACTATTCATTGTTGATCACCAATCACAACTGACGATTGAGAACTTAATGAGAAGGACTGATATATTTCAACTTCCACAAACAGCCTGAGATAAAATTTGTGAAAATATGAGCCACAATTGGTATCACTAAATTGCCTGTGAGTAAAGTGATATAACCTAAAATTAATCCCACGACTGTTGCCCAGATCACATAAGGCCATTGCTGAGAACCGCTAAAATGAAGAATACCAAAACAGAGACTGGAAACGATTAAAGCAACTGTATTCGCCCCCAAAGCCGATAACATCACGCCTCTAAATACTAATTCTTCACTCAGTCCGGGTAAGAGTCCTAACCACACTAAGTCAGGCCACAGTAACGGGGTGAGGATTAATTTTAGGTATTGATCCGCACTGCGACTGTATGCCGGCCAAACTCGATAAATTAAACCACTTATGAGGGTAATTCCTGTACCCAACGTGAGACCCCAAATTAAACCATTCACCGTCAACTCAACAGGTAAGAGGGTAACATGACCTAAAAATAACCACAGTTTGGCAGTAACCAGCAACACAATTGCTGTTCCCCCCATGGCTAACAACACTTGTGTTCGGGTTAGGGGTTCGAGTTCTGGAGTATTGGAACGATGTTCAACCACAATTTCAAATAATACTAAGGATTTTGAGGAAGAGAGTATAGGGTATAGGAGGTAGGGTGTGGGGTGTAGGTAGTAGGCAGAAGTTAGGAGTCAGGAAAGCCTTCCTATCCCTATTGCCTATTGCCCATTCCCGATGCCCTTAAATAACCAATGACAGTTTTTTAACTAAGAATGACGCCAGCAGGCTCACGCCATAGCGATAGACGATAAATCTGGATTGAGGGCTTCTGGATCGATGCCGCTGCGATCGGCAACCAGAACACCTAGGGCTTCTAAATAAGAGTTGACCGCGATACGGCTCCCGCCACGCTCCGCGATCGCCTTAATGCCTAAAGCATCTGAGGGAACTTGCATCCGTGTCAAATTATTGGCTACTGTAATAATTTTAGCCTTTGTTTGGCTGAGGCTCAGAATGGCACTACTACCACAAGCCGTGGCGGGAACCACGACTGCATCGACTTGATTGGCCCACAGTTGGGAGGGAGTTGATATAGACTGAGAGGAACTCACCAATTGGGGGGCACGACTCAACCCCACTAATACACAGGGTAAAAACGTATACCCAATTTCTTCGGCGGCTGATCGCGGTGACAGTTGGGGATCTAGCGGTAGAGGCAACAGGGCGGGGGCATGGGCACAAGGAATTTGAAACTGACGGACAATTAAATGGCTGATGACGGCTTCAGCCCCTGCTAACGGATCAACCCCTTGCCCCTGACGGTATTGTTGTAAGGCTTCACTGTCTTGATCGTCGGGAAAGCGGGCAACCACAGCGATCGCCTCAGCCTTGGCTTTCTGAATTAAGGTTTCAGCCCCTCGCAGTAGGCTATCAGGGTTACTGAGCGTCCCCCAGGAGGCTCCCGAAGGGGCAGTTCTTAACTCAACGTCGAGGGGAGCATCTGTCACCACATAGTCCGTTAAACTTAATCCTAGGGTGGCTCGTGCCCCATCCGCCGCTTGTAGATGCCGCAACCGCAGTTCGGGTTCAATCCCTTGATCCAACAGTAACCCGATGCGGTTTTGATGAACGGGGGTCAGTCCCCATTTCCCGGCTGCAAACTGATCTAAGGCGTATCCCTCCACGTACAAGGCATTGGGTAACGGCCAGTAGAGTTGAGCACCATTGAGAACGTTGGGGTGAGTAATCAAGGTATCACAGACTTGAGCCACCCCACGGGCGACAGGTAAAGCATCTCCCGCATATCCGCCAATAGCCGCACCAATTCCTGTAGGAATCAGCAGAACTACGGTATAGGGACGCTGCATCTTAATCTGCCTGCTGGGAAACATTCTTAGAAACGGTTACAACAGCTTCCACTTCAGCTTTCTGAGTTTCAGCATTAACCTGAGTCACAGCCCAACGCAGGGGTTCTCCTCGCTGTTGTAACTCGGCTTCAATGGCGCGGTGGAGTTGTTGCGGGGAGTCCTGTAAATCGATTTCAGCAGTAATAAAATGAGTTGTCATATTATTTTAAGATGCGGAAGGTTGACCAAATTGAGTCTCATAGACTTCATCCTCTTTCCCGGCTTCAATCTTCAAATCTGAGCGAGGATAGGAAATACAGAGCAAAACATAACCCTGTTGTTGCAGTTCGGGACTCAGTCCCATCCCTTCGCTTTGATCCACTTCCCCAGAGAGGATTTTAGCAGCACAGGTGGTACACACTCCGGCATTACAGGAATTCGGTAAATCTAAGCCGAGATCTTCAGCCGTTTTGAGAATGTGTTGATCCTCAGGCACTTGGATAACCCTTGTTTCTCCTTGATGGAATATTTCAACAGTATAGGTTTTAGGCATTGTGCGTATTCGCGCTCGACGATTGTATCGTTCGGGGGAACAGCCAGGAAAAAACTGATCGAGTTTTCCCGAAATCCCTCAAATTAGATTGCAACTTATTATAGTGGGCTACATTAGAAGTTGAACAATAAAATATGCAATTCTCAATCTTGAGGTTGCAGGATAGTTTAATTTCCGTCTACTACAGGACTACATTTAACGTCTCTCTGGGGGAAACTTAATTTCCCAAGGCTAGAGGCTCTCTATGAAAATCTGTGGCGAAGCGCCAACTTTGCGATCTAATCAGGGGCTAGCATTACACTTCACTGGATTTCCAGTCAATCTCAAATTCAACAGTTTATCGAAGGGATCGTATGATTCTTACACTGATTCACTGGATCAATGCAGCATGGCAAGCCATTTTAACCAATGTTAATTGGATGTCATGGAACTTATTTTTGGCGTTAATCCCGTTAGCCCTGGGTTTTTGGCTGTTTAAGCCTTATGGTTTATCTACAATCTCCATTCAGCGATCGGGTCGCGTGGACTTGTCCGTATCGCCTCTGTTATTTTGGGGAGTCGGGTTTTTAATGGCGGTGAGCGTGTTTCCCCATTTCCCTCGGGTGCTACGTTTTTTCTGGGACATGACTCAACGCTTGGATTGGAAATATCTGATCATAGTGATTTTAATCACAATAGCCCTGATGATTAGGGAATTTTGGCAATCTCGTATCCATCACACTCAATCCCCACCTCGTTCCTTGGGATGGTGGATGGTGTTTTTGCTGTTTATCTTCTTTTTACCCAACGCTCCTTATGTGCTAACAGATGTCATTCATTTAGTCGAAGATATTCGCAAGGGTTACTCTATCTGGATCATTTCCCTTGCATTAATTCCTCAGTATCTTGTATTCATGTTACTGGGGTTTGAAGCCTATATTTTGTCTTTGATTCAACTAGAAGGGTATTGTCAGGCTCAACGCTGGGGGATTGGGTACAAAGGGATTGAGTTGATTGTCCATTTTCTTTGTGCTATTGGTATTTACCTAGGACGATTTCAACGATTTAATAGCTGGGATATCCTGACTCGTCCAGATGTCTTAGTTGACAGTATAATTCAAGAGATTTTCAATCAGCGCCCTCTATTAATTATTAGTGTCACATTCGTTGTTTTGAGCCTTTTGTACGCCTTATTGAAACCCGTCACCTTGGCTGTGCTTTCATCCGACTACGAACCCTCGCAAATGTAGTCTATTTTCCCAATCCACTCCACAAGATCCCGGATTTTTACGGGGATTAAGTGATGCTTGATGATTTCATGTGTTGAGCTTTGAATAGAAAAAGATGAATCGATTTGATCGCAAGCTATGGCGACGATATTGCGCGATCGCTCAGCCATTTTTTTATCCAATCGCGCCTCAAAATACGTCCTCTTTTTTAGGGCTTATCTTTCTCCTACTTGCATTTTTACTAGCGATTACGTTTCTCACCATTAGCGGCATTACATTAGGAAGTCAATTGATTTTTCCTGACTTTTTTAATCAGCTTGCCCCCGGTTTATTAGAATATATTAACAAAAATATTCATTCTCCCCAAAGCATGAGTGTAATTTTAATGTTTTGCTGTCCGTTATTTGCAGCATTTCATTATCGAAATTTACTGTATACTCGCTGGAAAACCTGGGTATTACTATCAATTTTACTGTTCCTGGCGATTGCTGTGGGTGTACTGAATGTCACCATTAGTTATGTAATGAATTTCTTCACCTCCGCTTTGGCAAATCGAAATCCTGATGAGTTTTGGCGATTTATTTGGGTTTACTGCGGTGTTTTAATCTTGGGGGTTCCAATTGTTGCTTTATATTGGTACAGTCAAGATCGATTAGGAAATTCTTGGCGAAAATGGCTTACTAAACAGTTCATTGAAAAATATTTTAAACATCGCGCTTATTATCAAGTTGAAGCTCAACACAAAATTGATAACCCCGATCAACGCATTGCTGAAGATATTAAATCTTTAACTATTACCAGCTTAAAATTACTTATTTCTATCTTAGAAGCCATTATTGATCTGATTCTTTTTGGTGGTATTCTGTGGTCAATCTCTACAAAACTCTCGGTTGATTTATTACTCTATGCTTTTGCTGGTACTGTCATTTCAGTCTTTTTAGGCAGACGTTTAATCTCACTGAACTTTGATCAACTTAAATATGAAGCAGATTTTAGACATGGCTTAATTCATGTCAGAGATAATCGAGAATCTATCGCCTTTTACCAAGGAGAACATCAAGAAAAAACAAATATTAACTATTACTTTTCAAAAGCTTTTAATAATTTTAACTTACTCATTGGTTGGCAACGAAATATTAATTACTTTACCACCGGATATCGATATCTGGTCAGGATTTTACCTTATGTGATTCTGGCTCCGATTTATTTCTCAGGAGATATTCAGTATGGTGATATTGTACAAGCTAATTTTGCCTTTCGACGGATTCTAGATGCCTTTTCCATTGTTGTGGATCAAATTCAACCCTTGGGTGAACTCGGGGCTGGGGTGAATCGCTTAGCAGACTTTTCAGAGGCTTTAGAACAATCTAATTCAGCGACAAAAACGGGAGAACAAAAAATTAATTTAGGCGTGAGTTCTCAGCTTGCATTTGAACATCTGACGTTATTCACTCCAGACTATCAAAAAATATTAGTTAAAGATTTATCCCTCACCTTGTCTCCCGGTCAAGGATTATTAATTGTCGGGGAAAGTGGGGTGGGAAAAAGTTCTCTACTGCGGATGATTGCCGGATTATGGATGAGTGGAAGCGGACGTTTAGTCCGTCCCCCATTAGAAGATATGCTGTTTTTACCGCAACGTCCCTACATGATTTCAGGAACTCTGCGAGAACAGTTACTGTATCCCTGCCTAGACCGTTCTGTTGAGGAAAATCAGTTACGTGAGGTATTGCAATGGGTGAATTTAGCCGACTTACCCCAACGAGTACAGGGATTTGAGCGTGATCTCGATTGGGGAAATACCTTATCTTTAGGAGAACAGCAACGTTTAGCCTTTGCCAGAATTTTACTGACTCAACCCAAATATGCCATCTTAGATGAGGCTAGCAGTGCCTTAGATCTCAAAAATGAAGAACGGCTTTATGCAAAGCTGCAAGAAACTTGTGCGACTTATATTAGTGTGGGACATCGTCCCAGTTTGCTGCGGTATCATCAACAAGTGCTGGAACTGACGGGGAATGCGCAATGGTGTTTGACATCTACCCAAGATTATCAAGCCAATCACTATAAGTTGGCTTAATCCCTGATTGCACAATCTTAACCTGAGGCAAGAGGCAACAGTTTATCTTCCTTGTCCCCCTACACTCCACACCCCACACCCTACTCCCCTGTTGCCTGTTGCCTGTTCCCTAGTACATAGCGCTACATTTGAGAAAACCGAACTGTGACGGACGGTACATACGGTAAATATAACGTTGCGGCAGTTGTTTACACTTCGTTACGATCAGAACAAAGCAATCAATAACAGTTGCTTTGATTGAATTCACGTCGGAGGTCGCCAAAATGAATGGCTCAATTCGTGTGGGTAGCTTATTTGGTATCCCATTTTTTATCAATGTGTCCTGGTTTATTGTCTTAGGGTTAATGACAATTAACTATGGCGGTAGTCTCGGCGCTCAGTTTCCTCAGTTAGGAATGATTGGTGCACTTAGCTTAGGACTGATTGCCTCATTGCTTCTATTTGCCTCTGTTCTAGCCCACGAATTGGGGCATAGTTTTGTTGCGATTCGGCAAGGCGTTGATGTTAAGTCCATTACCTTGTTTTTGTTTGGGGGTTTAGCCAGCCTAGATAAAGAAGCTAAGACCCCTGGCGGCGCGTTTTCTATTGCGATCGCAGGGCCGTTGGTCAGCTTAATTTTATTTGCTGCTTTTAGTGCCTTAGCTGCCAGTAACGTAGTCAGCGGTTCTATGGGCGCAGTGGTGAATTTACTGGCTTATATTAACCTCGCTTTAGCCGTATTTAACCTGATTCCCGGATTACCGTTAGATGGTGGAAATGTGCTCAAAGCCGCTGTCTGGAAACTAACTGGAAATCCCTACAAAGGCGTTTTATTCGCTAGTCGTGTAGGTCAAGGGATTGGTTTGTTAGGTATTTTCATTGGCTTTTTACCTGTTTTGATCACTGGCAATTTCCCCAACATCTGGACTATTTTAATCGGTTGGTTCTTACTGCAAAATGCTGGGGCTTTAGCCTTTGATGCTAAGTTGCGAAATCAACTGTCTCAATGGACGGCAGCAGATGCTATTACACCGGATAGTCTTGTTGTTTCGGAAGCGTTATCATTACGAGAACTCGCTAATGAATATCTAATTGGTCATGATACGATTCATCGGCTGTTTGTCACCAATTCCCAAGGAGAATGGGTCGGACAGTTGATGGTGAATCAAATGAGACAAGTTCCGACTTCTCAATGGCCGTTAGTTTCTGTGAAAGAACTGGTGCAACCCATCAATGACTTAATTACAGTGGATGCAGAACAATCTCTGTTAGATGTGGTTACTTTATTGGAAAAAGAACAAATTAACGCCATTCCAGTTGTCCGAGAAGGCATAATTTTAGGACTAATTGAAAAAGCATCCATTCGTAACTTACTCCAGCGTCAAGCCCAAGTACGTCCGGCTTAGGTTAGGGTTGACAACCGTAAACTATTAACGATAGAGGACACAGAGAGAAATCTTTGTGTCTTTTTAGTGAGTTGATTTCTCCAAACCCTCTTTCATTTTGTCAAGCTTTAAGGATTCTAACTGAGTAGAAGATTGAATTTGATAGGTTGTATTGGGAAACTGCACAATATCTGACAAAGGAGTAGTGGCTTCTGCGATCGCCTTTTGTTGTTCGAGGGCTTGCGTAGAAGTCAGAATATTACCCAGTCCATTAATAATATTTTTTAAATTTTCTCTGAGCTTGGGATCTCCAGTAAAATCATCAATATCTGCTGTAATTTTCTCTAAATTTTGCAAAGTAGAACGGGCAGAGTCAATCGTTTGTTGAAGCAAAATTAGATTTGCTGGATCATTAACTGCTTGGGTTAAATCCTTTAAGTTTGCGGAGGCTTCAACAGCATTTTGAGAAAGTGCCTCTAGGTTTTCAATTAAATTTCCTTGCTCAACTTGACCAACAATTGGACTGAGATTATTGACAATCGTATTCAATTCTTCTGTAGTCTGATTAATATTATCTAAAGTTGCGACTAAGGTGCTGCGATTATTAGCAATTAACTCGTTAATTTGCTGACTAATAGCAATAATTTCATTGGCAGCTTTTTCCACAGACTGAGCAGAAACAACAGTGGCTTGCACCACATCATTGGTCGATTGTTGTAGAGTGGTTGACATGGTATTGAGTTCTGTTGAAAAGGTATTAATCCCTTGATCAATAGACGTGCTTAAACTATTGAGTTCAACTTGAGCCTGATCGACTAATTTAGACATTTTTCCAGCCAATACGGTGGCTTCTTTAGCCAGGACAGTGACCTCGGCTGCTGCCCCATTGACATTTTGAAAAAACTCAGGATTGGCATACAATTCACTAAACTCAACCATGGATTCAATTAGGGTTTCTAAACCAACTCCTGGGTCACCTTGCAGGCGAGAATTGTTACAAAGCACTGTTTTGGGACAATCTGGACTGAGGGGATTGACATCCGTAAGGTTTTCGGGTAATTCTCCCTTAGGGTAAATATCTACAAATCCTTCACTCAGTAACCCGGCTTGATTGGCTTGAATCAACACATTACTGGGCATCACTAAGTCAGGCGGAGCAATTTCTAAAGTCACATCTACCTGATTCGTCCCTGGGTTAATCTCCACAATCCGGCCCACTTTCACGCCGCGATAACGCACAGGCGTTCCCACCTGCATTCCTGCTGCACTGGGAAAGGTGACTACAATTTGATAACTTTGACTGCCGAGACGAATGCCACGCAACCAGAACAAAACTATGGCAAAAATGCTTAGTCCTAGGATGGCTAATAATCCGACAGAGCCTTCTCGAGTGGATCGCGATCGCATAAATTATCACCCAGTGTCCTATCTACTTTTATGATAACGACCTCGATCACAGAGTTGATAGTTTAGTCATTGGTTATTGGTTATTGGTGAGCAGAGGAAGAGGTAGGTTTTAGGGAACAGGGAGACACTGGCGACCCGTTAACTATTGAAATCAAATGACGAATAACAAATGACAAACAACAAATAACTAATTCACCACTTTAATTGGGCCATTTACACTTCCCGAGAAAAATTGTTGAACCGCTGGATGATCTGTACTATAAGCTTGTTCAACAGTTCCTGACCATTGAATTTTACCGTTGTAAAGGAAGAAAACAACATCAGCGGTGCGGCGAATGGTACTATCTTGGTGAGTTACCATCACATAAGTACTGCAACCGCCGCCGGTTTGTTGCAGTTGACGAATTAAATCTTCAATCACAGTGGAGGCAATCGGATCTAAGCCAGCCGTGGGTTCATCATATAGAATTACTTCTGGGGAATCTTGAGGGTTTTCTGGGTTGGGCATAATCGCCCGAGCAAAACTCACCCGTTTTCGCATTCCTCCCGATAACTCCGCCGGATAGCGATCGCCAATTTCGGGTAATCCTACCATTTTCAGTTTCTCAGCTACGAGATGCTCTATTTGATCGTGGGGCAGTTTGGTATGCTGATACAGCAGAAAACCAACATTTTCAGTGACGGTTAAGGAATCAAATAAAGCCGCCTGTTGAAACACCATGCCAACACCAATCGGATCAGAAATATCATCTTCCCAACCGATGCGTTTTTGGCCTTTGACATAAACTTCTCCCGCATCAGGACGCAGTAAACCGGCAATAATTCTGAGAACGGTAGATTTTCCAGTTCCCGACGGCCCAATAATCGCTAAAGCTTGTCCCTGAAAAATGGTGAGGTTGACCTGATCCAAGATCACATTACTCCCAAAAGACTTACTGACATTTTTCAGTTCGATTAAGGGTTTTTGTTCTAATTGCTCTGGCATTAAACTGTCTAGATCAATATAGCAGTACGCATTCAGATGAGGACAAATTCGTCATTAGTCACTGGTTATTGGTCTGTTGCCTTTTTAGATCATCATCAGGTCTCAGGAGAATCTTGTCGTGCTATATTCCTAGCTGAATATAAGTAAACCAGCCTATACTATTGACTGAATTGATTGTATCAGACCTCAACAGTCCCGCAACGATCCAGGTTAATCTGTCCAATAGCCTTCGAGTGATACACAAGAATGCTGAAGTTCAATATAGATGTCATCTGGTTCACTCAAATTTATGATCCGCAAGTTGCTTAAATTCAGACATTTATTGGGTTTACCTCACCATCATTCTTCTCGTCGGGTGAACCAATGGTTCAAATGGTTAGCCCCTGGCTTACTCGTTAAACGTTGGTTAGCCATGAGTATCGCGGGTGTCGTTCTCACCAGTTTAGGACTGGCAATCTGGACGGGAATGACCCCTATATTCTATTTTTTACAACTATTTAAAGATGTACTGGGTTGGATTACCCGGATTATTCCCAACTCCATTTCCGGGCCAGTGGTGGTGGTGACGGGTATTCTATTGATTTTTTGGGGTCAAACCCGGAGTTTGAACGCCATTACCCAAGTCCTCATGCCTGAAGGAGAAGAAGAACTGGTGGATCGCCTCTTAACCCACCGTCGGTTAAATCGAGGGCCGAAAATTGTGGTGGTTGGCGGGGGAACAGGATTATCTACCTTACTGCGGGGATTAAAACAGTACAGTGCGAATATTACGGCGATCGTTACCGTAGCGGACGATGGCGGCTCATCAGGGCGACTGCGACGGGATTTAGGGGTTTTACCCCCTGGAGACATTCGTAACTGTATTGCGGCCTTAGCAGATGAGGAAAAGCTATTAACGGAACTGTTTCAATACCGGTTTAAAGCGGGAGATGGGTTAGTCGGTCATAGTTTTGGTAACCTGTTTCTGACGGCAATGAGTGAGGTGACTGGGGATTTAGAACGGGCGATTGCTGCCAGTTCTAAGGTGTTAGCCATTCGGGGTCAGGTATTACCCTCGACGTTATCGGATGTGCATCTCTGGGCAAAATTAGCCGATGGTCGTTGGATACAGGGAGAATCCCGCATTACTGAGGCCAATGGTCAGATTGTTAAAATTGGCTGTACTCCCCCTAACCCGCCCGCTTTACCTAGGGCGTTACAAGCGATTGATGAAGCGGATTTTATTATTATTGGGCCGGGGAGTTTATATACCAGTGTGATTCCCAATTTATTAGTCCCGGATATTGCAGCCGCGATCGCTAATCGCCTGGTACCGCGAATTTATGTGTGTAATGTCATGACTCAGCCGGGAGAAACCCAAGGTTATACTGTTGCGGATCATATTCGGGCTATTGATGCAGCTTGTGGCTATCCGTTATTTGATGCGGTATTAGTTCAAGGAAAAGTACCGTCAGCAGGGGCATTAATTCGGTATGCTCAAGAAGATTCCCATCCGGTTGTGTTGGACCGAGAAGCCGTGAAACAGTTAGGCAGGCGTATTGTTTTAACCAATGTGATGGAAGTGGATGAAACCACAGGCTATTTACGCCACAATTCCCACAGATTAGCCCAAGTTTTATTAAGGTGGTACAGTCGAGCCTAAGTTGAGAGTGGGTCAATAGTTTTTAGCCATTCGTCCCCTGTGCTCAACTGACCCACAAGTCTAACAGTGTCCGACTGTGGGCTGAAGTTATGCAATCAATGGTATTGTTGATTGGATTACCGGTTTGAGATATTCTTTATAGATACTCAGCACTGACCTAACATCCCTGATGGCTACCGAATTTAATTTTTTCCAGCATTGGTATCCCCTTACGCCAGTTGCGGATTTACGGCAAGATTATCCTACGGCGGTTACAGTGTTGGGGGTAAGGATTGTCATCTGGAAACCCCGCAACGGCGAAACATATCGGGCTTTCCTCGACCAGTGTCCCCATCGTCTTGCACCTTTGAGTGAAGGTCGGGTTGATGACCAGAGTGGTCATTTAATGTGTAGCTATCATGGCTGGCAGTTTGATTCCCAGGGGGTTTGCCAATCGATCCCCCAGGCAGAACCCCACTTTCAATCCGCCCAGCAGCCTCAACTCTGTGCCACGGTATTACCCAGTCAAGTTGTCAATGATTTATTTTGGGTCTGGCTTGATCCTGATAGTGTGGATTTAGCCAATCAAACCCCTCTACCCCTCTCACCTCAGGTGGATGCGAGTAAAGGTTTTGTCTGGGACTCCTATGTGCGAGATCTAGAATATAGTTGGCAAACTCTGGTAGAAAATGTTGTTGATCCCACCCATGTCTTTTTTGCCCATCATGGAATTCAGGGGAATCGTTCCCAAGCTGTGCCACTACCGATTAAAATCAACCAGTCCACTCCTGAGAGAATTGAGGCAACCACCGAAGGACGATTTAGAACCAAAATCACGTTTGAACCGCCTTGTCGAGTCGAATATGCTATTAGCGTAGGAAACTCTGGTAAACAGATAGGTCTAGTGACTTACTGTATCCCCACTGTACCCGGAAAATGTCGGATTGTGGCTCAATTTCCCCGCAATTTTGCCCAGAGGATGCACCGATTGATTCCCCGCTGGTGGTCTCATGTGAAAACTCGTAACGCAGTGCTGGATGGGGATATGATTTTGCTACAGCAGCAGGAACAAATCTTGCAGCAGCAGACTCAAATCCATGACTGGAAGACAGCCTACAAGCTTCCCACCCCCGCTGATCGCTTTGTGATTGAATTTCGCCGCTGGTTTGATCGCTATTGCCAAGGACAATTACCCTGGCTGAGTTCGAGCTTAGCGATCGCGACGACTCCAGCAACAGATCGCCGTCAGATACTGGATCGTTATCATCAACACACCCAACATTGTCAGAGTTGCCGCAATGCGTTGAAATCCATCCGTCGCTGGCAATGGGGTTTACTGGCTTACTGGATTTTGAGTTTAATCATCGTCGTACTGTTACCGGATCAACAGCGTTTCTTACCCGGTTTGCCATTGTTGGCGATCGCTTTATTGGGACTTGGGATAGCCGCTTGGTTAAAGTTTGTCTTAGAACCTCAATTTTACTTTATAGACTACATTCATGCTGAACGTTCTTAAACGATGACTAACCGCTCTGTTAAACCTACCCAAATCTACCTAAATCTAGACTTAACTGGACATAGTTAGTTTTGGTGTTAACTTCCTGTTTCAGCGTAGCGACAGTATGACTACTATCGGGTTTGTCTACTCCACAGGCAATCTCGGTAGAGCTTACCGTTTGACTCGAACGAGCCGGAATAAATATTCCTTCAAACCATCGTTCTATATTCTTGCTAGCGTTTAAATCTCTGTCCT
>Ga0209594_1000609_pt1 | contig 20132 bp, 19 predicted proteins | sample AshMeaCrysSpring_FD_184126 | JGI IMG/M metagenome (GOLD analysis project Ga0209594, IMG submission 184126) | Groundwater microbial communities from Big Spring, Nevada to study Microbial Dark Matter (Phase II) - Ash Meadows Crystal Spring... | ecosystem: Environmental > Aquatic > Deep subsurface... | reverse complement strand
AACACTCTAATCCATCACCGAATCGGGACTCTGATTCTTGGCAAAAATCCGGAGTGGAAACAAGAAATTAACTTGGGAAAAAAGACGAATCAAAACTTCGTTCAAATTCCTCATGCCAAGTTCATAGAAATGTTATCTTATAAAGCCAAACTAGCAGGGATTCAGGTAATTTTAACCGAAGAATCATATACCTCAAAAGCTAGTTTTATTGATAATGATCCCATTCCGGTGTACAAAAAGGGTGAGAAAAATCAGTGGACTTTCAGTGGAAAAAGAGTCAAACGGGGTTTATACCGTACTGGTAGTGGACGATTGGTTAATGCCGATGTGAACGGTTCTTTGAACATCATGAGAAAAGCAGTCCCAAATGCCTTCGGTTATGGGATAGAGGGTGTTGTAGTTCACCCGGTTCGGGTAACACCGACTAAATAAAGGTGTGTCACATTTGACTATATTTTTATGAACTATGAACTTAATCCAAGATGGAATCAGATTCCTGTTGCCCATCGTTTTAATTCTTGGGAGGAAAGTCCTTACACGGAACAACAACTGTTTGAGGTCGTGAATCATCCCTTTATTATTCACTATGGTTCTAAACCTAAACCTTGGGATCGTCGCTGTACTCATCCTCAAAAATCTCTGTGGTACGACTCCCTCAACAAAACCGCTTGGGTGGGTTGGCAGGATACTTACCTCAACCATAATACTCGCTTCATCCGTCAAGGGCTGAGACGCTTAAACCGAAAAACAAAGCAGTTCTTAGCATCCAGCAAGCTGCTTTAAGCGACTGAAACCTCCTCGCAACTCCATCAAAAAGTAAGACAGGCATTTTGTCAATAACAGCAAGATGTCTATTTCCCCTGGCTTTTATTAACACCTACAGACAAAAAATTAAAAAAATTTACACTTTCTGTATAGGGTTTTACGGAAAAGATTTCTTTTAAGATCACACACATTTTTACAAAATCTTGATAATTTCTCTTTAATTTTTACAGAAACTACACAAATATTGTTGACAAGAAACTGTAGGATGACAACCAATACAGATTGCTATTGGTATATACCAATAGCAATCTCTATCTAAATAGATACAGATTGCTATTGGTATATACGTTGCTTCTCTATCTACCACCTACTTCAAGTAGGGTAAAATCATGACATATCATGTTTTGTTAAGCCGCCATTTTGACTTGGAGCAGTTTGACAAAGACGCTCAAGCCGATCTCTGTCCTCGCCACACTCTCAAAACCCTCAGTCAACAGCTTGGTGCTAAAGTTCACGATCCTAGTGAATACCTGGCTTCTGTAACCACCGGTGACCGTATGCGCTCCAAACTAACCGGGGGAAGTCAGCCGGAGCATTGGGCAATGGCTCGTGCCTTATCCCAGCAATTAACCGATAAGGATATTGTTTTCTCGGTGGGGGAAGATTCAGGGTATCCGATTGCAGTGATGTGTGGAACTCAGAAAAATCAGCCTAAAGTTGCTGTAATGGTTCATAATGCAGATCGGCTTCGGGGTCGTTTAGCAATGAAACTATTTGATTTGGCAAATCGGATCGATTTATTCATCACTAATACTGCCTTCAAAGCTGATTATTTGCGTCAATCTCTCAACTTACCGACTGAGCGAGTTTTCTTAGTTGATGAACAGACGGATACTCAGTTTTTTAAACCCGGCCCTCAATCTCCTGATAAAACCCGTCCAATTATTGGTAGTGGCGGATTAGAACAACGGGATTATCGCACGTTAGCCAAAGCCACTCAAGATTTGGATGTGGATGTGAAGGTATCGGCTGTTTCTCCCAATGCTCAGGTCTATCAAGATACGTTTCCGGAAGTATTGCCCGCCAATATGTCTTGTAACTACTATAACTGGCGAAGTCTGCGACAACTGTATCGGGATGCAGATATTGTGGTTGTCAGTCTGAAAGATCATAGTTATCAAGCGGGATTTACCACATTGTTTGAAGCGATGGCCTGTCGGCGACCTGTTGTCATGACCCGCACACCCGGACTGGCTGAAAAGTTTGCAGATGCTGGGATGATCACGGGGGTTCAACCGGGTGATGCTGAAGGCATGAAGCAGGCAATTTGCCATTTGTTAGAGCATCCCAATTTAGCAGAACAGCAGGCTCAACGGGGCTATGAGTTGGTGCAAAAACACTACAATAGCGAGCAGTATGTTAACAGTTTAGCTGAACAGTTAATGGCTTTAGCGACCACTCAGCCTGCAGGTGTTTTAGTGAGTTAAAGCAATAGAATGTATACCGCTGATCATCAGAAACAGTGCATTTAATGTCAAGGTTGAATGATTGGGTTACGGGTGGGTAATTTCTGAAAATAGACATTAGGTATAGCAATCAATAATGAGATGTGAGAAGATCACAGTGTGGGTATCTCGCTAATTGGAAAAAAATTCTGACACGATGTTCAAAAGTGATTCAGGACTGCTATATCACAACAAATTCTAGAGGTGTTATCGAACAATGAAAGTTGCAATTCTGGCAGGGGGCTTAGGCACACGCTTAGCTGAGGAAACGGAGACTAAACCGAAACCTATGGTAGAGATTGGCGGTTATCCAATTCTCTGGCATATTATGAAGCACTATCTTCATCATGGCTTCAAAGATTTTATCGTTGCCCTGGGTTATAAGGGAGAAGTGATTAAAAAATATATGGTTGATTACTGTTCCCTCAGCAGTAATAAACTGACGGTGAATTTAGGAACGGGTGAAGTTAAACGGAATCAAAAGATTCCTCAAGATTGGACGGTTGAACTCCTAGAAACTGGCTTAAATACTAATACAGGGGGCAGGATAAAACGGTTAATTCCTCATATTGGCAACGAAACCTTTATGTTAACTTGGGGAGATGGAGTTTCGGATATTAATTTACAAGATTTACTGGCATTTCATCACAGTCATGGCAAACTGGTGACAATGACAGTTGTCCGACCTCCCACACGGTTTGGTTTACCTGTATTGGATGGGGACAAGATTGTTGAATTTTCTGAAAAACCTCAAATTCGAGAAGGTTGGGTGAATGGTGCTTTTTTTGTGGTAGAACCTGCCGTTTATGACTACATTGAAGGCGATGATACCCTCTGGGAAAAAGAACCCCTGGAAACTCTAGCCAAAGAGGGAGAACTGATGGCTTATCGCTACGATGGATTTTGGCAATGTATGGATACCATCCGAGACAAAAAACGCTTGCAAAAAATCTGGGATAGTGGTGAAGCGCCGTGGAAAACATGGGCGGATGAGGAGATAATTGAACCCACCCCTCCTCAACCCTTGCAGACGGGGCAAAATGGCACTCCAGCTTGAGGTATCCATGATACAGTCTAAGTTAGTTAGCATCGTTTGAAATTTGAAATCTTGAAAATTTAGGTCACATTTTGAAGCGTTTCTCGACTCCTGTCTCGGAAATGAATCTAGGGTTGAGTTGAATGGGAGAAAGCTTCAATTTTGCCTGATGTTGCTCACATATCCTAATCTATTCACGAGAGTTATGAAAGTATTAGTCACCGGTCACAAAGGATACATTGGTACCGTTCTTGTCCCAATGTTACTCGCCCAACAACATGAAGTGGTGGGACTCGATAGCGATTTATTTGAACGCTGCACATTTGGCACAGAAATTCCCGAAATCCCTGAAATTCGCAAAGATGTCCGTGATGTAGAAGCGGCAGATGTTGAGGGATTTGATGTCATTTTACACTTGGCGGGATTGTCAAATGACCCATTAGGAAATCTCAATCCGGATTTAACCTTTGAAATTAATCATCGCGCTTCTGTTCAGTTAGCCAAACTTGCCAAAGAAGTGGGCATTTCCCGGTTTGTTTTTTCTTCTTCTTGCAGCAATTATGGCGCAGGTGGGGAAGATTTACTCAACGAAAATTCCGCCTTTAATCCCGTCACACCCTACGGACAATCTAAAGTCATGGTGGAACAGGATGTCAGTCAATTAGCTGATGATAACTTTAGCCCCACATTCCTGCGAAATGCTACCGCTTATGGGGTTTCTCCCCGGTTACGGTTTGACTTAGTCCTGAATAATTTAGTCGCTTGGGCGTTGACAACCGGACGAGTTTATATTAAGAGTGACGGCACACCTTGGCGGCCGATTGTTCATATTGAAGACATTTCTCGGGCGTTTATTGCCGTGATGAATGCCCCCCGTGAACTGATTCATAATGAAGCCTTTAATGTCGGTCGTAATGAAGACAATTATCGAATTCGAGAACTGGCGGATATTGTAGAAGATGTGGTTCCCGGTTGTACAATTGAATATGCCCAAGATGGCGGCCCTGATAAGCGTTGTTACCGGGTGGATTGTAGTAAAATTCTCAATACTTTACCAGAATTTAAACCCCAATGGAATGCCCGCAAAGGCGCAGAAGAACTGTTAGCCGCTTATCAAAAAATTGGCTTAACATTAGAAGAATTTGAAGGGGAACGGTATAAACGCATTGCCCACATCCAAAAACTCATGCGGGAAGATTTATTAAATGAATCCTTGCGTTGGACGACTTCAGCAACTGTTGCAGCTAGTGTTAACTAACCGGAGGATTTAATCATGGTGAATACATTACCCCCCTGTCGGTCTTGTGGTTCGGAACAGTTAGAGTTAATTATTTCCTTTGGTTACACTCCATTAGCGGATAATCTGCTCACCTCAGAACAGTTAGCCGAACCCGAATATACCGCCCCTTTAGACTTAGCTTTTTGTCCGGATTGTGGGTTAGTTCAAATTACGGTCAGCGTGCCGCCGGAGATTTTATTCTGTCAGGATTATCCCTATTTTTCCTCCGTTTCTCCTTCATTATTAAGACATTTTGGTGGCAGTGCTGAAGCAATTATGGCATCCCGGAATTTGGATAGCAATAGTTTAGTCATTGAGGCTGCCAGTAACGATGGTTATATGCTGAAAAACTTCCTAGAAAAAGGAATTCCAGTGTTAGGAATTGACCCCGCTGACGGGCCAGTAGAAGCTGCCCGCAAAGCTGGCGTTGAAAGTCTTTGTACCTTTTTCTCGAAAGATTTAGCTCAGCAATTAAAAACTGAAGGAAAAGCCGCTGATGTCTTTCTAGCGAATAATGTTTTAGCCCATGTTCCCGATCTGAATGGATTTGTAGAAGGGATAAAAATCCTGTTAAAAGACACAGGAATTGCAGTAATTGAAGCGCCCTACGTGGTGGATTTAGTGGATCATTGTGAATTTGATACAATTTACCACCAACATCTCTGTTACTTCTCCGTCACTGCTTTAGATCGGTTATTCCGTCGCCACTCTCTTTTCTTAAATGATATTCAGCGCACGGCAATTCATGGCGGTTCTTTACGGTTATTTGTAGAACCAAAAGAAGATGTCAAAGACTCTGTGAAATCTTTGTTAAAAATGGAGGCAGAACAAGGGGTTGACCGCATCGATTATTATCAAACCTTTGCTGATAAAGTGGCTAGTGTTAAACAGGCGTTAATGGAGATTCTTTGGGATCTCAAACAACAAGGAAAAACAGTCGTCGGTTATGGTGCAGCGGCAAAAGCAACTACCTTATTAAGCTACTTTGGCATTGATAAAACCTTACTCAATTATATTGCAGATCTCAATCGCTTTAAGCAAGGTCGGTTTATGAGTATCAATCATTTGCCCATTGTTCCCCCAGCAAAACTGTTAGAAGATCAACCAGATTATGTCTTAATTTTGGCTTGGAACTTTGCTGAAGAAATTATGCAACAACAAGCGGAATATCAAAGCCGAGGGGGTAAATTTATTGTGCCAATTCCGTTTCCCAAAGTGGTCTAAATCCTGACAACTTTAATCCATTTAACCCATCTTAAAACTGAAGCTCATGAATCATTCATCTCTGTTAGAACAAGCCAAGGCTTATCCAGAATTAAAAGCCGTTCAACATACTTGTCCAAACTGCGGTCATTCTGAATTATTGACCTTTTATGAGGTACGGAATGTACCAGTTCACAGTTGTTTAATGATGTCCACGCAACAGGAAGCCTTGGATTTTCCCTGTGGGGATGTGGTGTTAGGTTACTGTGAACAATGCGGCTTTATTACCAATATTGAGTTTGATTCCAAATGGTCAGCTTACGCCCCCAATTATGAAGATCAACAGAGTTTTTCTCCCACATTTAACAAATTTGCCCTAGATTTAGCGAAGGGTTTAATTGAAAAGTATGATTTACATGAAAAAGATGTGGTTGAAATTGGATGCAGTAAAGGGGATTTCCTGGTTTTAATGTGTGAGTTAGGAAATAATCGCGGTGTGGGGATTGATCCTTCGGCTGTGGTCGGACGGGTTAAAAGTGAAGCCACAGAACGGATTAAATTTATCCAAGATTACTACTCGGAAAAATACACAGATTATGTCGGGGATTTTATTTGTTGTCGCCATACCTTAGAACATATTCATCCCACTCAAGAATTTGTAGAAACGGTTCGTAAATCCATTGGCGATCGCTTAAATACCAATGTGTTTTTTGAAATTCCAGATATGGGGCGAGTCTTACGAGATTTAGCTTTTGAAGATATTTATTATGAACATTGTTCCTATTTTACTCCCGGAACTTTAGCCCGTTTATTTCGTTCTTGTGATTTTGAAGTAACAGATTTATCACTTGCTTATGGCGATCAATATCTGTTAATCGAAGCAAAACCTGTTTCTACTGCTTCTACTAAATTGCAACCCGCCGAAGAATCACCCGAACAGGTGAAACAATGGGTACAGCATTTTGCTACGGAAATTCAACAAAAACTCAACTACTGGCATCAGCATTTACAACAAGCTAAAGCAGAAGGAAAACGGACAGTAGTCTGGGGTTCGGGTTCTAAATGTGTGGCGTTCTTAACCACCCTTAAAACCGTCGATCAGGTGGAATATATCGTTGATATTAATCCCCATCGTCATGGTCAGTTTATTCCGGGTGTCGGCAAAGAAATTATGTCTCCGGAATTCTTAAAAGAATACAAACCGGATCAGATTATTGTGATGAATGCCATTTACTGTGATGAAATTCAAAAAATGTTAAATGAGATGGGGGTTGTAACAGAACTAATTCCAATTTAGCTGAACAGCAATTCATCCCACGCCTCACCCGAAGGGGAGCGTGGGATGAATTGTGCGTGAGTTGACGACAGTCTTTTGACCAAATTTTCCCGTAGGGGAAACAGGGAGAAAGACATGGAGGAAACGAACAAATCTTGTGTTATGATGTCTTACAGTGAATTGATTTCAATCTAAAATGCTCAGGGTCGTCAAAGTCAGGTTATATCCAGATGCCCAACAACAGCAGTCTCTAGCGCAAGCTTTTGGCTCTTGTCGCTGGCTATGGAATTATTGCCTGAACTTGATGAACCAAACATACAAAGAGACTGGTAAGGGGTTGTCTGGATACGCAGTAAAAAAGATAATCCCGCAGTTAAAGAAAGAGTTTGAGTGGTTAACATTAACTTACTCACAATGTTTGCAGCAAGTCTGTTTAAATCTGGGAGTAGCTTTTAATAACTTTTTTGAAAAACGAGCTAAATACCCGAGATTCAAATCAAAGCATGGTAAGCAGTCAATAAAATATCCTCAAAACGTCAAAGTTGCGGATAGTTATTTAACTCTACCCAAGATAGGTGACGTATCTGCAATAATTCATAGACCTATTGATGGAAAGGTTAAGACTGTAACCCTATCAAAAAACTGTTCCAATCAATATTTTGCGGCGATTTTATTTGACGATGGCAAAGACAAACCAGAATCCACCACAGACGGTAAGGCAATAGGTATTGATTTGGGGCTAACTCACTTCGCTATTACCAGTAATGGGTCAAAGTTTGATAATCCTAGAATACTTAACAAACACGAGAAAAATTTAAAACTTAAACAGCAACAATTATCTAGAAAAAAAAAGGTTCTAATAACCGTATCAAAGCTAGAAAAAAAGTGGCTAGAGTTCATAGAAAAATAACTAACTGCCGCGAGGATTTTCTGCACAAGCTATCTCGTAGGATAGTTAACGAAAACCAAGTTATTGTTGTGGAAAATCTCAATGTTAAAGGTATGATGCAAAATCATTGTTTGGCTAAGTCTATCCATCAAGTTGGGTGGGGAATGTTTTGCACAATGCTGAAATATAAGGCAGAGATGGAGGGAAAGATATATCAGGAAGTTGACAGATTTTTCCCGAGTTCAAAAACCTGTTATGTGTGTCTAAATCAAGTCGGTAGTTTACCGCTTGATGTAAGATTTTGGACTTGTGATAATTGCCAAACTAAGCACGACAGGGATGTGAACGCAGCTATTAACCTCCGAGATGAGGGACTACGAATACTTCGACTGCGCTCAGTACAAGTTTTGACCTCTGGAACGGGGGATAAAGCCTGTCGCCCAGATGTAAGTCGCAGTAATAGAGGACGCAAGAAATCTACTACTACGCTTTCTGTTGGGCAGGAAGCCTACACTGTACTCAAAGAGTCAGTGTAGGTAGTTCACAACCCCTTCTAGAACAGCAGTTCAAGCCATCACACGGTTATACCTCTATTGTTTAATTAGGATAGCTGAATCGATCTCAAAGCCTTGCATAGCAGGGCTTTTTTGCTTTTTCTCGCCGAACCGATACCAAACGATAGTTATATTATCGCAGCCTACAAAATTCAGTGAGGACATCGCGGATTCTCTTTGAGGGGGTGTAGGGCTTACGACTAGCGTCACGCTCCGCGAACGCCGTGAGGCTTCGACGGTGAGCGCTCAGCCGAACCGCGTCAGCCGAACGTTATAGGGAATAGTCATATCCTAACCAGAGAACGTAGCGCTATAAAATTCTATAGAACCCTGATGAGATCTGTTGATCCTCAAGTTGGAAATGTCGGTTCAATGACTTTGATTTAGTGCTAAACTTTAAACTATTGCGATCTCATTTTATTTTAAATATTTACTGGGCTACCCCCAAACTTTTTTCAATGATTGTTGGTACTACAGAAGCAGCTAAAATCTTAAAGATTTCTACAGCCCGCCTCAGAGTCCTGTTGATGGCAGGAAGAGTTGAAGGGGCTTATAAGACTGGGAAAATGTGGTTAATGCCTCTTTTTAACGGCAAACCGATTATTAAGCGGAAAGTTGGCGGTGTCGGTTTCCGTCCCGCCAAACTTTTCAAGAGAACGCGGTACAAGAGGGCCAGCGCCCCGTTGGCGGAATCCCAGGAAGCCTGGAAAAACAATTATTCACGTCAACTCCCATAGAATTCGACAAAATCAAAAGCAAAATCTGACTCAACCGGTGATTACAGTCAAAAAGCGGAAAGTTGGCGGTGTCGGTTTCCGTCCCGCCAAACTTTTCAAGAAGCCGTGCAATTCTCTGAGGCAATCCCATTCTTTCTCAGAGACTGCGCCAACAACACCCGTCGTCGGCTCACCCACAAACGTTCTCAACCTTTATGGACATGAGGTGGAAATACTGGGGGGATGTCGTGTGGTTTATCGCCCCAATGGTTCCAAATATGGTGCGAAAGTTTGGATTGAGACCCTGCATGATGTCAATGTCATTTCTTTTGATACACCTGCCTGAGGGATTTGCATACCGCAGAGGCTGTCCCCTTGCAGAAGGAGTTGCACCACTGTTGGGACTGAAGAATTTTGTGTTTTTCAGCAAATCCCAATTATCCATCGTAAATCACTGATCGCGGCTTATGCTTCCTGAACTATTTTCCGTTTGGCAAGATACATTAAATTGGCAACCTACCCCTCAACAACAGGCGTTATTTCAACAGCTTTATCAAGAAATTTTACAGGGAAATAAAAAGCTAAATTTAACACGAATCACAGAACCTGAAGCGTTTTGGGAGAAACATTTATGGGATTCTTTAGCGGGAATTTCTCCTTGGTTAAACGCAGATGAATTTTTTCCTGAGGTGATTGATATTGGTACAGGGGCAGGATTTCCCGGTTTACCCATTGCAATTGTTAAACCCCAATCTACCATGACATTGTTGGATAGTACCCAGAAAAAAATCGTTTTTTTAGAGCAATTAATCACTCAATTAAACCTAAAAAATGTTAGCACAATTACAGGTAGGGCAGAACGAGTTAATTTGGTTCCGAGTTATGAAAAACATTTTGATTTAGCCTTAGTTCGGGCAGTGGCAGCACCGCCAATTTGTGCTAAATATGCTTTACCTTTCTTAAAAACAGGGGGAATAGCCATTTTATATCGGGGAAATTGGACAACTGAAGAAGAACAAGAACTCGAAACCATTGCGAAAAAATGGGGGGGTCAATTGCAGTCTGTAGAAGCTTTTCAAACTCCTCTCACTCACAGTAACCGTCATTGTGTTTTTCTGAAAAAAGTGAAAGATTAACGTATTTTCTATCACTTTAGTTTTTGAATAAAATTAGGAAAAATTACAGATCAATAATCCAGTGGAACAAAATTACAATTATCATAATTACACTGCACCTGAACTAAAATTCCCAGTTCATCCTGATTTTCAGTAGTAATTATGATGCTTATTTTAATCAACATTGAGAAACAGCTCACTGAGTTAACTCCACTAGAGGGATGTTCTTGAAAGGTCTCTTCTTTGCCAATCTAAGTCGGTTCATACAGAATCGTTTTTCCGCGTCGGTGACCCGAATCTTGCCAACCCCGTTGCTGTAATTCTCCAATCCGATTTAATGTGGCAATGTATGGGGGAGAAATATCTAAAATTTTTGCCAGTTCCTTAGCAGTCTTGAGACAAGAATGATTCTGACCCTGACCTTTCTGAGACATTAGAGATGGAGAGAGCTGATTGCTTGATGGATCAATAATCTTCTTCTGTTCCGTCGGGGTCAAGGATTCTCTCACAGATGTATCGGCTTTTGAATCTATAAATTCTCTGTGATCAGCTTCTATTTCTGTCGTTGGCGTTTCAGGTTCGATGGAAAAATCATCCAATAAATTCTCAAGTTCATCTGAATCAGGCTCAGCACTAAACTGTTCTTGAATGGCTGGTTTTGACTTACCCGTTGCCACTTCAGACTGAGTTGACTGAGTTGGGCGTGAGGAATCAGATGATTGCAGATGTTCTTGAATTTTCTGCTTCAGATGTAGCTTTAAATAATACTCAAATAAGTTTGCAATCTTAACTTCTAACTGTTGTTTAAGGAAATTTTCTATCTTTTGGTTAACATAATCACTCACTAATCGATCTAAATCGGATTCAACTTTGATGGGTGATTTCACTGAACTTAGACTTGAAGAAGAATTAATATAATTGTTCATAAGCTGCTTTAATACTTCTTCAGTATCTTTTCCAACTGTAGCACATTTCGCTTCAAAAGACTGCCAGGTCTCTCCTTCAATCCTAAGATTGACTGAGTGTTCTTCGGCTTTGTTAATTTGTTGTGGTTGATGAACAGACATCTCAGGCTTAGCTCTACAGAATATTAAAGTTGCTTCATAGTCTCTGAAGTAGAGAGAGATATTACTATATTACCTTAAGCTTAACTGAAAAATTTTGTAGCTTTTAATTGAGAGTTTTTTTGAATAACTACTTTAATTTGATAGAATTTTTTGTCATTTTTTAATTCAAAAGGTTGAGGAGGAATTCTTTTAAATTTCAATCTTTTAAAGATATAGCAGTGCAAGACGAGTCGAGGAGGTGATCAGAATCTTAAAATGGAATTTCTCCCTTAGGAGGGAAAATTAAATAATTGAACTTCTTAATATGCAAGGGTTATAGCGATTTTCCATCTCAAATATTGTATTTTTCTTAAAAAAGTGAAGGAAGCGTTGGCGTAGCCTTGCCACTGGCAATGACCCAAGAACAATAAATCTTCGTTGGGTTTCACTATCGTTCTATCTAACCTAGATTTTTTATCAAAGGACGAATGACCAATGACCAATAACTAACAATAACTCTCAACTTCCTGACAAATACGTTCAAATGCGGCTACAGGATCATCTGAAGCAGTGATAGGCCGACCAATGACTAAGTAACTCGCCCCAGCTTGGGCGGCTTGGGATGGTGTAAACGCCCGTTGTTGGTCGCCTTTATTAGCCCAAGTGGGTCGGACACCGGGACAAACTAGGAGAAAATCATCTCCACACACTTGCCGTAACTGTTGGGCTTCTTGGGGAGAACAAACGGCCCCTGATAAACCACAGTCTTTCGCCAGTAATGCCATGTGTAGGGCATATTCCGGGAGTTCTATCGGTACTTTTAAATCAAAGGCTAAATCCCTTGCGTTAAGGCTGGTTAAAAGCGTAATTGCAATTAAATTGGGAAGGGTTAAGTTTGCTTGATTTGACCCCTGTTCTAGAGCCTCCTGGGCGGCTGTGAGAGCTACTTTACCAGCGGTGGCATGAATGGTGATCAAATCAACCCCATATTGAGCCGCAGACCGGCAAGCTCCCGCGACAGTATTGGGGATATCATGAAATTTTAAATCTAAGAAAATGCGTTTTTGTTGCTGTTTAAGAATCGTTAAAATCTCAGGGCCACTACTGACAAACAGTTCTAACCCCACTTTCCAAAAAGACACTTGAGGCAGTTTTTCAATTAACGCGATCGCCTCGGCTTTTGTGGGAACATCTAACGGTACAATAATTTGATCGGAATTCATTCAATTATCCTACTAAACGCACAAATTTCTTTTTCCCTACCTGTAAGACTCGTCCGTTTAATTCTTCCGGAGAATTAAAGATTAAATTAACATCATTAATGCGATCGCCATCTAATCTTACTGCACCGCCTTGAATTTGACGACGGGCATCACTGCCACTTTTACAGAGTCCACTCGCGCCTAAAATGTAAAATAATTTTGCGGGAAACTCAATATCCGCTAAGGAAAATTCGGGAACCGCATCTGCTGTTTTTGCATCCCCTTGAACCAGAGTTAAAGCTGCTTTTTGGGCTTCTTCAGCCGCTGCTTGACCGTGATATTGAGAGACGATATTTAATGCTAATTGTTTTTGTCGTTCTCTAGGATTTTCGGGTAATTGATCTAAGGGGAAATCGGTTAACAGTTCAAAATACTGTTCAATTAAATTATCAGGAACTTTTTCTAACTTAGAATACATCGATAGGGCATCTTCCGATAATCCTACGTAATTCCCCAAAGATTTTGACATTTTTTGCACCCCATCGGTTCCAATTAAAATTGGCATTAATAAACCAAATTGAGGAGATTGACCAAAATGTCGTTGTAAATCTCGACCCACGGCTAAATTAAATTTTTGATCATTACCGCCCAGTTCTACATCAGCTTTAACAGCAACAGAATCATAACCTTGCATTAACGGATAGAGAAATTCATGAATATAAATGGGGTTTTCTTGTTCAAAACGGAGGGAAAATCCTTCTTTTGCTAACATTTGACTGACTGTCATTGTTGATAGCAAATCTAATATTTTTGCTAAATCCAATTGAGATAACCAAGTGGAATTGCGGTGAATTTCTAACCGTCCGGGGGTATCAAAATCAAGGATGGGACGCACTTGATCTAAATAGGTTTGAGCATTGTGTTCCACTTGTTCGGCGGTTAATTGTTGACGGGCTTCTGACTTGCCACTGGGATCACCAATACGGGCGGTAAAATCTCCAATGATTAGAACAGCCGTATGTCCGGCATCTTGAAAAGCCCGTAACTTTCGGAACACAATACTATGGCCTAAATGAATATCTGTTCCAGTGGGGTCAATTCCCAGTTTAATGCGAAGGGGTTGGGAAGATTGAATTAATTTTTGGAATAAATTCTCATCCGGATTTTTCGACTCAGGTTGTTCTGGGAAAATCTCCCACACCCCTCGACGTATCCGATCAAACTCTTGTAAAGATCCGCCTGAATATGCCTCAGCAGCAGGTTGACTCCTGTTCATAACGGGTTTAAAAATTGCGCTAATGTCGGGGAAAATTCGTTAACCTGACAATCTTAGATCAAAGCCCTAGAGTTGTATACTGACTTTGATCAAATCCTATCACAATTGGTGATTTGTCATTGGTTATTTGCGAGAGTCAGGTGTGGGGTGTAGGAAGTCGGGAAAGATTCAACCTGACAGCACAGCAATAGACCTCCTCTAATCACAAACAACAAATAACGAAGAACCAACAACGAATGACAAAAAAGACTTGACGCTTTGACCCATTCAGCTCAAAATCTTAGCAGGTTGGACTGATCAAATCTTCTCAAGTTGAGTTGAATGTGCTATCACATATAGAGAACTGCATCTCCACCCTTGTCCCCTATCCCCTGTTTCAAACCCCAATCATCTTGTTTTCCAGGAGGGAGTATACCAAAAGTGTCATCAACGAATGCGATTCAACAGAAGCAACAGATGCACTCATCTGGGATTTTCGACTTTGTTCAATCTGTTAGTAAGGTAACCGCAGGAACACTGTTGAGTGTCACCATGTTGGCCAGTTCTGTTGTCGCTGGCGGGTTAGTCGGTTTAGCCATCAGCTTCCGTAACCTTCCAGATGTGCGGGTGATTCAGAACTATGCTCCAACTGAAACCACTTATATTTACGATATTAAGGGTAAGCCCTTAGCCAGTTTGCATGATGAGGCGAACCGGGAAGTGATTCCCCTCGATAAAATTTCTCCCCATCTCAAACGGGCTGTGCTAGCGATTGAAGATAGTAATTTTTATTACCATAAAGGGATTTATCCAACTGGGGTGATGCGGGCGTTACTCGCGAACCTTGAGTCTGGTAGCACCGTTGAAGGGGGTTCTACTCTGACGATGCAGTTGGTGAAAAACCTGTTTTTATCTCCGAATCGTACCATTAGCCGGAAAGCAGCCGAAGCGGTAATGGCAATTCGGATAGAACAGATTTTATCGAAAGATGAAATTTTAGATCTGTATCTGAATCAGGTGTATTGGGGACACAACCTCTATGGGGCAGAAACTGCTGCCCGCAGTTATTTCAACAAGTCGGCTGCGGATTTAACTTTAGCTGAAGCTGCAATGATGGCGGGTTTAATTCCTGCACCGGAAGACTATAGTCCCTTTATTGATTATCAAAAAGCAAAGCAACGTCAAGTAACTGTGTTGCGACGGATGCGGGACCTCAAGTGGATTACCCCCGCAGAAGAGGTTGAAGCCCACAACCAGAAGTTATTAGTCGGAAGTATTACTTCTTTTAAACAAAGTCAACTGCCTTATGTTACGGAAGCGGTAGTTCAAGAATTAACTGAACGCTTTGGCCGCGATGCCGTCCTCAAAGGAGGAATGCGGGTGCAAACCACCATTGATCTCAACTTCCAACGCATGGCAGAACAAGTCATCAGTGAGTGGCATGACCGCTTATATTATTGGGGGGTTTATCGCAATCGTAAAGTGGGACAATTAGCCTTAGCAGCGGTTGATCCCCGGACTCATTTTGTCAAAGCTATGGTGGGGGGCGCGGACTACAAAACCAGCCAATACAACCGGGCCATTCAAGCCCGCCGTCAACCGGGTTCTGCGTTTAAACCCTTTGTATATTACACCGCATTCGCTTCCGGTAATTATGGCCCCGATTCAACCGTCTATGATACTCCCGTCAGTTACCGCGATGGTTATGGGTATTACAGCCCTCAGAACTACGGCGGTGGCTATTCGGGGGCAGTGAGTGTTCGGGCTGCTTTGGAAAGTTCGATGAACATCCCAGCCGTCAAAATTGGCCAGGATGTGGGATTGAATCAAGTGATTGAAGTCTGTCGGATTTTAGGCTTTAAGAGTCCCATTGACCCGGTGATTTCTTTACCCTTAGGGTCAGTGGATGTCACGCCGATGGAAATGGCAGGGGCTTATGCGACGTTTGCAAACAATGGATGGCATTCCGATACAACATTTATTGTTCAAGTCACCGATAGTCAAGGGAATGTATTACTTGACAATACGCCCAAACCTCGACTGGTATTAAATCAGTGGGCGGCTTCCTCCCTGACCAGTGTATTACAAGGAGTAATTAGTGGGGGAACTGGAACCCGTGCCCAAATTGGTCGGCCAGCGGCTGGAAAAACGGGAACAACTTCCTCAGAACGGGATGTTTGGTTTGTGGGATATACACCCCAACTCTCAACCGCCATTTGGGTTGGGAATGATGACTTTACGCCTCTCGGTTACAGTGCCACAGGAGGAACTACTGTAGCCCCCATCTGGCGAGACTTTATGAGTCGGGCTTTGTCGGGTCAACCCAGGCTGTCATTTTCCAGTCCCTCTCAGTTTGAACAACCTTAATGTGAAGTATTCAGGGAGATGGAGAGAAAAACATTTTTACTCCTGACTCGGAGTAGGGGCGCATTGCAATGCGCCCCTACCTAACTTCTGTTGCTTACCCCCTACTCCCTAAGATGCATCGTTATAGCAATCCTGCAAGAGACTATAGCTAAAAAGTTAGATGCAGGAATTATCGTACAATAAGAGAGGTTAGTTTAGCTCAATTCATTGGAATTGAGTCATAGTGATGGTGATCCTCAGTCCGAATCACTGAGGTCTTAGGTGAAATATTTTAGTGAACAGGATGTTGTAGTATGAATGATCAAAATGCAATTTCTTCCAAAAATGGGGAAAAGGTCGAAGTTTCGATTCAGCTTGATTCAGAACTTCTTGAACAAGTGAATCATCTCACTAATAATCCCAGTAAAGTCATTGAGACGGCTCTGCGTCAATGGTTGAGAGGAGAACGTCCAGAAGATGATTTAGCTTTACGTTTACAGCGAAATCCTCCTGTTCCTCCTCGGGGTGAATGGAACGATTAGGTTAGGGATTGATCCAGCGTCAGTCCAATTCTCCTTAACAAAATTTTTGAGTTCCTCACCGATCAGCCTCATTTCTTGAGAATTGCGTTTGATTGTTTTGCCTCTCAGTTCATCGATACCCAACATTGTCCGCCCTGACTCTCTAACACTTCCTCGCTGTTGGAGTCTGTTGGTGTGGGATAATAGCATCTTTGGCACAAAACAGTAGAAAATCGATTTTCTACTTTAACTGTTGCGAGAAACAGAGAGTTGGCTTCCGGCCTCATCCAAAGTTGTCGGCAGTACTTTGCCCACCGAATTAAATTCGGGCGCAACTCGCCCTATTGCGGTGCAGTGTGGTCTTGGGGGTTTCCCCTATGAACAACTGTACCAAGAAGCTGAAAAATCTTTAATTAGGAATTGATAACTTTGCTACTCATTCCACTCTCTTGGTGCGCGTTCCTTGGGCGATTACGAATCGCCAGGGTCGCACCGCTATTTTCGGGACAATTTAAAGCTGATGGATGTTCTCAGCTACCCTGTTACAGGCTTCCCACTCTAAGAGTTTTGTCTGGGATATCAAGCCCTAAATGATGCAGCTTGGTTTTCGCAATAACCATTATATTCGATTTTATACAGACTTTTGTTAACTGCTTGAATCCCTCTCAGTACCTCTCTATCACCCTCCTATCACAAAGAACCAATGATGTTGACTTGTCCAACCCCGTGAGGTCATGGTAAACTAGGTCAATATAGAAACAGTTAAAATTAAAGTGACTCCTCAGTTGATTCTCGAAGGATGAGGTTCATCAAGGTCTAGTCCAATTGATCGCTATTGCTCCAAAATCCTTCAAAATAGTTGAGGTAAAGGAAACTTTCATACCAGTATCAGGTTAGTTTCGGTTGTGGTCTTCTGTAGGAGTTGATTTCCTGGTGGTAAACGCTTTAGTTTTGCTCTCTCAAATCTCCTATTCTTGGTCAAACTAAAAATAGTTTTTTCATTATCCTAAAACCCATCACGGTTGGGTTCAGAACGGATCACAGTTACAGCGCTCTCAAATTAATCATGTTCAGGTTAAGGTTTCCTGTTACAAACGTAGATGAACTCTGATACAAACTGTTGGTTATCCGGCTCAATTCCTGCTCAAGTTTGGCAGGGATTAGGTGCTGAACTCGTCTTTACTCAAAATTCATCAGGGGAGTATTTATCCTTCTATTGGCAGCAGGGTGAGCGGTACAATCTCTCAGAAGCGGAGGTGGTTGGATATACTATTGGAGAAACATTGGGGCCGATGTTAATTCCCCCTTACCTCCAACGAATTCAACGGGTACTGAAAAATTTAATTCCAGAGCGATTTAGTTATCCTTTCTGTTATCAAAATCAATATTTTCCCCTAGATTTAATTGTCAGTCCCATTCTCCCAGCCTATGGAGAAGCCACGCAAGTGTTAGTCATGGGTCGGTTACTGCAACAACAGGAGGTTGATCTTAGCGCAGATTGGGAAGATATTGTGGCTTACCGTTCGTTGCCGTCTAATTTTGATATTCAGCAAAAAATGCTGGTGCAGATTGCTGGAACCCTTTGCCGGACTGTTCCCCCCAGTTCCCAAATTTATCAAATTCTGCTGAGCCAGATTGCCCAAAAAATCCGCCGCACCCTTGATTTAAAGCAAATTTGGCAGCAAACTGTCAACAGTTTAGGGCAAGTGTTGCGAGTCAGTCGTTGTATTCTCTGTCCCTACAAACGCTCTCCCTATCCCCTCTCCTTACCTCAAACCACTCAGGTGGTGGCTGAGTATCGTCAGCGACAGGTCACCATGATGCTGGGGTTAGATTTATCGATTGAGGAAGAACTGGGGTGGACTCAAGCCTTAGCCACTTTAGAACCGATTGTAATTGAACACACTTCAACGGTTGATGATCCCTATAAACGTCAATCCATTTTAGTCATTCCCACCGCTTATCAAGATCAACCCAATGCTTTAATTTGTCTACATCAATGTGATGAGTTGCGACAGTGGACGATTGCAGAAATTGACTTTGTGCGGGAGTTGGCCACTCAAGTGGGAACCGCCATCGCCCATGCCACCCTCTATCAGGAACTGAAAGAAGCGCAGGCTGAAGCGATCGCTCTCTCTCGCCTCAAAAGTGAATTTCTTGCCAGCACTTCCCATGAACTCAGAACTCCCCTCAACGGCATTATTGGTTCTTTGAAGTTAGTGTTAGACGGGATGGTTGATGATGCCGAAGAGGAACGAGAATTTATCCAAGAAGCCCACCGCGCTGCCATTCATCTCCTCAGTTTAATTAACGATGTTTTAGATATTGCCAAAATTGAAGCGGGCAAAATGGACATTCACTTGGCACTGGTTAAAGTGAGTGACTTACTGGAAGAAGTTGAAAAATTTACTCGCACTCAAATTCAACAAAAAGGACTGACGTTAACGGTTCAAACTCTACCCCTTCAGGATGACATTATTGTTTATGCCAACTCTCAAAGATTATTACAAGTTTTATTAAATTTAGTCGGGAATGCAATTAAATTCACCCATGAGGGAGGGGTAAATATTAGTTTTGCCATTCTCCCCCAGAAAGTGATTGTGAATAATCAAGAATTCCCAGGATGGGTTGAATTTCGCGTAGTGGATACGGGAATTGGTGTACCCATAGACAAGCAAGATCGGCTGTTTAAAGCCTTTTCTCAAGTGGATACTGGCTATACCCGTCAATATGGCGGAACCGGTCTGGGGTTAGTCATCTCTCAGAAACTGGTCGAAGCAATGGGAGGAACCGTTCGATTTTATAGTTTAGGTGAAGGATTGGGTTCAACCGTGACCTTCACCGTTCCCTTATATCAACAACCTGGGAAATCTAAAATAGACAAACCGAACCCTAATGGCACTGGGGGGGAGTCTTCGCAGTCTGCCTAAAGCTTTAATCTAAGCGGGTTCAAGTTGATCAATCCGTAACCAGATATTGGGAGTGGGGACTTGACCAAATTTAACTAAAGCATAATCTCCCCGGGTTTCCATCACCTCTCCCTTCGTTTCAAAAATATAAGGGGGAAAGCGTTGATCACTTGCGGTGGCTTCGGCGCTATTTTCAAGTTGATCTCGAATAGCGTGGACAAATGAACCTTTTTTGATTGCCATAGCTTCAGTGAATACAATAATAATCACTTCTTCATTATCTCAGGAAATTTACTCAATTCTCATTTTTCGTCATGAACCAGTAAAAATACTCTAGCAAAAACTTTTGAACCTAAATTTAAGGAGGTTATTCAATGGATCGCTTATAATATCAAATCCGGTTGATCAGTTTTCGTAAGATGGGATTCTAGGCCACCAATGGAAACAAGTTAACCCATGAATAAATTCTGGTTGCTTCATTAAAACTTTTAACCGAGCCAGCAGTACCTCTTCTA
>Ga0209594_1000602_pt1 | contig 20296 bp, 18 predicted proteins | sample AshMeaCrysSpring_FD_184126 | JGI IMG/M metagenome (GOLD analysis project Ga0209594, IMG submission 184126) | Groundwater microbial communities from Big Spring, Nevada to study Microbial Dark Matter (Phase II) - Ash Meadows Crystal Spring... | ecosystem: Environmental > Aquatic > Deep subsurface... | reverse complement strand
TCGCCGAGGCGTCATGCACCTCCGCGACGTCCATGTCGGCCGGCCCGGGCCCCGCAGTCTCGTAGGCCTGCTGTGCGGCGAGGCGACACGCGTTCTTCTCGGGCTCGTCGAGGCCGCGGTGGGTGAAGCTGCGCACGACGCTCGCGGAGACGCGCATGCAGAGGCTGTAGGGCCTGTCGGACTCCGAGCCCGGCGGCGGCGTGACGCCCTCGCCCATGCGCAGCAGCGCCGCGTAGTTCTCCTCGGCGCGCGAGACGTCCCAGCCGCCCTCGAAGATCGCGAACGCCCGGGCCTTGTCGGGGATGTTCATCTTCTCCGCGCCGAGCGCGAGCGCGACGTCGCGCACTCGGTCACGCCGGCGCAATACCGCAACCACGTGCGCAAGTCTCTGGGATGAAAGGGAAACGGGCACGCGGCTTGTACGGGTGACGCCCCCGGGAGCGGAGCGGGTATGCTCCTTTTCCGGTCCTACGCGCGATCGAGGCGCCCATGCTCCTGCAACTGCAATTGCTCGCCTTCCGGCTGATCAAGCCATTCATGAAGCCGGTTTCGCGGCTCATCGCCATCCCGCGCCCGGTGCTCTTCGTCGGGCCGGGTTCGACGGCGCGGCTCTGTCAGCTGATCGGGGGCTCGGGGGCGAAGCGGGTGCTGGTGGTGACCGACGCGGTGCTCGCGAAGCTCGGCGTCGTGGAGCCAGCACGCCGGGCGCTCGAGGCCGAGGGCGTCGACGTCGCGGTGTTCGACGGGATCATCCCGGACCCGACGCACGACGTGCTGGACAAGGGGCTCGCCGCGGTGCGGGCTCAGGGCAGCGACGCCATCCTCGCGATCGGCGGGGGCTCGTCAATCGACGCGGCGAAGATCATCGCCGCCATGGCGACCACCGGGAAGACGTCGGCGAAGCTCGTGGGCATGCTCAAGGTCAGCAAGCCGCCGTTGCCGCTCTACGCCGCACCGACGACCGCTGGGACGGGCTCGGAGGTGACGGTGGCCGCGGTGGTCACCGACCCGGTCGAGCACGTCAAATCGGTGGTCATCGACCCGAAGCTCGTGCCGCTCGCCGCGGCGCTCGACCCCGAGATGATGAAGGGCATGCCGCCGCAGATCACCGCGGCGACCGGGATGGACGCGCTCACGCACGCCGTCGAGTCCTACGTCAACCGGTGGCCGCACGCCGAGACGCCGATGTTCTGCGTTTCGGCAGTCAAGCTCATCTTCGGGAACCTGCCGCGGGCCTGCGCCGAAGGCAGCGACCTCGAGGCGCGCGAGGCGATGGCGCTCGCCTCGCTCTACGCGGGCCTCGCCTTCACCAAGGCCTACGTGGGCTACGTGCACGCGTTCTCGCACAAGATCGGCGGCGTCTACGGCGTGCCGCACGGGCTCGGCAACGCGATCGTGCTGCCGTACGTGCTCGATTTCCTGAAGGACGCGCCTTACGCCGAGGCGCGGCTCGCGGAACTCGCGGTCGCGATCGGTGCCGGGTCGGCTTCGGAGCCGAAGGCCGCGCTCGCGCAGCGCTTCGTGGACCGCGTGCGCGAACTCAATCGCGCGGTCGGCATCCCGGAGAAGATCGCGCCGCTGCGCCGCGAGGACGTGGGAACCATCGCGCGCGCTGCGATGGTCGAGGCGCACCGCGACTACCCGGTGCCGAAGAACATGAGCCTCGCGGAGGCGGAAGCCCTGCTGCAGCGGTGCCTGTAGGGAATAGTGTGGGAAATTGGGGAATGTCCTCTATTGTCCCATCAGGTGATCACGGTACTTCGCCCGCAGGTCCTTCTTGCTGATTTTGCCCGTCGCGGTCATCGGCAGCGCCTCGACCAGCACGACGTCGTCCGGCAGCTGCCACTTCGCGAAGTGCTCGGCCAGGTGGGCGAGGACGGAATCGCGTGCCGGCGAGCATCCCTGCTTCGGCACCACGAGCAGCAGCGGTCGCTCCTCCCACTTCGGGTGACGCACGCCGATCGCGGCCGCCATCAGCACGTCCGGGTGGCCGCAGGCGCAGTTCTCGAGGTCCACCGAGCTGATCCACTCGCCTCCCGACTTGATCACGTCCTTCGCGCGGTCCGTAATCTGCATGAAGCCGTTCGGGTGGATGACCGAAACGTCGCCCGTCGCGAACCAGCCATCCTGGTCGTGTGACGACGAGGAATCCTGCCGGAAATAACCGCTGCAGACCCACGGCCCGCGCACCTTGAGCTCGCCCGAGGCCTTGCCGTCCCAGGGCAGCTCCCTGCCGTCCTCGTCCACGATCTTCATCGCGATCCCGAAGATGCCGTGGCCCGCGAGCTGGCGCATGCGGAACTGCTCCTCGAGCGGCAGGGATTCCATGCCCGGCCGGAGCGTGCTCACGGTGCCGAGCGGGCTGGTCTCCGTCATGCCCCAGCCCTGGACCACGGTGATGCCGTGCTCGCGGTGGAAGGCCTCGATCATCGACAGCGGCACGGCAGAGCCGCCGATCACGGTGCGGTTCAGGGTCTCGAGCTTCGAACCACTCTGGCGCAGGTAATTGAGCAGCAGCGTCCAGATCGTCGGCACGCCGGCGGCGAGCGTCACCTTCTCCTCGTTCATGAGCTGGGTGAGTACCGCCGGGTCGCCCATCTTCGGTCCAGGGAACACGAGCTTCGCGCCGGTCATGGGGGCGTTGTACGCGAGGCCCCACGAGTTCGCGTGGAACATCGGCACCACCGCCAGGACCGCATCGCGGCTCGTGAGCCCCATGGAATCGGCCATACAACCGCCGTAGGCGTGCAGCACGTTCGAGCGGTGGCTGTAGAGCACGCCCTTCGGGTGCCCGGTCGTGCCCGAGGTGTAGCAGAGCGAACTCGCGGTGCGCTCGTCGAGCAGCGGCCACTCGTACTCCTCCGGCTGCGGCCCGATGAAGGACTCGTAGTCCGGCAGCTTCCCCTTGACCGCCTCGGGCATGCTTCCCGCCCCGGTCATCACGATCACTTTCTCGACGGTCGGTATCTTGCCCTGCAGCGGGCCGAGCAGCGGCAGCAGCGTCGGGTCGATGAAGATCAGCCGGTCCTCGGCGTGGTTCACGATGTACTCGAGCTGCTCCGGGAACAGCCGCGGGTTGATCGTGTGGAGCACGGCGCCCATGCAGGAGACCGCGTAGTACAGCTCGAGGTGCCTGTGGTCATTCCAGGCGAGCGTAGCGACCCGGTCGCCCGGCCGGATTCCCGCCGCCTCGAGCGCGTTTGCGAGCTTGCGCGCCCGGCGGAACACCTCTCCGTAATTACTGCGGTGCCGCGGATTGTCGAACGTCACCGAGACGACCTCGCCGTCCGGGAAGTTGCGCTCGGCGAAACGCATGATCTCCGTGATCAGAAGGGGGGCATCCATCATCTGGCCTAGCATCTGGTCTCTCCCGTCGTGTCCGTTGCGGACTTCGTGTTGTTCGTCCTGGCCCCGTTGGCCGGATGCGGAGTTTCGCATCAGCCGTCCCCGAATTGAAACGGGTCCCGGGATGGCCGATGGTCGGGGCAGGGAGGGACCGGGCTTGCCCCCTCCAGCAGGGGGGAGAAGCCGGGCCGAGCCGGGTGACACGATCCTGCCCGCAAGGTGGGGCAGCGGCCCGCCAGGAAAAATTCGATCACTCAAAGTCGGGGGCTTCTTGCATGAGGAGTTCAAGGCTGGCCAGTCGGCCCGCGCGCGCGAACGCGCTGCGGAACAAGGTCCTTGGCGCGGGGAACCAGGACTTGGCCATCCTAGGCAATCCGAATAACTACGACGGCGACCGCAACTTCGACGAGGGCGCGTCGTTCATGCGCTTCGACCTGCTCTCCGAGTTCGACCTCGTCTGGAAAAAGACGCTCGGCCTTCGCGATGTTCGACGTCGGCAACGCGCCCTTGAACATCAAGGTCGGCCAGACCACCGTGTACTGGGGCGAGAGCCTGCTGCTCGGCGGCGTCATCCACGGCGTGTCGTATTCGCAGAACCCGATCGAAATCTGGAAGGGCCTCGCGACCCCGGGTGCCGAGGCGAAGGAGCTGTCAACTACGACCTCGCGCTGAGCTGGAGCCCCGAGTGGCTCGGCGGCACGTTCGGCGCGTACTACCGAAAGACCTGCGACATGCAGCCGCAGCTCATGCTGACGCAGGGCGTCGTGCCGTCGCTGGCCGCGGGCGTCTGCCGCGCGATCGGTGGCGATTCCTTGACTACGCATACTCGGCCTTCGCGTACGACTCCCAGTCGATCGGTGCTTCCCTGCAGATCGGCTACGGCCTGATCGCTGGCATCTGGATGTCGCAGGGCAACTGCGGCCTCTACTACGGCATCGACCACCGCGGTCCGTTCCCGGAGCGCGACTGGCAACCGGACTCGCTCGCGGGCGCCGGTATTCGTTGACCGTGCGGGGGTGTCCGGCGGAAAGTGCGCCGGGCACCCCTGCCTGATCCGGCCTCCACCGTCGTCATGAAGCGGCGGGGATGGACCTGGCGGGGGGCACGATGAGAATCCGAATCGTGGGCCGCGCGGCCACATCGTCGTGTCCTCCGACGGCGGTAAGACCGGGTAGTCCTGGTTCGACCGCGTCGCGAACCCACGCTTCATGAACCTGTACTCGATTCGCCCGGCGGCGGGCGGCCTGCGCGGCAACCTGTTCCGCAGCGCGGACGGCGACGCGACGGGTTCCGCCGGCATCGAGGTGGCGGTGAACCAGGTCGTGCGCGACGCCTGGCTCAAGATGCTGCTGTACATCTACGGCACGGTGTCGATCCTGTGCCTGATCGCCTTCCGCTCGTGGCGCGCGGTGCTCGTGGCGCTGCTGCCGCTCGCGCTGACCTCGGTGCTCTGCGAGGCGCTCATGGTCTGGCTCGGCATCGGCGTCAAGGTAGCGACGCTCCCGGTGATCGCGCTCGGCGCGTTGATCCTCATCCCCTCGCTGTCGAATTTCCTGCTGCCGACCTCGGCCGTGCACAAGCCGGCCGCGGCGCAGGCCACGGTCCCCTGACAAGAAAAGCCGCGGCAAGCGGTGCCTTGAGTGTGACCGACGGACTGGGGTGCTCTCCGCGAAGGGTCGTCAGAGCACCTCGATTTTCGCTTCCCCGCAGGCGAGCTCGATCCCGGCGTACTCGCAGCGGCCGCGGCCGCGCGTGAGCAGGCTGTTGGCGATCAGCCAGACTCGCACCACCTCGCGCGCGGGGCCGCCGACATACTTCGCGTAGTCGGCGTGCACGTCGCGCTCCTCGTCGAACCAGCGGCCGAGCCCGCCGGTGCCCGAGCGCACCACGACGTGCGTCTCGCGATCCTTCCAGTTCGGCAGCGGGCAGCCGAAGCCCGTGCCGACCGGCAGTGAGCTGCTCCAGAAGTAGGTGATGTCCTGGCCGTCGTCGAATTCGACGGCGATGCTCAGGTACTCGTGGGAGGGCAGCGTGTCCTCGGGCAGGTCGGTCGGGAGTTCATCCACGCGCCAGGACCAGCGCAGCGTCGTACCCGGATGGAGCGGCAGCCGCGCGTCGCGGAGCAGGATGCCCGTGTCGCCGTGGGTCCGGCAGTCGATCGAGCGGCGGCCGTCGCGCGCGAGGGAAGGACGGTAGATCTCCGCGGGCCCGAGGAACCAAAGGTATTCCCAGCGCTCGGGCGGCGCGACGACCGGCTCGGCGAGACGCTCGAGCTGACTCGCGAGACCCGCCGGCGCCTGCCCGGTCGCCACGCTCGACCTCAGTATCGCCGCAGCATCGACGCCGCGCGCCCACTTGATCAGCAGGATCGACGTGCCGCCGCTCACCCTGGCGTACTCCGACTCCGGCGTCGCGAGGCCGCCGTGCGTGTCGGACCATTCCCCGGGGAAGTAATTGGCGAGCCACAGCCGGCCGGCGGCGTCTGCCGTGAAGCTCTTGAGGTCGCGCGTGCTGCGGAAGATCGTGCCGTGCTCGCCGACCCGATACCAGACCTGGAACCACGGCGGCGTCCAGACGTCGAGCGCCCGTGACAGGTAGACCCGCCCCTGCGCAAACATCGTGAAGCTCTCGCCGGCCGCGAGGTCGACACCCGAATCGAGCCAAGGCGGCCGCGTGGCTGGCATGTCGATGAACGCGACATTCGAGAGCGCGTCGCGCGGCAGTGCATCGATCCAGGGTTCGAGCGCCCGGCGGAAAGCGCCGAAATCAGTCCCGGCAGGAGGGCCGTTGCCCAGTCGGCGACGCAGGGCGCGCACGGCGATGCGGGCAGCGATGCCGAGCTGGTGCAGGACCCCGGGGTTGCTGCGGTACTCGGGTCGCACCGGTCACGCGGCCGGACGCCGCCTCAAGGGCCGCCTCGGAGGCTGCCTCGGGCGCCGCTTCGTGACCGTCGCGAGCTGGCCCACCGCCTCGGCGGTGTACTCGGCGAGCCGCGACAGGTCGGGCAGGGCCTCCCGCAGAGCGATGAAGGTCACGTGCAGCTCGTCGACGTAGGTCGTGATCGTGACGTTCAGCACCTGGTGGTGGGCGACCACCGAAACGGGCAGGGCGAGCTCGACCTCCGCGCCGTTGAAGTACACGCGCCTCTCGAGCCCCGCCGGGTTCGAGATCACGACGTTTGCGAGCATCGGCAGCTCGCCGAGCCCGAGCGACTCGATCGTGCTCGCGAGCGAGTGCTCGAGGATCGAGTAGAGCATGAGGCTGTCGCCCGACAGCTTCCGGACCTCGCGCTTCATCTCGCCGGTCTCGTGCACGATCTGCTCGAGCCGTTCCGCGGGCTTCGCGCCGGGCCGTCCCATCGGCGCCTGCAGGATCGTGATGCGATTGCCGGTGCCACCGTGATCGTGGAGCGCGACCGGCACGTCGACGACGAGCGGACGGTCCGGCGGCGTGCCGCGTTCCTCGAGGTAGCGGTTCATCGCAGCGTCGATGGCCGCGAGCATCACGTCGTTCACCTTCGCGTCCGCGCGTGCCGCGATGCGGCGGACCTCCTCGAGCGGGACGGCGCAGTGCGCGAGTACGCGGTTCGGGCTCGGCGTCGTCCTCAGCACGTCGGGCGTACTCACGAAGGCCGGCGCGAGTCCGTGCCCCAGGCCTAGGCTGCGCAGGGCCTGGTGCCAGCCGAGGCGCACCAGGTCGTTCGCGGTGCGACGGGCCTCGTCCAGCGACTGCAGCAGGCTGCCGGCGGCCGGCGCGGGCTCAACCTCAGATCGGGCGGGCCGGACCGCTCGCATCCCTTCCCAGAACGCGTGCGGCGTCCGCTCGGCCGCCGATTCGCCCACGATCCCGGTGACGATGCGCAGGAAACCGATGCCGTCGATGAGGCCGTGGTGCGTCTTGAAGTAGAGCGCGACGCGGCCCCCCGGCAGACCGCTGAAGACGTGTGTCTGCCAGAGGGGGGCGTCGCGCGGCAACAGCTGCGTGTGGATGCGGCAGACGCGCGCGAACAGCCGGTCGAGGTCGGCGCCGCGGCCGAGCGAGTGCCGGTGCAGCTGCGCGCGCGGGTCGATCGTGTCGTCTTCCTCGAGTGCGAGCAGGGGCCGTACGAAACCGGACTTCAGGCGGTAGTTGAACGGCGGGCCCACCGGACACTCGAGCATGCGTGCAATGAGCTGCTCGGCGAACCGGCCCCGCTGGCCCGCGGTCGGCTTGAGCACGACCAGGGCGCCGACGTTCATCGGCCGTTCGGGCGTCTCAAGCAGCAGGAACGCCTGGTCGATCGACGACAGGAAGGGCATGGCTCGATCGTACGCCCGCACGGCGCCACGGGCATTTCGCAAATGGCTAGCTGCATTGCAGCACGAACGGTGCCCGTTATGCCTTGCGGCCCCGAGGGGCGCCCGCCATGATCGCGCCGGACCGGGACGATCGTTTCCGCTGGAGAGGTGGACTGCGTGGTCAAGTGGCGGCTGATGCTCACGACCCTGCCCTACGTGGGGGCGGTGCTCGCGGCCAAGCTTTTCCTGCAGTTCGTGCTCGGCTTCGATGGCTTCGTGGACTTCTCCGACGTCGGGATCGTGCTGACGGCGGGAGTGTTCCTGCTCGGATTCCTCCTCGCCGGGACGATGGCTGACTACAAGGAGGCCGAGAAGCTGCCGGCCGAGCTCGCCGCCACGCTCGAGACGATCGAGGAGATCTTCGTGCTGGCCGCGACGAGTCGGCCCGCCCTCGACGTCGCGCGGCTGCGGGGCGGGGTGCTCGATCTCACGGTCTCAATCAAGGACTGGCTGCTCGGCCGCCATGCGGCCGCGACCGTATACGAATGCATGACCGGCCTCAACGGGCTGATCCAGCAGCTCGAGCGCGAAGGAGCTGGCCCGTACGCGTCGCGTGCCGTGCCGCAGCTGCTCACCGTGCGGCGCAACGTGTCGCGCATCGACGTGATCCGCCGCACAGGGTTCCTGCCGCCCGCCTACGCGCTGCTCGAAGTGCTGATCACCATGATCATCGCCCTGGTGCTGATCGCGCGCTTCAAGAGCCTCGCGGCGGAGGTGCTGCTCGTGCCCTTCGTCGCGCTCATCAACATCTACATGCTGCGGCTCATCCGCGACATCGACGACCCGTTCGACTACGAGACCGACGGCCGCGAGCACGGCTCGGGTGAAGTGATGCTGTTCCCGCTCGATGAATACCGGGCCCGGCTCGCCGGGCGCATCGGCGCCGTCAGATCATCGACTTCAGGATCTTGAACTCCCGCTCGAGCTTCGCCTCGATCTCCGAGCCCGCGAACGACGCGATGGCGCCGCCGAGCAGCGGAATCCCGCAGGTCACTTCGAAGTTCCACTCGACCGCGCACCCGCCTTTCTCCGGCGTGAGCGACTTGGTGCCCGAGATCCTGACCGGTACGCCCTTGATCTCAACGACGATGTCCGCCTCGTGCACGTCGCCGTCCGCGGACCACTTCTCGGTGTGGTGCACTTCGCTCGTGGACGGAACGATGCGGCGGATCGCCGCGGGCGGGTTCGAGGGCTCGGTGCGCGAGATCCTGAGCGTGACGTTCGGCGCGCGCCCCTCGCGCTTGATCTTGAGGTTGCTGCCGCCGAGCTGGGAGTAGATCTCCTCCTGGTGCTTCTGGTCGGTGCAGAGCCTGAAGGCCGTCGCGACGTCGGCCTTGAGCGTGTGCTTCACGTGGACTTTCATTCTTTCTCCCGGTCGGGCTCGGGTGGCCCGTCACTCCGATTCTAGTTCGGCGCGCAAGCGCCGCGCCATGATCCGCTCGTAGAGTGCCGGCGCCAGGCGGCTCAGGAGCCAGGCCTGCCGGGCGGTCGGGCCGATCAGCACGAGGCGCCGCCCCGCCTTCGCCCCGTCCAGCAGTGCCGCGGCCGCCGCCTCGGGCGTGAGGGGCCGGCCCGTCATGACCTGTGCGTGACGCACCGGACGGCCGTCACCGCCGATTGCGTTCACGCCGATGTTGGTCGCGATGAACGACGGGCAGGCGACGGTCACGTCAACGCCCTGGGGCCCGAGCTCGCTGCGCAGGCTGTCGAAGAACCCGTGCACGGCGTGCTTGCTGGCCGCGTATCCCGTGCGCGCGATGAGCGGGGTGTAGCCGGCCACGCTCGAGACGGCGATCACGAGGCCGCGGCTCGCGACGAGGTGAGGCAGGGCGGCCTTCGTGCAGTTCACGGCGCCGAAGAAATTGACTTCCATGACCCGGCGGATCACGTCGAGGCCGGTTGCAGCGAAGCTGCTGCGGTGACTCATGCCCGCGTTGTTCACGAGCACGTCGAGGCGGCCGAAGCGCTGCACCGCGGCCTCGATGGCGCGCGCGCAGGCCGCGGCGTCCGTGACGTCGCAGGCGAGCTCGAGGTGCCCGGCACCGCGCCCCTCGAGTTCTGCGCCGAGGGCCGCGAGCGCGGAGGCGTCGCGGTCGAGCGCGACGATGCGGCTGCCCTCCGCGGCGAATGCGTGCGCGGTCGCCCGGCCGAGGCCGCTGCCGGCGCCGGTGACGAGGACGGTGGCCCCGCGGAACGAGCGGCGCGGCAAGATCAGGCGGGCCCGAGCCCGTGCGACTTGCGGTAGAGCTCGAAGACCTGCGCCGAGGTGAGCTTCGGCACGTACCCGAACTCCTCCTTCAGGCGCCGGTTGTCGAGCACGGGCCGGTAGCGCAGGAAGTCGACCTGCTCGGGGCCGTAGCGCGACAGGCCGAGCGGGTGAGCGACCGCGAGCACCGCTCTCAGCAGGCCCGGCGGGAGGGTCACGCAGCGCTTGCCGAGCCGGCCGGCGATCTCCTGGATGCTGAGGGCGCCGTCTCCCGCGACGTTGTAGATGCCGTGCCTGTCCGAGAAGATCGCGTGCTCGATCGCGCCCACCACGTCGCGGTCCCAGATGAATACGAACGGGCTCCGCGAGCCGCGGATCGCGATGAGCCGCGGGCGCTCGAAGAGTGCGGTGATCTGGTTGCGCGTCGTCTCGCCGAGGATCGTCCCGACCCGGAACACGACCTGCTTCAGTTCAGGGTGTTTGCGGCGGTACTCGGCGAGCATCTCCTCGACGAGGCGCTTGTGGTGCGAGTAGGCGAAGGCCTCGTTGCCCCGTACCGGGTCGTCCTCGGTGAGCCACTCGGGGTTGTCCGCGTGGTAGCCGTAGGCCGCGCCGCTGGAGGTCACGACGACGCGCCGCACGCCGCTCGCGACGCAGGCCTCGAGCACGTTTCTCGTTCCCGTCACGTCCACGGCGTACTCGAGCTCGCGGCTCGACTTCGGTCCGGGCGTGACGATCGCCGCGAGATGCACGACGGTGTCGATCGCGTGCTCGCGCAGGATGGCTGCGAGGCCGGTCCCGCGCACGTCGAACACTGCGTACTCGACGCCCGGCAGGCGCCGCTCGACGGCGACCTTGCGCACGTCGGTCGCGACGATGCAGGCCGGCTCCGCGGATTCCTCGCGCCGCCGGGCGAGCGAGGCGACCAGCGTGCCGCCCAGGTAACCGGCGCCGCCGGTGATCAGTACGCGTCGAGTCATGTCGTGGCCCACCGTCCGTGCGGCGGCCGCTTGCGCCACCACGACGCAAGCGCGGTTCCCGCCAGCAGGTGCCAGATGCCCCACCAGGCCGCGACGATCGCCATGCCGCCGAGGCCGCCGAAGAAATTGAAGACCAGCGCCAGCCCGAAGCCCGAATTCTGGATGCCGACCTCGAAGGAGACGGCCCGCCGGTCCGCCTCGGGCAGCCGGAAGAGCTTCGCCGTGTAGTAGCCGAGCGCGAGCGCCATCGCGTTCAGCAGGAACACGAACAGCGCCACCTGCGGCACGTAGTCGAGGAAGTAATGGATGTTCGCGACCAGTCCGCCGACGATGAACACGGCGAAGAAGACGAGCGACAGGATGCGGAAGGGACGCCGGGCGCGCGCGGCGAAGGCCGGGTAGCGGTGCGCGATCGACATACCGAGCGCCGTCGGGATCGCGAGCAGCACGATAATCGTACCGAAGACCTGCCACGGGCTCAGTGCGACCTCCTGCAGGATTCCGCGCGTTGCGGGATTAAGCGCGCCCCAGAACGCCAGGTTGAACGGCGTGAACACGATCGATCCGAGCATCGAGAACGCCGCGATCGTGACCGAGAGCGCCGGGTTGCCGTGCGCGTAGTTCACGAGGAAGTTCGAGATGTTGCCGCTCGGGCAGGACGCGACGAGGAGCATGCCGAGCGCGATGCTCGGCGCGGGCTTCAGGACGAGCGTGAGCAGGAAGGCGAGGGCGGGCAGCGCCAGGGAGTGCGCCGCGAGCCCGATCAAGGTGCCGCGCGGCGCCGTCGCGATGCCCCGGAAGTCGTCGAACTTCATGTCGAGCGCGACCCCGAACAGCACGAAAGCCAGGATCAGGTCGAGCAGGATCAGCGACTCCGGCGTGAAGTTCAGCCGGATCGCGTCGATCTCGCTCATCGGCCCTTCGGCTCCTGGTGCATGTCCTTGAAGTGCATGAGGCCCGGGGCCCACATGTGCTTGACCGGGTCGACGTCGACGTGGATGACCGCGGGCCCGCCGCTCGCGAGCGACCGCTCGACGGCGCCCTTGAGCTCACGCGGGTCCGCGACACGCTCGCCGTGCGCGCCCATCGAGCGGGCGAGCTCGTCGAAGCGGATCTCGCCGAGGTCGGTCTTGATCGTCTCTTCCGGCCCGAGCGACTTGCGGATCAGGGTCTTGATCGGCTTCAGCGCGAGCTGCTGCGTCATCTTCACCATGCCCCACTGCCTGTCGCAGATGACGAGGTAGACGACGCGGAGGCCGTTGCGGACCGCCGTCTCGACCTCCTGGGGATGGAACCCCATGGCGCCGTCGCCGATGATGCAGCAGACGGGCTTGCCGGGCCGCGCGATCGCCGCGCCGAGCGCCTGCGCCACGCCCGCGCCGAGCATGCCGAACTTGAACGTCGAGAGGATGGTGTTCGGCACGCGCATCTCGTGGAACATCATCGCCCACACGGCGGTGTTGCCGCCGTCCGCGACCAGCACCGAGCCTTCGGGGAACACCTGCTGGCAGACGTGGGCGACATGGCCCGTATTCATCGGCACCGCGAGGTCCGCGAGCTTCTCGTCGAGCCTGGCGCGCTCGCCGCGCATGGTCTCGCGGTACTTCGCGAGCCGGCGGCGGCGTGAGTCTAGGTTCATGCGGCCGGCGTGGCGCGCGAGCGCGTCGGCGAGCGCGGCGAGGAAGAGCTTCGCGTCGGCCAGCACAGCGAGCTCGGCCGGCTTGTTCATGCCGAGGATGTGCCCGTCGACGTCGACCTGGATCATCTTCTGCTCGGACGGGTGGCGCCAGTAGGGCGCCTTGCCCCACCAGTCGGTCTCGCCGAGGCGCGAGCCGACCACGAGCACGAGGTCGGCGTCGTTGCGCACCTCGTGGTTGAGCTTGACGTACGGCATCGGGATCGCGACCTCGCAGGTCTCGGGCAGCACGCCGCGCGCGGCCCAGCTGGAGGTCACCGGTGCCTGGAGGATTTCCGCGACGCGCCTGAGCTCGTCGCAGGCGCCCGCGTGGATCACGCCGCTGCCGACGTGGATGATCGGCATCTCCGCCGCGGCGAGCATCTCCGCCGCGTGTTCCACCTGCTGCGGCGACGGCACGATGGGCTCGGTGCGCCGGTACTGGTGCGGCTGCCAGGTCGGCACGTCCGCCTTCACCTTGCCGTTCATGATCGTCTCGGGCACGTCGAGGTGCACGACGCCGGGCCGGCCCTCGTAGCAGTGCCGAAGCGCCGTGCGCCCGAGTTCGGCGACCCGGTCGAAGGAGACGACGGCGGCGCTCCACTTCGCGAGGTGCCGTATCGCGCCGACCTGGTCGAAAGCCTGGTAGGAGCCGCCGCGGTCCGGGTACACGATCTGCGGGCGGCGGCAGCTCGTGATGGCGAGCACGCGGTTGCCCTCGGCGTTCTCGACGGCGAGGCCCGGCAGCACGTTGGCGACGCCCGGCCCGTTCGAGGCCATGCACACGCCGAGCTTTCCCGTGAGCCGTGCGTAGGCCCCGGCCATGTGCGCGCCGCAGGACTCGTGACGCGGCGTCACGATCTCGATGCCGAGCTTGTGCAGGCTGGAGTAGAAGCCGAAGTAGGTGCCGTCGATGATGCCGAAGACCTTCTCGACGCCCTCGGCCTGGAGCATGCGAGCAAGGACTTCGCCGCCGCTGGTTTCAGTCATGGTGCCCCCACCGTGGACCCGTCGGATCGGGCCCCGGGTTCGTCTCGCGACTATACGCCCGCGGCCGTTCGCCAAGGCACGGCCGCGGCGATCCCAGTACACTTCCGCGGTTTTCCACGATGGACACGCCATGGCCGATACGGTCCTCCAATGGCTGCCGATGCTCGCGGCGCTGCTCGCCGCCGGCGCGCTCGGCGGGCTGCTCGCGGGCCTGCTCGGCGTGGGTGGCGGCATCGTCATCGTGCCGGTCCTCGACGCCGCGCTCGAACTCGCCGGCGTCGCGCCGGGCGCCGCGCTGCACGTGGCCGTCGCGACCTCGATGGCGACCATCATCCCGACGTCCATCTCCTCCTCGCGCTCGCACGCGAAGCGCGGCTCCGTCGATCCCGAGGTCGTCCGGCGTTGGGCCATGCCGATCGTCGCCGGGTCCCTGGCGGGCGCGCTGCTCGCCTCGCGGGTCGAGGCGAGCGTGCTGGCGCTCGTGTTCGGCAGCGTCGCACTGCTGGTCGCGCTCAAGATGGTGCTGCCCCTCGATCACCTCGTGATCCGCCGCTCCGTGCCGGGCGGTGCCGTCGGGGCGGCGATCCCTGCGTCGATCGGCGCCGTGGCCGCGATGATGGGCATCGGCGGCGGCGTGCTCTCGGTGCCGACGATGACGCTGTGCGGGGAGCCCATGCACAAGGCGGTCGGGACGGGCGCGGCGCTCGGCCTCTGGATCAGCGTGCCCGCCACGCTCGGCTATCTCCTGGCCCCGGCGCCCGACGCGGCGGCGTTGCCCTTCACGATCGGCTACGTGAGCCTGGCCGGCTTCGCGGTCGTCGCGCCCGTGTCGTGGCTCGTGGCCCCGTTCGGCGCGCGCCTCGCGCACTCGCTCGACCGCAGGCGCCTGTCGGCCGCGTTCGGCGTCTTCCTGCTCGTCGTGGCGGCGCGGATGCTCTACCGGGCGCTCACGTGACTGGATCCGCGACGGGCGGTGGCCTGGACGCGGCAGCCCGTCTTGCCTCGTGTCACAGCGGGCGCCATCCTTGCGAAATAACGGGGGGATCCGCCATGAAGACCGCAACCACCGTCGCCGCGCTCGCGCTCGTCGCGCTCTGGGCGACCTCGATCCGTGCAGCGGACGGCGATGCGGCGCAGGCCGCGGCCGTCGCGGCGGCCATCGATAGCCCGGACCGGCCCGCGCCCGACCGGGATGAGGATGCCCGTCGCCACCCGCAGCAGGTGCTCGAGTTCGCGGGCATCGCGCCCGGCATGTACGTCGTCGACGTCTTTTCCGCGGGCGGCTACTACACGGAGCTGCTCGCGCGCGTGGTCGGAGCGAAGGGCCAGGTCATCGCCTACAACAACCCGCCGTACGCGCAGTTCGCCGCCAAGGGTATTGCGTCCCGCTACGCTGGCGACCGGTTGCCGAACGTGAAGCAGGTGGCCACGACGATCGAGGAACTGAAGCTCATTGCGTCGAGCCAGGATGCGGCGATCTTCATCATGTCCTACCACGACCTGTACTGGAGGCCTTCCGACGGCAGCTGGCCCGCGACCGACCCGACGCTGCTGCTCGGGAAGCTGCATGCGGCGCTCAAGCCCGGCGGCGTGGTCGTCGTGCAGGACCACGTGGCGACCGCGGGCGGCGACCCCGTGGTGACGGTCGACAAGCTGCATCGCATCGACCCGGACGTGGTGAAGCGTGACTTCGAGAAGGCCGGCTTCGTGCTCGAGGCCGAGAGCACGATCTTCGCGCACCCCGACGACGACCACACGGCGCTCGTCTTCGACGAGGCGATCCGCGGCCGCACCGACCAGTTCCTCTACCGCTTCCGCAAGCCCTTCCTTTGAGCGCACGTCGACGGCCGGAGGAGGTGCTGAGGCTCGCGCTGTGGTCGGGACCGCGCAACGTCTCGACCGCGTTCATGCGTGCGTGGGAGAACCGCGAGGATACGCTCGTCGTCGATGAGCCGTTCTACGCGCACTATCTCGACCACACGGGCCTCGAGCACCCGGGCCGCGAGGAGGTGATCGCCGTGCACGAGCGCGACTGGCGGCGGGTGGTCGACGCGCTGCTCGCGCCGGTGCCCGAGGGCATCTCGATCCTCTACCAGAAGCAGATGGCGCACCACCTGCTGCCGCACATGGGGCGCGAGTGGCTCGCCGCGATGACGCACGCATTCCTGATCCGCGACCCGCGGCCGATGCTGGCTTCCCTCGGCGGGAAGCTCGGCGAGTTCGACCTGCTGGCCACGGGTCTTCCGCAGCAGGTCGAGATATTCGACTTCGTCGTGCGCAGCACCGGCGAGGTGCCGCCTGTCGTCGATGCCGCGGACCTGCTCGCGGCGCCCGAGCCGATGCTGCGTGCGCTATGCGCGGCCCTCGGCGTCGAGTTCTCGTCGCGCATGCTGTCGTGGCCGCCGGGTCCGCGGCCGACGGACGGCGTGTGGGCGAAGCACTGGTACGACCGGGTGGAGCGCTCGACGGGATTCGAGGCGCAGGCGCCCGAGACGTGGCCGGAGCTCACCGGTCGCCTCGCCGAGCTCGAGCGTGAATGCCGTCCCCTGTACGAGAAACTCCGCGCGCATCGGCTCGCAGCCTGAGGAGGCCCGATTGCTGCAGAAATTCGACGGACGCAACAGGCACCTGGTGGTGAACATCAACGGCCGTCTCGTCGCGCGCGACGAGGCCGGCGTGAGTCCCTTCGACTCCGTGGTGCAGGGTGGCGACGCGGTGTGGGAGGGCCTGCGCCTCTACCGCGGGCGGATCTTCCGCCTCGAGCAGCACCTCGACCGGCTGGTCGGCTCGGCTCGCGCGCTCGCGTTCCGCGAGATCCCGACGCGCGAGTCGATCGTGCACGAGATCCGTCGCACGCTCGAGGCGAACCGGATGTTCGACGGCGTGCACGTCCGTCTCACGCTCACGAGAGGCGTCAAGATCACCTCCGGGATGGACCCTCGGCTCAACCAGGCCGGACCCACGCTGATCGTGCTCGCGGAGCACAAGCCGCCCGTGTACCCGACCGACGGCCTCGCTCTCGTCACCAGCAGCGTGCGGCGCTTCCCGCCCGACTGCCTCGACCCGAAGATCCACCACAACAACCTGATCCAGTCGATCCTCGCCAAGATCGAGGCGAACGTCGCCGGTGCCGACGACGCCCTGATGCTCGACACGCGCGGCTTCGTCGCCGAGACGAACGCCACCCACGTGTTCATCGTCGCGCGTGGCGTCCTCAGGACACCGCGCGTGGTCGCCTGCCCGGAGGGCATCACGCGCCAGGCCGTGCTCGAACTGTGTGCGACGCATGGCCCGCCCTGCCTCGAGTGCGATCTCTCGCTAACCGAGGTGTACCGGGCGGACGAGATGTTCTGCACCGGCACCATGGGCGAGCTCGCGGCGGTGACCCGCGTCGATGGCCGGGAGATCGGCGACGGCCAGCCGGGCCCCGTGACGGGCCAGCTGCGCGAGCGGTTCCGGGAGCTGACCGCGCGCGAGGGGACCCCGGTCGTCGCGGAACCGCCGCCCTGAGCCGTACTCCGGGACTTGCAACCCTCCGGCCTTCCCGCGCATCCAACACACAGGACGACACGACAGGACCGGGAGACCAGAAATGTTCCGCTACGCTGCAGTTCTGCTCTACGCCTATGCCGCCGTTGCGCTGGGTGCGACGGTCGACATCAGCAAGGTGAATGGATCGATCGAGGTCGACGCCGGGCAGCAGGTCGGGAAGGTGTCGACCGTCAACGGCTCGATCCGCGTCGGCAGCGATGCGCGCGTGCGTGAGATCGAGACGGTGAATGGCTCCGTGCGTCTCGACCCCAGGGCCGCGGCGGAGTCCGTCGAGACGGTCAACGGCTCAGTCACGCTGGACGAGGGCGTGGTCGTCACCGGGGACGCGAGTGCCGTCAACGGCAGGATGACCCTGCAGCGTGGCGCGAGCGTGAACGGCCGGCTCGAGAACGTGAACGGCTCGTTCGACCTCGACGGCGCCACGGTGCGCGGCGGGATCGAGACCGTGAATGGCGACGTCACGGTCGGGGCGGGGTCGCGCATCGAGAACGGCATCCGCGTCGAGAAGAACCGCGGCTGGTCCTGGAACAAGTCCTCCCGGCCAAGGATCACGATCGAGTCGGGCGCGACGGTCGAGGGTCCGCTCGTGTTCGAGCGCGAGGTGGACCTGTACGTCGGCAGCGGAGCGGTGATCGGCCCCGTCGAGGGCGTGAGCCCGGTCCGCCACGCGCTGCCCTGAATTGACGACAGGCCGCGTCGGGAAGCCCGGCGCGTGGGGCCTCAGCGCGAGGCGTCCTGACGCGCGATTCCGGCCCGGGTCGTGAGGTACACGGCGAAGGTGCCGAGCCAGTGGCCGCCCTCGTAGTGTTCTCCGGTCACGGCGGGCAGCGACGCTTTCGCATGAGCCGCGGCCGCTGCCAGCAGAGCGGCGCGACGCTTGTCGTCCGCCGGCAGCCCGCTGGCGATGCCTTCGAGCATCCACGCGCGGCTCAGGTTGAGCCCGTCGATGTGGGCCAGCTTCGGGTCGCTGCGGTCGGTGACGACGCCCGGGGCGAGCCAGTCGCCGCGGCCGCTCGTCGGGATGCCCGGCATGAATCGTGACAGCCAGGACGCGAACTGCACCGGCGACAACATGCGCCGCATGAAGTCGGCCTCGGCGAGGCAGGGCGAGAGGAAGTCCTCGCCCGACGGTTCGTAGGCGATCGGACAGTCGCGATCGCGCAGGTAGTACGCCCGCGAGCGGTCGTCGAGCAGCCGCACGATCCCGACGTCGCCGGACGCCACGGCCCAGTCGGACAGCAGTCCGAACGCAAAGGCCGTCTGGCTGTGCTCGCCGCCGCGGATCGGATAGTGCAGCTTCGGCAGCCAGGCCAGGAAACGCTGCGCGCTCTCCACTTCGAGCGGCGCGAGCGCCAGCGCCCATTCGCGCGCCTGCGAGTCGTCCCAGGTCTTCAGTTCCTTCGCGAGTTGCAGCAGCCAGGCGAGACCGTACGGGCGCTCGAACGACGTGCGCCCCGGCCCGCGAAGGTACTCGACCTCGACTCGCACGTTGTCTGCCGTGAGGCTCCGCGCAAGCGCCACGCGAGCCTCCGCCGCGAACGGTGCGTCCGGGAACTGCTTGAGCAGCCGGACCAGCAGCCAGTGCCCGTGCACGGAGGAGTGCCAGTCGTAGCAGCCGTAGAACGCCGGCGTCAGCTCGCGCGGCGGCTTCGCGTCGGTGTCCGACTGCATCACGTGCGCGATCTTGTTCGGATATTCCTTGTGCACGCAGTCGAGAGCGAGCCTCGCGAACCGGGCCGCCGCGGCGACGTCGAGCGGCGGTGCCGAAGAAGGCGCAAGGGCTCCGGCCTGCGCGGCGAGGGGCAGGGCGGCGGCCAGCGCGATCGCGATGCGTCGCATCATGGTCGGGTCTCCGGTGGAATGAAGGTCATTGCGCTCCCGCCTCGAACAGGCTCTCGAACTGCTTCGCCGACCGCTGCGGCGTGGCGGCGAAAAAACGGCGATCTGGGCGGTTAGCGCCATGCGCTCCTCGGCCGGTCGTGCAACCGCTGCCCGAATGCGGGGATGAGGGACTCTAGCACTCCTAACCCATTGTTCAGGAATGCTTTCCCGAGTGCGGGGGCACGAATGCCTGCCGGCGGCAGAGCGGTGGGAGCGACCCGGCACACGGCATCATGTTGCGTATCCGCATCAACCGCCCGGACTGGGGCCTGGGCGCATGGCATCGCCAGCGGTACTCGCCCCGGACGAGGAGCATCGGGGCAATCCCCCTATGATTCTTGGAGATATTCGGTAGACTATGCGGGTTACTGGTTGCCAGCCCTTAGCTTGCGGTGTCGTCCGCAGGGGGGAGCCGGCGAGCGGCTTGCAGCTGTCCTAGATATAATGCATGGCATAAAAGCCACAAGGAGGACCGTCTCAATGTCATCTCGTTACCTCATCCCGCTGGCACTCGCCGCTGCGCTCGCTGCGCCGCTCGCGAACGCCGACGTGGCCCCCGGCTCGTCGAAAGGCGACTGGATCTTCCGCCTCGGCCTCTCGCAGGTGAACCCGACGGCGTCGCCGGGCCTCGAGAACCCCCTCGGCAACGGCGTCGACCTCACTGCCGACAGCGATGTGTCGGTGAGCGGCACGATCGCCTACATGCTGACCGATCACATCGGCACGGAGCTGCTGCTCGCCTGGCCGTTCAAGCACGGCATCGATGCCAAGTTCCCCGGCGGCACCGAGCAGCGCGTCGGCTATGTCGAGATCCTGCCACCGACTCTGAACATCCAGTGGTATTTCCGTCCCGACAAGGCGTTCAACCCGTACGTCGGCGTGGGAGGCGCCTGGTCGATCTTCACCGATTCCGAGCTTCGCCAGAATGCGCTCGGGCTGCCGTCGAACGCCAAGCTCGAGACGAGCGATGAGTTCACTTACGACGTACAGATCGGCGCGGACTACTACTTCACCAAGCACTGGCTGGCCAATGCCGACGTGCGTTACATGCCGCTCTCGACGGATGTCAACGTGAGGAACGCGGCTCCGGGTGTCACGGCTCGCCTCGGCGAGATGGACATCGACCCGATGATCTACACGCTGGCCGTCGGCTACCGCATGTTCCAGCCGGCACCGGTGCCGGTGGCTGCTCCGCCGCCGCCTCCGCCGCCCCCGCCCCCGCCGCCGCCGGCCAAGTGCTCGGACGAGGACGGTGATGGCGTGTGCGACGCTGACGACAAGTGCCCGGCCACCCCGGCCGGCACGACCGTCGACAAGGTCGGCTGCCCGT
>Ga0209594_1000592_pt1 | contig 20544 bp, 17 predicted proteins | sample AshMeaCrysSpring_FD_184126 | JGI IMG/M metagenome (GOLD analysis project Ga0209594, IMG submission 184126) | Groundwater microbial communities from Big Spring, Nevada to study Microbial Dark Matter (Phase II) - Ash Meadows Crystal Spring... | ecosystem: Environmental > Aquatic > Deep subsurface... | reverse complement strand
TTTTAATGTTATATATGTTCAGGAATTGAAACCCGCGCAGGCGGGTTTTGTTTGTGTAGCCATAGGTTTTAACCTATGGCGTTTTGGTGTGGTGGGGTTTTTGGTGCCCACGGGTTGGGGTACCCACAATACCCACGGGTTGAAACGCCACGGGTTGAAACCCGTGGCTACATAGACAAAACCCGCCTGCGCGGGTTTGGTTGGTGGGTGGGGGCAGTGTTTTTAATGTTATATATGTGCAGGAATTGAAACCCGCGCAGGCGGGTTTTGTTTGGGTAGCCATAGGTTTTAACCTATGGCGTTTTGCTGTGGTGGATTTTACCCCGTGGATTTAATTCCACAACAATACCCACAATACCCACGGGTTGAAACCCGTGGCTACATAGACAAAACCCGCCTGCGCGGGTTTGGTTGGTGGGTGGGGGCAATATTTTTTAATGTTATATATGTTCACGTATTGAAACCCGCGCAGGCGGGTTTTGTTTGTGTAGCCATAGGTTTTAACCTATGGCGTTTTGGTGTGGTGGGGTTTTTGGTGCCCACGGGTTGGGGTACCCACAATACCCACGGGTTGAAACCCGTGGCTACATAGACGAAACCCGCACCTCAAGGGTTTGGTTGGTGGGTGGGGGCAGTGTTTTTAAGATTATATATATTCAGGTATTGAAACCTGCGCCAGGGCGGGGGTTTTAGTCGCTTAACTCCTTGTCTGGAGCAAGGGGCTGAAGCCCCTTGTCTAGGGGCAAGGGGCTGAAGCCCCTTGTCTGGGGCAAGGGGCTGAAGCCCCTTGTCTGGGGCAAGGGGCTGAAGCCCCTTGTCTATCAGTGGTAAATCTCTAGAAAAATTGTATTAAAGTTATGAATAATTATTAATTATTTACTTTGTCTGGCGTTGTGCTGCAGTTTGACTACTCTCAATGACCGCGCAGTCGAAGCGTTGTTTATAAACCAAAACTGGGCGAATGTAGGGCATTTCTATACCTTCTTTATCGAAAGCATCTTTAATCATTTTGCGTAAAATTCTGGGAATAGATTTAACTTTGGGGGGATTAACTTTAGTGGAGGTACGAATTAAAATTTGATATTCTCCAAATTCTTGAACTCCAGAAACTTTGGTAGCTTTTAGCACATCTGGGTTGGTTTCTTTTAATTGTTTTCCTACCTCTTCAATTATCTCATATACCCGATCTAAATTAGCCTCATAACTAACTCCAATATCTACTTCTACTTCCAAAGATTCTTGAGAATAATTAATAATTTTTCTAATATCTCCATTGCGGAGAATAAATTTGTGTCCATCTGGATGACGGATGCGAGTTGTTCTTAATTCTATTGCTTCTACAATGCCTCTTGCGTCTTCAGTTTCAATAAAATCTCCCACTAAAAAATAGTTATCAAACAAAATAAAAAAGCCACAAACCATGTCATTAATGAGGTTTTGTGCTCCTAAACCTACTGCTAAACCAATGATACCAGCACCTGCTAAAATAGGAGTGGGATTAAGATTTATTGTATATAAAATAGCAATACCTGCACCGAAGTAAATTAGGTATTTGAGCAGACTTTGAATTAGAGGAATAATGGTTTGTCTTTTCTTTTTTTCTATCTCTGTGAGGTTTTGATTTTTGAGGAGTAACTCCACCATTGATAATTTACTTATTTCAATCAAAACACGACTGAGAAAAATAATGCCTATAACTTTTACTGTAGGTAACCCATAATCTGCTAAATTAGCAATTAATTTGACTTGTTGGGTTACTAAAGTTGCCATTCCTACATAAATGACAGCTTCTAAACAACGATTGAAAAAGGGAAGTAAATGACGAAGGTTATCATAAAATCTGAGTAAGTTATCAGGGCTAGAATATTTTTTACTTAAAGCATCTATGGTATTAATAATGGCATCTGTTGCTTTAAGTAAGAGTAAACCCAGGGAAATAATTACATATATTTTGAGTGAAATTAACAGATATTCGGGGACTATTTTGGGTATTTGGAGAAATTGAAAACACCAAATAATTGATAATAACCAAATGCTATTAGTTATACTTGTGTCTAAGGCGGTAAAGAATTTCTCAATGCTCTCATCATTGGCGGTTATTTGTTCAAATTGTTTGATTTTAATACAGGTTTTACTTAACCATTTATTTACATATCCTACAGCTATTTTTGCTAGAGTTAATATTAGAATGCTTTTGACTAAAGCAATGGTTAATTGGAGCCAAAAGCTTTGGGGAATACTTTGCAGTAAAGTTAAGGTATATTCTTCTAAGTTTTCTCCTTGATAAATTAACCAACTATTCCAACTGATAACTATTAAGGAGCATAAAATACCAGAGATATTTAAAATATTATTAAGAATAAGTAAATTTTTTGTAATGTTATTTCGCTGTTGAAACCAAGGAATTTTCATTAATTGGTTATAACTTTTATTTAATAGCCAGTTAGCGAGGGAAACAACTAAAATAACAATGCTAACCTCACCCAAAATTAATAAAATGTTAATAGCCTGGTTCATAAATTTAAAACGGCTTTAAATTCTTGGATTTTTGCATCAATTCCAGTAATTGCTGTGCCAACAACTACCGCGTATGCTCCTAATTTTAAGGCTTTTTCTGCTTGTTTTGGTGTGGCTATTCCTCCTTCACAAATTATGGGAATATCTAATTTTTCTTTCATCTCGGTAAGGAGGGAGAAACCTGGGGGAGAGAGGTGCTGGGTTAATTTAGTATAACCGTAAAGGGTGCTACCAATTAAGTCTGCTCCTGCTTCAGCAGCGGCGATCGCATTTTCTATGGTATCAACATCAGCCATTACTAATTTACCCAGTTGATGGATTTTTGCAATGATATTCTCTACTGTTTCTTCTCCTGGGCGCTCTCTTTTGGTAGCATCTATGGCTATTATATCTGCACCTGAAAAAGCGATCGCCTCTGCATCTTCAAAGCGAGGAGTTATATAAACTTCATATCCAGTTATTTGTCTTTTCCATAAACCAATAATGGGGGTATTTGGTAACAGTTTTCTCACTGCTTTTACATGAGCTGGGGTATCTATTCTTACTGCTGCTGCTCCTCCTTGTATTGCTGCTGCTGCCATAGCTGCTATTACTTGGGGATTATGCAAAGGAGAATTTACTGGTGCTTGACAGGAAACAATTAATTTAGATTCTAGATTTTTTAACATTTTTTTATTTGTTCTAACTTAGAAAGGAAAGGCTCTTTAGTAGACCTCTTGCAAAACCGTAAAAAACCCCACCCCAACCCTCCCCTTGGTAAGGGGAGGGAGCCGAAAAACCAGGCATTTCCCCCCCTTACCAAGGGGGGGTTAGGGGGGGTTAACACTACTTTCGCAAGAGGTCTAGTGAAAATTTAATACAAATAAAGGCGCTGTGAAGCGCCAGAAAAGCCTATCTCAGCACTGCGGCTTTGCATAGTTTATTTGATTACTGCAACTCAACAGTAACTTTTTTTTTAATTGCCTGTAAAAGTAAAGGGAAATTCATCAGTTTCAGTAACAGGTGTACCTGGAGCAAAACTAACATCAAAAGTTTTATCTAAACTAAGTCGATTTGGCAAAGTTTTCTCAACCCTTCCTTCACCAATTTTCCGTTTATTGGCGTAAAGAGTAACTTTTGCCCAGGCATAAGGCTCATCAGCAGCTCTTTACCCCATTCTACACCAGTAGGCGATCGCGGTTTAAAACTAAATTAAGGAATGGTGTAATTAATACTGTGTTAATTTTACACCACTCCTTATTTTTAGCTACACAACCTTTTTTTTTATGCAGCAATTCTTGGTTTATTCTTAGATGAAGACAAAGTTATCAGAAGTTAATTGTTCAACACTAACATTCTTAAGCACTGCAAGCTCTTGTCCATAAGCATTAATCACAACATCGTTTTTTTGCTGTTCAAGAGTCCAGGAGGAACCTAGTTGATCGTAAGTCAAATCAGTATTAGCGAACCCAATCACATCCCAGGTCTCAAAATCTGCAATAATGTTGGGATTATCTAATTTGTGGTCTTGATTAATGAAAATCCAAAAATGATCTGCGTCAAGTCCGCCATAAATTATATTGTCACCTTCACTTTCTAGGCAGAAAATCATGTCTTCCCCAGTTCCTGCAAAAATGTTATTATTTGTGCCTGCAACTATAAGCGTATCTCGACCACTTCCTGTATCAACACTGTTCTCATCTTGAATGAGACTAACTGTATCGTTTCCACTACCAGTGAATACATTTTGAGGAGTTTCTTCACTTACAACTATCCGATCATCATTTTTTGTTCCCATTACTGTCTGACCAGAAGTTGCGTTATTGAGAAAGGCAAAATTATCAGATGTTAAATCATCTAAATTGACATTTTTGAGTACGGCAATTTCCTTTCCATTAACACTAATTACAACATCCTTTTCTTGCTGTATTAGCCCAAGATTTGAATCATCAAAGCTTTCTATTTCAACATTACCCAAGCCAATAATATCATAATCTTCATCGAAATTATAAATAACATTTGGCATCCATTCTGGGTCATTAGCTTGTTCTTCATCAGTTAAAACCCAAAACTGATCGGCATCCTTTCCACCAAAAATTAAATTGCCCCCATAACCTGAAACTGCATAAACTAGATTTTCTCCACCTTCTAGAAAAACTTCATTCATTGTGGCAACCCAGACAACATCATCTCCTTTTCCCAGGAAAATAGTGTTACTACCTTTATAGTGGCTAACCTGATAAACTTTATCATCACCATTGCCCAATACAATGTTATGGTTAAACTCATGATATAATGAATTTTGCCTCCCAAAAATCATTACATTGTGTTCACCTGTTCCTGATAATGTTTGATTTTGTTGATTTTCTAGGACATCTTCCACATATTTGTCATTTAAATATACGTAACTTACACTTGAGTCATCAACATTTTCCGTCTCTATTGTTATCTGATTTACATGAGTTGGTATTTCATTTTCATTTTCAAAGTTTAAGACTGCTGTTGGTTTATAGGCATCTTGTTGTAAATCTACAACCATCATCCCTTTGTATGTTACCCCATCAATGACAACTACTCTTTGTGGATCTATTTCATAGTTTCTTGTTTGGAGCGAAAGCATATCTTCTGCTGTAAAATCTTCCACTATGACCAACTTGTCTATGAGTGGATATTGTGGTCCTCCATCAAATCCTTTCACTAATTTCCAGATGTTATTAAACAAGCCAACTACTTCTACAGCCACTTTAGCCGTAGGAAGTTTCGCCCCTAATTTCTCTGCGCTGGTTATAACAACTTTGGCCAACGAAATAAGTGTATTTACGACTTGAGTTCCATCCACTGATGTTGGATCAGCAGGTCCAGAACCTATTGCAAATAAATCATTACCAGGTCCACCTTTTAAAAATTTCTGAGCATCAACTGTTCCTGTAAATAACTGATCGTTACCCGCTCCACCACTAACAGTATCTTTACCTTTTCCACCATCTAAATATTCATATCCATTATTTCCCTCCAATAAATCATTACCATCTTCTCCAAAAAACAGACTTGAGAAAGGTTGAAGCAATTCTTCAATTTCTTCATCACTCAAATTATCTTGATTATCTTCGATATACTGCTCGATCTCATCAAGTTCTGAATAAAAACTTTGTTGTAAAACATCGTTACCTCCATCAGCATAAACTTCATCTTGACCAGTTCCACCATTTATTGAATCGTTACCACTTCGACCATAAATGGTATCATTTTCTGAACCACCAGATATTGTATCATTTCCACCGCCACTAGCAGAATAAGTGGGATAATAAGTGCCATATATTAGATCGTTACCAGCACCACCATCTATCCAATCGTTTTGAGATTGTGAACTATTACTATTTTGTCCTTGATCTCCGTAGAGAGTGTCGTTACCACTTCCTCCTTTTATGGTATCATTACCAGTTCTTCCGTCTATCCAATCATTATCATCACCACCTTCGAGGCTATCTTTACCGCCGTTTCCCTTGTAGGTTGACCTGTGAGAGCCATATATTGTATCATTACCAGCACCACCATCTATCGTATCGTTTTGAACTTGTTCAGTATAGTCTGGGTCACCTTGGTCTTCATCTCCGTAGAGTTTGTCATTACCACTTCCTCCTTTTAGGATATCATTACCAGTTTTTCCGTCTATCCAATCATCACCATCACCACCTTCGAGGCTATCTTTACCGCCGTCCCCCTTGTCGTTTGCTCTGTGAGAGCCATATATTGTATCATTACCAGCACCACCATCTATCGTATCGTTTTGAACGGAGTTGGTTTTGTCTGGTCCATTTTGGTCTTTATCTGCGTAGATTTTATCATTATCATCTCCTCCTTCAACCTTATCGCTACCATTAGAAGCATTAATAGTATCATTCCCTTCTCCTCCTTCAATTACATCAGAGCCTGAATAACCGTCAATGGTATCAGCTCCAGCACCACCATCTATTGTGTCATTTTCTCCTCCTCCATTAATTGTATCGTTTCCTGTATCTCCATTAATTACATCTTGCCCATCACCCCCATTGTCTTGTTCAACATCCCCATGTAAATTGTCATTTCCAGGCCCACCATTGATTGTATCATTATGATCGTTACCTTGAATAGTATCATTCCCTTCTCCTCCTTCAATTACATCAGAGCCTGAATAACCTTTAATAGTATCAGCTCCATCACCACCATCTATTGTGTCATTTTTGTCTCCTCCGTTAATTGTATCGTTTCCTCCTTCACCATAAATTTGATCGCTACCATCTCCTTTTCCTCCGTTGGCAATATCTCCATGAAGCGAATCATTACCATCACCACCATACAAAAGATCATCATTATCATTTCCTTCTATTGTATCATTTCCTCCTTCTCCGCGAAGTGTATCATTGCCTATGCGACCGTAAATCTTGTCACTACCACTTGTTCCTATATAGTTATCTGGATTAGATGTACCTTCAAAATTTGCCATTGTATAATACTCCTTTTCAACTACTTAGATTGTTTGATTTTTTTTAACGGTTTATCAGTTATTTGGTTTTCCTCGGTTAAGAAGCCGCCATGCTACAGCCATTTATCAATGGAGTAGGCATCCCATAAGGGATAAAAGTGAAGAGTGATCGCCGCTGATGAGGGGGCGTTGATGAATGCATAAGGCTCTGTGATTTAAATAAATTAGTGAGCGAAAGCGAGCACTCTAATTTTTCCATCATCAAGAGGAGTGCGAGCATCCTGAAAGCGCTTATTCAAATCAAGCGTGAAGGCATTCTTTAATTAAGCAACGCTGATCAAGGAATAATAGTGGCTGTGACAATGTTATTGCCGTAAAGTAGTGACCCAGCAACTGCCTCGCGAATCCCGTCTAAATCTACTGGTGGTGCAGCAATGAATGCCAAAGTAAAAACAATTGTTGCTACTTTGGCTGTGGGAATTAATAAAACTCCAAAGTCTTTTGTTGGTGCTAGTAATCCTGTTGCAAAAACGCTGCCAAATATCGGCGCTTTGCTCTTGTTGTACAATAGTTGTCATGATTTTTATTCAGTGCTTGGTTTTCGGGAGATAAGTTGTGCTTATCTCTTTTTCCTATTTTTCTAATATAACCAGTTGCTAATATACTTGTCAAGGGGTTTCCCAAATTTTTTTTAAAAGCTGAGTTATATGGGGCTATAAGCTTTGAATGTTATGGCTTCTAGACTTTTTTATCCTCTTCTTTTTTTTGCTCAAGTTACCTTTCCTGGTGGTATTTCTCGCGTATTATACTTGAGTAGGTCATAACTTGAGTTTTCTTAAAAGTTGCGTTTGAGATAAAGAATTATTAATTGCTAGTTTGAATTCAGTAAATTTTTCATAATATTTACCATATAAACATTTTTTTTCACCCACTTCCACAATCTTTTAAATTGAATTTAATTAAGTTTGATTGATAATTACAATAACTTTATAAGCTTGGGTTTGGCTATAATTTTTAAATTTCATACTTGGTAATTGTTGCCATTGGAGGCAATTTTACCATTTAAAGCAATTTTCTAAACTGTTGAGCATTGAAAAATCATAAGGTTTATACCTTATGATTTTTCAATATTGATAGATATTTTTTTTTCAAAGTTTTTTGTTAATTAACAACCTAAAAAGGTTAAATTGATAATAGCTTGAAAATGTTTTAAGATTATTGAACTTTTTAAACATGGGAAAATGTAAGAAGAGCATCCTTACAAGTTTCAACATGGTTATCTTGAGTTATGTTTTCTGGATTTTCGCTAGTGAATGATACCACCAAACCGTCATCAATATCTTGCTCCTCACTTTGACCCATATTACCAACAATTTGGCTATTAACTACTCGGACTACTTCACCACTCAAACCACCACCGTCGCCATAAATTGCAATATTATTAACTAAATTACTATTAGTTAATAATATAGTTTCCCCATAAATACCGCCTCCATCTTCTTGAGCAACATTGCCAGAAATTTCACTATCTATTATCTGAACAAATTCTCCGTAAATAGCCCCACCATTTTCGGATGTTGCAGTATTGTTATTTATCAAACTTTGGCTGATATAGACATTAGTTGCATCCACACCACCACCACTGCAAGCAGTATTTTTAGAAATAATGCTATTACTCACTGTTACTTTTGTGCCAAAAACAGCTCCTCCGTAACCTTCACCATTGGCTTTATTATTAGTTAAAGTGCTATTTTTTATCTCAATATTATCACCAAAAATACCTCCTCCATTGCTGGAACTTATAGCCGTATTACCAATGATTTTAGTTTCATTAATTATGAGGTTATCTTGACTTAATATGCCCCCGCCACTTGAAGCTTTACCACCAGTAATTGTTAATTTTTCAATTTTTACGGTTATGGGTAAAGAGTTAATTTTCTGTATATGAAATATGCGTGATTTTCCTCCCCCATTGATAGTTAAATTATCAATTCCTGTTCCTGTTATGGTAATGTTGTCAGTGATGGATATCTCTCCGCTAGTTAGGTTTATTGTCCCCTTTAAGTCAGGTTGAAATTCTACTAAGGCTTTTTTGTTGCTTAAGTTAGCTTGCCAAATTACATCCCGCAAACTCCCTGCCCCCGAATCGTTTAAATTCGTTACCCTAAATGTTGTCATTGTTTTTAATTTTTGTTTTGTGCAGCTTTTCTTCCTTTATACAATAAATTCACTGAATAGGTTTGTTTATGTTAATTTTTCTTAAGTGATTTCTCTAACTATTCTTATGAGATTTTTTAGGAAAATTTAATGGTTCTTTGATAAATCTTAAAATCTGACAAATTTTGTTTTTGATTAACCTTAACAATCAAAAAAGTTACTAAAAAATTGACACTTAACCAGTGATGATTTATATTTTCCTTAAAAAGTGTCTTCTTTTAAGGAAATTATATTTTTTTTTTCTCCTGTCAATCTTATTTTTTTTAGGGAGAGGTAATTGTTCATTCTTAATTTTCAATAACCAATTTTTGAAAAATAGTATTTTAAAGAATATAGCAATCCCAAATGATTCGTGATAAATAAAGAAAAGGGGCGCGGTTGCTTTTGTATTATTACTTCCTATTTAGGATTACTATTTTTAGGATACAAATAATCACAAAAATAAACAATCAAGTTTGTGTAAGATGATTGATACGACAGGCTATATCTTAAAATTTAACTGATAAAATATAGCTCACGTTAGCTTAAGATATCATTTGGTGCATGGATCACTTTGTTTTGAGGAATGTCAGGAAAATTAGATGCAATTAGACCAAAAGTCAGTGTATGCTAGACCACGAGTCAGTGTGAGGAGCTGAATTAATGAATTTACGGAAAAATGCCCTAGAAATTCTTAAAGCAACCAGTAGAACGTTTTACATTCCAATTAGTCGTTTACCTTCAGGACTACAGGAGGCAGTGGCTTCAGCTTATCTTTGTATGCGGGCGATCGATGAAATAGAAGATCATGCGGCACTAGATAATTTAACTAAAGCCAAGCTATTACGCAAAATTAGTCTCAACTTGCAAGCAGGAACCCAAAATTCTACTATTGATGATTTTTCTGTGGGGTTAAGTAGCCACCAGTTAGAAGAAGTTACTCTTCGACTTGGAGAATGGGCTCTACTTGCACCAGAAACTATTGCACCGCGAATTTGGGATGCTACTGCGGCTATGGCCGATCGCATGGCTTACTGGGCAGAAATTAACTGGACAATTGAGACAGAATCAGATTTAGATCGTTATACTTTTAGTGTTGCAGGTGCAGTAGGCTTAATGCTTTCTGATTTGTGGGCTTGGCATGATGGGACTCAAACTAATCGCACTTATGCTATTGGTTTTGGCAGAGGTTTACAAGCAGTAAATATCCTTCGCAACCATACGGAAGATCAAGCTAGAGGTGTAGATTTCTTTCCTGATGGTTGGAAGGCTCAAGATATGCTTGTTTATGCTCGCAATAATTTAAAATTGGCTGATTATTATACTAAAGCTCTACCAACAGGCCCCGCTCTAGATTTTTGTCAAATACCTCTGACTTTAGCTCATGCTACCCTCGATGTACTTACTCTTGGTAAAGAAAAACTTAGTCGCTCTGATGTGTTGGCTCTAGTGGCAAGGGTGACAAATTAGTTATTAGTCATTAGCGTATAAGCTAATGACCAATGACTAATGACTAATGACTAATGACTTTTGGTGACAACAGGAATAAGCAGACGGGGGATTACCAAAAAATTGGGTATCAAGCCAGACCCTTCTACGGGGACTTTGTGTTAATATTGCACTGGTTCAAATACCCTACCCCCTACTGCGTATGCACAATGATCATTTTTCTAGAGGCAAAGCGTTCCGAGAAGGTTAAAATTAAGATCCTGTGGTGGCGAAAACACAGTAAAAACAGCTAGGGAAACAAACGAAGTACCAAGCAGTTAATAACACAAGATTCAAATTAAAAACAGTACTGTAGGACATACAGAAACTGAGACTAACCATCTGAAAGACTGGGGACAGCCCCGCCTCTGGCTAACTACTGCGAGAGTAGAGATAGTTAAGCGGTCTGGATGAGCCAGTAATTCCGAAGCGTGAGCTTGGAAGAATCACCTCACTTAAGGGAGGTGAGTATGTCACATCATGCCCATGCCGCCCATGCCGCCCATGCCCATGCCGCCCATACCGCCCATACCGCCCATACCGCCCATGTCGGGAGCGGCAGAAGCAGGTTCTGGTTTTTCAACTACTAAGGCTTCTGTGGTTAATACCATGCCTGCAATAGAACCAGCATTTTGTAAGGCAGAACGTAATACTTTAGCTGGATCAATTATCCCAGCAGCAATCAAATCTTCAAATTTATCTGTGAGAGCGTTATAACCTACGTTAAATTCGGTTTCTCGCACTTTCTCTACAACTACCGCGCCTTCTACACCTGCATTGTCTGCTAATTGACGTAGAGGAGCTTCTAATGCTTTGGCTACAATGTCTGCTGCTACTTTCTCTTCATCATTGCTCAGAGTCTTTTTAAACTCTAAAACTTTGCCAGCTAAATGAATTAAGGTTGTACCTCCACCTGGCACTATTCCTTCTTCTACCGCAGCTTTGGTAGCATTGAGTGAGTCTTCAATGCGTAGTTTGCGCTCTTTAAGTTCGGTTTCGGTGGCTGCTCCTACTTTGATTACTGCTACTCCACCAGCAAGTTTAGCAATGCGCTCTTGTAGTTTTTCTTTGTCGTAGTCTGAGTCGCTTTCTGCTAACTGTTTGCGTATTTGTGCAATGCGTTTTTGCACATCCGCCGTATGTTCACCACCTGCCACAATGGTTGTGTTTTCTTTGTCTATGGTGATTTTGGTTGCTTTACCTAGCATATTCACAGATGCAGCATCAAGACTTAACCCCACTTCTTCGGAAATCACACTTCCACCAGTGAGCACGGCGATGTCTTGTAACATCTGTTTGCGGCGATCGCCAAATCCTGGTGCTTTAATTGCAGCTACATTTAACACGCCTCTTGCTTTATTTACCACTAAAGTGGCTAAAGCTTCCCCTTCTACATCTTCTGCAATGATTAATAAGGGTTTTGCAGCACGTGCTACTTGTTCTAGAATACCAACTAAGTCAGTAATTGAGCTAATTTTTGTGTCAGTAATCAAAATTGCAGGGTTATCAAATTCTGCCACCTGTCTTTCTTGATTGGTGACAAAATAAGGAGAAATATAACCTCTGTCAATTTGCATCCCTTCTACTACTTCTAATTCTGTTGCGAGAGATTTAGATTCTTCTACGGTGATCACCCCGTCTTTGGTTACTTTATCCATCGCTTCGGCGATCATTTGACCTATTTCTTCATCATTACCTGCTGATACTGTTGCTACTTGGGCGATCGCCTCTCCTTCTACTGGTTTAGCTATTGCTTCTATTTCTTTTATCAAATAGGCAATGGTTTTGTCTATGCCTCGACGTAGTGCTACTGGGTTTGCTCCTGCGGTTACATTTTTCAAACCTTCTTTGATTAAAGCTTGAGCTATAATAGTAGCTGTTGTTGTTCCATCCCCAGCGACATCTTTGGTTTTGGATGCAACTTCTTGAATCAGTCTAGCCCCAGTATTTTCTAAGGGGTCTTCTAATTCTATTTCTTTGGCTACGGTGATCCCATCATTAACGATTTGAGGAGCGCCATATTTCTTTTCTAAGAGTACATTACGTCCTTTTGGTCCTAAAGTTATGCGCACTGCATTTGCTAGGGCGTTTACTCCCTTTTCTAGCGAGCGTCTTGATTCTTCTTTAAAAGCAATGATTTTTGCCATAGATTTTTTCTGTTAATTTTTTTTACTCTAATTGTCAATTTAGCACTCTTAGGCAGAGAGTGCTAACCCCTCACTCAATATTTTTCTTTAAATTCTGAAACCCTTATCTTGTCTAGATTTTAGCTAATCACTTTCTCTTGAGATCATACTTTAATGAATTTGTCAAGGGAGTTTTTTGGGAGAGTTTTCACCACTTGAATATTAATTATGTAGTAATTTGCTATAAAATATTATTACTGGAGAAAATAACTGGTAACTGGTAACTGTCATGGTACGTGTTATGCCATTCCCATCCCACCATCGACGTTGAAAACTTGCCCAGTAATATATGCTGCAGTTTGCAACTTGTTAAATTTTTTGGGGAAAAATAAAGCAAAGGATCGAGACAAATTCTACTTGTTTTAGACGGCAATTTGATAAATGATTGGTTTATATTTTGGTAAGGGGATAGGTTTCCCTTTTTCTTTGGCAACTTCTAACCAGGTTTTTTTAGCAATCAATACTTCTTTTAATGCTTCTTCAGGCGTTTCTCCAAAAGCACAACAATATTTTAAGTCAGGAATATCTGCAATATAACCTTGATCTTCTTCACTGTAAAATATATTAATATGATAAAATTCCATGATTTATTCCTCATTATCCAAGGTTAAATTATATTTTTCAATTTAAACTAAAATTTGTTTAATTTGATATGGTGTAACTTCTCCTTGACGATTTTGAATATTAATAATTTCTGGAATATCATCTCTATTATAAATATGATGACTACCATTAATTCTTGCTAATTCAAAACCAAAGGCTTTTAATAATTGATCGACTTCATTAAATTTAACGTTTTTAGTCCCTCCTAATATTTTAGCTAATAATTTTTTCTTATTCATCTATTTGAGATTGATTTTATAACCCCTAACTCAATATTTTTCTTGAATTGTTGATTTTAACTTATTACTCCCTCGCTTTAGCATACTTTAATGAATTTGTCAAGGGAGTATTTGGGAAGATTTTTCACTACTTCTCACTGGTGAGTGATTATGCCATAACCATCCCACCATCAACGTTGAAAACTTGCCCAGTAATATATGCTGCAGCTGGATCGGCGGCGAGAAAACGCACCATACCCGCTACTTCTTCTGGTTGACCGAAACGACTTAGGGGAATATATTTAAGTATTTCTTCTGATTTTAAATCGCTGGTCATATCAGTGACAATAAAACCTGGTGCAACTGCATTAACTGTTATGCCTCGACTGGCTAACTCTTTGGCGATGGTTTTGGTAAAACCGATAACCCCAGCTTTAGCTGCGCTATAATTGGCTTGACCAGGATTTCCCATTTGTCCTGCTACTGAAGCAATATTGATGATTCTCCCAGCTTTTTGTTTTAACATGATTTTGCTCACAGCTCTGGTACAGAGAAAAACTCCTGTAAGATTTAGGTCAATTACTGCTTGCCACTCTTCAGGTTTCATTCGTAGCAGTAAAGTGTCGCGGGTGATACCTGCATTATTCACAAAGATATCAATACGGTTGAATTTGTCTAGGGTTTGTTTAATGAGGTTTTCTACTTGATCAGCTTGGGATACATCAGCTTGAAGGGCGATCGCTTCTCCTCCGCCATTGGTAATTTCTTTTACCACTTCTTGGGCAGCTTCACTAGAACTGGCATAGTTTACTACTACTTTAGCCCCAACTGTTGCGAGAGCTAAAGCGATCGCTTTACCAATACCGCGAGATGCTCCAGTTACGATCGCCACACCATTAGCCAAATTTTGTAAGTTTTCTGGTAATAATTCCATATTCTTTTATCTAAATGTCTATTATTCAGATTCGCGGAATTTGGCATTATGATCAAGGGTTGATTTTTCAATACTGAAGAAAAGGTGAAGGAGAGTTGCTCTTGAGAGAGATGTGGGTAAAATAACAGTTATAGCAATGAAAGGGATGGTCAAGACCCAGACAAGGGGCTTAAGCCCCTTGCCGACAAGGGGCTTAAGCCCCTTGTTTTCGGATACTTGTTTGGATCGATTATCCTCAAAAACATCACCTTTGCTATATCATAGAATTTTTCCTCTTCACTTAAGATTATGGCAGTTAAAAAGCAATTTTCTAGTTTTCAAGAACTTCTCAGCAGCTCTGATGTACCTGTTTTAGTTGATTTTTATGCTACTTGGTGTGGTCCTTGTCAGATGATGGCTCCTATTTTGGAGCAGGTGAAAGCTCAGATGAAAGAGCGTTTACAAATTGTGAAAATTGATAGCGATAAATATCCTGAATTAGCTTCACAATATAATATAGAGGCTCTCCCTACTTTGGTACTTTTTAAAAATGGTCAACCAGTGGATCGCATTGAAGGAGTAAGACAAGCGCCTCAGTTAATTCAGTATTTGGAATCTTTTTTGTAGTAAACTTTTTTTGAAAAAAGTTATATGATTGTATAGCAAAAAAAAAAAGGTGGTAGTCCTGTAAAAGTAAAGGAAATTAAAGTATTAGAAAAAAACCAATGAAAAACCAACATAACTATAAATATAAGTACCAAGAAAATGGTGAGTTTTTATATTGGAAAAAGGAGGAAAGAGGGAGCAAAAGGCTTATGGAAATCTCTGCCATCAGTTGATAGACAATGTTTGTTATACTGATTTTTGGGAATCAGATGCAGTAATTTTCCCATTATGTAGACATAAACCAGTGGTAAAAATACAGAAAAAAATAATCATAGCGAGAAAAAGAAACTTTATAAAAAGTTAGAAAACAACATAGGGGCTATTCTTGATTTGATTAAACATTACAATCAAAACATAAATTGTCAAAATTATTTTCACTACTTTTAGAGGACTACCTTTTATCAGAAGCTTTAGAATTTAATCGCCAAGATGCGATCGCCTTAGCTGATGGTAACTATGAAAAAGAACAGATAGCAATATGAAACGGAGTGAGTTAATCCGCTATCTTAATTCACAGGGATATTATCTACGAAAGAGTTGGTGGAAAACACTCATGGTAATATAATCCAGTTTTGAATCAAAGATCAGAAGTTCCAAGAAATGATATTCTTGCCAAAAAAATATGCAAAGATCTGGGAATATCGCCGATCAAATAATCAGATTTGATTATTTGATAATATTGTAAAACAAAAAAATTAAACCTATGGTTACAACACTTGCAAAACCAATTACTTTAGCAGAATTTTGGGATTGGTATCCCAATGATTGTGGGCGTTATGAATTACATGATGGAGTTATTTTTGAAATGCAACCAACAGGAAATCACGAAGAAATAATAAGTTTTATCACTGGTGAAATATTTGCAGAAATCAGACGGTTAAAACTCCCTTATATCATACCAAAACAAGCATTAATTAAGCCTTTAGACGCGGAAAAATCTGCTTACAACCCTGATGTGACTGTCATTGATAAATCAGCATTAAATGAGGAAACTTTGTGGAAAAAACGCTCTACTATTACTCTGGGTAAAACTATACCTTTAGTGGTAGAAGTAGTCAGCAGTAATTGGGGTTATGATTATGGTCATAAATTGATAGATTATGAAAAATTAGGCATAACTGAATATTGGATAATAGATTATTTAGGGTTAGGAGGAAAACGTTATATTGGTGATCCGAAACAACCTACTATTTCTATTTATCAATTAGTTGAGGGAGAATATCAAGTGCAACTATTTAGGGGGGATGAGATGCTTATTTCTACTATTTTTCCTGAGTTAAATTTAACAGCACAACAAATTTTTGAGGTGGCGAATTAATTTGTGAATGATATAATATTTTTGCCAGACAAGGGGCTTAAGCCTGGGGTGTTGATTTAGGCTCAAATTTAACAACGTAATTTCATACACTTTTTATTTTAAGTAGGGTGGGCATTGCCCACCCTACTTAAGCTTAAGCTGTGATTTTAACATTAGACCTCTTGCAAAAGTGGTGTTAACCCCCCCCAACCCCCCCTTGGTAAGGGGGGGAAAATGCCTAGTTTGTAGGGCTCCCTCCCCGAACCTGCGGGGAGGGCTGGGGTGGGGTTTTTTACGGTTTCGCAAGAGGTCTATTGATCATTGGATTGGTTATGATGTGTATATTATTTTTTGTTTCAAAAGGAGCAGGAGAGTACCAGTATTCACCAGACAAAATGGTCAAAGCTGAAAGTAGTACAATTACATAAAAACTTTTAAATAGGCGATCGCCCACTTACTCACTTTCATTTAGAAAAAAAGTAACAAATTATACAGAAAAAGTTTTAAAAATGTGGATTTAAAACCAAGAAAAAGATTTTAAAGAGATATTAACACTATCCCAAAAATAAAAAATCAAATCAATTTTAGAAAACAAATTATCAATTATTGGTATTTTATCGTTGCTCCCCACTCAGAAGTTCTCAAATTATGGAGAGGTATAGTGACAAAGGAGTAAGTTAAGGAGTAAAATAGAAATAAGGAAAAATCTGGAGAAATACTTAACCATTATTTAACAATTTCCCAAGCCAAATAAGAGATAGATGTGATCTAAATTACCAAAGCTAAATAATCTAGATAACATTTCAGAATTGAGGAAGAAAAACCCGAAAAAATAAGTGATTATGCTGATGGCAGAAGGGCAAAAAATAGGAGAAACTTAAGTAAAGTAAAGAAAAAATTTTGCCCAGGGAAAAAATAAGAGAAATCAAGCACCAGAACAAGTTTATACCATTGTTCTAAAGTATAGACAAGGGGCATAGACAAAGGGGTATAGAGAAGGGAAGGGGTATAGACAAAGGGGTATAGACAAGGGGCTTAAGCCCCTTGTCCAAAAAAAAAGAAGATTTGGGGAACTAAAGAAAAGCGCAAGTAATTAGGAAAAAAGCACAGTAAAGAAGTAAGTAAAAAAACAGAATTTGAGCATTGGAAAGTGAGGAAAAAATGGATATAACAGAAGCAGCACTTAAACAAATTATTGTGAGTGGTTGGACTTGGAATGAACAGGAAAAAGTAGCAAGTGTTGGCAAAAAAAAGGGAAAAATTGACCTGTTAAAACCATTGCGTAACTGGATCGACAAAATGGAAATAAAAACAGCGAAAAAAGCACATCGGATCTGTAAACTAATCCCAGCACAGTGTCCTTTTGCACGGAAAATACAGATATTTGGGCGAACATTAATCACCATCCCACCACTGTGTAAGATAAACCCAGTTTACGATGAATTGATGATGCTACGGTTTCGGGCAATTTCCTACCTGGCAGAAGAATGGGGCGAAGATGTGAGCAAATATTGCTAATATATCCAGATACTAGGGAAAACAAAGATTACAAAAGAAATAATCATGGCGATAATTGCGCTAAAAGCCTGGTATCTAGAGCAGTATGAACCAATCAAAGAAGTAAAAAAACGCCCCCATGACCTGCGTTTGAGCAGAAATAATATGTTGAAGTCGGGGCTACGAGTTGACTTTTTAGATGACCCAGAAGAGGTAGAAAAATCAATCTGGTTTGAACGCTATCTTGAAGGAGAAACAGTAGAGTTTTACATAGAAGGGAGTGGGGGCTATGTACTCTCAAATATAGATTTAATCTCCCATGAAATGTATTTAACTAAGCAAGAGCTCACCTCTTTCTTGGAACCAGTGATCTTTTTCAGCTCTCAAAAAGAATATCCAGCAGCAAGTGAAGCATTACGGGAAACTATAACAGAAGCGATCGCTAATTTAAACAAGCGATCGCTTTTACCATTGCAGTTAGAAGAAGCGCCACGTACCACACAAGGACCAATCAGACTAAGTAGCTCTCAACTACGCAAAATTCGTAAAAGTTTGCTGTTTGTAGCAGATGGAACAGCAATAGGGCAGATAATTCAGGAACATAAAACCATTATTTTACCAAGCCCTAATGTATGCGTAGAACTGGGGTATGCGTTAGCGAATAAACGTTCAGGACAAATTTTACTATCTTACATGGAACGTCCAAACATGACTGGACAGTTACCCTTTGACTTACCTGAACATCAACAGTTAAGCTTTACAAATCAAGATCAGTTGCTTCAGACTTTACCCTCAATGCTGGAAAATTTGCTTTCTAGGTTTAATTTAAAAGCAAGTCGCTGATAAAATTTTGAGGGGTTGAAGATAAAAGAAGATGCCAAGAACACCAGACGAATACGGAATCCATATTTTTCTCTCAAGTGGTCACGTAGAAGAAGTACGCTTTGTGAGCATTCAAGAGTTCCAAAAATGGTACAGCAATCAGCTAGTACCCAAAGCAGACTCAAATGAATTTATTAATGTACCCATTAAAAACATTCAAGGGGAATACATGGTATTACGACCAGCGAGCGTGATCGCTATTAGAGTAGAACCAATATTTTTTGGCAGTGTGGAAAGAGATGAAGCTTCTTTATGAAGGGACAAAAAAACTAACTTTCCTCTTGCTTATCTTAGGACTTGCTCAAACTCCTATGGCAGGGGAAACACCCCTGCAAGTCATGGAAAACCCCCAAAGTTGTTTATCTTTAATAGATGAGCAACTTTGGGAAAGCGCAACAGAGCGAGAAAAGCTTTTACAAGGGATTAGTTATAGTATTAAATATTTACAGAGCAATAAAGCAGAGTTAGATTATCAAAATTATCCAATACCAGAGATAACCCGCGATCGCGTTTATCGCTCCCTCATCCGTTTTCAAGAGTTGTTGAATACCCTACCCAGTCAGCAAGAATTTCAGCAAGCAATAGAAAGTGAGTTTACTTGTTATCAGTCAGTAGGAAAAGATGGGTTAGGTACAGTTCACTTTACAGGCTATTTTGAGCCAGTTTATCGCGCTAGTGCTATACCAACCCCAGAGTATCCTTATCCTCTGTATAAGAAACCCTCTGACTTTGACAGTTGGGAAAAACCTCACCCCACACGACTGGAGTTAGAAGGAGAAGATGGGTTAGGGAAAAATACCCTTTTGTCTGGGTATGAGTTGGTGTGGTTGGGCGATCGCCTTGAAGCTTTTTTAATTCAAGTACAGGGTTCCGCCAGACTTGAGTTAACTGATGGCAGCATCATGACTGTAGGGTATGATGCCAGTACAGATTATGAGTATGTCAGTATTGGTAGCGAATTGGTAAAAGATGGGAAATTTCAGCCAGAAGAGATAACTTTACCAGTATTGCTCGATTATTTTCGGGAATACCCAGAGGAGTTGAATAAGTATTTACCTCGCAATAACCGCTTGATCTTTTTTCGGGAAACCAACGGAGCACCACCCACAGGAAGTATAGGTGTACCAGTAATAGGCGATCGTTCTATAGCCACCGATAAAACTTTAATGCCTCCAGGGGGTTTAGTATTAATTAAAACCACCATTCCCTATGTTAATGAGTTGGGGGAAATAGAAATGAGGCAAGTGAGTAAGTATATGTTAGATCAGGATACTGGAAGCGCAATAAAAGGGGCAGGGAGAGTAGATATATTTCTCGGGAGCGGAGAAGAAGCAGGCGATCGGGCTGGAGTTATGAGTGCTACTGGAGAGTTATATTATTTATTGTTGAAAAATTAAGTTAATATAACCAGGTCAAAACTTGCATAAACATAGATCGCAATAGGTTAAAACCTATTGCTACCTAAATAAAACCCGCCTGCGCGGGTTAAGATTTTTTATAATTACTTATTAATTTCAAACATAATTGGCGGAAATGTTCGCCCAACAGATCGCAATAGGTTAAAACCTATTGCTACCTAAATAAAACCCGCCTGCGCGGGTTAAGATTTTTTCTAATTACTCATTAATTCCAAACATAAT
>Ga0209594_1000589_pt1 | contig 20595 bp, 21 predicted proteins | sample AshMeaCrysSpring_FD_184126 | JGI IMG/M metagenome (GOLD analysis project Ga0209594, IMG submission 184126) | Groundwater microbial communities from Big Spring, Nevada to study Microbial Dark Matter (Phase II) - Ash Meadows Crystal Spring... | ecosystem: Environmental > Aquatic > Deep subsurface... | reverse complement strand
TATTTATTTGCTATTGAAGTTTTAACTTTTTCTTTCTTTGCTATAGCAAAGAAAGGGAAGGTTAGGACAATTATAAAAAAAAAATTAGGCTACTAGACAAGGGGATCCGCGCCCCTTGTCCTAGTCCTAACTATCCCTTTCTTTGTTATATAAATTAAGGCGCAATAATTGGCAAGTTTGCGCCTTGTTTTAAGCTTACAACATAACAGGTTCACCAGGCTGAGGGGTCATTAACTGAGTTGAGAGGTTATTTTCTGCCAATTTGGCCCGAAATTCCTCAACACCGCCCTCAGAGCGAATCAGAGACATTAATAGACCTTCAAACTCCACATCTCCACCTGCGGCGGTAGGTAGAATTACTTGGGGCTGGAGTTTTTTACACAAATCTACAGCACTGTGATGCCCCTGAATAATCGGACCGAGGAGAGGTAGCATTAAACTCACAATAGGAGTTATGACAACATCCACTGAATCAGTTATAGCTGAGGGAGAGTGGTAGCCATGAGGTTCATAATAAAGAGTTTTACCTGAAGTTAAATCTTTGAGGAGATAAGCATTTTCCACCAGCATGGGGCCAATGGGGGAACCTCGAAGAGCTGTAATTTCTAACTGGTGGTCAAAGGTAAAAGTTTCTCCATGGGGAAGGGAAGTGACCTGAGTATAACCCAACTGCTCAACAATTTTAGCTGCATTAGGAGAAGCAACTACAGGTTTATTGTGGTCAAGTTGTTGGAGGGTTGGGGGGTGAGTATGATCTTCCAAACCTTGAGAAAGAAGAATGAGGTCAATATTTTCTGGGATTGGGCGAGGAGTAGTACGCTCCCCTTTAAATAGCCAAGTAAGGTTAGCAAAAACCAGGGGTCCCACCAACCAAGGATCCAGAAGTATCCGTTTTCCCCCCATTTCAATCAACCAAGAATTACTATCTAGCCAAGTTAGTTGCATAGCAAAAATATCCTAATTTTGTGAGCATTTGTAACAAATCTTTACTTTTTAGTTTAACCCAGAAAAAAGCGATCGCCTTGTGTCAAAGCGATCGCACCTAAAACCAAATAAGTACTTGTACCAAATTAATGTCTAAGGGGCAAGGGGCAAGGGGCGCGGATCCCCTTGTTTAGTGAGCGCCCTTGTGTCAAAGCGATCGCACCTAAAACCAAATAAGTACTTGTACCAAATTAATGTCTAAGGGGCAAGGGGCAAGGAGCAAGGGGATCCGCGCCCCTTGTCTGCTTATTTTTTTTTTCCTTCCCCAGATGGCATAGTTACCTACTTATTTTCAGCGAATACTAACGGGGTTGGGGGTAATATTTTCAGAACCGAAGGGACTGGTAATAGGAGAAGATTTTAAAATGGAGATAGCGCGAGAATATTGAGGATCGGCGTTAGTAGCGAAGAGAGAAGGATCTGCTTGGAGACGACGCTGTTGATCTGAGGTTAAATTTTGCTCAATATTAGGAGTAATGCCAACATGATTGATATCAATACCACTTGGAGGATAATAACGAGCCATAGTTACAGCCACACCAGAACCATCAGAGAGAGAATGAACAGACTGGACAGTTCCCTTGCCATAAGTATTTGTTCCTACTACCGTAGCTCTTCCACTTTCTTTTAAAGCACCTGCGAGTATTTCACTTGCACTAGCGGAATTTTCATTGACGAGAACTACTAAAGGGAGGTCAGTCAAAGTAGAATTATCAGCAGAGAATTGACGATCGCCGCCTTTTCTGTCGATAGTATGGACAATTTCCCCATCTTTGATGAACATGCGAGCGATATCAACGCTAGCAAAAAGCAGGCCACCTGGGTTACCTCGTAAATCCAGAACCATTCCTGAAACCTCTTCTGAGTGGAATTGTTCTATAGCTTCCTTCATTTGTTCTGCAGCATGGGAGCTAAACTCATCCAATTTTATATAACCAACACGCAGAGAGCCTTCATCCTTGACTTTATATTCAACTGAAGCTACTTCTATATTTGCGCGAGTGAGAGTCACCTCAAAAGTTGCTTCACCTGAACGAGAAATTTGGAGACTCACCTCAGTTCCCACCTCACCCTGAATTGCTTTTACAGCATCTTCTAGAGACATTAAAGCAGTAGGTTTACCATCAATTCTCACCAAGCGATCGCCTGATTTTATCCCTGCAGCGGTTGCGGGGGAATTTTTCAGAGATTCTATTACAATCAAATCCCTGGTATGCTGATCCTGACCCAAACGGACGCCCACACCTGATAATTCCCCAGAGGTTTTGCTGGTCAAAACTGCAAACTGCTCTGGTGTGAGGAAACGAGTATAGGGGTCTCCGAGTTCTTCTAAAGCTTGTACAATTGCCTGATAAGCTTGTTTTTTGCTGGTGTAATCTTGAGAGAGAAGTTCTTCTCTAATTTCCTGCCATTCGGACTGAGTAAACTCCCCATCCACATATTCATTATTGACAATTTGCCATACTTCATCCACCAATGCTTTAGGGCTATCCTCCAACTCAGCACTTACTGGGGTAATTAACCCAGGTGCAAGAATAGTTCCAGTAGCTAGAGTAGTGAGAGTTCCTTTTAAAAGGAGGGTATTGCCAAAGTTTCTTAAGTACTGATTCATAGTCAATTGTGTTTCTAGGTTCTATGCTGGTCTAACTTATTTTTTGCTTCAATATTACTCATTTTTAATTTTTTCGCCTCACACCAAAAACAGAAGCCTTACTCATATAAGCTATTATATGCGAGTTTTTTTTTCTGTTCACCTAGTTTTGTAATTTATTTATAGTAATTCTCAAATAACTAAGGTACAATTTTCTTTTGTTGACAAGGAGCTTTAGCCCCTTGTCTGTACCTCACCACTATGAAACCCGCTATATATATTTATTTTTTCTTTGGTTTTGTTCATCAAGATAGTTTTGAAAATCCAGTAAAATCTGTTGATGGGGTGAACCCAAAGGACGAACAGAAGCAACTATAGGAGAATAGCAACCCCCTTGACGAATATCATCTAAAGAAACTAAAGCCAGGTCTTGACCTTCTCCTAATACTAATTGTTGAATAGGAACTGTAAGGGGAGCAGAATAAATATAACGACTTGCTTGGGAATCATTATAACAACGAAAAAATTGTGGTTTGGAAATGGTGTAACCAATTTCCTCAATTACTTCTCGCTTAAGCGCTTCCTCTGGTGTTTCCCCAGGTTCAAGATGACCACCAAATAACCCCCAATGTCCAGGATAAAGAATAGTGGGGATATCATCGCGAAGTTGGAGTAAAAACCGTTGATTTTGGTAAAGAATGGCAAGGGAAACGACACGGGGCGAATTATTCATAATTTTTTTTGAGCAGCAACAAACATTAGTAGTAGTAAACAATTGCCAAAAATTTTAACAATTATTTCTTATTTTTTGGCTTCAATTTGAGATATGTTAACTAACAGCAACAATTTTAATTTAAGCAAAATGGCTGATCAAATTGCCCAAAAATTAGATGGGAAAACCCTAGCCCAAAAAATCCAGCTAAAACTGAAAGAGCGGATCAAAACCTTAGAGAGTAAAATAGGGAGACCACCAGGTTTAGCAGTGCTGATGGTGGGAGATAACCCAGCAAGTGCAGTATATGTACGCAATAAAGAAACAGCTTGTGGAAAAATTGGTATAAGTTCCTTTGGTCGTCATTTTCCCACAGAAACTACTCAAGGGGAAGTAGAAAAGGCGATCGCCGAACTTAATCAAGATGAGAGAGTAGATGGGATACTCTTACAATTACCAGTACCCACTCATTTAGACTCAGATAAGTTACTTTATACCATTGATCCAGATAAAGATGCTGATGGACTACATCCAGTAAATTTAGGAAAACTGGTAAGAGGAGAACCAGGTTTGCGTAGTTGTACCCCAGCAGGAGTCATGGAGTTATTAGCAGAATATGAAATTGAACTCCAGGGAAAACAAGCGGTTGTGGTAGGTAGAAGTATATTAGTGGGGAAACCTCAAGCATTGATGCTACTCGAAAAAAATGCCACAGTAACTATAGCCCATTCCAGAACCCAAGATTTAGGGAATATTACCCGCACAGCAGATATTTTAGTAGCAGCAGCAGGCAAAAGAGGATTAATTACTGCTGAAATGGTAAAACCAGGAGCAGTAGTAATTGATGTAGGAATTAATCGAGTAGAAGAGCCTACAACAGGAAAAGCTTACCTAGTGGGAGATGTAGATTTTGACTCGGTAGCTCAAGTGGCTAAGTATATCACCCCAGTACCTGGGGGGGTGGGTCCCATGACAGTAGCAATGTTGTTGTCAAATACAGTAGAAAGTTACAGCAGAAAATAGTAGTGAGAAAGGTCAACTAACCTGTAAAATTAAGAAAAAAGTAGGTTGTGGCAAGGTAGAAGACATGGTAAACGCAGAGGCAAAAGTGGCTAAAAATTCAACAGCTACGGTCTTTGATTTAAAAAGCTACTTAAAAGAGCGTAAAAATATAATTGAGGAAGCTTTAGACCGAAGTCTCCCAGTGAGCAAGCCAGAAAAAATTTATGAAGCAATGCGTTACTCGTTGTTGGCGGGAGGTAAACGCTTGCGTCCTATTTTGTGCCTTGCTACTTGTGAATTGACTGGGGGTACAATTGCAATGGCAATGCCTACGGCTTGTGCCTTGGAAATGATTCATACCATGTCATTGATCCATGATGACCTCCCCGCAATGGATAATGATGACTATCGCCGCGGTAAACTGACCAACCACAAGGTATATGGGGAAGATATGGCAATTTTGGCGGGAGATGGTTTGTTAGCCTACGCTTTTGAATATGTGGCAGCCGCAACTCAAAATGTTCCACCGCAACAAATAATAGAAGTGGTTGCTCGTTTGGGGCGTACTGTAGGGGCTGCAGGTTTGGTAGGTGGTCAGGTGTTGGATTTACAATCGGAAGGTAAAACAGATATTGGGGCAGATATTCTTACTTTAATTCACACTAGCAAAACAGGAGCATTACTTGAAACTTCTGTGGTTTCAGGGGCAATTTTAGCAAGTGCACCACCTGAAGATGTGGCAAAACTTTCTCAGTATGCTCAGAAAATTGGTTTGGCTTTTCAAATTGTTGATGATATCTTGGATATTACGGCAACTAAAGAGGAATTAGGAAAAACCGCAGGAAAAGACCTAGAAGCGCAAAAAGTAACTTATCCTAGTTTGTGGGGAATAGAAGAGTCGAAAAAACAAGCACAAGAATTAGTAGATGGGGCGATCGCTGAGTTGGAAGGTTATGGGGAACTAGCAGAACCATTAAGGGCGATCGCTCAGTATATAGTCAACCGCAAAAACTAAGTTCAGAGTAACCACTTAAGTGGTTACTCTGAAACTTTTAAGCAACAGTTTCCAAAGAACGCAAAGCATCAGGAATATTCTCAGAAGGAGCTTCAAATGCACCCTTGTACACATATTCCAAACGCAACTTTAACCAGGTAATAAACTGAGGGTTGGTAGAGATAATAGCTGCACTGGGTTGAGGACATTTAGCCTTTGCATCTGCAAACTCAGGAGCTTCTAAAAAAGCAGGTTGTTTTACTAACCAAAAATCAATTTCCTTATTTTTTTCTTGATAGTCGCGAGTACGCTCTCTGAGAACCTCTTCTAGAGGTTCTTCTTCTAATAAAAATTTTTGACTTGCTAAAACGTAGTAATAAGTTGTCATTTAATTTTCAGTTTTACTTTTTCATTGATCGCAACTAACATTTTACCTTACTCAAGGGGATTTACTTCTCATCATAATTCCCCAACTAATGTTTTGTTGGTCTTTTTCTGAGTAAATAATTAGGAAACAAGGGTATCAGATACCCTTGTCTTCCCACATCATTAAATACTATGCAATACAAATTCTTGACTATCAGTTAACCTGCAGCAGTATCAGACAAAGAAACAGCTTTTTGATAAAACTGTAATGCTTCTTCTTTTTTGTCTTGTTTAAGCAGAATATCTCCTATTTTTCGGTAAGGTTGAGGTAAATCTGCTTTTAATTCAATTACTTTTTGGTAGCATTTAATTGCGTCGTCAAAACGTTCTTGTTTAACTAAGATATCACCAATACTGCTATACAATTTAGGACCTGATTTGGAAATATCTGAACTAGATTTTATTGCCACTTTATAATTAGCTAATGCTTCATCTAGTCTTCCCTTCTTTTCTTGAGCATTTCCTAGACTTTGATACAGCTTCCAGGAAACTTTTTCCCCACTTAATTCTATGGCTTTTTGCCAATAATTAATTGCTTGATCAATTTGTTTTTGTTGCTGCAATAATTGAGCATAACTGGCGTAAAATTTTGCTGGTAATTCTTCCTTGAGTGCGATCGCTTTTTCATAAGCTGCGATCGCTTCTTTTTGTGGGTTTTGTTGAGCTAGTAAGTCTCCCAAGTCTTTATACACCCTAAAAGATGACTCTTCTTTTCCTTGTATTGCTCTTTGATAAGCGGCGATCGCCTCTCCTATTCTTTCTTGTTTTTTCAGTGCTTGTGCTAATTTTAAATACCCTTTATTGCTTTTTGCTTTTAAGCTTACTGCTTTATAATAACAGTTTACTACTTCTTCCCAATTTTCTAATTCTTCATAAACCGCCGCCAATTTCATTAGCGCTTCATCTGAGTTTGGATCTACTCTTGCTGCTTTTTGATAAGTTTTGATACTTTCCTCTATTTCTCCTTTTTCTTTTAACTCATCACCTTGCTCAATGATTGTTTTTACTTTTTCTAACTTTTCTAGTTTTGGCATTTTTATTTCCTTTTTCTTTACTTTATTTACACTTACTCACAACTTAGCTTTAAGTATATATTAATTTTATATTTTTTTCATTTTTTTGTTATTTATTTAACTTGAGCCTTGATGAATATCTTGTTAATTTTACCACTATTTTTTGACAAATTTTATCTTTTTGCAGATTTTTTTTTGATGGTGCGTTACGTTTTCCAACGCACCTACCTGCTTACTCTCATATCCAGAGTCTTTTTATTTTCATTTTTTTTTTCAAATTTTTTTTTCAAGATTTTTTTTCTTGACTGCGCTCTTCTCGCTTTTTGCGATCTGCTTCCATTACATCTTTAAGCATTGTAAGCATTTGCTCCATTTTCTCCAGATTACTGTCATATACATCCAGATCCTTTTCTAATTTTTCTTCTGGTAAGTGCAAAGCTTCTGCTAATTGCTTCAAAATTTCATTGCGACGTGTTTGGTCTGCCACCAACTCCGAGTCTATTTTCTGCAGCAAGGTATATAAACCAATACCAAACAGACGACTATATTTAAATTTGGGATTATTTTTAATTGACTGTAAAGACTCAGACAAACTCTCGTTACCTTCGATAGTAGAGGGTTCATTGATCCAGGAGACTAATTTTGCCCCTGAATCTATTTTTTCTGTTACAGTCATAATTTTTTGAGCTTGATCGCGATAATGTTGAGGATCGCCTTGTACTGAGCGACAAAGAGCAGAAAAAATTGACTCTTTATCCTCTTCTGGCTGATATCCCTGCATAAAACTCCCAAAAGAGCTAACTATCCCCAAGTAGTATATTGGGTCAGGGCGAAAATCAACATTAACAGAGAGCAGGTGCATCTCTACAAGCAACTCTTCCACCACTCGCCGATAAATGGAGTTGATGGGGCGGTTGTGGTAAGAGTAGAAATCACGTTTAGTATCTGAGACAGTGCGAAGTTTTTCCACGAAGCAGACTTATATTTTGTTTAATATGCCTCTCTTATTCTCTCTTTTAATGACTCCTTTGCCAAGTGTTCAAGGAAAGAATATGCAAAAAACTCATGAGTTATAAGTCATTGGTCATTTCAGTGAGCAGTGATCAGTGATCAGTATCTTGACCTCTGCCTGAAGTCAGAGGCTTGAAAAAATTTTTCTTTAAATACCATAACCTTTACCTAATGACGTTTGACCAATGACTAATGACTATTGACTATTGACTATTGACCCAGTCTTGGGGTTTAAGGAATTTTTCTGTGAGTTCTGCTTCTGGTGTATTGGGTTCTGGTTGATAACAATATTCCCAACGTACTAGAGGGGGTAAAGACATTAGAATAGATTCGGTTCGCCCGTTGGTTTGTAAGCCAAAAATAGTACCTCTATCATAAACCAGGTTAAACTCTACATAGCGTCCCCGACGATAGAGTTGGAAGTGACGCTGGCGATCGCCGTATTCTATTCCCTTGCGTTTTTCAGCAATTGGTACATAAGCTGGGAGAAACGCTTTTCCACAATCAGTTATAAAAGCAAACAACTGCTCCCAGGTACGCTGTTCTTGAGGGGGTAATTGCTCACTATAAACCCCTGCGGGGCCTTTTGGATCTGGACCACGATAGAGGGGGTCAAGACCGTCTTGATAATCAAAAAAGATGCCTCCTATCCCGCGCATTTCCAGGCGATGGTTCAAGTAGAAATATTCATCACACCAGGGCTTAAACACATTATAGTACTCTGGCTGGTGTTTATCGCAAGCTTGCTTTAAAACTTGATGAAAATGGGTTGCATCTTCAGCAAAGGGGTAATATGGTGTTAAATCTGCCCCACCACCAAACCACCACACAGGGCCTGCTTCAAAATAGCGATAATTGAGGTGTACTGTCGGAACATAAGGGTTACGTGGATGGAGTACCATTGATGTTCCTGTTGCATAAAACTCATTCCCATCTGCTTCTGGACGTTGCTTTAAAATGGAAGGAGGGAGGTTTTTTCCCCAAACCTCGGAGAAGTTTACCCCACCTTGTTCAAATACTCCACCGTCACGAATTACTCGTGTACGACCACCACCACCTTCTTCTCTTTCCCAGCTATCCTCCGTAAACTTGCTGACTCCATCGAGGTTTTCCAGTCCCTGACAAATTTCATCTTGGATATCTTTCATAAAGAAGCTGACTCTTGTTCTAGAATCAGCAGGAGGTACAAAAGAATTAGGCTTAGTGGTTACGTCGGTTGTTAATGTCATATATCTTTTTCTTTTCTCACCAAATCTGATCTAACCAAAAATTTTGTGTTAGCTCAACCTAGAGTTTATATTTCTTAATAAAAATTAACTAACCGCAATCATTCTTTTAAAGTAATGAACTTGCATAATCATAATTGGGAGATACAGAATGTGATTCTTAATTTTTCTTTGAAATTTATTGCAGTTGGCTGTAAATTTTTCTCTAATTTTTCTCTGTTTAAAACTTATCGCGCTGTAAGTAACGCTCCAGTAGATGTTCTCTGGAAAAAATTAAACAACCTGGCTGATGTTTCTTGGCATCCGTTTTTTTCTAAAACTAATGTACCTTTGGGGTTAATTGCTAAACCTGGGTTAATTTTTATGGCGGTGACTCGTTTAACCCCCATTCCTGTGCGGGTTTTTGTGGAAAATGTCCGACCGCGAGAGTTGTTGAGTATTAGAATTTTAGCTATTCCTGGTATTGAACAAAGAATCACCTATAAAGTAGAATCTACTCTCTGTGGTACTTTTATTTCCTATTCTGTCACCTTGCGGGGTTGGTTGTCACCTCTCATTTGGTGGTTGATTCAACCATATTCGGCTCGTGTTGCTTCTGAATTGGCTCATGCTGCTGAAAGATTAGTCATTAGTCATTAGTCATTAGTCATTAATCAAACGTATATTAAGTGACTACTTACCAAGCACAAGTTACAACTAAGGACTAAGGACTAATGACTAAAATGTTAAGCTTGATGAAGAAACAAAAATTTTTCAGTCATAGCTAATGCTCGATACTCAATCGGTTTTAGAAGTTTTACGCCCAGTCCAGGACCCTGAACTACAAAAAAGTTTGGTGGAATTGAATATGATTCGCAATGTACAAATTAACGACAGTAAGGTAAGTTTTACTTTGGTGTTGACTACCCCCGCTTGTCCCTTGCGAGAATTTATTGTAGAAGATTGTCAAAAAGCAGTAAAACAGTTACCAGGTGTAGAAACGGTAGAGGTAGCAGTAACCGCAGAAACTCCCCAACAAAAATCTCTCCCAGGAAAAGAGTCAATACCTGGTGTAAGAAATATTCTGGCTATCTCTAGTGGAAAAGGAGGAGTAGGGAAAAGTACTGTAGCAGTGAATGTGGCGGTAGCATTGGCAGAAACAGGAGCAAAGGTGGGTTTACTGGATGCGGATATCTATGGCCCAAATACTCCTACTATGTTAGGACTGGATCAAGCTCAGATATCAGTAACACAAACAGATAAGGGAGAAGTGTTACAACCTGCTTTTAATTATGGGGTGAAAATGGTTTCTATGGGGTTTTTGATTGACCCAGATCAACCTGTAATTTGGCGTGGCCCCATGCTTAATGGTATTATTCGTCAGTTTCTCTATCAAGTAGACTGGGGTGAGTTAGATTACTTGATTGTGGATATGCCCCCAGGTACTGGAGATGCTCAATTAACTATGACGCAAGCTGTACCAATGGCAGGTGCAGTAATTGTCACAACTCCTCAAACCGTTTCTCTGTTAGACTCCCGTCGTGGTTTGAAAATGTTTCAACAGTTGGGTGTGAATGTGTTGGGAATAGTCGAAAATATGAGCTATTTTATCCCTCCCGATCTGCCAGATAAAAGTTATGATTTGTTTGGATCTGGAGGTGGTGAAAAAACCGCCGCAGAGTTGCAAGTTCCCTTACTCGGTTGCATCCCTCTCGAAATAGCTTTACGTGAAGGTGGCGATCGCGGTGTACCCATCGTTATCTCTCAACCAGAGTCAGCCTCCGCTCAAGCTTTAAAGGCGATCGCTGCTCAAATTGCTGCTAAAGTTTCCATAGCAGCTTTTGCTTAAATTAGTCATTGGATAATGGTAATTTTTTTAAAATATAAAAGGAAGAAAAAACTATGATTTTACCTGGTGCAACTGTTCGGATAACTAACGCTGATGATACTTACTACTGTTTTGAAGGACTTGTACAAAGAATTTCTGATGGAAAAGCAGCAGTTTTATTTGAAGGGGGAAATTGGGATAAACTTGTTACCTTCAATTTATCAGAAATAGAAGAAGTTGATTTAACTGCGCTTAAGAAGAAAAAATAATCATTAGTTGTTAGTTTTGGGGAGAGAAATTTTTCTCCCCGCTGTTTAATTTTAGTCTATAGCAAAGAGAGGGGTGGTAGAACATTTGATAACGGACACTTCGACTTCGCTCAGTGTCCTTAATATTAAGGTTATTACATTTCGACTGCGATCAATAATCGCGGAGTAGAGATAACGTCCTAAGTATCTTTTTCACTGCTATAAAAGAAAATTATCAAAAGAAAAAACTGCCACCTTAGTATTTTACCAAAGTAGCAAGAGAAAAACTGTAAATAACTTTCAAATTGCTTGTCAATTAGCGGTTTTCATTTCATCTTGGTGTCCCAAACACTTGAGTCCAATAATTGTTGTCATGACCTACTCCAATTTCGGTGAGATTAGGATTGAGGATATTTTTACGGTGTCCTGGACTGTTCATCCAACCTCTGACAACCTCTTCTGGAGTTCTATAACCCGCCGCAACATTCTCAGCAATACTTGAGTAGTTATAGCCAACAGCTCGGACGCGATCGCTCATACTCGAACCATTAGAACCTTGATGACTCATAAATCCGTGTCTTGCCATATCGTTGGAATGGTTTTGAGCAGCGGCATATAATCGCTGATTAAAGCTTAGAGGTCTTAAGCCATGTTGAGCGCGTACTTGGTTGGTTAATTGCCAAACATCATACACATCCCTTGATACTTGTATCCTACTATCTGCTAATTCTAGATGATTTGTTTCTTTTGTCTCTTGACCTTCTACTGACAAGAAAGCCTTATTTGTTTGTTCTCTAAATTCCTGAGAAGTCTGGGTTACCGCCAAAGATTTGTTGAGCAAAAAACTTAATGACGTTACTGAAATAATAGTTAAGCCAATTAAGCTGGTGAATAGTTTCTTGTTAGAGTAGTTCATAAGGAATTGGTAAAAATAACTTAGTTTTATTTGAAACAAAAAGGACAAAACGCTTAATCTTTGTTCATTGAAAATCGGACAGCAATTCTCATTTTGACTGAAAATCTCTCTCTTTCAAAAAAACTGGAACTTTTTGAGTGAGCTGTTCCGAAAAGATTATTAGAAATTAATTGCAACAATTAGCCTAAAATTTCCAAAATGAGAATTGCTGCTCCCACCGAACTCAGGTTATTGACGAACACATTTGACAGAACTTATTTGGTCATTCCACAAACTACCTATATTACTACTATCCCCAAAATAAGTTTTTGATTCCCCTGTAAAATTAGCATGCTGATAAACTATCAGTTTATAAGGACCTATCACTCTCAACGAAGTTATTTTGTCATTCCATGAATTACCTAGATTACTATATGTAGTATTTTGCTCTAATTTAGCAGACGCACCTCCGAAATTGTCATGTTCATAAACATAACAACCATAACTTCCTGCTTTGGCTTCAGACGGAATAATTAGATTTAAAGCAGCGTTGCTTATAGCTAAAAGAGTCAAGATTGATTTTTTCATGTTAGAGTACTTCCTTTTTCCTGGGTTTATTGGTTTGTTGTAATTAGTACGCTCATTTGTAGAAATCAGATCATCTGGAACTGATTTTTGTGAACTTGCTTATTTTTATAATTGCACAATAAAATGTGAATGTCAAGGGGGTAATCAAAATTTACTGGATTTTGAGAGGGGAGAAAAGGCTGAAATGCTTGGTATAAAAGGAAAAAAAATAAATTGGTTTTTGGAGCAACTTTTACATAATTCACAAAAAATGTGTAATTAACCGAACAAAAACCGAACAAAAAGGGGTGTATGTGTAGAAGAAATTGATTTGTTAGGCAAAGCAGATTAGCCAGAGAAAAGTTATGATTTGTTTGGATCTGGAGGTGGTGCAAAAACAGCCGCAGAGTTACAAGTTCCCTTACTCGGTTGCATCCCTCTCGAAATAGCTTTACGGGAAGGTGGCGATCGCGGTGTACCCATCGTTATCTCTCAACCAGAGTCAGCCTCCGCTCAAGCTTTAAAGGCGATCGCTGCTCAAATTGCTGCTAAAGTTTCCATAGCAGCTTTTGCTTAAATTAGTCATTGGATAATGGTAATTTTTTTAAAATATAAAAGGAAGAAAAAACTATGATTTTACCTGGTGCAACTGTTCGGATAACTAACGCTGATGATACTTACTACTGTTTTGAAGGACTTGTACAAAGAATTTCTGATGGGAAAGCAGCAGTTTTATTTGAAGGGGGAAATTGGGATAAACTTGTTACCTTCAATTTATCAGAAATAGAAGAAGTTGATTTAACTGCGCTTAAGAAAAAATAACAGTAGGGGCGGGTTTAGTTAAATTCTTGGTTATGACAACTTGATCTTTAAATCAAAATTCGCCCTCACCTCAGAGTTAAATTCTTGGTTATGACAACTTGATCTTTAAATCAAAACCCGCCCTCACCTCAGTAATTTTTTTTTGTTTCTTTAGTACTTCGTTGTTATTTTTGAGGAGAGAAATTTCTCTCCTCAAAAAATGGTCTTAAAACACTTAGAAACTCAATCAAATATGTTCTTTTTTTCAGCAACTTGACCGTTGTTATCGCAACGGGTTTAAACTGGCTTTTTGAGATTTTATTATAGCAAAGAAAAGTAAGATTAGAAGGTTTAAATAGACCTGAAGCGAGAAGTTTTAAACCCCCCCTACCCCCCCGCGATTTCGGGTGGGAAAATGCCTCTTTTTGGTTAAACTCCCCCCCTTAATAAGGGGGGGGTAGGGGGGGGTTTAAAACTTCTCGCTTCAGGTTTAATATATAAAAATTTTATGACAGACAAGGGGCTTAAACCCCTTGCCCATGTCTTAACCTTTCCTTTCCTTGCTATAATAAAATATTAAAAAGCCAGTTTATACACTTGTGATAATTAATCTTAAAAGGAGTTTTTTAGAAAATATAAACAAAAAGTCCTTTAAAACAGATCTTAGATTTTTGAGAAAATTAAAATAGGAATAAATTTCCCTGGCAGATTATGGGAAACACATAATTTTATGATCAGAAAATTTGGCTCAATTTATATTAAGCTTAAATGAATCTTGCAAAGACAATGGGATCGAGACCCATTGTCTAATATCTATGATTTAATTTGGTAGTTTAACGATTCCTAACGGTCTCACTATATTTATTAAAATTAGGTCAAAAATTAACACCCCAGGTTTAATCCCTTGGCATTTCTGCTGTTAAAATTAAAGTTAGATTTTAAACCAAATTAAAAAAAATGTCTGAAATAGCTGCCATTATCTGTACCCATAACCGCGCTGAATATTTAGGCGCAGCTATTGATAGTCTCCTAACCCAAAATTTTCACGATTTTCAAATAATAATTGTAGATAATGCCTCAACAGATAACACAAAAGAAATAGTAAAAACTCGCTTACCAAACCCTAAACTAAAATACATCTATGAACCAGTTTTAGGTCTAAGTGTGGCGCGTAACACGGGAGCGCAAGCAACCAGTACCCCCATTCTGGCTTATCTCGATGATGATGCAGAAGCTTCCCCCCAGTGGTTGCAAGTTTTGGTGAGTGCTTACCAAAATAACCCAAAACTGGCGATCGCAGGGGGGCAAGTAACTTTAATCTGGCCTGAAGGTATTACTCCACCTAATTGGATTTCACAAGAATTATCTGGTTGTCTGGGATACTATGATTTAGGAGAAAACCCCCTCTATATCAACAACCCAGGTTTAACTCCACGAGGCTTAAATTACTCCATCCGACGCACTTTTCTTGAACAAGTAGGGGGTTTTGACATTAGTCTTGGTAGAATAGGCAAAAAGCTATTATCCAACGAAGAATTATACATGACAGAATTAGCACTTGAGCAAGGCTGGCAGGTTGCATATCTCCCAGAAGCTAAAGTAGCTCATCATGTCGCCCCTGAAAGAATTTCCCCAGCTTGGTTTTTGCGTCGCAGTTGGTGGCAAGGTGTCAGTGAATGTTATCGTGAAACAATAGGCGATCGCACTGGGATAGCTAGTTTAGGACGAGGTGGAGAAAGACTCCTCCGAGGTGTCTATAAGTCTCTGAAATATGTTAATGACCCCGCCCAGAGATTTGATAACCTGGTATATGCCTATGGTCAAATTGGTTATTTAACTACTGCTCTCAAAACCATGATTAGTGGGCAAACCTAATTGCAGTTATATTAAAACATAACACCAATGTGAATAAACTTAAATTTCTTAATAGTTTCATGAGCTCAACCTGCCTTCGCAGGTTTTGTTTAAGTAGCCATAGGTTAAAATCTATGGCAAAAAAAATAACTATAACCTAGAAACTATATGACCCAAAAAAAAGCGTTAATTTGTGGGGTATCAGGTCAAGATGGAGCATATCTGGCTTTATTACTTCTAAGTAAAGGGTATTTAGTCTGGGGTACCTCCCGCGATGCTGAAATGTCCTCTTTCCAAAATTTACTCCGTCTGGGTATCCGCCATCAGGTACAAGTAGAGTCAATGTCTCTTAATGATTTTCGCAGTGTTTTACAGGTTTTAATCAAAGTTCAACCAGATGAAGTGTATAACCTCGCTGGGCAAAGTTCTGTGGGTCTTTCTTTTGCGCAACCTGTGGAAACTCTCGAAAGTATCGCTACTGGTACTTTAAATCTCCTTGAAGCTATCCGTTTTACTGGCAAACCTATTAAGTTTTATAATGCAGGTTCTAGTGAGTGTTTTGGCGATCTCGGCGACTCTCCTGCAGATGAAACTACCCCCTTTCGCCCCAGAAGTCCCTATGCTGTAGCTAAGTCTACTGCTTTTTGGCAGGTAGCAAACTACCGTGAAGCTTATGGTTTATTTGCTTGTTCTGGTATCCTATTTAATCATGATTCTCCCCTCAGACCTCTACGTTTTGTTACTCAAAAAATTGTTACTACCGCTTGTCGTATCGCTCAGGGAAGTGAAGAAAAACTCCATCTGGGTAATATCTCCATTCAGCGTGACTGGGGTTGGGCCCCAGAATATGTGGAAGCGATGTATCTAATGTTGCAGCAACCACAACCTGATGATTATGTCATTGCAACAGGAAAAAGTTACTCTCTACAAGATTTTGTCGCCGCAACTTTTACTTATTTGGGTTTAAATTGGTACGATCATGTGGTAAGTGATCCTAATCTTTTACGGCCAACTGATTTAACTATTAGTAAAGCAAACCCCACTAAAGCTAGGGAAAAATTGGGTTGGTTTACTCAGTATAAAATGCCCGATATTGTCAAAATGATGGTAGAAGCAAGGATGAACAAAGAAAACAAAATATAAAGCTTTTAATACGTCTATAGCAACCTTAAATTGGTTGTGAGGAGACAAGGGGCTTAAGCCCCTTGCCCGAAACTATGATTTATTTTACAATCTAAGAGACAAGGGGCTTAAGCCCCTTGCCCGAAACTATGATTTATTTTACAATCTAAGAGACAAGGGGCTTAAGCCCCTTGCCCGAAACTATGATTTATTTTACAATCTAAGAGACAAGGGGCTTAAGCCCCTTGCCCGAAACTATGATTTATTTTACAATCTAGATTAATTATTTAGACTCATTATATGAAAATTTTAATGCTTTGTTCCACTTTTCCTTATCCCCCCACTAGGGGTGGAACTCAAGTCAGAACTTTTAATTTACTTCAGCATTTAATTGACAACCATTCTGTTACTTTAATTACCCAACTTGCTGATGATGTAACTCAACAAGAAATTACAGAATTAAGTGCAATAACAGACTTAATTGTTTTTCCTCCTCCCACAAAAGTTAAACGGGGAGTCTGGGGGAAAATACAACGTTTTATTCGGTTTTTTTTGCAGGGAACTCCTCCCAATGTAATGTATCTTTACTCAATAAAAATTCAGCAGTGGGTTGATGAAGCAGTTACAACAGGAAAGTTTGACGTTATAACTTGTGAGCATAGTGTAAATGAAATTTATATTCGTCCCCAATGGCGCGAAAAAATTAAAACTTTGGTTAATATTCATAGTTCTGTTTATCTTAGCTGTAAAAATCAGTTAGCTACAGGAACTTCTGAAAATAAATTACGCGATCGCCTTTATCTCCCCCTCCTCAAACGTTATGAACAAAATTTCCTCTCTAAGTTTTCACATATTATTGTGACTACCACCGAAGATCAACAACAACTCCAATCTCTCCAACAAAATGCTAATATTTCTGTTATTCCTAATGGTGTTAATTTAACTATTTTTCCCTTGAGAAATACTGATCCTGGTGGTCATAATTTAATTATTACTGGAGGTATGGACTATCTGGTTAATATTGATGCTGCTTGTTTTTTTAGTTTATATATTTTCCCTTTATTGCAACAAAAATATCCTGATACTAAACTTAATATAGTTGGTTCTAAACCTGCACCTGCTGTGTTAAATTTAACAAAAAATCCAGCAATTACTGTTACTGGGCGCGTCCCTTCAATGGTAGAATATTTGCATCAAGCCACAGTTTGTGTTGTTCCCATGCGTACTGGTTTTGGGATTAAAAATAAAACCCTGGAAGCCATGGCTGCAGGTACACCAGTTGTGGGAAGCGATCGCGGTTTAGAAGGTTTAGTTATAGATGGTTTTAATATCCCTAAAAGAGCTCTTCGTGCTAATAATATTGATGAGTATTTAACGGCTATTAGTTGCTTGTTTGAAAATGCTAATCTTAGATCAGAATTATCCCATAATGCTCGCTCTTTCATTGAACAAGAATACACCTGGGAAATAGTAGGCGATCGCTATGAACAAGTAATTGTTTCGTAGTAATCATTTTAGTGATTCGTGGAGAAAAATCTTCACTTTCATCAATTATATAACCACTTCAGTCACTAAATACAAAAAAACAGCACGCGGCGTTGAAGTTAAATTCTAAAGACTATCCAAAAATTCTTCTACCGACACCCCAGCTTGATTGAGAATGCTTTTAAGAGTTCCCACTGCCAAAGTTTTCTGATGAAGTGGCACTACACAGCCTTTTTCAATAGTTTTTTGTCCATTTTCTTCTGTTGAAATCTGCTTTTTCAAAATTACATGACTTCCCCGTTGACGTACTTGAACAAATCCTAACTTTTCTAAAGCACGGATGACAAAAGTTGCTTTTATTCTTGGTAGTTTAGGCAATTGTCACCTCAAAGGTAGTCAGCAAACGGGGAGAAATTTGAGGCAGGGGAAATTCTTCTAAATACAGTTCTGTAGCTTCCTGGAGGTTAGCCAACGCTTCTTCTATTGTCTCCCCTTGACTTGCAGTCCCTACTTCCTGGCATTCTGCTACATATACGTCATCTTCTCGATACAATATAGCTGTGAAAGTTTGAGATTTTTTGCCTGTAATTATTGAAGTCATAGATTTTTTTGCTTTTTTGTTTGTAAGGGCGGTTTTTTGTCATTAGTCATTAGTCATTAGTCATTAAACTATAGTTTATAGACTATAGAATATCTATAAACTATAGCCTATAGTCTATAGTCTATAAACTATAGTTTAATGACTAATAACTAAGTTTCCAACTTCAATACAGCCATAAAAGCTTCTTGAGGTACATCAACAGTACCTATAGATTTCATGCGTTTTTTCCCTTTGGCTTGTTTTTGCAGGAGCTTTTTCTTCCGAGAAATATCACCACCATAGCACTTAGCCAAAACATCCTTACGCAGAGCAGGAATATGCTCACTAGCGATAATTTTAGAACCGATCGCCGCTTGAATAGGAACCTTGAACTGGTGACGGGGGATTAATTCCTTAAGTTTTTCCACCAAACCACGACCCACATGATAAGCTTTATCGCGGTGAACAATCATAGCCAGAGCATCAACCCCATCCCCATTGACCATAATATCCAGTTTCACCAAATCATTAACGCGGTTTTCAATGAGTTGATACTCCATACTGGCGTAACCACGAGAACGTGATTTAAGCTGGTCAAAAAAGTCTGTTACCACTTCAGCCAAAGGTAACTCATAAATCAAAGCGGTGCGGGTGGCGCTAAAATATTTCATATCCTTAAACTCACCCCGCCGCGTTTGACACAATTCCATCAGAGTTCCCACATAGGTTTCAGGAGTAATTATTTCCACACTAATATAGGGTTCTTCTATTTTCTCCCGTTTTTGGGGCGGTGGTAACTGGCTAGGGTTATCAATGTTGAGTACCTCACCATCTATGTTGGTGACGCGATAAACTACCGATGGTGCAGTAGTAATTAAGTCCAGGTCATATTCCCTTTCTAACCTTTCTTGGACTATTTCCATGTGAAGTAGACCCAAAAAACCACAACGGAAACCAAAACCCATGGCGCTAGAGGTTTCTGGTTGATAAGAAAGGGCAGCATCATTGAGTTTTAGTTTTTCGAGAGCATCCCGTAAATTTTCATATTGATCCGAGTCTGTGGGAAATAGACCACAAAAAACCATTGGTTTAGCTTCTGTATAACCAGGTAAAGGTTCCGATGCGGGTTTATCTGCCAGGGTAATGGTATCACCAACACGGGCATCTTCTACTGTTTTAATCGCTGCTGCGAAATAACCCACTTCTCCTGCGTGGAGTTCTGTAACTTGGATTTGGTTTGGTGATAGTACGCCGATTTCATCAATTTCGTATTCTTTCCCTGATGCCATCAACCGAATGCGATCGCCTTTTTTCATTGTTCCATCCATGACGCGGAAATAGACGATCACACCGCGATAAGCATCATAATAGCTATCAAAAATCAAAGCTCTTAGGGGTTGATCCACGGTATCTGCTGGTGGTGGCACCAAATGGACGATCGCTTCTAAAATATCCTTAATCCCGATGCCCATTTTTGCCGATGCTTTTATTATTCCGCTACAGTCTAGACCTACTACTTCTTCTATTTCCTCTGTTACTTTATCTGGTTCTGCCCCAGGGAGGTCTATTTTATTTAAAACTGGGATAATTTCGAGATTATTTTCTAAAGCTAGATAGACATTTGCCAAAGTTTGAGCTTCTACGCCTTGAGAAGCATCCACTACTAATAATGCCCCTTCACAAGCTGCCAGGGAACGGGATACCTCATAGGAAAAATCCACATGTCCTGGGGTATCAATCAGATTTAGAACATAATCCTGACCATCACTAGCTTTATAATTCATTCTAGCTGCTTGGAGTTTGATGGTTATTCCCCGCTCTCTTTCCAAGTCCATGTTGTCGAGGAATTGTTCTTTCATCTCCCTTGTAGCTACAGTCCCAGTATCCTGTAGCATCCGATCAGCCAAGGTTGACTTTCCGTGATCTATGTGGGCAATAATCGAGAAGTTGCGGATCCGAGAGACGGGCACATCAGTCATAACAGGGGTTTGCTCAAAAAAAGAATTTTGCTTAATTTATTTTAATATTTATTTGTGGGAATGGGTAAAATTGAGCCTAAAAGCAACAGTACAATAGAGTTAGAGACGAGGGAAGAAAAATGAATAATAATACTTTTAATTCTCAGCGTGAAGCTGAAAAGGTTGAAATGTCAATCCACTTAGATGCTGAACTTGTAGAGCAAATCAAACATTTAACTAAGGATCCCAGTCGGGTGATCGAAACTGCTCTTAAGGAATGGCTAAAAGGGGAACGCAACCAAGATGATGATCTTACTCG
>Ga0209594_1000588_pt1 | contig 20606 bp, 15 predicted proteins | sample AshMeaCrysSpring_FD_184126 | JGI IMG/M metagenome (GOLD analysis project Ga0209594, IMG submission 184126) | Groundwater microbial communities from Big Spring, Nevada to study Microbial Dark Matter (Phase II) - Ash Meadows Crystal Spring... | ecosystem: Environmental > Aquatic > Deep subsurface... | reverse complement strand
TGAAGGACATCGTGGCCCGGGCGATGCAGGAGGGCGCACTTGGGCTGAGTTCGTCGCTGCAGTACGTGCCTGACCGGTTCGCCTCCACCGACGAACTGGTCGAGCTGGCTCGCGTGGCCGCCGCGCACGGCGGCATCTACATCACCCACCAGCGCTCGGAGGGTCACGCGATTGACGCCTCGCTCGACGAGGTCTTCACCGTTGCCGAGCGGGCCCGCATCCCGGCCGAGATCTGGCACCTCAAGACCGCCTATGCCCCCAACTGGGGACGCATGCCCGCCGTGCTGCGCCGGATCGAGGCCGCGCGTGCGCGGGGCCTCGACGTCACGGCGAACATGTACCCATACGACCGTGCGGCCAACGACCTCGATGCCTGCCTGCCGCTCTGGGTCCGCGAGGGCGGCACCGAGAAGATGCTGGCGCGGCTGCGGGACGCCGGCACGCGGGCACGCATCCGTGACGCAATGGAGGACGGCGCCGACACGTCGTGGGAGAACCAGTGGGTGGGGTCGGGCGGCGCCTCCGGCGTGCTGCTGATCTCGGTGCTGAACCCGGCCCTGTCGAAGTACGAGGGCCGGACCATCGCCGAGATCGCCGTCGAGCGCGGGGTCGATCCGCGCGACGCGCTCATGGACCTCGTCGTGGCCGACAAGGGCCAGAGCAGCGCCATCATCTCGATCATGAGCGAGGCCGACGTGCGGGACGCGCTCGCCCACCCGCTGCTGTCGATCGGCACCGATGCGGGCGCCAAGGCCGAGGACGGCCCGCTCAGCAGCTCGAAGTCGCACCCGCGAGCCTGGGGCTCGTTCCCGCGCGTGCTGGGGAAGTACGTGCGCGAGGAGCGGCTCATCCCGCTCGAGGAGGCCGTCCGGCGATTCACCTCTCGCCCCGCCGCGCGCGTCGGGCTGCGCGGTCGCGGACTGCTGCGCCCCGGCTTCAAGGCCGACATCGCGATCTTCGATCCGGCCGCCATCCGCGACGTCTCCACCTTCGCCGACCCGAACCACTACTCCGTCGGCGTACGGCACGTGTTCGTCAACGGGCGCGCCGTCGTCGCCGACGGCCGCATCACCGAGGAACGCCCCGGCCGCGTGCTGCGCGGCCCGGGGGCAGCCACCGACTGACCCTCAGCGCAGGACCACCGCCATGATCACCGCCACCTCGTCACAGCCCGCTGGCGCCATCGCCAGCCTCGACACCATCCGCGCGGAGTTCCCCGCCCTCGAGCGCCGACACGGCGGCGCACCGGTCGCCTACTTCGACGGCCCCGGCGGGACGCAGGTGCCGCGCCGCGTGGGCGAGGCGATGACCGACTACCTGTATCACCACAACGCGAACACCCACTGGAAGTACCCGACGAGCGTCGAGACCGACTCCGCGATTGCCGCCGCGCGGGTGGCCATGGCCGACTTCCTCGGCGGGGCGCCGTCGGAGATCGCCTTCGGCGCGAACATGACGACGATGACGTTCCACATCGGCCGGGCGCTGGCGCGGGGGTGGGCGGCGGGCGACGAAGTCGTGGTGACCGAACTCGACCATCACGCCAACATCGATCCCTGGCGCGCCCTGTCCCGCGACTTCGGCATCGTCGTCCGTCAGGTGGCCGTGCGGGCGGCCGAGGGCACGCTCGACTGGGACGACTTCGCCGCGAAAGTCACCCCGCGGACGCGGCTCGTCGCGATCGGTGGCGCCAGCAACGCCGTGGGCACGATCAACGACGTGCCGCGTGCCGTGGCCCTGGCTCGTGCGGTGAAGGCGCTCGTATTCATCGACGCGGTGCACTACGCGCCGCACGCGCTCGTGGACGTCGGGGCGCTCGGCTGCGACCTGCTCGCGTGCTCGGCGTACAAGTTCTACGGCCCGCACATCGGGGTGCTGTGGGGACGTCACGACCTGCTGGCGGGACTCGACCTGCCCAAGCTCGCGCCAGCGCCCACCCAGCCGCCAGACTCGCTCGAGACGGGCACGCAGAACCACGAGGGGATTGTGGGCGCCGGGGCGGCAGTGGACTTCCTGGCCTCCCTCGCTCCGGGCGCCTCGCGCCGCGAGGCCCTGACCGCCGCCTTCGCCGGCCTGCACGCCCGCGGCCGCGCGCTGGTGACGCGCCTGTGGACCGGCCTCTCGGCCATCCCCGGCGTCCGGCTCTACGGCCCACCCCCCTCGGCCCCGCGCACGCCGACGGTGGCGTTCACGGTGGATGGTCTCAGCTCAGACGAGGTGGCCGTCGCCCTCGCGGCCCGCGGCGTCTTCGTATCGAATGGCGACTTCTATGCCACGACCCTGGTCGAGCGCCTCGGGTTCGGCCAGACAGGCGTCGTGCGCGCGGGCTGCGCCTGCTACACGAGCGAGGACGAGGTGGAGCGGCTGATCGAGGGGGTGGCGAAGCTGGGGCACCGCTAGGGGGAGGAAGGGGATCGGGACGAATTTCAATTTCTGCCATATCAAGAATTGAAATTCGTCCCGATCCCCTTTCGTGACCGCGTGGACCGCCGGGTCCGGTGTCGCAGCTTGCCGCTTGCGCGACACCAAGGCGGGACCACGGCGGCAACCTCGCTGGGAAGGCCTGCACGGCCGGAACGCCGATGCGGGGGTGAAGCAGCGTCGTGGCGCACGGAGTCGCCCGTCACTTCTTCGGCGGGAACTGCTTGAACATCTCGGTCACGCCCGCCGAGATGCGCTTGGGGCCATCCGCCTTCTCGCGATCGACCTCGGTCTGCGCGGTGCCGCGCCACACCGCACTGCGCAGCTTCGGCGACGACAGGTCGACGATGAGCGAGCCCTGCTCGGCCAGGTCGAGGGAGGTCGTCGCCCCGCCGAACGGCGGGAGCCCCCATCCGGGTATCGGCTGGACGAACTGGCCGGCTGTCTGCATCGAGGCCTTGGGCCCCAGCAGCAGGTAGTAGTAGACGAGCAGGTCGGCTTCTGCCTGCGGCACCTGCCTCAAGCCGACCCGGGACAGCTCCCGTTCGACCGCCGCTCGAATGCTCGGTTCGAGGCGCACCCGGACCTGCTCGGCGTCGTCGCCCGACGACTCCAGCAGCTTGACCTCGCCGGCGCCGTCGGGATGCCAGGCGTAGGTCTTCACCGCCGAGAAGTCGAACGACTTGTCGTGCTGGGTCCGCACCTTCATCTTCGCGGCCAGGCCCGCAGCCATCGCGACGCACAACAACGCCACCACACAGGATCGCCTCACGTTCGTCCTCCCGGCCGGCCCTGAAGGGCCGGCCCTCCGAAGATCTCGGAGCCGCGGGCCCTCAGGCCCGCGGTCCGCCCAGTCCCGTCCACCGCGCGTGCAGGTCGTTTGGCACGCCAATGCGCGCGAGCGCCCGCCCCACCGTGTGGTTCACGATGTCGTCGATCGACGCCGGGCGGCCGTAAAAGGCCGGCACCGGCGGCATGATGATCGCCCCCAGCTCGGCGGCCGCCACCATCTGGCGCAGGTGCCCGAGGTGCAACGGCGTCTCGCGCACCAGCAGCAGCACCGGCCGCCCTTCCTTCAGCTGCACGTCGGCCGCGCGCGCGATCAGCTCGGCCCCGTAGCTGTTCGCAATCGCGGAGAGCGCCTTCATGCTGCACGGGGCGACGATCATCCCCATCGTCTCGAACGATCCGCTGCTCACGCTCGCGCCGATGTTGCCGGGCGCGTGCACGACGTCGGCGAGCGCCTCGACGTCGCGCACCGCCCAGTCGGTCTCCTGCGTGATGGTGACCCGCGCCGCCGGACTGACGATGAGGTGCGTCTCGATGTCCGGGATGCGCGCGAGCACCTCGAGCATCCGGATGCCGAAGATCACGCCCGAGGCGCCCGAGATCCCGACGATCAGTCGCCGGCTCACGCCCCGCCCCCGAGCCGCATCGCCAGGATCGACACGTCGTCCTCGAACTGATCGACGCCCCGCACGCGGCGGATGGTGGCTTCGATGTCGTCGAGCGACAGCGGGCCCCCCGATGGATCGCTGGCCCGCAGGTGCTCGGCGAGGTGCTCGAGTGTCCACATCGACCCGTCGGGTTGCGTGATCTCGTAGGCGCCGTCGCTGAAGATCAGCAGGTTGCTCTCGGGCGGCACGTCCGCCTCGCCGTTCTCGAATGCCATGCCCGGAATCATGCCGATGGGACAGCCCGGGTGCCCGAGCTGCGCAACCCGCGTGGCGCCGCCGTCCCGGCTGAGGAGCAGCGCCGGGGGGTGCCCGGCCGTGCTGAAAACCAGCTTCCGGCGGGCCTTCTCGAAGATGCCGTACCAGATGGTGAAGTACATGCCCTCGTACTGCTCCATCTGGAACGCCTCGTTGAGCGCGGCGAGCACGCTGGCCGGCTCGCTGAAGTCCGCGCCGGACAGGGTGCGCGTGCGCACGCTGTTCATCGCCGCCATCGAGAGCAGCGCCGACTTCACGCCGTGGCCGCTGACGTCGAGCAGGAACATCGCGAGCCGATCCTCGTCGAGCCAGTCGTAGCCGAAGGAGTCGCCCCCGAGCTGCACCGACGGAATGAACCGCCAGTCGCTCTGCACGCCGCCGGCGAGCGGGGCGGGCAACAGCGACCGGACGTACGCGGCCGCCTGCGCGAGCTCGTGCGCGAGCGCGCGCTGGCTGCGCTCGAGTGCGGCAAACGCCTCGTTGCGCTCGATCTCGGCGATGTAGCCGTGGGAGTGGTGCCGCACCCGGGCGATCAGCTCGATCGGGTCCGGCAGCTTCACGAGGTAGTCGTTGGCCCCCAGGCCGAAGGCCTCCGCCTTGGTGGCGGGCTCCTCCTTGCTCGAGAGCACGACGATCGGAACCTCGCGCGTGCCCGGGTTGGCGCGCATGAACTTCAGCAGCGTGAGCCCGTCGAGGTCCGGCATCACGAGATCGAGCAGGATCACGGTCGGCCCCACCGCGGCGGCGCGCTCGATGGCCTGGGTCGGATCCTGGCAGTAGTGATAGTCGATGTCGCCGGCGCCGGCCAGCATGCGCCGCACGGCTTCGCCGATCATCGCCTGATCGTCGACGAGCAGCACCGTGATGCGATGCGTGCCGGGGCTCGGCGTGTTGAAGACGGACTCGGTCACGGGGTTCCTTTCAATCAGTCTGTCGGTCGATCAGTCGGTCGGGCACTCGGTCGGGCGACGGACGGCGACTCGATCAACAGCCGCTGCACTCGGTGCGACGGGCTTGCTGCCCGGGAGGGCGCTAGCGGCCGCCGCCGCCTCCCGAGAGCGCCGCGACGTGCGCGACGATCGCCGGGCCGATCTGGCCGATGGGCAGCACCTGCTCGGCCGCCGCCAGATCGCGCGCGGCCTTCGGCATGCCATACACGGCGCTGGTCGCCTCGTCCTGCGCCATCGTACGCCAGCCGGCGCGTCGCAGCCCGAGGAGGCCCTCCGCCCCGTCCCGCCCGATGCCCGTCAGCACGGCGGCCACGCCCGGCCGCGGCCAGTGCCGCGCCACGCTCTTGAAGAACACGTCCACCGACGGATGGTAGAACAGGCCCGCCGCGGGCGGGTCGTACCCAAGCCGCCCCCCGGCCCGCATCACGAGATCGTCGTCGCACCCGGTGATGACGACGATGCCCGCCGGGGGCAGTTCCCCGGCGAGCACGGGTCGCACCGGCAGGCGTGCGTGGCGCGCCCACACCTCGAGCAGGTTGCCCGTGAATTGCTCGTCGAGGTGCTGGACGATGACGACGCTCCCCGCAAACGGCGGGCGGATGGCGGCGAGCACGGCCGCGAGCGCCTCTGGCCCGCCAGTCGAGGCGCCGATCACGACGAGCGGGGTGCGGGCGGCGTGCTCGCGGCACGCGGCACCCACGTCCTCGAGGATGGCCCGCGGCGTCAGCCCGGCACCCATCGGCGCGCTCGCCTCGGTCGGCGGCGCCCCGGCGGCCGGTGGCCGCACGCCGGGCCCGGCCGGGGAGGCGAGCCGTCCGATCATGCGGAGTCGGCGCACGAGATCGTCGACGCCCTGGAGCGTTCCCTCTGGCCCGATGGCCGGCTGAGGGACCACATCGAGGGCGCCTGCCGCGAGGGCGTCGAACACGCGCCTGGAACCGCAGGCATCCGCCGGGGCGACGAGCAGGACCGCGCACCGTCCCACGGAGAGCACCTGCGCGACGAGGTCGGCCGCGACGAGGTCCGGCAGCGACATCTGGCAGACGAACGCGGCCGGCATGTCGCGGCGGCAGTGCGCGATCGCCTCGACGCCACTCGACGCCGTCCACGCCACCTGCCACCCGGGCACGGCGTCGATGGCATGCACGAGGACGCGCGTCATGGCGCCCGAGGCGTGCGCCACGCCGATCCTCACGACGCCTCCGGCGCGCCGATCAGTTCGTCCACCGCGCGCAGGAACGTGTCGTCCTGGAAGCTCGCCTTGGCGAGGTAGTAGCTCGCGCCGGCATCGAGTCCGCGCAGCCGGTCCTCTTCCCTGTCCTTGTAGGACACCACGATGACCGGGACCTGCCCGAGGCGACGGTCGCCGCGAATCCGTCGCACGAGCTCGATCCCGTCGAGGCGGGGCATGTCCACGTCGGACACCACGAGGTCGTAGTGTCCCGTGCGCACGGCGTTCCAGCCGTCCATCCCGTCGACGGCGGTGTCGACCAGATAGCCGCGTGACTCGAGCAGCTGGCGCTCGACCTCGCGCACGGTGATCGAGTCGTCCACAACGAGGACGCGCTTGCGCGCACCCGCCGCGCCCCTCGTAACGGCACCAACCGGTGCGAGTCGCCCGCCGGACAGGATGACGTCGATCGACCGCACCACATCGTCGGGATCCAGCACGAGCACCGGCGTGCCGTCGGAGGTGAGCCCTGCCGCCGAAACGTCCTTCACCTTGCCGAGCCGCGCATCGAGCGGCCGCACGGCGAGCGTGCGCTCGCCCACCAGGCGGTCCACCGCGAACCCGTAGAACGACTCGCGGTCGCGCAGAACGACGATGGCCACCGTGTCGTCGGGCGAGGCGCCGGCACCCAGTTCGAGCACCTGTGCGGCCGTCACGATCCCCACGTGCCGGACGTCGTCGTCTCCGGTGGCGGTGACCGGCGCCTGGCTCTGGCTGCCGCCGCGCAGCGCCACGGTGACGTACTGGCGCCCCTCGACCGTGTGCAGGTCGGCGCGGCTGGCCTCCACGACGCGCTCGATGCGAGTGATCGGCAACGCGTAGGGCTCGCCGTCCACCTCCACGACGAGCGCGCGGAGCACCGAGAGGGTGAGCGGCAGGTCGAACCCGATCGTGAGGCCGCGTCCCGGGTGGTTCGCGAGGTCGAACCGACCGCCCAGGGTCTTCAGCGTCTCGTTGACGACGTCGAGGCCGACGCCGCGGCCGGAGACATCGGTCACCGCGGCAGCGGTGGAAAAGCCCGGCAGGAAGAGGAACTCGAGGATCTCACGCTCGGCCAGGCGTGCCGCCATCGCCGCGTCCGCGAGGCCGCGCTCCACGACGAGCGCGCGGATCCGCTCGACGTCCACGCCGCGGCCGTCGTCGGCCACCTCGACGCGGAGCATGCCGGCGCGGTGGCAGGCCGAGAGCCGGATCGTGCCGGCCTCGGGCTTCCCGCGGCGTACGCGCTCCTCGGGCGACTCGATGCCGTGGTCGAGGGCGTTGCGCAGCGCGTGCCCCAGCGGCGCGTCGATCAGGGCTGCCACGTCGCGATCAACGGGCGTCGCGCGCCCCTCGATCACGAGCCGGACCTGCTTGCCCAGCGCACGGGACAGATCCCGCACGAGGCGCGCGTAGCCCTCGGTCACCTCGCCGAAGGGCCGCATCCGTGTCGCGATCACCTCGGCATAGAGGCGGCTCGACAGGCCTTCCTGCCGCAGGAGGAAGCCCTCGAACCCCGCCAACTGCTCGGTCAGTTCCTGCCGGACGCGCTCGAGGCGCGCGTGCACCCCCCGCGCGGGCCCCAGCACGTCGTCGCCCGCGGCGGTGGCGGCGAGCGCCGTGGCCAGACGCTCGGCGTCGGTACTGGCCTCGGCGGCGCGGCGTTTGAGGTTCTCCAACTGGTTTGAGAACGGCCCGAGCCACCGCAGGCCGACGGTCGCTTCGGCGGCGAGCCCCACCATGCGTGTGACGGTCTGGGCGGAAAGGCGAATCGACCGATCGCCGGCATTGCCGGGCCGTCCCGTCTGAGTGCCGGCATGCTGGCCCGGTGGCACCGCCGCCGGCGCGGCCGTTGCGTCTGCGGGCGGTGAGGGTTGGGGCGTGGAGGCATCGGTCGCGCGCTCCGGTATGGCGGGCCGGGCGGGCTCGACCACTGCGGCCTCGGGCGGCGCCGGGGGAGTTCCGGCGGACGGTATCGGTGCGGCCTGCCGGGGCGGCGCCGGGGTCGTCGTGGTTCCCCGCGTCGGGGCTGGGGCCTCAGGGCCACCCGTCAACGCGGTGAGCACCCGGCCGAGATCGGCGCGGGCGGCGGCCACCGCCGTGTCCCGGTCGGCCTCGGCGACAGGCGACAGCCTGGCGAGCAGGTCGACGCCGTCGAGCAACGCCTGGACGCTCCCGGGATCGAGCGGCCGCGTCCCGCCCTGCGCGGCCACAAGACGGTCCTCCATCGCGTGGGCGAGGTCCACGGCCGCAGTGTGCCGCACGACGCGGGCCGCGCCCTTGACCGAGTGCGCCGCCCGCATCAGCGCCTTGATGCGCTCGAGGTCGGCGGGAGCCTGCTCGAGCTCGAGCAGTCCCGCCGTGATCGCGGCCGAGTGCGATTCCACCTCGCCCCGGAAGAGGTCCCACAGCGAGAAGCCGGTAAGGTCCGCGCTCATCCGAGCCTCCGGCGCAGTGCGCCGAGCACGAGCCCGTCGTCGAGGACGCCAACGCGGCGGTCGCGCCAGCTGAAGAGCCCGCGGATGAAGGGGACGTCCGATTTCGCCACCGTCACCGGGACCTCCTCGATCTCGCCAGCCGGGGGGAGCGTGGCCATGCCGAGCGTGGCGCCGACGGGAACGACCCACTCGGGCCGCGCCTCGCCCACGACGAGCAGCCGCGTTGCCGGCGGGAGGGCACGCGCATCGGGCCGTGGCTGCCCGAACAAGACCTCCAGTGACACGGCGAGGTGGAGTTCGCCCCGCACGTTCACGAGCCCGAGGAGCACATCGTCGCGACGGTGCGGCACGGTGCGGATTGGGCGCAGCGTCTCGACCTCGAGCACCGAGCCGAGGGGCCACGCGAGCGCTTCGCCGGCGAGCTCGAACACGAGCGCCGCCACCTCCGGGCCGTGATCCGCCGGCGGCGGGTCGGCGAGCGCGGCAGCGAACTCCTGGCCGTAGTCGGGCGGCGGCTCCCGGTCGAGGAGTGCACGGCCGCCGTGATGGAAGACGTCGCAGCTGCGGCAGTGCCGTGCGGCCTGGAGTTCGGGGCACGTCGCGTCGCCCCACACACCGACGGTCTGCCAGCAGGGGTCCGGCATCACGACCTCGACGCGGTCGGGCCCTGGTTGCGGCCGAGCGACGCGCGCCGGCGAAGCCGCGCCGCCTCGGCCCGCGCGCCGCGCGCGTCGCAGACGAGCGCGAGGTGCAGCAGGGCCTCGTGGTGGGACGGTGCGAGATACACGGCGCGGCGGAAGGCGACCTCGGCCGCGGCGGGATCGCGCCGGGCGAGCGCGATCACGCCGGCCAGGTGGTGGGCCTCGGCGTCGGCCGGACGGGCGGCGAGCACGAGCGCACAGGCGGCGCGCGCGTCGTCGAGGCGCCCCGTGTCCGCGAGCACACGCGCCTCTTCAAGCGTCGGCGGGGCGGGCGCGTCGGCGCCGAGTCCCACCCTGGAGGACGCCGCGCCGTCGCTGCCCGCTGGCGCCGAGGGTGGGCGTCCGCGACCCCCATGCCCTGGGTCCTGGCGGCTCTGAAGGGCCGCCCCACCGACGATCCGGTCCCCATCCCTGGAGGGCAACGCGCTGCTCGCCTCGCCGAAGCGGAGCGACGGCGGGTCGTTGCCGGGTACCGCCTTCCGGTACGCCAGCACGCCCGGCAGGCGGCACGACTCAAAGGCCGGCGCCACGAAGCGGGTCCCCTCTGCGTGCCCCGTCACGAGCAGCCCATCGTCTGCAAGGAGCCGCGCAAGCGACATCACCACCAGACGGCATGCCGGCTCGGCCAGGTAGATCAGCACGTTGCGGCAGAAGATCACGTCGAAGCTCCGCGCCGGCGCGATCGCCTCCGCCCGGAGCAGGTTTCCGCGGGCGAACGAGATCATGCGGCGGACCTCGTCGGTCACGCGCGCTCCCGCAGAGTCGGGCTCGAGGAACCGGGCCCGCAGGTCATCGGGCACCAGTTGCAGCGCCCGGACGCCGTACACGCCGCGGCGGGCCGCAGCGAGGGCGCGGGCGCTCACATCCACGCCGACCACCTCGACGCGCCGACCGTCGATACCGGCGCCGAGCACCGCCATGGCCATCGAGCAGGGCTCCTCGCCCGTGGCGCACGGCATCGACAGGAGGCGGGCGCGGGGCCGTGTGGCCAGCACCTGCCGCACGTGGTTGGCGAGCACGGCGAACGCCGCCGGCTCCCGGAAGCACCACGTCTCGGGCACGAGCACGTGCTCGACGAGCTCGTCCCACTCGCCCGCGTCGTCACGGGCCCAGGCGAGATAGGCTGCGGGGTCGGCCACGCCCGTGGCCTCCATGCGGCGCGACAGCGCACGCGCGATCTCGTCGCGGCCGATGCTCGCGGCGTCGAGACCGATCCGCTCGGCGAGCAGCGCCTCGAGTGCCTGTTCAGTCACGAGGCGGCTCCTCGTCGAACACGAGACGGGACCGGGCCTCGTCGGTGAGCAGGCCGGCCACGTTCACGAGCTGGAGCAGGTCGCCCTGCGGCGACGGCGCGAGTGCGCCGAGCCAGGGCGTCTCGGGTGTGGCAATGCCCGGCGAGGTGAGTGTCCGCTCGTCCACCGACACGATGTCGGTGACGTGTTCGGCGAGCAGCCCGAGGGAACGGCTGCGCCCGCCGGGTGCCGTCGCGGTGACGATGACGACCCGCGCGGCGTACGAGGGGCGTGACGGCGCACCGCCGTGCAGCAGGTTCAGGTCGACGACCGGGATCAGACGGCCGCGGAGGCGGAAGACCCCCGCCGCCCACGCCGGGGCGTCGACCAGCGGCCGCAGCGGTGGGCGCACAATCACCCCCTGGACGGCCGACAGCTCGAGGCCGTAGCGCACGCCGGCGGCTTGCAGGGTCAGCACGTCCACGGGAACTCGCGCCCTTCAGGCGCCGGCGAACCGCGACACCTCTCGCTGCAGCTCGCGCGCCGCGTCGTTGAGCTGCACGATGGCGCGGCTCGATTCGCGCAGCGCGTCGGCCGTCTGGCCGGCCGATTCGCTCAGCTGCGTCATCGCGTCGCTGATCTGCGTGGCACCGTGCGACTGCGAGAGCATCCCGTCGCTCACCTGGATGAACTTCGGGCCGAGCACGTTGACCTGCTCGATGATCCGCCCGAGGTGGCCGCCGACCTCCGAGATGACGGCGACGGCGCTGCGCACCTCCTCGGCGAACTTCTCCATGCTCATCACGCCCGAGGAGACGGCCACCTGCATTTCCTTGACCGTCTGCTCGATGTCGAGGGTGGCCACCGCCGTCTGGTCGGCGAGCCGCCGGATCTCCCTGGCCACCACGCCGAACCCCTGGCCGAACTCGCCGGCCTTGGCCGCCTCGATGGAGGCGTTGAGCGAGAGCAGGTTGGTTTGATCTGCCACCTTCGTGATGGTGGTGACGATGGTGGTGATGCTCGAGGCCTTGGTGTTGATCGTGGCGAGGCGGTCGGCAATGGACTTGGAGGCCGTCTGCATCTGGCGGATGGTGTCCTCCATCCGCGCGAGGTTGGCCTGCCCCGTGCCCGCCAGCTCCACGGCGTGCTGCGAGGTGGCGGTGAGGCCGCGCACCATCTCGGCCAGGTCGCCCGCTGTGTGCGCGATCTGTCGCGCCGCGCTTTCCACCTCGTTGGTCGACGCGGCCTGCTGCGCCACAGTCGCCTCCTGCTGCTTGGCGGCCGCGGCCAGCTCCGTCGTCGAACTCGCGACCTTGATGCCCGACTCCTGCACCTTCCGCACCAGGCCCTGCAGCTTCTCCATCAGCTGGTTGAAGCTGCGGCACAGGTCCGCGATTTCGTCGTCGCCCCCGACGGGGATCCGGGCGGAGAGGTTGCCCTCGCCGCTCGCGAGCGCCTCGATCTCGGTGTTCACGCGGCCGAGTGAACCGGCGATCGAGCGGGCCACCGACCAGCCGATGACCAGCACCGTGGCGAGCACGCCGAGGCCGATCAGGCCACCGAGCCACAGACCGCGGCGGTACTCGCCCTGGATCGACTCGTACTTCTTTCGCGCCAACTCCGCGTTGAGGCGCGAGAGCTCCGTCGTTCGGGTCGTGATGTCCTCGGCCAGGGGCATCAGCCCTCTGGCCATGAGCTGCTCGAGCGCCGCCGTGTCGCGCCGGCCGGCCAAGTCCTCGAGCGTGGCGAGCAGCGGCCGGCCCTCGTCCAGCCGCTCTCGGAGCACGGCGGCCGCCCGGCGTTCCTCCTCCGTGTCGGCCGCTGCGGTGTACTGCGGCCACAACCGGTCGATCTCCGCCAGCGCGCGGTCGATGGCTGCCTGTCCCTCCTGCGGGCTCCGCAGCCCGTATCGCACGCTGTGGGGCACCCGCACGAAGGCCTGGGCCGCGTGGTCGGAGATCTGCTTGAGGTCGTGGATCGACACGACGCGGAGGTTGTAGAGCTCCGCGATACCGTTCGACAGGTACCGCGCCCGCCACATGCTGTCGCCCCGCAGGAACACGATGGCGATGACGACCAGCACCAGGACCATCAACAGGCGCGTCCTGATGCGGAGGTTGTTCAACACGGCTGCCTCCTCGGGGCCTGTGCCGGCCTCGTCACTGCGGCGGGCGTCGTCGGCCCACGGCCGCTGCCGCCCTCACCGGATGCTCAGCGGCGCCAGCGATACGTAGAGCCGTGTGTCCCCGGTGTCGAACGACACGCTGCCGCCGATGAACGCCGGTCCCAGCAGCGTCTCCATGATGACACCTAGGGTCATCTGCGTGTCCCAGTCCGCATCGTCCCACGTGTCGAACGCGGAACCCACCTCGACCCCGCCGCCGTAGTAGACCCGCTGGCCGAGCACGTCCGGCAGGCGGAACCACTCCCGGAGCAGCAAGGCACTCCCCAGGATGAAGTTGTCCCCCGACACCTGCTGATTGTTGAAGGCGCCAAGGCGGCCGAACCCACCGAGCCGGTACTCGTAGATGCCGGCCTCCTGGTCGAAGCTCGTCCCGAACGAACCGCTCATCAGCACTCGGTTCTTGGCCTTGAACCGGTGGACGTGGTTGACGAACACGTCCCACTGCGACAGGTCTTCGACGTCGAACAGGGTGACGCCGTCCGGTGTCACGGTGTCTGGTCCGTCCACGTAGTACCGGTAATTGGTCCGGATGTAGGTGCCTCGCGAGGGGACGAGCGGGCTGTTCTGCCCGTCGTAGGCCCACCGGACGGAGAAGACCTGCTCGGCCCCTTCGGCCTCGGGCAGCGTGGGCTCGCCGATCTCCCGCCGCACCCGCACATCGGCCCAGTCGTACCCTGCGCGCAGCTCGCTCGTGGCGCTGGTGTTGTAGCCGAGGTCCAAGCCGACGCCGCCTCGCTTGACGCTGTATTCGGCGGTCTGGTTCCGGTCGTCGTCGTACACATTGGTGCTGGAGCGGCGCCACATGGCCCGCGGCGCAACGAACAGGCCCGTGCGGCCGAGCTTCCGGTACAGCTCGAAGCCGATGTACTGGCTGCTGCCGACGGCAAGGTCGGTTCGCAGTTCCGTCTGGCGGATGGGCGTGTCGTAGAGCGCCAGCCGGAACCGGAGGGTGGCGCTGAAGCTGTTGGAGTCGAGGTTTTCGAGATCGAAGGCCGGGAGCAGGAACGGCGGGCCGTAGTCCTTGGGCGTCACGTTCAGGACGAGTCCGACACCCTGGGGTGTTGCCTCGAGGCCGTACCGGACCAGCTCGTACCGGTCCGTGCCGGTGACAAACAGGATGTCCTCCCTGAGCAGGTCCGGGTCGAGCGGATGTCCGATGTGGTTTCTCTCGAAGCGCTCGAGAATGAGCTTCTCCTGCGTCGGCGCCACGCCCGTGACGCGCACACCCGTCACGACCGGCATCCCGCGCTTCCGCTTCGCCTCGCGCTCGGCCTTCCACGCCGCGTAGGTCGCCTCGTCGACTTGGTAGGGCAACAGCTGCTCGGCCATCGCCTGCGCAGCCTGGTAGCCGCGATCGGCGATCTCGTCGCTCCTTCGCCAGTCCATCCCCGTGAGCCCCTTGAGGGGCGGCGAGATGACGAGGTCGGCCTCCTTTAGTGAGGCCTTCACGCCGGCCTGCATCATGGTGTCGAGCGTCTGGCCGAGCACGGCGAACATGTTGGCGGGCGGGGGCGGCTCATCGGTGCTCGACCCGACGTTGACGGCGATCACCACCTCGGCGCCCATCTTGCGCGTGACATCGGCCGGGACGTTGTTGAGCGTCCCGCCGTCCACGTAGATGTGCTCGCCGTCGATGACCGGCGTGAACACGCCGGGGATCGCCATGGTCGACCGCATCGCGCGGGCGAGGTCGCCAGACCCCACCACCACCTGCTCGTCACCCCGCAGGTCGGCCGTCACCACGCGCAGCGGCGTCGGGAGATCGTCGAAGTCCTCGAGCTGGTAGTACGGCATCGCGATGCCGTCGAGCAGCAGCGCGATCTGCTGGCCGGCATTGAGACCGGTGGGCAGCCGGAACCCATTCTTCAGGCCGAACTCGATCTGCGCCGGATACGCGCGGGCGTCCTGCTTGCGGCGGAAGTCCTTGTACTTGAAGGGCGAGTCGGCCAGGAACACCAGATCCCAGTCGGTCGTCCTCATCAGCTCCCGCATCTCGGCCGTGGTCATCCCGGTGGCGTAGGCGCCACCGACCAGGCCGCCCATGCTCGTGCCGGCAATGTAGTCCACCGGGATGCGGTGCTCGTCGAGCCATTCGAGCAAGCCGATGTGGGCGATACCACGTGCCGCGCCGCCGCCGAGCGCGAGGCCGATCGTACGCCGTGCCGGCGCGTGCGCGGCTGGAGGCGCCTCATCGGCAGCGACCGCGGCCACCGGTGTAACAGCCAGTGTGGGGGTGTCCTGCGCGGACGCCGGGCGGGTGGCCCCGCCAAGCGCCATGACAGCCAGCAACGGGAGAACGAGTCTCTTCATAAGTGCACCAGACGAGGCATTGGCCGATCTGGAAGAATACCGCAGGCCGGGGGCAATTCGAACTGGCGCCCGGCACGTGGCGGGGTGGCGGCCATCGCCAGCACACCGCGGACGGAGCGAGATCGCCCGCTGACCGAGACGCATTCGTGTAGAATCCCGCACACGGTGCAGACCCCAGCCCTGCGGCACTGGGGGGCCGTCGCGCTCCTCGCCGCCCTCTCGTTCGGTGCGCCCGTCGCGGCAGCCGCCCAGTCCTCGAGAGCCGAGGTGCTCCGGCAGGTCCGCGCCGACAAGGCCCGGACCCTCACGCCCTACGAGCCCGGGTGGATCGAGAAGGCCGCGAGCTTTGCCGGGGAGAAGGAATCGGGGGGCAAGCCCCTCGGCTGGTATCCCTACTTCGGCAGCGTCTACACGGGCGGCGCCGTCGCCGTGGGCGCGGGCTACCGGATTCCGTATGCCGACACGGGCCAGCTCGCGCTCGAGGCCGCCGTCTCCCCGCGGCTCTACTACAAGGTCGACCTGAAGGCCGACTCCCCCTGGTTCGCCCACCGCACGATGCGCGTGCGTGGCCGGATGCTCTACCTCGATGCCCCCAAGGTCAACTTCTTCGGCCTCGGGAACGACTCGAACCAGGACGACAAGACGACGTTCCGCATCACGCCCTTCGAGATGGGCGCCATGTACCACTGGATGCCACGGCACTGGCTCACGGTGGGCGGCGGCGGCGACTACATCGTCAACGACACCGGCAGCGGCAAGACAGATCCGTCCATTGAAGACGTCTTCACGCCCGATGAAGTGCCGGGTCTGCTCGCCGACCCCAACTACCTGGTGGGGCGGGCCTTCGTCGAGGTGGACACCCGCGAGCACCGCGGCTACGCCACGGTGGGCACGCGCCTCCGCGCCGACCTCTCGGCCTTCGGCGATCGCGATGACTCGGGCTACAGCTTCCGCCGCTTCGATCTGGAGGCGGGACAACTCGTGCCCATCGCCCGCGCGAACTGGGTGGTGGCCCTGCGTGGCCTGCTGAGCCTCACGGACGCCGCCGGCGGCCAGGCGGTGCCCTTCTTCGCCATGCCGACGCTCGGGAGTTCCCGGGACCTGCGCGGCTACGAGAACTTTCGCTTCCGCGATCGGAACCGCCTCGTGCTCACCGGCGAGCTGCGGTGGTCCCCCTCGCGCCTGCTCGACATGGCGCTGTTCGCGGACGCCGGCAAGGTGGCGGCCGAGGCAGGCGACCTCGACCTCGACGACCTGCACACCGACTACGGCGTGGCCGCGCGCATCCACACGGCCACCAACACCCTGCTGCGGCTCGAGCTCGCCCGCAGCACGGAAGGGTTCCGCTTCATCTTCGGGGTCGGACCCAGTTTCTGATCGATTCCGGAGGCCGGGCCTTCAGATCCCGGCTGCGGCGACGTCGATGCGAAGCACCCACCGCATGCGCAACCCTCAGCCCCTCCCGACGCACCCGCCTCGCCGCGGCGCTCGGGCGCTCGTCGCCGTCACGGCCGCCGCGGTGGTCGGCGCGTGGCTGGCCGGCGCCGCCGCCACACCGCGGTTCTTCGACGACGACCCGATCGCTCGCGACGACGACACGGTGGAAGATGCCTCGGGTGCGAAGCCGTGGCCGCTCGAGGACGTCTTCGACCTCTACGCCAACAGCGCCGGCGATCCGAGCAAGGAGCCGCTCGACCTCCGCGCGCAGAACCTGAACACGATCGACGAGGTGCCCGACTCCAGTTGGTTCACCAACCGGGTGGGCAGCCGCACCCTGTCGGCCGACGAACTCGAGACGGGGGGCTGGACGACACAGGGACCGGTGCCGGGGCCGTGGACGATCATCCAGGGCAAGAGCGACGGCCGCACGCCGGGCTTCACCATCACCGACCCGTCCGGCGAGCGGTGGTTCCTGAAGTTCGACGCCGACGAGTTTCCGGGCATGGCGAGCGGGAGCGAAGTCACCGCGAGCCGCCTGTTCTGGGCGCTCGGCTACAACGTCCCCGAGTACCACATCGTCATCGTGAGCCGCGACCAGTTGCGGGTGGGGCCCGGCGCGCGGGTGCAGCCGCCCGGGGCCTACATGCGCGACATGCGCGAGTCCGACGTGGACCTGCTGCTCGGTGACACGCTGCGTTCCACCGACGGGACCTACCGCGCCGCTCGGGGGGTTCCGGTTCCACGGGACCCGTCCCGACGACCCCAACGACGTGGTGCCGCACGAGCACCGGCGCGAGCTGCGCGCGCTCGAGGTGTTCTCCGCGTGGCTGAACCACGTGGAGATCCGGGGCAGCAACACGCTCGACACGCTCGTGCCCGAGGGCGACCGCCGCGTGGTGCGGCACAACGTGCTCGACTTCGGAGCCACCCTGGGCAGTGGAACGCTGGCGGAGCGGGCCTACTGGGAAGGGCACGAGTACGAGGTGGATCCGGGGCAGGCGCTGCGCGGCCTCGTCACCTTCGGCTTCCCCGTCCCCGACTGGCGGCGCGTGCCCCTCTACGAGTCGAACTCGGTGGGGCGGCTCCCAGCCGACCACCGCCAGTGGGATCCGGCGGGCTGGAAACCGCGCGTCAGCAACTCGGCGTTCCGCCGGGCGCGCGCCGACGATCGGTTCTGGGCCGCCCAGAAGCTCCAGGAAATGTCCGACGATCTGATCCGGACGGCCGTGCTCGAGGGCCTGTTCCCCGACGCGGAGGGCCAGGCCTTCCTCGTGGGCGCGCTGTCGGGACGGCGGGATGCGATCCTCCGAACCTACCTGCCGGGGGTGCTGCCCGTCGTCGATCCGGCCCTCGACGGCCGCGGTACGCTCACCTTCGGCAACGCCGCGGCGAACGCCGGGGTTGCAGCAGCGCCGGCGTCGTACGAGGCCGCGTGGTTCGTCTTCGACAACGCCACCGGCGAGAGCCGGCCGCTCGGGACGGCGTCGAGCAAGACGCCCGAACTGGCCGCCCCGGCACCGCTGCCCACCGCTGCCGGCGCGTTCGTGCGCATCGAGCTGCGCGCAACCACCGCCGACCACCCCGCATGGGGGCAGCCCGCGCAGCTCCACTTCCGGCGCACCGAAACCGGGTGGCGGTTGGTGGGACTCGAGAGACAGCCTCGCCCTTCGGATGCTGCCCAGCCCTGAAGGGCGGGAGCCGGGCCACGCGTGACACGCGCACGAATCACGTGGCCCCAGGCACGCGGCGCAGCACGGGGTGTGGCACAGCGCGCCAGCGCCGTGCCGGCCTACGGCAGGCGCTCCAGCCCCACCAGCGTCCAACCCGTCGCCACGCGGCGGAAAAAGACGTCCACCGGCTTGGCCCAGGCGTCGTGCGCGGGGGTGACCGCGCGAACCTGCACCTTGACGTAGGCGCCCGTCGCGGTGGGCAGCCCGCGCGGCAGCTCGACCCTGGGCCCGGCGCCGTCGGTGATCTCGCCGATCGGGTTCGTGCTCCCGGTCGTGTTGTCGAAGGTGAACCACTCCGCGCTGTAGCCGCCGGCGGGCGGCTCGGCAACCCGCGCGGCGACGGCTGCATTCTCGAAGGTCAGCGCGGTGCCGTCCAGCGCGAAGTCCACGAGCGGGTTGATCGCCAGGAAGTACTCGCGCCCGATCTTGTCGCGCCGCTTGATGAGCACGTCGGCGAGATACCGCTCCGCCGCGGGGTCGGAGTACTGCCCGGTCTTCACCGCCGCCCGAGTCTGGTCGTCGGTGAAGGCCATCACGCGTCGCGCCGCCCAGAAGTCGTCGTCGGGACGCGCTCTCAGGAAGGCCGCCGTCGGCACGCGCGGGCGCCACCCGGAGGGAACGAACGCGTCGCCTTCGAAGCGGCCGATCGCGTCGGACTCCTGGTAGTCGGCCGTCTGCCACGGCACGCGCGGCACGAACCCGAGGCTCAGGGCACGCTTCCAGATGAGATCGCCCTGGTAGAGATACTCCCAGCCCTCGTCCCAGTCGTGGGGGCCATTGGCGCCGGTGCCGAACGTCGAGCCCACGTCCTGGAGGTAGTGGCGGACGATCCCCTTGCCGCCCTCGGTGATGACGGAATCGAGCGTGTTGCCGGCCTTCATGTCCACGAGGTTGGTCCAGGCGCCGAACACGCGCAGCGCGCGCAGCTCGCGACGGTCCTCGTGCGGCACGATGTCGTTGGGGTCGTCGGGACGCGTACCCTGGTAGCGAAACCCGCCGAGCACCTTGCCCGGGATGCTGCGAGCGGCCACGGCGCGGTAGGACCCGTCCGCGCTGCGGTGCGCCCGGAGGAGCACGCTCTCGAGGTCACCCCGGTGCATCGCGCGCCGGCGACCCGACGGTGGGTCCCACTTCGCGGTGTCGCCAATCACCAGCGCCTCCGGCCGGATCGTGATCAGGTAGTTCTCGGCCTGCCAGTACCCGATCGCCCAGAAGAGCTTGTTCGCCACGAGGATGGCCGAGGTGGCGGCCTCGGGATATCCCTTCCCGTCGAAGCTGACGAACCAGGTGACCCCGTCCGCATCCTGCATCGTGAAGCCCGGGGCGAAGCCCGCCTCCTTCGCGCGGACGACCGTCCAGGTGCCGGGCTTCGGTCCCGTCCCCTCGAGGGGGCCGCGCGTGATCTCCTCTGCCGTGACGGGACGCGCCAGGATCCGGTTGGTGAACCAGCCCGAGTCGGGCACCTCGTCGATCGTGTTGATGTTCTTCGCCCGCTCCCCCGCGACGTGCATGCGGGGGGTGGCGAACAGGTTGTAGGCGAGGTCCCAGATGAGGTCGATCTCCCACGGCTCAGCGCCCGAGGCGTCCTGGGTCTCCGGCTCCCGCGTGATCGGATCGTCGTCGTAGAACTTCCGCCCGGCTCCCGACAGCACCGAGGTGGCAACAGTGGCGGCGAGCGCGCCGGCCAGCAGGCCGGTCGCCGCACGGCGGAACCGCGTGGTGACTCGCATGTCGTTTCCCATTTTCAAGGGGAGCGTCCCCGACTAAAACGCGGCCGATCCCGAGAACACGAGGTTCCAGCCCTCGCTGCCCTTCGCCAGCTCGACGCGCAGCGGGGTGGCCGCCGGGCCGTGGAAGCGGACGCCGAACCCCCAGTTGCTCTCGAGGCCGTCGAAATCGAGGTCGTCTCGCTCGGAGGTGACCTTGCCGGTGTCGTAGAAGATCGCCAGGTCGAGCGCGAGCCGGCTCGCAATCCACCGCCACTCCCCCTGCAGCAGCATGCTGTGGCGATCCCGAAAGCGCCAGCTCGGATAGGCGCGCAGCGTGCTGCCGCTGCCGAGCGACGGCATCAGGAAGTAGGGCACCAGGTCGTCGTCACCGAGCACGGTCTGCACCCGGCCGTGCAGTGACAGCACCCACGTCTCCCGCAGGACCGGCAGGTGCTGCACGAGGTCCACCTCGAGCATGTCGAAGGAGTACACGTCGTCGCGGTCGCTCCAGTTGTGGTACTCCACCTCGTAGAGGCCGCCACGGCGCGCGTAGCCGGCCGAGGGCCGG
>Ga0209594_1000586_pt1 | contig 20674 bp, 10 predicted proteins | sample AshMeaCrysSpring_FD_184126 | JGI IMG/M metagenome (GOLD analysis project Ga0209594, IMG submission 184126) | Groundwater microbial communities from Big Spring, Nevada to study Microbial Dark Matter (Phase II) - Ash Meadows Crystal Spring... | ecosystem: Environmental > Aquatic > Deep subsurface... | reverse complement strand
GTATTAATAAAATTCCCCTCAAGAGAAACAAGCGCATTTTGGAGAAAACTAAAATCTGGTACAGTTACATTACCACTTAATCCCAGTGCAGAAGATGCTGAAATATCAGCGCGGTTATTGTTTCTAAATACTGAAAAATCACCAGTAAATTTTTCTTGCTCTACATTGCCACTTGAGAAAAAGTCTATGATAAAAGCATCTGCACTTATAACAATATTTCCCCCTGCACCTTGAAAAGCATTAGCGAGAATATCACTATTTTCTAGGAGAATAAAGTTATTGGAATTAATTAAAATATTTCCCCCACCTCCAGTACCATCAAAAACACTGGTACTGATCAGACTATTATTATTTATTCCCGCATTTATTGTGGTTATTTGAATATTCCCACCCCCTGCAAGTTTTGACTCAGCAGTGATTTCACTTTGGGAAGAAATGAGGTTTTCTGTCTGAAGATTAATATTTCCTGCTGCACCATTTGACTCGGAGTTAGAGGTGATAAAAGAGTTATTTAAGTTAAGGGAGTTGCTGATAATTTCAATGTCACCCCCTTCTCCTATTGCTCCTTCATTTACCGTACTAGAAATGGTGCTATTATTATTGAGATTAGTGGTTTGAGTTTCCAGAGAAATTATCCCAGCATTTCCTTTTCCTGCAGTGCTGGTGGATATTGCTCCGCCGTTAGTAAGAGTGAGAGTTGGGGTAGAAATCTCAACTCCTCCTGCGTTACCTACTGCTGTATTTCTTACAGTACTAATAGCGCGACTTGCTTCTCCCTCACTATCTTCCCCATCAAATACTACCGTATCCGTTGCCGTAATCTTTACAGTTCCCGCATTCCCCTGTCCGTTGGTACTTGCTGATATTCTAGCTCCATTATTTACAGAAAGATTTCCCGTAGCAATATTAACTCCTCCTGCATTACCTACTCCTGATGAGTTCACTTGGCTACTTGCAGCGCTGGAAAATCCCTCACTATTTTCCCCATCAAATACTACCGTATCCGTTGCCGTAATCTTTACAGTTCCCGCATTCCCCTGTCCAAAGGTACTTGTTGATATTTGCGCTCCATTAGTAACAGAAAGACTGCTTGTGTTAATATTAACCCCTCCTGCATTACCTACTCCTGATGGGTTCACTTGGCTACCTGCACCGCTGACAAATCCCTCACTACTTTCCCCATCAAATACCACCGTATCTTGTGCCGTAATATTAATAGTTCCTGCATCTCCTTCTCCAAAGGTATTGGTTGATATTTGCGCTCCATTAGTAACAGAAAGCTTCCCAGTATTTATCTCAATTCCCCCTGCGTTACCTACTGCATCTCCTCTCACTTCGCTCAATGCACCACTAATATTTCCTTTGCTATCTTCTCCATCAAAAGAGATAGTATCAGTGGCAGTAATTTTAATAATTCCTCCATTTCCTCCTTCACCCAAAGTACTAGCATTCAGTTCACTCCCATTTTCCCCCGTAAGCTTAGAAGTTTCTATTATTATATTCCCTGAATTTCCACTTCCTCTGGTAATAGTAGAAATCAAAGACTCATTGAGAGTTATCACATTAACATTGAGATTAACATCTCCCCCTTTTCCTGCATCCAAAGTAGTAGTTGAAACCTCCCCGCCTGGCTGCATAACTAACTTGTCAGCATTTATATTTACATTTCCTCCATTTCCTGAAAGGGGGGAGTTTGAGACAGAAAATAAACCGCTATTTCCTTTTTGATTGGGATTAAAATGGTCAGGATTAAGGTTATCTGTTGGGTTAGAAACCCCCTCAGTACCCTGATTTTCTAAAGATACCTGGAGCGTATAAGTATCCCCTGCATCAATTTTATCTCCCTCTATGGGATTGAAAGTAGAAGATTCAGAATCCCATTCTCCTACTACAATCACATATTTACCTGCTTGATTTAATTTTGTTGCAATATAAGAATCTTGTTTAACTATACTTCCCCCAGCTCCATTGGTAATATCAGAATCATCATTCCCCGCTAACAACTCTCCTGTTGCATAATCAAAGAGGAAAATCTCTGTATCTAATGCACCTGGAATATCTTTATAACCATCCCCATAATCTATATCAAAAATTCCCCTACTTTCTCCTTTCGTTATGGTAAAACTATAGTAATCAAATACCCCACCTTCTGCTGCTCCTAACACCGTATTCCCACTCACAATTTCTTCTGAATTTCGCTCAACGGAAACATAAGGAATACCTCCTTCTCCTGACTCTTCCACATCAGGATTTGCTTCTGTTTTAAATTCTAAATCATCCAAATTAAATGTTACTATCCCCTCAAAAAGTGACGGCACAAAATCTCTACTACTGCCTACTATTCTGACAGTATCTGCTGCATTTATGGTGATATCCCCAGCATTTCCTCCCCCTACAGTTGTCCAGGTTATTATCTGTCCTCCACTCTCTAATGTTAAGTTATTTACATTTATTTCTACGGTTCCCCCAGCACTGCTACTGTTAGTAACTGTAGCAATAAAACCCCTATCTGCTAAGTTAACCTCTGGACTATTGATAATAATATTTCCCCCTGCTCCACTGTTAGCCTCTTCTGAATAAGTTAAGATTCCACTTAATAAACCATCGGCGGTAAATCCTGTTATTTTTATTGACTCTGTTGCATTTATTCTAATTTCTCCCCCTGCTCCTGCTCCTTGAGTTACACTTTGTATTCTACTGCCTCCAGTTAAACTCAGATTTTCTGTACTTACCTCAATTTTTCCTCCTGAAACCCCACTTTTTACAGTGTTATCTATTAAACTTGCTTCACTCAAATTTATCTCACCTGCACTTACTGTTATTTCTCCTCCCCCTCCTAATATTTCTGCTCCATTTTCCAGGTTCAAAGTTGCTGCATTTACCCCAATTTTTCCTGGTGCATCTCCTGTTATATCTATCAAACTTCCATTGACAACAATTAGTTTTCTTACTGGGTTTTCAGGGAAAATCCAATTACCTAACCCTACTTCTCCTTCTCCTACTGCACCTAATTCTATTCTCCCTGATGGAGCAGTTAAATTTCCCCCTGAAATCTTGACATTTCCCCCAATTAATGCTAAGGTTTGCCCTGATTTTACTCCTAAATTCCCCTCAGTAATAAGCTCTCCTTGTGCAGCTACTTGATTGAAAAATAAAGCCGAAGGTGACACCGAAAGTAAACTACTACCTCCTGGGTTTGTTGCACTAAAATATCCCTCTTTTCCCAGATTTATTTGAGTTGCTGTTGTTGCGGTAAAATTCCCTTGAATATCCAAAGAAGAGTTTTCCCCAAACATAATACCTGCTGGGTTGATTAAATATAAATTAGCCTCGCCCATCACTCCCAAAGTGCCTAAAATTTGAGAAGGGTTTCCTCCTGTTACTCTACTCAGAATATTAATAATTCCTACTGGGTTGGAAAAATATACTCCTTGCCCTTCTAAAATGTTAAACTCAAGGAAACTATGAAAGAGATTTTCTCCTCTAAGTGCTCCTCCTTCAATCATTTCTTTGATGGAGTCAGAGTCAATGGGGACAACTTTTGATGATTCTGAGCCTAATGTATTGTCAGGAATAACTTGTGCTTCTAGACGAGAAGCAATAAGTAAAAAAAGGACGATTGGTAAAGGAAAAAGGAGGTTTCTCAGTTTCATTTTTTATTTGTTAATTTATGTGAGTTTAGCATAAGTAAAAGCCATCATTTATTGGGTGAAAAAGGTAATTTTTTGAGAAAAATGTTTTCAAATTGGTGTTAATTATTATAACCAATTACCAATCAAAATAAAAGGAGACCAAACAGCGGGATGAGAGTTATTAACATCAGCGATCGCCTTTATTTGTGCTCTACGCAATGCCTCAGCTTTAGTAACATCAGGTTGACGTAACTGGGTATAAAACTCTTCAATGAGAGAAACAGTTGACTCATCATTTATATACCAAAGAGTAGCCAAAGCAGTTTGCACCCCAGCCCTAACCGCTACACCTGCAATACCCAGTGCTGAACGATTATCACCTGCTGCAGTTTGACAAGCACTCAGAGTAAGTAATTCCACAGGGTGTTCGCTACTACGAGCACGTAAAATGCGATCGAGTTCTTTAATTGTAATTCGCTGGTCAAAACCCAACATAAAAGTACTATCAGCATCCACCCCAAACTTACCATGAGTTGCCATATGAACAATAGGGGAAGCAGTTGCAATGAGTTGAGTTTCAAAATTAGAGACAGTAAACTCCTCATTAGACCTCTTGCGAAACCGTAAAAAACCCCCCCAACCCCCCCTTGGTAAGGGGGGGAGATGACCGAAAAAATAAGCATTTTCCCCCCCTTAGTAAGGGGGGGTTGGGGGGGGTTTTTTACGGTTTCGCAAGAGGTCTATTAATCAAATTCATACCACCTAAAATTTCAGTCACCTTTTCCACCTCAGTCACCACATTAGAGAGAGGAGCAAAAGGAGGACGAGCTACACTTAAAGCCAAACCCAGCACAGAAAGATTACTACGGTCAAGACTTTTAGTACTGGTAAGAGTCAGACTTGGAGTAGTAGCGATCGCATATTTTTGAATCAAAAAATCTTGACCATCATAAAGAGCAGTCATGGGAATTTTACGTAAAGCCCCATCATTGATAAAAATAATAGTATCAGGTTCAGCAGCCGCCAGATCAGCCTCCATCGGGCGAATTAAAAGCTCATAAATTTCCTGAGCGGGGAGGAGATATTGTTCAGTGACTCGCAACTCTAATAAGTAGCGCAAATCATTAATTTTCTGTTCTAATTCTGATTTAATTATGGGGATGGAATAACTCGAGAGAGTACCATCTGGAGAACGCAAAATCATTTCAGTGCGATCTTCCAAAATAATCGAATAAACCAGAGCAGTATTTCCCCCAGTCAAAACACCCTCATTGTTACTATCTGATGAGTCAACAGAGACACAATCATCTCCAAAAAAGTTTTGTAACTCAGCCAATTTCAGCAATTCCAAAGTATCGAGAACCTCTTGAAGGTTAGTAGTTTCACTGGTTTGTTGAGTTGGAGTACTCTCAAGTAATAAACCAATCAACTGACGATAAATGGGTTCTACCTGATCGCGGAAATCAAACTGGAGTTCTTGTGTAGCCAAAAGCAAATCATCACGAATTTTTTGCAGAGAAGCGATCGCCCCATAATAAGAAGAAATTGCCCCTTTTTTATCCCCAGTAGCCTTTAAAATGCGACCTGCCTGCCATTCCCAAAGATAGAGACTATCATAAGCATTAATTTCTTGAGCTGTCAATTGCGCCTTACGAGTCAACTCCATTGCCTGATTATAATCTCCAGACTGCTCATAAAAATGCCCCAAACTTCCCAAAGCAAAAGAAAGAGACCTCGGATCGCCCAGTTTATTTGCCACATTCAGAGCTGTTTGGAGACTTACAAGTGGTGTTACACCATCATCAGCGCCAAACTTCAACTCAGATTCTGTTAAATTTACCAAAGCATAAACTTTTTTCCAAGAATCTGGCATTTTTGCGAGTATATCTCTAACTTCCTGCCAATTTTTAATAATTAACTCTTTTGGTGGCGATTCACTTTTAATTAACAAAGGATTAAGATTCATCAAAGCCTTAATTTTTAGCCAACCATCACTTAATTGGCTAGTTTCTTGAAAATATTTAATTGCTGCTTCCTTATCTGCTACCGCCGCTTGACGTAATTTAGTCGGGTCATCTCCTTGTGATTCAGCCGCTACAGCCTGATAATTATAACGAGCAGAGCGTTGAGAATAAACAGTACCCAAGTTATTGAGAGCAGTAGCGATATAAAAATTATTATTCAATTCACGAGCAATTTCGAGACTTTCTTGATGAATAGTCAAAGCTTGGTCATAGTCACCCAGAGATTCTGTAGCATTTCCTAAAGCACCCAAAGCAGCAGCACGAATTACAGGCTCTGGATTAAGAGACTTCGCCTCTTCTAAAAGAGAAATAGCGCGACGTTGCTGTCCTAAATCAGTATAAACTTGAGCTTGGTCAATTAATACTCCAGCCAGAGCTGGATTTTGTTGATTACGATAAATAGTGATAACGTCATTCCAACTCGATATAGCCTGAGAAAACTGACCAATTTGATAATAAGCTTTTGCTAAATTATTAATAATAATAGCCCGATCTTGAGGAGTGGAAATACTGGGTAGAGCTGCTTTCCAAAGAGCGATCGCCTTTTGATATTCACCCAGTTGATACAGTTCAATTCCTTGTTGTACTTGTTGTACTGGCGAACTTGTTACTTGAGTTTCCACAGCCATTACTTTTGGTATTGTTATATTTAGTTGCCAAAAATGGAAAACAAAGCAAAACAAAAAACTTGCCAAAAACAGAATACTCCAAACCAACCAACGCCGCCATAGTAACATTTTTCTTTTCTTTTCTTAAGTTATTTAGTACAATCTTATTTTAGCTTTTTAACTTACCTTAAAATTAGTTAAATTGCTTGCCAATAAACAAATAAATTACTATATAGCAATCCTATGTGAGTTGCGATGGATTTAAAATAGACAAAATCCTATAAACAAGGGGCTTAAGCCTTTTGTGTTACTATGGTCTGGTAATGAATGCTATAAAATAAGTTCTAACAATTAAAATCACTGCGTATGCTGCATCTTTGGCGTGCGTAACGCATTTATAATTTTCGCAACCTATCTGTAGCCAGACAAGGGGCTTAAGCCCCTTGTCTCCATAGCAGATAAATAATACAAGGGGCTTAAGCCTGAGGTGTTGATTTTGGGGTTGATTAGAACAAATAAATAGCCTATCGGCTTGCGCTACGCCTACATACAAATTTGCTGATAAAAAGTTTTGTCAAATTTTGTGAGTTCCCTAGACCACTTGGGGTTGAAACCCCAAGCTCATAGCGAAAGTCCACTTAAGTGGACTAAAAATTTTCATAAAAACAATATTACATTTAGTCCGTTTTAACGGACTTTAGCTATGAGCTTGGGGTTTCAACCCCAAGCGGTCTATGTTACCAAGCCCAAAAAGTGCATGTAGGCGCAAGCCTTGCCGATAGGCTACTTACTTTTTTATATTTTGCCAATAATCAACACCCCAGCTTAAGCCCCTTGTCCCCTAACAACTAATTTAGGTTTATTATATATTAAGTCAAATTGTTGTTTTTCTAGTAACATTATTAGGAAAATTGCTAAATCAGGATGCACAAAAACTCAAATATTATCTAAATTTTAGGAGATTTAAAAATATATCATATGAAATTAATTTCATTGTTGTTCAGTACATTAACTTTCTATATTAGCTGTAACTTAATAACTAACGTTCAAGCAAAAGAAGGAGTAGGAAAAACAGGAGAAAATTTAGTAAAAAAAAGTTATGAATTAGCTCAAACATCGACACCAAAATTTAATCCAGGAGTATTAGAACCCAGTCGAGAATTACCACCATTACCAACAATACCAGAGACACCAGAACCTTTACCACAATTGACACAACCACAACAAGAAATTCCAAATGAACCAGCAATAAACTTAGGAGCAAAAGTAAAAATAAAAGAAATAGAAGTGAGGGGAAGTACAGTATTTTCCCAAACAGAAATAGAAGCAGTAATAGCCCCATTTATAGGGAAAGAAGCAACTTTTGAAGAAATATTACAAATAAGAACAGTTATCACCAATTTATATTTAGATAATGGGTACAGTACATCAGGAGCATTTTTACCACCGCAAGATTTAACAAATGGAAAAATAACAATCCAAGTAGTAGAAGGAGCAATAGAAGATATCAAAGTAGAAGTAAAAGGAAGATTAACAGAAAATTATATCAGAAAACGTCTGGCTTTAGCAGCAGAAACACCTATTAACATTAGGCGTATAGAAGAAGCATTACAATTATTGCAAATTGACCCATTAATAGAAAGAGTACAAGCAGAATTAACACAAGGAACAGCACCAGGTTTAAGCGTTTTAAATGTAAAAGTAGAAGTAGGACAACCTTTAAATTTAGGAATAGGAATAGCAAATTTAGACAACCCCAGTATTGGATCTTTAGGAGGAAATATAGACCTAAGTTATGGGAGTGTTTTGGGGTTAAGAGATACTTTTACAGGTGCATATCGCAAAACAGAAGGACTGGATCACTATGAATTTACTTATGCAATTCCTGTTACTGCTCAAAATGGAAAATTAAATTTGCGCTGGACAAATGATGATAGTAAAATTATTGAAGAACCATTTTCAGAACTAGATATAACATCAAGTGCAACAACTTTTTCAGTAGGTTATAGTCAACCAATAATTCAAAAACCAAATAGAGAATTTACTCTTGCTTTATTTCTTGATTTAAGAGAAAGTCAAACATATTTATTAGGAGAACCATTTTCTTTTAGTTTAGGACCAGAAAATGGGAAATCAAGATTAACAGTAGTGAGGTTTTCTCAAGAATGAGTAGAACGTTCAGCAAAAAGAGTAGTAGCAGCGCGAAGTCAATTTAGTTTAGGTTTAAACTTATTTGATGCCACTATAAATGATACTGGGGTAGATGGGACTTTTACAAGTTGGCAGGGACAATTTCAGTGGGTAGAATTATTAGATGAAAATGTAATTTTCTTAGTAAGAACTGGAATGCAGTTCACAGGAAATTCCCTTTTATCCTTAGAAAAATTTACCATTGGGGGAGTAGAGACAGTGCGAGGTTATCGCAACAACCAACGTCAGGGAGATAATGGTTTTACAGGTTCAGTAGAACTACGTTTTACCTTATTGAGAGATGTCGAAGGAATTGGTACAGTAGAACTAACCCCATTTTTTGATATAGGTAAAGTTTGGAACCAACAATTTGAAATTGAAAACCCCACAACTTTAGCCAGTATCGGTCTAGGATTACGTTGGCAGTTTGCTAATGTTTGGGAAGCAACTCTTGACTGGGGAATACCCCTCAACCAGATTGAAAATGAAGGTGATAGTCTCCAAGACGATGGTATTTACTTTTCCATTCGGTTTACACCATTTTAGTTGGGCAGAGCCTAACTAAACAAAAACTGAGTAGAGACAAAATTTGAATGAGATCCCCAAGTCTGATAGACTTTTCACTGGAATCAAAAAACAGAGCCAGAGGAACAAAATAAGTGGAAAGTACCCTAGGGTTAGAAATTATCGAAGTTGTAGAACAAGCGGCGATCGCCTCCTCCAAGTGGATGGGTAAAGGAGATAAAAATACCGCAGATCATGTAGCAGTAGAAGCAATGCGCGAACGCATGAACAAAATTCATATGCGTGGTCGCATTGTAATAGGCGAAGGAGAGCGGGATGATGCTCCTATGCTATATATCGGAGAAGAAGTAGGTATTTGTACCCAAGAAGATGCAAAAGCTTACTGTAACCCTGACGAATTAGTAGAAATAGACATCGCGGTAGACCCCTGTGAAGGGACAAACCTGGTAGCTTATGGACAAAATGGCTCAATGGCAGTATTAGCAATTTCAGAAAAAGGTGGCTTATTCGCAGCACCAGACTTCTATATGAAAAAACTAGCTGCACCACCTGCTGCAAAAGGTCATGTAGATATTAACAAATCAGCCACAGAAAATCTGCAAATTCTCTCGGATTGTTTAGATCGTACCATCGAAGAATTGGTGGTAGTGGTGATGGATCGCCCCCGTCACAAAGAATTAATCCAAGAAATACGCCAAGCAGGAGCAAGGGTAAGATTAATTAGCGATGGTGATGTATCAGCAGCTATTTCCTGTGCATTTGCAGGAACAAATATTCATGCACTTATGGGAATAGGAGCAGCACCAGAAGGAGTAATTTCAGCCGCAGCAATGCGTTGTTTAGGCGGTCATTTCCAAGGTCAGCTCATCTATGACCCAGCAATCGTAAAAACAGGCTTGATCGGTGAAAGCAAAGAAAGCAACATCGAACGTCTGCAGTCAATGGGCATTAACAACCCAGATAAAGTATACAACGGAGAAGAATTGGCAAGTGGAGAAACAGTACTGTTCGCAGCTTGTGGCATAACTCCAGGAACTTTGATGGAAGGAGTACGCTTCTTCCATGGTGGTGCCAGAACTCAAAGCTTGGTCATCTCCAGTCAGTCAATGACAGCTCGTTTTGTGGATACAATCCATATGTTTGAAAAACCCAAGTATATCCAATTAAAATAAGGGCATTCTTGATCAGTCACTGAGCTAAAGTGACCTACTGCTGAATTGTAAATAATTAGTAGGTCACTGAGCCAAATTCAATAAAAATACTTGTTGATTGGATAAAACTACGCATTCGCGGTTAGGACAAATTAAGCAAAGTAAAACTATTACAAAATAAAAAGCAAGCTAAAGCCAGAAGAAAAAGGGAACTTAAGTAAGCGAGAAGCATGGTAGGGTCAAGCTCCCAAGAAAAAAAAGCAAATTTATCAAAATTAGAACCATAAATAAAAAAATCGTTACAAAGGGTAAAGAGAAAAAAAGCGATCGCATTGGAAACTGCTAAATAAAATTGGAGGAAAAATGCAATCAATTGACAAATTACAGCCAAAAAAACAACCTCAGTTAATTTCTGTTGTTATTGAAAATAATGAGGATGGCTATTTAGCTAGAATACCCCGTATTCAAGGAGCGTTTGCTGAAGGTGATACTCCCCAAGAAGCAATTTTTAATTGTATAGATGTATTAAAGATGATAATAGAGTATAAAAAAGAACAAGATCAACCATTGAATTTAGAAACAATAGAAATAGCGAGTAATACGAGATTAACTTTTGCTATTCCTATTCAACTATGATTGGATTGAAAAATGACAAAATTAAGAGAACTAACTTATTTAGAAGTAACTAATCGTCTTAAAATTTTGGGATTTAGGTTTTATAGACAAGGGAAAGGTTCTCATGAATTATGGGTTAGAGACTCTGATGGTATAGTAATTCCTGTTGCTCATTATCGAGGAAAAACTATTCGTAAAGGTACAATAAGAGCGATAATTAGAGAAATTAACTTGACAGTTGAAGAATTTATGGATTGTCAATAAGTTTGTAATAAGAAAGAAGTAAAAGAAAAGGTGTAGAAAGCAGCGATCGCCCCGTGTTTACTAGGACTTGATCTATTTAACAAATGGGATAAAATACTACTGAGCGCCCTCATCTCTAAAAATATAAAGTTTCGTTACAAAAGCTTGAATCAAAATAACAAAAGGTACAAAATAAAAAAAGATTATATATACTTGTTTTCTAAAAACCAGCAAGAAAAAAACCTGTAGGAGAACACATGAATATTGTGGTAGTGGGTCTAAGCCATAAAACAGCACCAGTAGAAATAAGAGAAAAATTAAGTATTCAAGAAGCAAAAATAGAAGAGGCGATCGCCCATTTGCGTACCTATCCCCACATAGAAGAAGTAGCCATCATCAGCACGTGTAACAGGCTAGAAATTTACGCAGTAACAACGGGAACAGAACAAGGAGTAATAGAAATAGCTCAGTTTCTCTCAGAAGTGGGGAAAATACCCCTCCATCAACTGCGACGACACCTATTTACATTGCTGCATCAAGATGCAGTGCGTCATCTCATGCGAGTAGCAGCAGGTTTGGAAAGTCTGGTGTTAGGAGAAGGGCAAATTTTAGCCCAGGTAAAAACAACTCACAAACTAGGACAAAAATACCAGGGTATTGGAAGATTATTAGATCGCTTATTTAAACAAGCAATGTCCGCAGGCAAGAGAGTACGGACAGAAACAAATATAGGGACAGGCGCAGTATCCATCAGTAGCGCAGCAGTAGAAATGGCTCACACAAAAGTAGAAAAATTAGCAGATTGTCGTGTGACAATTGTGGGAGCAGGGAAAATGTCTCGCCTGTTGGTGCAGCATTTAGTTGCAAAAGGAGCAAATAAGATCACCATTGTTAACCGCTCCCAAAAACGCGCAGAAGAGTTAGTAGAGAAGTTTCCAGAAGCGCAACTGCAAATTAAACCCCTAGAAGCAATGCTGCAGGCGATCGCCTCCTCTGATATAGTATTTACAGGTACAGGAGCAACTGAACCAATCTTAGATCGAGCAAAACTGGAAACCGCTTTAAGTGAAAATCAAGCTTTAATGCTTTTTGATATTTCCGTACCCCGCAACATCCATCCAGATGTTCAAGAAATGAAAAATGTAACAGCTTATAACGTAGATAACTTAAAAGAAGTAGTAGCTCAGAATTATGCAAGTCGTCGGCAAATGGCACAAGAAGCAGAAGCATTACTCGAAGAAGAAATAGAAGCTTTTGAACTTTGGCTACAGTCACTGGAAACTGTACCCACCATTAGCTGTCTGCGTACCAAAATTGAGACTATCCGAGAGCAAGAGCTAGAAAAAGCACTCTCTCGCTTAGGAACAGAGTTTGCTGAAAAACACCAAGAAGTCATCGAAGCGTTAACTAGAGGTATTGTCAATAAAATTCTCCATGATCCTATGGTGCAATTACGAGCGCAACAAGATATAGAAGCCCGTCGCCGTGCTTTAGAAACCTTGCAGAGTCTATTTAACCTCGATTTAAACGAACAATATAGCTAGTGTTGATAGCTAACCAATAAAAACCCTCTCCAGTTGATTAAACTGTTAGAGGGTTTTTTGTTATGGGATAAATGAGGGGGTTAGCGATCGCCATTTCTATCCCTAAAACATTTCCACTCAACCACAAGAAATCACGGTCAAATATAAACTTTTTGAAAAATTCCATTTCTTCAACTCCCCACTTACTCACTTTTGAACAAATTTTATTTTTTTAAATTGTAAGTCAATGACAATTAAGAGAAAAATTTTAATCCAGCTTAGAACTTGATAAAATTAAAAAACTTCGTTGTAAAAATATCTTTAAAAATCTGAAGCTTCAAGTTATAGAGAAAAAACTAAATTTGCTATGATAATTATAGCTGATAACTAATAAATGATTATGACCCTTAAAGAGCAAAAACAATGGAATAGAATCATTCAAGGAATAATAATAACAATATTCCTCTGGATAGGGTTTAAAATAGCAGCGCATTTAATAGCAGAAAGTCTCTGGTTTATAGAAACAGGATATTTATCAACTTTTATTAAAAGGATATTATGGCAAGTTGGACTAAGTATAGGAACATTTATAATATCATTTGGATTCTTATTCTCTAATATATTAATAGCTGAAACATCTAAATGGAAATTACCACAAAAAAAATTAAAAGAAAAATCAAGTAAAGAAAAAATAGAACAAGAAGAAAATATACCTCAATCACCAAAAGTAAGATTAAGAATACTGATACCAATAGTATTATTTTTAGCAAGTTTAAAAGGGTTATTTTTAATATTCAATATACATCTAGTACATTTAATTATGCAGCCAGATTTTAGATTACCAAATGTGATTCCAACAAGTCCATTTGAAATAAAATCAATCCAAGAAATTTGGCAGCAAATTCTGCAAGAAAATACCTGGAAATTAGGAATTGTAGCAGCAATAGGGATTTTATTATTAGCAAAAAATCAATGGGGAGTAAAAGCGATCGCCCTGACAATAAGTATAACTTTTGGACTAATAATATCAGGAAACTGGGAAGTATTTTTAGAATATTTAAACGCAACAAAATTTAATGAAATAGACCCACAATATGGGATAGACATTGCTTTTTATGTATTTAAACTCCCAATATGGCAATTGCTAAATTTTTGGTGGAATGGTATATGTTTATTAGCTTTAACTTCTGTAAGTTTAATTTATTTATTATCAGGAAATAGTATATCAGAAGGAGAATTTCCTGGATTTAATCGTCGTCAACTCCGCCATTTATATGCTTTAGGTGGATGTCAAATGGTAGGATTAGCAATAAGTCATTGGTTAGGAATATATGAATTATTATATTCACAAAGGGGAGTAAATTATGGAGCTAGTTATACAGATATTAAAATTAATTTACCCCAAGAAATAATCTTATTAATATTAGCAGAAATTCTAGCAATTTGGTTATTCTGGAAAAGCGGAACAAGTCAAGAAAAAAAAGCAAGTAAACCGACAAAAAAAATAAGCATAACTCCAGCATTATTATCCCTTTATTTATTGTTATCATTAATAGGTAATGGAATAGCAATAAGCGTACAAATGCTAATAGTTCAGCCCAATGAACTAGGGTTAGAAAAACCATTCATTGAGCGGACAATTGCCGCAACAAGAAAAGCTTTTGGACTGGAAGAAATAGAAGTAGAAACCTTTAACCCACAAGGAAATTTAAACCCAGCCATTTTAGAAAAAAATAGACTAACAATAGATAATATTCGTCTCTGGGATACAAGACCAATTTTACAAACAAATCGCCAATTACAAAGAATAAGACCTTATTATGAATTTCCCAATGCTGATATTGATCGCTATCAATTACAAGGAGTTAAACAAGGAGAAAAACGACAAGTAATTATCTCTCCCAGGGAATTAAATTACAAAGATGTACCAGAAAGAGCAAAAACATGGGTAAATGAACATTTAGTATATACTCACGGTTATGGTTTTACCCTCAGTCCAGTCAATACAGTAGGAGAAGGAGGCTTGCCTTTTTATTATATAAAAGATATTGGGACAGAAACAGATGCAGGAGCATTGCGCTATTCAAGTGATGCAATTAGAGCTAGTATTCCTACCGAAAATCCTCGTATCTATTATGGAAAATTGACCAATACCTATATAATGACTTCAACTAAGGTAGAAGAGTTCGATTTTCCCAGCGGAGATGAAAATGCTTATAACACTTATGATGGCACTGGAGGAATAGAAATAGGTAATCTTTGGCGACGGTTTTTATTTTCAGTCTATTTAAAAGATTGGAAAATGTTATTTACTCGCAATTTTACCCCAGAAACTAAATTGTTGTTTAGGAGAAATATAGAAAAAAGAATACAGGCGATCGCCCCTTTCCTTCATTATGATAGTTATCCCTATTTAGTAGCAGCAAATACTGGAAAAAATAACAATTATCTCTACTGGATAGTAGATGCTTATACCATAAGCGATCGCTATCCTTATTCTGACCCAGGAGAACAAAAATTTAACTATATTCGCAACTCAATAAAAATAGTAATTGACGTTTATAATGGTCAAGTAGATTTTTATATTGCCAACGCCAAAGATCCCATCATTCAAACTTGGGAAAAAATCTTTCCTGGGTTATTTAAACCTTTCAATACTATGCCCCTTGAGCTATTTACTCATATTCGTTATCCAGTGGATTTATTTAGTACCCAGTCTGAAAGATTACGCACGTATCATATGACTGATCCCCAAGTATTTTATAACAGAGAAGATCAATGGGAAATACCAATTGAAATATATGGCAATCAATCCCAACCCGTAGAACCCTATTATCTAATCATGAAACTGCCCACAGATCAGACAGCGAGAGATAATGGAAAAGAAAACTCAGAAGAATTTATTCTCCTTCATCCCTATACACCTAAAAGTCGCCCTAACCTTATTGCATGGCTAGCTGCTAGATCTGATGGTGCTGAATATGGCAAATTACTACTCTACAAATTTCCTAAACAAAAGTTAATTTATGGTCCAGATCAAGTACAAGCTTTAATTAACCAAGATCCTATAATTTCTCAACAAATATCATTATGGAATAGTAGAGGATCCCAAGCAATTCAAGGAAATTTGTTAGTTATTCCCATAGAAGGAGAATCTATTCTTTATGTAGAACCAGTATATTTAGAAGCAGAGCAAAATAGTCTCCCAACTTTAGTTAGAGTAATTGTGGTTTATGAAAATCGCATCGTTATGGCCGAAACTTTAGAAAAAGCATTACAAGCAATCTTTGAACCAGAATCAACAATAACCAACCCCCCCATTATCCGCCCCCTAGAAGAAACTAATATTATCATTCCTAATGCAGTTGAACAATGAATAGTTTGTTAGGAGATAGGAATTGAGTTTTACACTAAAATAGCTTTTAAAATACGCTATTTTTCTCAAGTGCTGACCAGGATATTTTTGATGTGATAATGGTTAAATTGATTGTTATATCAGCTTAAACCCTTGCTATGTAAGTTTTGTCTAAGTAGCCATAGGGTTTCCTCTATGGCTAACTAAAAAACAATAGGTTTTAACCCGTTGCTACTCAAATAAAAACCTTAACTAATAAAAGTAGGGTGGGCAATGCCCACCCTACTTAAAATAAAAAGTGTATGAAATTACGTTGTTAAATTTGAGCCAAAATCAACACCCCAGCTTAAGCCCCTTGCCCGAATAACAAAATGTATAAAAAATATGACCATGAAAATCAGTTTAAATCATCAACTTAAATATACTTATTCCCGTTCAATTATTCTTGGGCCACATATTATTGGACTTCGCCCTGTACCCTATTGTCGCACTCCAATTGAAAGTTATAAATTGAAAATATCGCCCTCAGAACATTATTTAACTTGGCTACAAGATGTCTATGGAAATTATCTGGCTAAGGTGAATTTTCCCCATAAAACTCATTACCTGAAAGTGGAAGTTGATATCATTGCTCAATTACAACCTATCAACCCTTTTAACTTTTTATTAGAAGATTATGCGGTTAATTATCCCTTTACCTATCCCCCAGAATTAGCTAAACAATTAATCCCTTTTCTCGAAATAACCGAGGAGAGTAATTTATTGCAAGCTTGGGTAGAAAACCACCGCAAACAAGATATTTACACCACCAATTTTATCTTAGAATTAAATCAACAACTCGCCCAAGAAATTAACTATCAAATTCGCTTAGAAGAAGGGATTCAAACTGGTGAAGAAACCCTAACAAAAAAAATAGGTTCTTGTCGTGATACTGCTTGGTTATTTGTCCAAATTTTGCGAAGTTATGGCATTGCAGCGCGCTTTGTTTCGGGTTATTTAATTCAACTTGCTCCTGATATTTTACCTTTAGAAGATCCAAAAGCTCCAGAAATGGATCGTGGGGATTTACACGCATGGACAGAAGTGTTTCTACCTGGGGCAGGTTGGATAGGTTTGGATCCAACTTCTGGTTTTTTGGCGGCTGAAGGTCATATACCTCTGGTTTGTACTCCAGAACCTGTGGGAGCTAGCCCAGTAAGAGGAACTACAGAACCCTGTGAGTCTCAGTTAGACTTCTCTGTCACTGTGTCTCGCTATCAGGAAACTCCAAGAGTTACTAAACCCTACACTGAGATGCAATGGGAAAAAATCAACTCTCTGGGAAAAACAGTAGAAACGAGTCTCCAGCATTTAGAAGTGGGTTTGACTATGGGAGGAGAACCGACTTTTGTCTCTTTGAATGATTATGAACACCCTCAATGGCGTTTTGAGGCGATGGGAGATGAAAAACGCAAGCTTGCAGGCAATTTATTGCTCGCTTTACAAGGAAAATTGACTCAAAATGGTAGTCTCCTTCACTATGGCATAGGAAAACTATACCCAGGGGAAACAGTTCCCCGTTGGGCTCTGGGATGTTATTGGCGTAGAGATGGAGTGAGTATTTGGGGCGATCGCTCTTTCTTGGCGGAAGATGGGAAAAATTATGGTTACACTCCAGAAAATGGAAGGGTTTTTCTCGAACATTTGGTTAAATATCTGGGGGTAAACCCTGATTGTATTGTTACGGCATACGAAAAAGGAATAGAGGCGATCGCTGGTTATGTTTTACCCCTGTTAACAGTTTCTCACAATGAGGAATTATGCTGGAGTAGCTGTAACTGGAGTTTCCCCGACAATAAACTCTATAGCAAAGAAAGAGTTGATCAAGACCTGGACAAGGGGCTTAAGCCCCTTGTCTCTAGCCATAATTCAAATATTTTGTCTTGTTTGCTATATCTACTCCCTGGAGATGCTGAGATAGGGTTGAGACTTCCCCTAGACACCATTGACTGGGGTGAGTTGGTACAAGAAGCTTATGCAACTATCAACCATCCCCCCATCAGAGCGAGTGAAACCCTTCATTTATCACCTCCTAATTCTATTCGCATTGCGCTTACGGTAGAAGCAAAACAGGGGAGTATTCATCTTTTCATCCCGCCTTTTTCCAATGTCAGGAGTTTTCTAGATTTAATTAGCGCCATTGAAAATACTGCCACTGAGTTACGAATACCTGTGGTGGTTGGGGGTTATCCACCCCCAGTTAACAGTGGAATTGAAGGATTCCAAATTACCCCTGATCCTGGAGTCATTGAAGTGAATATTCACCCTGCGAGTAATTGGGATGAGTTGGTAAAAATAAACAATACTTTATATGAAACAGCGCGAGAATGTGGTCTGGGAACAGAAAAATACCTGCTGGATGGGCGCCCTGTTAGTACTGGGGGAGGCGCTCATATTACTTTAGGGGGGAAAACTCCTGGAGAAAGTCCTATTTTACGTCGCCCAGATTTACTACGGAGTTTGATCAGTTATGTGCAAAATCACCCCAGTTTATCCTATGCTTTTTCAGGTTTGTTTGTGGGACCCACTAGCCAGTCTCCGCGTTTAGATGAAGGGAAACATGACTGTTTATCTGAGTTAGAAATTGCTTTTCAATATTTAAAACCTGGAACACCTCCTGAGGTGGTTGATTGTTTATTACGGAATTTATTAGTGGATGTGACAGGAAATAGTCACCGCACAGAATTTTGTATTGATAAACTCTTTCCTGGGAAAAACCCTGCTAAACAGTTGGGGTTGTTAGAGTTGCGGGGTTTTGCTATGTCTCCTCATCCGCAAATGGCTTTGTTACAAATGCTGTTAATTAGAGCGCTGGTGGCGTGGTTTTGGGAAAAACCCTATACCCATCCGTTAATTCGTTGGGGTGCAAGGAAGCGGGATAAGTTTATGTTACCCTACTATCTTCAGGAGGATTTGCGGGGAGTTGTGAGGGATTTAGAGGGGGTTGGGTATAGTTTTGAGTTGGAGTGGTTTGAGCCATTTTTTGCCTTTCGTTTTCCCTATCTTGGGGAAATTCACCGCAACGGAGTACATTTGGAGTTGATAATAGCAGCAGAACCCTGGCCTGTGTTGGGGGAAGAAATAACCAGTGGGGGGACTTTCCGCACTGTGGATAATTCTACAGAAAGAATACAGGTAAGGTTACGGGGAAGCAGCGAGCGTTATGTGGTTATGTGTAACCAGCGGCAAGTACCGTTAAACCCTACAGGAATTGTGGGTGAATATGTGGGTGCAGTGCGGTTTCAAGCAAGGCAAAGATTTGAGGGAATAAACCACCCAGCTTTCACGGCTCAGAGTGAAATTTTCCTAGAAATTGTGGATACATGGTCTGAAAAGTCTCTTGGCGGCTGCACTTATTATGTGAATCCACCAAATGGAAGTGTTTATCAACAGTTTCCTGTGAATCGTCGGGAGGCAGAATCTCGCATGGTAGAACGCTTTGTGCCTATGGGACATACACCAGGGAAAATTACTCTCACTGGGTTGTATTTTCATTCTGAGTATCCCTTAACTTTAGATTTGCGCTGGTTAGACCAGTAAATCATTACCATATACCAACGGGTTGAAACCCGTTGCTACAGAAACAAAACCCGCCTGCGCGGGTTGGTTGGTCTGTTTGAATGATATTTAAATACCAACGGGTTGAAACCCGTTGCTACAGAGACGAAACCCGCCTGCGCGGGTTGGTTGGTCTGTGTGTTTGATAATTAAATACCAACGGGTTGAAACTCGTTGCTCAAAGACCTCGCCTGCGCGGGTTGGTTTGTCTTTGTGTATAAAACATTACTTTTATTGGTTACAGTCAATTTATAGCCTTCCTAAATGATTTGTGATAAATTTTAGCTATGTTTCCCCCTTATTAAGGCAGGGCTGTTTCATTTTACTTAATTAACAAAAGTCTTTTGTAACTAACTAATATAATTTTGTTCTCATTTACCAACCTAACCCGCGCAGGCGGGTTTCGTCTCTGTAGCAACGGGTTTCAACCCGTTGTGCCCTTGCGCCAAAAGCCCCCCCTTGCCTTTTTCCCCTCCCTTATGCTATAATTATCTCAGGTCGGCGGCAATCTCCAGAAATTAGCCACCTTCCCAACAGCTAGACAAGGGGCTTAAGCCCCTTGCCCCTAGGCTCGGCGGCAATGTCCAGAAACTAGCCACCTCCCCAAATGCCAGACAAGGGGCTTAAGCCCCTTGCCCCTAGGCTCGGCGGCAATGTCCAGTCACAAGCAACTTACCAAAAAGTAAAACACAATACCAAGTATTCCCAAAAAAATCGACCCGCCTGACGGCGGGAAACCACAAGGGAAAAGGGAAAGAGGGAAAAAGAGTACCAACGCCTAGGACAAAAGCGCGACACGGACACCACAAAGGCCGTTCCTGTAGTCGGGCGCGTGACTGAGGCGGTAGGCAGCACGACAGTACCAGGGGTAGGAGTCCCAGTAACCGCCGCGAAGCACACGACGAGAATGATTATCATTCCAAGCAGCTCCATTCTCAGGCGCATTATTATAATTATCATGCCAACCATCCTGACACCATTCCCAAACATTTCCGTGCATGTCATAGATCCCGAAAGCGTTGGGGGGGAAAATCCCTACATCAGTTGTTTCTCCTCGGTACTTCCCTTTGGGTCCAGAACCATAGGGATAGTTTCCATTGTAATTTGCTAAGTCGGGGGTGATGGTTTCACCGAAGTAGAAGGGAGTAGTAGTTCCTGCTCTACAGGCATATTCCCATTCCGCCTCTGAAGGTAGTCTAACATTTTTTTTG
>Ga0209594_1000582_pt1 | contig 20704 bp, 15 predicted proteins | sample AshMeaCrysSpring_FD_184126 | JGI IMG/M metagenome (GOLD analysis project Ga0209594, IMG submission 184126) | Groundwater microbial communities from Big Spring, Nevada to study Microbial Dark Matter (Phase II) - Ash Meadows Crystal Spring... | ecosystem: Environmental > Aquatic > Deep subsurface... | reverse complement strand
ACAACATCCTCAACGTGGTGTCCTCCGACCTGATCGGCCGCTTCCCCGACCAGAACAGCGCGGAGGCCATTCAGCGCGTTCCCGGCGCGACGGTCGACCGCGATCAGGGCGAAGGCCGTTACGTCAGCGTGCGCGGCACCGAGCCGCGCCTCACCGCCGTCAAGATCAACGGCCAGGAGGTGCCCTCACCCGAAGGCGACATCCGGAACGTCGCCCTCGACGTGATTCCCGCCGACCAGCTCTCCTCCATCGAGGTGCACAAATCGCTCACCCCCGAAATGGACGGGGATGCCATCGGCGGCTCGGTGAACCTGGTCACCCGGGTGGCCCGCGATACCGTGCCCGCCGTGACCGCCTCCCTGGCGGGCGGCTACAACGCCGAGCTCGCGAGCGCGAAACAGCTCGAAACCTCGCTCGGATTCTCCCAGCGCTTTCTTCCCGGCGGAGCCTTGGGGCTGGCCGTCTCGGGCAGCTATTCCCGCGTGCATCGAGGCTCCGACAATTCCGAAATGGAATGGGGTGATGTGGACCTGGCCGGCGGCGGCGAGGCGTTCTCCCTGCAGACGCTGGAGCTCCGCGATTACGAGGTCACGCGCACGCGCCTCAGCGTCGGCACCTCGGTGGACTACCGCCTGGGCGCGGGCTCGGAGCTGTACGCCAGCGGCCTCTTCAGCCGCTTCGACGATCAGGAATACCGCCGTCTGCTCGCCTACGCGCTCGACGACGGCGAGTACCAGACCGCTTCGACCGTCACGGACGCGAACCTGGTCCGCGAGCTGAAGGACCGCTACGAAGTGCAGGACATCTGGTCGGTCACCGCCGGCGGCAGGCACGCGATGGCCGGCCTCAAGCTCGACTACTCCGCCAACTTTTCGCTCGCGGAAGAACGCGAAGAGGACGCGCAATACTCCGTGTTCGAGCAGGAAGGCGTGGACATGGCGATCACCGGGGGCCTGCCGTCGCGGTTTCCGCGCATCAGCGTGACCGGCGGCGATCCGTACGACGCCTCGGCCTTCGAACTCAAGGAGTTCGAACGTGCCGACAACCGCACCACCGACCGCAACACCATCCTGGCCATCAACCTTGAGAAACCGCTCGACGGCGGTTCACCGCTGACCTCCGTGAAGGGCGGCCTCAAGGCGCGCCTCAAGGAAAAGGATCGCGACAATGACGGTTCGATCCTCGAATGGGACGGCAACGGCACGCCCACCCTCGCCGACATGGTCGGCGGCTTCGAGGACGACGACTTCCTCGGCGGCAAGTACAAGCCCGGCCGCGCCCCGTCGCCGTCCGCCACGCGCGACTTCTTCAACGCCAACCGCGACTCGCTGGCGCTCGATGAGGACGCCTACACCATCGACAACCTGTCCACCAACTACAAGGCAACCGAGAACGTGTACGCCGGTTACCTGCAGGCCAAGGGGACTTGGGGGCGGCTGAGCGCGCTGGCGGGCGCGCGCTACGAGTTCACCGATCTCAAGTATACGGGCAACCGCATCGACATCGACACCAACGGCGACATCTCGACGTCTTCGTTCGAAGCCTCGAAATCCTACGGTCACCTGTTGCCCATGGCGCAAGCACGCTACACCGTGACCGAAAACGCCGTGTTGCGCGCCGCCCTCACCCAATCCCTGGCGCGTCCTCACTACTACGACCTCGTTCCCTATTCGGTCACCGAGGACGGCGAAGCGGAACGCGGAAACCCCGACCTCAAGCCGACCGTGGCGGTCAACGCCGACCTGATGGCGGAATACTACCTGCGCCCCTTGGGCGTCGTGTCCGCGGGCGTCTTCGCCAAGTTCCTGCGCGACCCGATCTACACTTCAACCTTCGATGAGGGCGATCTCGAAGTCACCCAGCCGGTGAACGGAAAGTCGGCGCAGGTGTACGGCCTGGAGGCCGCCTGGATGCAGCAGTTCACCTTCCTGCCCGGCCCCCTGAACGGCCTCGGCATTTACTCGAACTACACGTTCACCCAATCGGAGGCGGAAATCGCGGGCCGCTCCTCGGTGGCGCTGCCGGGCCAGAGCGACCACACCGCCAACGTCGCGCTCACCTACGAGAAATACGGATTCTCGGGCCGCATCGCGCTGAACTACTCGGGCACGCGCGTCATGGAAGTGGGTGACGAGGCCGCCGAAGACCAGATCCAGGACTCACGCACGCAAATCGATGTCTCCGCCTCCCAGGAAGTGATTCCCGGCCTGCGCGTGTTCGCGGAGATCCTCAACGTGACCGACGCGCCCTACCGCATCTACGAAGGACGCAAGAGCCAGGTCATCCAGCAGGAGTACTATTCCTACTGGGCCAATGTCGGCGTGAAGTACCAGTTCTGAAGCGGGGAATCATCACATCATGAAACCGCCTGATCCGCACGGCTGGGCTTTCGCCCTCCTCGCGCTCGCGTCCCTTTTCGCCACGGGCTGCGCACCCTCCCTGTCCTTGCCCTCCGTACGCGCCGCCGCGGAGACGGAGCCGGTTCGCGGCGTCGAGGACGCGGCCGATGATCCGGCGATCTGGGTTCACCCGACGGCTCCCGAATCGAGCCTGGTGATCGGCACCGACAAGGATCGCGGCAAGGGCGGACTGCACGTGTTCGACCTCGGCGGACGGCGTCTTTCGATCGCGGAGGACGGCGGCGTGAACAACGTCGACCTTCGGCCCGGTTTCCGGTTCGGGAACCGGGGCGGCGGGGTCGGCGTGATCGTGGCGGCCAGCCGCCGCACCGACAGCACCCTCGCCCTTTATCGCCTCGATCCGGCCACCCGCAGCCTGCGGAAGCGCGAAGCGCGCCCCATCCGTCTGGGCATGGAACCTTACGGCTTGTGCCTGTACCGCGACGCAACCGGCGAGACCTACGTCTTCGTGGGCGACAAGGAGGGCCGTTTCGTCCAGCTGGTCCTGACGGGCAACGACGAGGGAATGGTGGATGCCGCTGCGCTGCGCACCCTGAAGCTGTCATCGCAGGCGGAAGGCTGCGTCGCGGATGACGAAACCGGTCGGCTCTACGTTGCGGAGGAGGGCGTCGGCCTCTGGCGTTTCAACGCCGCGCCGGAGGGCGACACCACCGCGCACGCGGTGGAACGCGTCGCGGGGAACAAGGCCCTCAAGGCCGACCTCGAAGGCGTGGCGCTGTACACCCGACCCGACGGGGCCGGCTACCTGGTCGTCAGCAGCCAGGGAAACAATTCCTACGCCGTTTATGATCGACAGCCTCCCAACCGCTACCTCACCTCGTTCCGCATCGCCGACCATGCCGGCATCGACGGGGTTTCCGAAACCGACGGACTCGAGGTCGTTTCCGCGCCCTTGGGCCCGCGCTTTCCCAAAGGGTTACTCGTCGTTCAAGACGGTGACAACCGACCCGGGACGCAGAACTTCAAGTTGATCGACTGGCGCGAGGTGGAGTCGCACCTGCACCCGCAGCCGGCCGACAGCGCCCGTTGATCCGAATCAGGTTTCCACATTCCCTCCACATTTCGGGGAGAGTTTTGAAAGGGAAACAGAAGGGAAACCTGACTACCTTCCAGGCGTCCCTTCGGAGGCCCCATGAAGATCCCCGCCTCGTCCTTGAACGACTATTACGAAAACCTTCCGGCGGACCGCGTCGAGGCCATGGGTGAGTTGCGCACGGTCATCAACAAGAACATTCCCAAGGGGTTCGCCGAGGTCCTGAATTACGGCATGCCCGCCTGGGTGGTTCCTCACGCGCTCTACCCCGCCGGCTACCATTGCGATCCCAAGCTGCCGCTGCCGTTCCTCGCCATCGCCTCGCAAAAGAACTTCATCGCCGTGTACCACATGGGCCTCTACGCCGACGAACAAATGCTCGCGTGGTTCACCAAGGCCTATGACGCGCGGAGCGCCGCGCGCAACCTCGGAAAGCTCGACATGGGCAAAAGCTGCATCCGGTTCAAGAGGCCGGACAAAATTCCCTTCGACCTCATCGGAGAACTGGCAGGGAAAATGAGCGTGAAGGAGATGGTTGGATTGTACGAGAGGTCGTTGAAGAAATAGGAATTGGCTTGTGGGTCGTGGCTAGTGGCGAACTCAAATACGTCGCACAAGCATTTTCATCACGATATCAATCGAAGTGAGTTTGCCACTACCCACAAGCCACTACCCAATGTGGCTACCCCCCAAACGGATCCTGCTTGCCGTCGATCCCGTTTTTCAATTCCGCCGACCACACCGTGTTGGCGAGCAGCATGGCGATGGTCATGGGCCCCACGCCGCCGGGCACGGGGGTGATCGCCGAGGCCTTGGGCTCCACGCTTTTGAAGTCGACATCGCCGCACAGGCGATAGCCTTTGGGAAGCGAGGCGTCGTCGACCCGGTTGATGCCCACGTCCACCACCACGGCGCCCTCTTTGATCATATCGGCCGTCACGAACTCCGCGCGCCCGATGGCGGCCACCACCACGTCGGCCTGACGCGTGATTTCGGCGAGGTTCCTGGTTCCGCTGTGGCACACCGTCACGGTGGCGTCGGCGTCTTCGGCCTTCTGCACCAGCAGGTTCGCCAGCGGCTTGCCCACGATGTTGGAACGCCCGATGATCGCCACGTGCTTGCCCTTCAGTGAAATGCCCGCGCGATGCAGCAGCACCTGAACGCCCCACGGCGTGCAAGGCTTGAAACCGGGACGACCCAGCATCACATTGCCCAGGCTCACGGGGTGGAATCCGTCGACGTCCTTGTCGGCGGCGATCAGGTTCAGCAGCGATTCTTCCGGAAGATGCTTGGGCAGGGGCAGCTGCAGCAAAATGCCGTGCACGTTCGGGTCGTTGTTCTGGGCGATCAGGTGGGCGCGCAGGTCGGCTTCGGAGACGTCGGCCGGCAGACGGTGCGTCCACGCGTTCATGCCCACGTCCTTGGCGGCGGCGTCCTTGGAGGCCACATACACCTTGCTGGCAGGGTCCTCACCCACGAGCGTCACGGACAGGCCGGGCACCACGCCTTTTTCCTTCAGGCGCGCCACGCGCCCCTTGAGCCGCTCGCGAACCTCTTGCGCCACCTTTTTGCCGTCCAGGATCTGGGCCATTGTCGTCTCCTCAAAAATCTGCATCGCCGAACCGTCGAAGTGCGGGGCCGGGAAAGGGCCAAAAGTAGCAGAATCGCAACACCCGGTTCATGATTTTTCAGGTTGTTTTGGGGTTCTGGAAGGCCTCCGGGCCGAAGTCCGCGGCGCGAAACGCGGCATGACCACGAGAACAGGGGCGCAACAAGGTCGAAACCTCAGGCGGTTAACCTTGGAGCGATGCTTCCCGCGGTGTTTCTCGTTCTCGCCCTGACAGTCTCACCCGATCAGGAAATTCCGGTTCGACACGCCCCGGCCCGCTCCGAGGCGATCACGGGTGCCGAACTTCCCCCGCTTCCGCCCGACACCGCCGCCCCGTCACCCCGAATGTGGGTCGTCACCTTGCTCGATCCCGAATGCCCGCTCTCGCGTCAGCATGTGCATACCTTGAATCGATTGCGCGCCGTGTTCTCCGCCCAGGGCGTCGCTTTCGTCGGGTTGTTCCCGCAGTTTGAATCGACCCCGGCAGAGCGCGAGACCTTCCGTCAGCAGACCGGCGCCGCCTTCGCCCTCGCCGGGGATTCCGGTCGCGCGTGGACGCGCCGCTTGGGCGGAACGATCACTCCGGAGGTTTTCGTGATCCGTCGAGACGGCGTCGTCGCCTACTCGGGCGCGCTCGATGATTGGGCCGTGTCGCTGGGGCAAAAACGTCGCGTCGCCACACGGCATTACGTGCGTGAGGCATTGGAAGCCGCAACATCGGGACGCCTCCCCGCGACACGCCGCGTGGGGCCGGTCGGATGCCGCATCGAATGATCCCGGCACGGCATCATCCCCTCATCCGCACGCGAGGACTCATCACGGTCCTGATACTGGCGACGACGGCTCTGGGGGCGGAGACGCCGACGCCGACGTGGGCGCGCGACGTGGGCCCGTTGCTGCAACGCCGCTGCGCCGATTGCCATCACCCCGGCGGCGCGGCGCCATTTCCCTTGCAGGCCTACCGGCACGCCGCCAAACGCGCGAATTTTCTGCTCGAGGTCGTCGAAAGCGGGCTGATGCCGCCGTGGAAGGCCGACCCCGCCTACCGTTCGTTCGCGAACGAACGGCTCCTGTCGCCTGACGAGCTTGCGACCTTGCGCCGCTGGGCGGCCGCAGGCTTGCCCGCCGGAGATACCGGCGCGTCCTCCGCGTTTGCCTCCCCGCTCGCGGCCGCCACGGATGAGCCCGATCTGGTCCTGCGCATGCCCCGCCCCTACCCCTTGCCCGCGGGCACCAAATCGGTGTTCATCTGCGTGAAGATCCCCTACGAACTCGCGCGCGACACCTTCGTGCGCGCCACCGACTTCATCCCCGGCGATCGCAAACGCGTTCACCACGCCAGCTATCAGATCCTCGAGGTCGACGATGATGTCGACACCCGCGCGGGCCCCGACGTGGAGGTCTACTCCGACACCACGGGCGAGAACCCCGACGACGCCCGCCAGTTCGCCTACTTCCGCCTCATCGGTCGCGGCGGCAAAGCGCCGCGCCTGGTGTTCCACACCGGGTGGCTGCCCGGGTCATCGCCCCAGAAATACCCTCCCGGCATGGGCTTCCGCCTGCCGCGCAAAGGCGTGCTGCTGATCCGGTCGCTCCACTATTCGCCCGCGCCCAAGGCGGGTGAAGACCAAAGCGCGGTGCGCCTGTGGTTCGCGCACGGCCCGATCGACCGCAAGGTCGAGTTCGCGGCCTTCAAACCCGAGATCGCGTTGCCCCGGAACCGCAAGCCCGGCGACCCGCCGCTGATGATCCCCGCCGGCAAGGTCGTCAGGTACGAGATCGACAACGAGGTTCCCTACGACGTCTCGCTCCTCGCCGTGAACCCGCACATGCACCTGCTGGGCCGCTCGTTCAAGGTGTACGCCGTCAAACCGGCGGGAGATACGGTTCCCCTCGTGAACGTGCCGCGCTGGGATTTCAACTGGCAGGAGTTCTACCGTTTCCGCACGCTTGTGCATCTCCCCAAAGGCTCGCGCCTGCGCGCGGAAGCCTGGTTCGACAACACCTCGAAGAATCTGCAGAACCCTTACCTGCCGCCGCGCGACGTGTACTTCGAGCGCGGCATGGCCGAGACCGACGAGATGATGAGGCTGGTCATGCAGTACGTGATGTGGCGGCCCGGCGACGAGGCCATCACGCAGCAGCCGTGAGGGCCGCGGGCGGGAAGAACCGCCGTCGCAGGCCTAGCGCACGATGACCGCGGCGCGCACATGCTCGGCGCCGCCCATGCGCAGGCGGAACCAGTAGGTTCCCGCAGGCAGCTTGCCCGCCTCAAACACGCGCGCATGCGCGCCCGCCCCCAGGAACCCATCGTGCAGCGTCGCCACGGCGCGACCCTGCGCGTCCAGAACCGAGAGGCTCACGCGCGCTCCCTGCGCGAGCGTGAAGCGGGCGGCGAACCGGCCCGCCCCCGCGGGCATCAGGGCGAAGTCAGCGCCGGACGCGGACCCGGGCGATGCGCCCCGGAGCGATGTCACCGTGCAGGTGTTCGTCATGCCCAGCGTGGGCAGACAGTTCGAGGAATAGGCCCCCGTGCCGTTGGGGATACGCGCCACGCTGCGGTTCTTGGTCTGCAGTCCGAAGGTCACCGAATCGAGCACGCTCAGGTTAGCCGCCGACAGACGCAGGTGTTCCCCATCCTTCGACAACGACCAGCTCGCGTACAGGGCGCCGGCGAAGGTGGTGTCGTAGGCCCACACCACGAGGTAGCCGTTGGCGGCGATGGTGGTGCCCGTGGGGAATTGCCACTTGGCCGCGTTGGTGGCGTTGTCGGAGAGGTACATACCCGCCAGGCTCACGGGCGACGAGGTCGTGTTGTAGAGCTCGATCCAGTCGGCCTTGTTCCCCGCCGGCGAGGCGATGGTGTCGTTGTCGGCCATGAACTCGTTGATGCGCACGCTTTGGGCTGAGGCGGTGGACAGCGCGACGGCCAGCGTCAAAGCCAGAGGAATTTTCTTCATCGTGATCTCTCCGTTTTATTGCTCAATCAGAATCAGGGGTTGTGGGTAGTGGGTGCTGGGTAGTGGGTGCTGGGTAGTGGGTGCTGGGTAGTGGGTGGTGGGTGGTGGCAAACACTCGAATACTTGCATCGTTTTGTTTTCGCCACAAGCTGCTACCCACTCGCCACTAGCCTTTTGGACCTCACTTCATCAACACCCCGGCCCGAACCTGCTCCACGCCACCGGTGCGCAACCGGAACGTGTAGGCACCCGATGGCAACACGGCCGCGTCGAACAGGCGTTCATGCGTGCCGGCGTCAAGCCGTCCGTTCCACAGCAGGGCCACCTCGCGCCCGCGCGCGTCGTGAACCGAGAGGCGCGCCGACCCGGCCTTTTCAAGCGTGAACCTGGCCGCGATGCGGCCCGCGCCGCCGCGCGCCAGCGTGAAGGCATCCGAGCCAAAACGAGAGGCCTGCGTAAGACCGGAGGTCACGCACGTGTTGGTCGCGCCCAAGGTGTGCAGGCAGTTCGACGAGAACGCACCCGTGCCGTTGGGAATGCGCGCAGTGGTACGATCGGTGGTTTGAGCCCCGAAGGTCACCGAATCCACCACGCTTTGGTCGCCGTTCGAAAGCCGCAGGTGCTCCCCGCTCTTGGACAGCGCCCACGAGGCGTACAAGGTCCCCGCGACGGTGGTGTCGTAGGCCCACACCACCAAATAGCCGTTCGCCGCGATGCTGGTGCCGGTGGGGAACTGCCACTTGGCGGGGTTCAGCGCATTGTCGCTGAGGGACAGGCCCGCCAGGCTCACCGCCGCGGAGGTGGTGTTGTACAGCTCCACCCAGTCGGCTTTCACCGTGCCCGGCGAGGCCAGCAGGGTGTTGTCGGCCATGAACTCGTTGATGCGCACCGCGCCCGCGTTCAGGTTGGGCGCGGCGGTCGACGCCGAGACGTTCGCCACGCCGGGCGTGGGAATCCCCTCTCCGAACCCGCCCGTGCCATCGCCCAGGCGCGAGAACGTGCGCACGCCGTTCTGGGCGCCGAAGGTGGCGGAGTCGAGCCCCGACCCGTTGGCGCGCGACAGCTTCACAAAACCACCGGTCGCCGACAACGAGAAGTTGGTGGCGGTGTCGGTACCCGCCCCGCCCATCAGGCGAACCTTGTAGTAACCCTTGGGCCCCACGAACGAGCGCAGCGGAAAGGTCCACTTGTTGGGCTGCGCCGAGGCGTCGGTCAGCGAATGGCCGCCGAGGTCGATGTGGTAATCGCGGTTGTTGTACACCTCCACCCACCCCTGCGTGGGCGCGATCTCGTTGATGACCACGTCGCCCGAACGGATCGCGTTCGCCGCCGAAATGCCGTGCGTCGCGAACTGTGAGTTGGCGTTGGTGATGCGGGTGGTCACGAAGGTTTTCAGGGTGGTCACGTTCTGGTCGAACGTGCTCATGTTCGTCAAACCGAGCTTCTTCGTGTCGGCCGCCAGGTGCGGACGAATCAGGGCCGCCACGGTGTCGATGCGATTCGTCAGCCAGTCGCCTTCGAAGTAGGCCTTGAACAGGAACCACGTGGAGCGCAGGTAATCCTCGCGCAGGCTTTGCGTCGTCACGATCTTGTTGATCAGCGGTTTATTGGTGGGCCCGCACAACAGATTCCCCGTGGCCGAACGAGCGCAATTGCCGCCCGGAGTGGTGGAGGTGTTGTTCGCGTCGCCGAACGGCGCCTTGCCGAAGGTCAGGCTCGCGTCCCACAAGATCCACTCCATTTTCGACCCTTGGCTTTCGGGGAAGTACACCAGGTAGTTCTGCCCCACGCCGGCGTAGGTGTCGGTGCTGCCGAACAGCACGTCGGTGGCGAACCCGCGGTACACCGAGCCCATGTTCACAAGAGCCGGCAGCGCCGTCGCCACGCTCGACCCGTTCACCGCCGTGATCACCGCGCCCAGCCGCGCCCACGCGCGGTTCACGCTGTCGGATTCGACCTCGTACCGCTTGTTGGTGAGGGAGGTCGTGGTGAAGTCGCTGTTGTTGCTGGTGGCATCGATGGCCTTGAACAGATCGCCCTCGTTCTCGCCGAAGAACCGGTTCAGCAGGCGGTTATCCGCCAGTTCGCCCATCATGTAAAACGAATGCGGCTTGCCGTTCACCAGCACGTTGGCGTACCCGATGCGCGGCCCGGTCATGCCGGCGCGCTCCACGGCGAAATCCATGTGGATCTTCTCGCCCATGTGCGAGGGGTCGTTCCACGAGTTGTTGAGCGTGAACCCCTTGATGCCGTTCCAGCGCTGGTCGATGCCGTACTCGTCGAAGCTGATGCGGAACGGACGCTTGGCGCCGCCGCTTGAGAAGGTGGAGTTGCCCTTGTAGCGCACGCCGATGCTGTCCATCTTGAGGCAGCCGGCGTTCGTGCCCGTGGAGTCGCAGTTGATCTCAAGTTTGGCGGGGATGTAAACCTCCGACTCCTTGTTGTTGATCAGCTTCTGGTGAATGCCCGTGGTGCCGTTCCACGCGGCGGTGTCGTTGGCGGCGCCGTTCCACAAAACCGGGAAGATGAAGTTCACCTTGTGGATCGGGATGCCTGAAAACACGCTGTCACCGGCGCTGTTTTGCGCGGCGGCGGTTTGGGGGAACGCGACGATGGCAGCGGTCACAGCGGAGAGGGCCATCACGACCGTTCTCAAATCCGTCAGGGCGAAGGCCGGCAGGCGCGGGAACACGGGTTGTAACAGGGTCACGATCGAATCCTCTTTCCGCCCGGAGACGCCGGACTCCACTTTCAGGCACAATACGCCACCACCCTATCCGAAACCAGTTCGAATCGGGAACGCAACGTGTATCAAATCCTAATCTAACGGGTATTTCAGGATCGCGCGTCCGGCAACTTGCCCCTTCGCGCAAAATACGGGGACAAAACATCCCCTCCGCTCGTCCTCAGGCGAAATTCAGGGGTTTTGATGCAGTCGTACTGGTAGTACGACGAGGAGGGCCAACGCCGCAAAGCGCAGGTCGCAGCCCACCATCGAGGACTTTTTGGGAATTCGACGAGGCGAGACCAAGCGATGCCAGGAGGAACGAAGGAGCCGTACTGGTAGTACGGCGACTGAGGCCGACGAAGCTGCGCGCCGGTCACAGCCCGTCGAAAACCAAAAAGAGACCCTGTCGACTTACCGCGCATTATTCCAGACCTTGACGTGATAAATGATTGACGAGACCCTTCCGGTTTGCCCTTCCCCTCGAGGGGGCTTGAGCGAGACGGACGGAGACTCCATCGGTTTATGTCAAGATTGTAAAGTCGGAACTTTGGCGCGAGCGACAGGGCCCGTTTTTGCGGAGGCACTTCAAGAGAGCGCGCGGTCGAGTGCTTTGGTGAGGCGCTCCGCCTCGGTGAGCATGCGACGGTTGCCCGCTTCGACGTCCTCCAGTTTGGATTTGGTCTCGAACAGTTCCCCGGTGATGCCGAGGGAGGCCAGGGCCAAAAGGCGGAAGTTCTCGGGCGCCAGGCCCGTGCCGCCGCCGATGGCTTTGACCCGGTCGTTAATATAACCGGCCAACCGACCCAAAACCTCGGGGGGCTGGTCGGTGCGCAGCTGCAGGGGTTCGCCGCACAGGGTCAATTTGGCGGAATGAACGGTGCCCGGGGCTGATGCGGCCGCCGGGGATTCAGCGGACTGTTCGGGATGGGGGGTTTTCATGATCCGGTCCTTTCGTCCGCTGAGGTTTGGAGGGTTGCAATCCGGATGAAACTTACACCAGCGCGGCGTCGAGGCGCGAAACCAGGTCGCGCACGCGGTCGCCGGCCTGGGTGAGGTTTTCCGAGCGGGCGCTCAGGTCGGCCTTGAGCGCTTCGATTTCGGCGTCTTTGGCGGTCAGCTCAGCCTCTTTGGAGGCGAGGGCGGCCTCTTTGGCGGCGAGGGTCTGGGCGTTTTCCTCATTGCTTTGCTCAAGGGTGAGTTCGAGCGTGGCGGCGCGGTCGGCGCTTTCGGTGAGCTGGCTGCGCAGGGCTTCGAGCTCGGTGTTTTTGGCGGAGAGATCCAGCTTCATGCTCTCGATGCGGGCGACGGCGGTTTCAACTTTGGCGGCGAGGGCTTCGAAGGCGGCGACGTCCATGATGGTCAGGGCTCCTGGGGGGTGTGCGGTTCACCGGGTTTTCCGGCGCAATATGGGGGAAATTTACATCGGGGCGGGGGTGGAGACCTACGGATTTCATGACGCCTCCTGAGGTTTGACGTAGCCGGAAAACTCCAGCTCTGGATACTCGATCAGGGGGCAAGCTGACGATGAAGAAGCCAAGAGGCCAAATGGCTCTTGGAAACTCAGTTTAAAGTCTTTTCTCGTCGCTCATACCCTGCAATAAACTCGAATCCCGGCTTTTTTGAAGATTTATTAAGTCTCACAAAAACTTTATAAAGCATATTATATTAACTCTTATATGACTTATGGCATATAATATTAAGTTTTATATGCCTTAAGGGACAGGAGCTTTGGCGATGCCTCGCAAGGACTATTTGCCCTTACCCGTTAAGCGGGCTCTTCGAAAACTCGGACAGGATATCCGAGATGCTCGTCTGCGTCGACGCATTCCGGCAAAAATTATGGCGGAAAGAGTCTCTGTAACTCCCCTAACCCTTTCAAAGATTGAGAAGGGAGAGCCGGGAGTTTCCATGGCAAGTTATGCGACAGCCCTTTTCGTTCTTGGACTGAATGAACGACTTTCCGATTTGGTGGATAGCCGGCACGATAGTGTGGGACTGGCATTGGAAGAAGAACGCCTCCCGAAGCGGATCCGTCTTCCACGTTCTTCGAAGTAAAAAAGAGTGAGTGATGGAAAAGCTTGTATTCGTTTACGCAGATCTACAGGATCAGCCCCATTTGGTGGGGCGATTGTGGGCGCGGAGCAACAAGGGAAAGCAAAGCGCCACTTTCGAGTATGACGAGAGTTGGCTCGGCCGCGCTGAGCGCTTCTCGCTCGAACCCGCTCTTCAGGTAGGCCCAGGCCCTTTCTATACCCAACCCACCAGAGCGCTGTTCGGTGCCATGGGGGATTCCGCTCCCGACCGTTGGGGTCGAGTCTTGATGCAGCGTGCCGAGAGGTCCAAGGCGCGAGAGGAAGGTCGGGCACCTCATACCCTTCAGGAAATCGACTACCTGCTTCATGTGAATGACGAGAGCCGTCAGGGAGCGCTTCGATTTTCCGAGCAAGAAGGTGGCCCCTTCCTTTCCGATGGCCTCCAAGAAATTCCCCCGTTGATTGACCTCCCCGCCCTTTTGGCCGCCTCCGAGAAAGTCGTGGAAGATGGGGATGATGAGGATGATAGCGCGATCCGATTGCTGCTGGCGCCAGGTTCATCATTGGGCGGCGCACGTCCGAAGGCATCTGTGCGTGGGCCTGAAGGACGCCTGATGATCGCCAAGTTTCCTCACAAGGGAGATGTGTACTCCGAGGTGGTTTGGGAGGCCTTGGCATTGAGGCTAGCTCGCAAATCGGGGATCACCGTTCCGGAGAATCGTCTGGAATCGATGGGGAGCAAAACGGCGCTTCTGCTCAATCGGTTTGATCGGAAGGGCCGGGAGCGTATCCCTTACTTGTCCGCCATGAGTATGCTCGGAGCGCACGACGGAGATCGCAGTAGCTACTTGGAATTCGTGGATCTGCTTCGTCGGCATGGAGCCTCTCCCAAGGAAGACATGCATGAACTTTGGCGGCGAATCGTGTTCAACATTCTCATCTCGAACGTCGATGACCACTTGCGAAACCATGGCTTTCTGTACCCTGATGCACGGGGCTGGAGGCTTGCACCGGCTTTCGATCTGAATCCTGTCCCCGTGGATTTGCGACCCCGTATTCTTTCCACGGCTATCGATGAGGAAGACTCGACCGCCTCCTTGGATCTTGCATTGCAAGTCGCCCCCTACTTTGAGTTGGATGCCGGCCTTGCCCACGATATGATTCGTAAGGTCGGTGCGGCAGCGGGAACTTGGAAGGAGGAGGCGGCCAGGCTTGGACTGAAGGCATCCGAAATCTCTCGGATGTCTTCGGCTTTCGAACATGAAGACGCGCGGAAAGCCACGGCATAAGGCAGTATTTCTAGGGGGGCGTTCATCAGACTGATAAGAACCCAGTAAGGAGCGTGCCGGAGTTGTTCGAGGAGGGAAGCGACCAGAAGAAGGCGGCTGAGGCCAAGTCAAGGGGCACCCGAACAAACGGGCGGTGAAGCTGCAGAAGGCCTTCGAGAAGCTCAAGCCCCTCGAGCAGCAGCTGATATTGAAGCAAGTGGACGGGCTCGCCGCGAAGAGGTAGGGAAAAGCTTAGTAGAAAATGAAGGTGCCGGTAGATATTAGGCTGGGCTTACTTTGTATTCAATCCGATATCAACTAGCCTGCGTGTCATCATCCGAATGGCGCCCCGCACATCATTCCAATCATTTCCACCGATTTTCCCCTCATATCTAATGATACCTGCGCCACCGGCAGAATCTTCGCTCATCCTGAAGTGCAATTCGGCATTCGCGCTATATCCCGAGTGATACGTGAAAACGAGATACCCGCGCCTATTCGTGTTCGAGCGTGGATCTCCAGGATAATTTTTAAGGATAGACAGGGAGTCGATCAAAATTTTGTTGTCGTACGATTCACCCAACTTGAGATCGGCACAAAGCCTGATGTCATGATTTCTCCTGTCATTGAGGCCGTCTCGAATAAAATCGTTCACGGCCTTCCCAAGACTATTTCCGCCGCCTCGCCTAACCTGATCTCGGACAATCTTCGTTGTATCGAAGTCGCCGAGAATAATGACTTCGGGAGACTCCAAGCAAGTTTTAAGCGAAGACTTTACCTTCGAAGAAATACGCCATTCACTGCTAACTTGAGCACAAGAAGTCAGAAGCAACAGAGCCAGCAATAACGGTAAGGAAATTTGCATCTCCATGTCCTAATATATAGGGCCAGGGCTTGGCAACGGCTCGTTGCTAGGCGGAAGATCATCGCAACTGCTATGATCCCACACTTCACAAAGGGTTCTATTGGCCTTCTCAATGATTTTATTGGCCTGTCTTTCATAGAACGGAGCTGAAAGTCCTATTAGTTCGTGCTTTGGACCCGCCGCCAACGATGATGCCAGTATGGAGGCTTGAGAAACGCTAAAAGAGCTTATAAGACTGGTCATTACCTTCTCGCTAGCCCCAACCTTAACAGCCGCTCCGGCATTAGTCCATGAGGCTGGCATACCATTCTGAGGCGTTTTTCCCAGAGTTACAGACACATCCTGTTTTCCCGCACTTTGAGCCAAATCAATCAAAGGATCCCTACCAACATAATTTTCATATATCATCGCACTTCCCTTTAGAACTCCGGCAGTAACCGCGCCCGTAATTGCTCCCGTGGCCGTTTGCTGCAGAAGGTCCTTTGTACTAAAGTCGTTGAATCCTGTTTCAATACCCGATTCAAGCGTGTAGTTTCCGGCACCAGTAATACCCCCAGCTACGGCCCCACCGGCTACAGTTGCCCAAAAACCTCCTCCAAGTGCGCCTGCCGCGGCACCACCGGTTGTATAAGCTGCCCATCCAATTGCCGCCCCCCCTGCAGTATAGCCCCAGAACTGAGTGTCAAAGGGATCATACCCTTTGGAAATCGCAATGCCTGCGCCAACAGCCGCGCCTACTGCTGCGACAATAATATCATCAATGCCGAACCAGTTGCCATCCTCATCAACTCCGACGACCACCATGCCGTTGCCGTAGGAATACGGGTTGGGATACTGAGCCTTGGGGTCAGGTGATATCCACAACCCCAGTTCGGCATCATACCACCGTGCGCCGAAGTAGTAGAGGTTGACCTCGGTGTCGAGTTCCTTACCGGTATACTTCGGCCCGACAGGGTTCAGACTGTCTTCTCGTATCGCCTGCAACTCCCCATACGGCTGATAGTCGAACACCGGCGTCGTGGAGTAGCTCCCGTCCGCATTCACTACCCGCACGGTGGAGCCCAAGTGGTTCTTGATGAAATACTGCACCTCCCAAAACGTACCGCGCTGCACCCGCCGGCCAATGACGCTGCCGCCGCGGCCATAGAGTGTGCCGTCGGAGCGTCGCCAATTGACTTCACCCGCAGCCCCATAAGCCTCGCGTACTTCGCCCACGCGCCAGCCGTCGAGGTTGATGGTATGGCTCGCGAACTGCTTACGCCCTTTGTGACACGCCACCAGACTGTCGTACTTCGCACTGTACTTGAGCACTCCATAAATCACCACCGGCACCAGCGTGTCACCCTTGTACAAGGGTTCAACGATCACGTCGGGAACCACGGTGTCGACCCCGGCGTTCGGCACCACGTAAAGCCGTGGCGTATCGGGTGGGTAGTTTCTGAAGTTCAGCCAGTAATTCGCATCGGCCAAGGCGTTACCGATGGTGGTGGCGTTGTACAGCCCTTGGTCGGAATCTGACTCGACATTGCCAACGATGTACACCGGATACTCGTGCGCCAACCGCGTGGCCGCCACTTGCGAGACCCGGTACCCCGTGGCGTCGTAAAGCGGGTAGAGCGCGGTTTCGGAGGCTCCGTTGCGCACCGCCATTTCCACGGGCATGGCGTCGTACCCATAGGCAATGTTCAGCCACTTCGATTCATCGCGTGTCATGCGGCCCGCGACGTCATACTGAAAGTTGTAGAACCGGGAAGCGTCGCGATTGCCAGTCGCCTCCAGCTTGCCATCGACTGATTCCAGCCGGTAGCTTTCCCCATCGTAATTGTATCGCGCCGAGTCATAGGACGAAACACCCCCGCTGCGCTTGCCCAAAATACGGCCGTTCACATCGTACGCCACGCGTGTGGCCAGCACGTTGGTGTCAGCGAGGGATAGAGGAAACTGCAGGCGCTGTGAGCCGTTGAGACCCGTGCCCTGGTGGTAGTCCGCCGTGGTCATCCGCCCCTGCATGTCGTAAGTGTAGTTCACCGCGCGAACGGGGGTGGGGACGTCGGAGGTGAACTTCGCCGCCACACTCAAGGGACTCCGCCAAAAGGCGGGCCTCACCCAGGCCGAATTCGCCGAAGCCATCGGCGTCAGGCAGGGAGCCGTCGCGCATTACGAGATCGGCATCAAGGCTCCCGAGCTCGCCAAGCTTCCCAGCATCGCGAAGGCTTTGGGCGTCACCGTGCCGGAGCCGTTCGAGGAAGGGAGCGGCCAGAAGAAGGCGGCGACTAAATCAAGGGGCAACCCGAACAAACGGGCTGTGAAGCTACAGAAGGCCTTCGAGAAGCTGAAGCCCCTCGAGCAGCAGCTGATATTGAAGCAGGTCTACGGACTCGCGGCGAAACGCTAAAAGCAACCATCAACCTTTCGGCACGCCTTTACTTCGAATCACAGGCGGCTACAGAGGCGGGGATTTTGTCGGACTCGACACCCTCGTAAAACACGAACCGCCACGACAACGAGTCAAGCTTCGCTTTCGTCAGGGTGACCGATTGCTGGCTAGAAGAGTCGCGGTAAAACATATACCAGAGGACTACGGAATCCACCTGATTAAAGATGTCATCCCATGTGCAACCAAAGCAAGGGACGATGCCTTCGGTTTTACATGGGTCCGCCCAGCTTCCCGGGTTCCATCTAAATTGGGAAGGGAGCGATTCCTCCGGTATTTTGACCATGACTTTTTTGTTGTACGGATTCACGCCGACAAACCGACGGTCAGGCTTGTAACCGAGAGGGAAGGAGCATGATGTCAAAAAAAGAGACGCGACGAGAATGTAAGACCTAATATGCCTTATTACCCCAAGCCGTGGCTTGCGTTTCATACCACCTCCCCATGTGAGCAGCGTAGGAAGAAGTTGCAGCACTAATTGGGCTTGCAATCATAATCCCCAAGTAACCCGGGCCATATACTTGACTCTGAATCGTGTGACCGAACTCGTGCTCTCGATGGCCTGCAAACTGGCCACCGATATAATTTCCCAACGTAAACGGGTTTAGTGCTGTGCCTTCAGCATAAACTCTGCCCTTGTGATAGGAGACGCCTGAGACAAGGCCTAGTTCATTCATCAGGTAATTGGCCCCGACGCCTAATGCCGTCTGCGCCAATTCCCAAGTGAACCGCGATGCAAGCTGTCCCGCTGCTCCCATTACGCCAGCTTCCGTGTTTACTGCGAACAGCCCGGCTAAGATTTTCGCATCATTGTCAACACTCCAGCCACCTTTGGAGTCGTAATTCGCAACGCCTACCCGATGCGTAAATCCCGTATTCCATCCCTGAGCGGAGTGGTATCCGGCTGAAGTACCGAGCAACGAGGCTCGGGCGTAGAACCCACTTTCGATAGCACCAAAACCGTGAGAATACCCGGCTGATACGCGTGCAACCATTTGAGCATACGCTCCGCCGTATAAGTCGCCACCGATGTAATTCCCGCCCGTCGTCCAGTAATGGTTTGTCCCTGCCTCGACCCCGACTTGAAGATGATTCGTGATTCCGACACCAACATTACCGCTCAGCGTCGCAGAGTAGCCTGCTTGCGTGTTGTAGGAACCACCGGCCGTTCCACCGACGCAAAGAGCCAAACAACCACTGGCCCCAGCTTGTAAGGTTGTAGTCTGTGACCCATTCTGATTAAAAGAGTGACTGAAATCGGTATTCAACTCGGCGACACCCAGGTTGATATCGTCCGCTGCCACACCGAATCCAATCGACCACCCGTCCCGCCTATTCCAGCCTACGACGACTCCGAATCCCAGTTTCCATAGGCCAAAAGGATCATAGAAGAAGATCGGATTGCCGCCGACGTATCCGTATGGGTTGAATCCATCATGAGCGGGATCCGGTGAGATCCATGTCCCCAGTTCTTGATCATACCATCTCGCGCCGAAGTAGTAGAGGTTGACCTCGGTATCGAGAGATTTGCCCGTGAACTTTTCGCTCACGGGGTTCAGACTGTCTTCCCTGATGCTCTGCAACTCCCCATACGGCTGATAGTCGAACACCGGCGTGGCCGCATAACTTCCGTCCGCGTTCACCACCCGCACCGTACTCCCCAGGTGGTTCTTTACGTAGTACTGCACCTCCCAAAACGTGCCGCGCTGTACTCGTCGACCGATGACGCTGCCGCCGCGGCCATAGAGTGTGCCGTCGGAGCGTCGCCAATTGACTTCACCCGCAGCCCCATAAGCCTCGCGTACTTCGCCCACGCGCCAGCCGTCGAGGTTGATGGTATGGCTCGCGAACTGTTTGCGTCCTTTGTGACGCGCCACCAGGCTGTCATACTTCGCGCTGTACTTGAGTACTCCGTATACCACCACAGGCACCAGCGTGTCACCCTTGTACAAGGGCTCAACGATCACATCGGGAACAACGGTATCGACCCCGGCGTTCGGCACCACGTAAAGCCGTAGCGTGTCGGGCGGGTAGTTTCTGAAATTCAGCCAGTAATTCGCATCGGCCAATGCGCTGCCGATGGTGGCGGCATTATACAGCCCTTGGTCGGAATCTGACTCGACATTGCCGACTATATAAACCGGATACTCGTGCGCCAACCGCGTGGCCGCCACCTGCGAGACCCGGTACCCCGTGGCATCGTAAAGCGGGTAGAGCACAGTCTCCGCAGCATCTTTGCGTACCGCCATTTCCACCGGCATGGCATCGTACCCATAGGCGATGTTCAGCCACTTTGATTCGTCGCGCGTCATGCGCCCCGCTGCGTCATACTGAAAGTTGTAGAACCGGGAAGCGTCGCGATTGCCGGTCGCCTCCAGCTTCCCCTGAACCGACTCGAGCCGGTAAGAGTCACCATCGTATTGGTATCGCGCCGAGTCATAGGACGAAACGCCGCCGCTGCGCTTGCCCAAAATGCGGCCGTTCACATCGTACTCTACGCGGGTGGCCAACACGTTGGTGTCGACAAGGGACAGGGGGAACTGCAGGCGCTGTGAGGCGTTCAGCCCTGTACCCTGGTGGTAGTCCGCTGTGGTCATGCGCCCCTGCATGTCGTAAGAATAGTTCACCGCACGGACTGGGGTGGGAACGTCGGAGGTGAACTTGTAAAGCTGCTGGGTGATTTGACCAGTGTAAGACGGCTCACTGAGGTTCGGAACGCTTGCTTGATTGATCGTTTTGGCCTCGTAACCCAAAACCTGCCGATAGGTCTGCAGTACGCTATCGGTGCGCTCCACCGCGATATCCTTTGTCCACCCTCGAATATGATACCCATAATTCACGATGCTCTTGGCACCTGTTTCATCGCCAAGGGATACCCATTTAAAAGGTCCATGGGGGGCATAACCGTACCATGCGCGTGAATCTCCGCCGAAATCCCCGTTCTTGACGGTATCAATTCGACCCAAGGCGTCATACGAATACTGTTGGGTGGAATACAATTTCCCTGAGGATACATCAAACGCTTCACGTTGCGTTGTACGTCCCATGGCGTCATACGTAAAGAAAGCCGATTGCAGCCGCTCGGATTTTTCCATCGGCCCCAAATATTTGTACTGCCAACTCAATTGCATCAATGAATCGTATTCGTAAAGATCGACCATCAGTTTACCGGACTCCGCAAGACCAGGAACGCGACTTTCGACATTTCGATTCCAGGCCGCAAGCGGCTTTGACCTGCCCCCTTCTAGGGTACCACCTGCAATGAGAGTCTTTGTGGTTTGAAACTAGCCTCGAATTGCTCCGGCGGCACGTAGCCCAGCGAGCTATGCGGCCGGATTGTGTTGTAAAAGGTTC
>Ga0209594_1000580_pt1 | contig 20739 bp, 14 predicted proteins | sample AshMeaCrysSpring_FD_184126 | JGI IMG/M metagenome (GOLD analysis project Ga0209594, IMG submission 184126) | Groundwater microbial communities from Big Spring, Nevada to study Microbial Dark Matter (Phase II) - Ash Meadows Crystal Spring... | ecosystem: Environmental > Aquatic > Deep subsurface... | reverse complement strand
ATTAGGGTATAATGGTTTTTAAGGATTTGTATCCCCATACTACCCAAAAACCAGATGGATTAAAGGGAAGCGTAATGGAACTTTAACAAAAGTTCGACTTTCTCTAGTAATGAAAGTCCCAGAGGGGATCCTCACCCATGTGATATGGACGGAACACTTCCCTTCTTTACGAGTAGGACTAGGGACGGGTTAGTAAAAATCCTACTTATTCACCGAAGAAGTAGGTGTGTAGCATTGTTTAGGTTTTTAGTAGGTGAAAAGAAACATAAATCCGCCATAGAATAAATTCTATGTCTCCAAGGTAATGTCTTAGTCCACTCAAGGCGAGACTATAAATATTCATTACAGCGCTTTGTAGTTGAGTAAAACAGACAGAGGAGAGACGTTCTCTCAGAACGTCTCTACTTTTCAAATATAATTATTATGGTCGCTTGATTGGAAAAATGCTGTAAATACATAAGATCTTGAGTCCGTTAAAACAGACTTAAACTATGAGAGTTCGATTTCAATCCCAGGCGGATTATGTTATTAATCAGAAAAAGTGTATGAATTTACTTTTTTATCTAAAGAGCGAAAATCAACACCCCAGCTTTAGCCCCCAGCCCCAGAAAAGGGACTTAAGCCCTTGTCTATATTAGTATTTTTTATAACTTTATCAACATGGTATAAGTGCTATAAATACTGTCCATTGCTTGGGTATAAATTTACAATAAATAGTTAGGATTTAGCTGAGGATTCAAGTATCAATAATTTAAACTGTTGTAAATGTCTAATTTGAGAAAAATCAGGGTCAGTTAGAGCTAATTTTTTATTATTAAAATCAAGAGCGATCGCCTGTTTTAAAAATGAGAGACATAGGTCAACCAAACCCAAACAAGCAGCACAGCAAGCTTGATTATACCAGGCATAATTATCATCTGGTTTAAGGATAATTGCTTGTTGATAACTAAAAATAGCCCCTTGATAATCGTCAAGATAGCGACAAGTATCCCCGCGTTTATACCAAGTCCAAAAAGAATCAGGGCTAATGTTTAAAGCAGCATCATAGCTAGCAATAGCTTGTGAATAACGTTTTAAATTACGCAGAGCATCTCCACGACGACACCAAGACCAATAATCATCATTTTTTATTGCCAAAGCAGCATCATAACCAGCGATAGCTTCAGGATAACGTTGGAGATGACGAAGAGCATCAGCACGACGATAATTAGCCCAAAAATCATTTTTCCGTACAGCAATTGCTTTATCAAAACTTGCTAGGGCGATTTCATATTGATCCAATTCTTCCAGGGCAATACGACCATAATAATACAAAGCCCAGTAATCCCCAGGTTTTGATTTTTCAGCTTCCTCTAAGCTTTTGAGAGCTTCCTCATATCGCCCTAACTCTTGTAAAGCAAAAGCGCGATTATACCACGACCAATAATCATCAGGACGGAATGTGAGAGCTTGATTATAACAGGCGATCGCCTCACGATAACATTCATCTTCTAGTAATAATTTACCCTGTTGATACCAATAGCAATATTCTTGATCCGCGTCTATATCCAGACTATCTTCTTTTAGAAATAACATAGACTTTAAAGTATATTTAAGATCTTAATAATATGTTAATTTAAGAGGTTAATCAAATAGGAGATGTACTTAGCAATAAGTTATGATGGGTTAAAAATTGGATTAGGGATGAGAAAATGGCATATTTAATCTATGCTCCAGAAACTCCAGTACAAAAAGTTTATCCATTGACATCAGGAGTTTACACCATTGGTAGAGCTATTAATAACACAATACCTATTTTAGATATTAGTATTTCCCGTAAGCACGCAGAAATTAGAATTGAAGGGTCACAGATAATTATTAACGATCTGGGGAGTAGGAATAAAACTTTAGTTAATGGGGTAGAAATAACTTCTTATTCACTCAAACATGGTGATTTAATTCAGTGTGGGACAGTATTTTTAAAATTTCTTGAACAACAGCAGCAAAAAGAGGAAGAAGAAGAGATATCTGTTGCAGAGAAAGTAATCAAAGAATTTCCTGAGTCGAAGAAAGATGACGTAATGAATGAATTGCTGTCAGATGATACAACAAAATCAATAATTAAATTAAGACACCAAGAAAGTAATCAGCGAGCATTAGATAAACTCCAAGTACTGCTTGAAGTAAGCAAACAGTTATCATCACCAGCCAACTATGACCAACTGCTAGATAAAATACTCGAATTGCTATTTAATATTATTCATATAGATAGAGCAGTAATTCTAATGGTAAATGAACTTGGAGAATTAGAACCGAAAGCAGTACAAACAAGACCAGGAATTACTAGCGGTAGTAAATTTTATAGCACAAAAATTAGTAATTATGTATTAAAAGAAGGAAAAACACTTATCACTACTAATGCTTCTATAGACAAGAGGTTTAAGGGATCATACTCTATTGTGGCACAAGGTATTCAAGCAGCAGTATGTATTCCCCTAAAACCAAGAGAAAAAGCAATTGGGGTTTTGTATATAGATAATTTGTACTTGCAAGATGTTTATACAGATGAAGATGTGGAATTTTTGACAGCCTTAACCCACATCGCGGCGATCGCCATTGACAACGCCCAGCTGCGCGAAAAAATCCAAGCAGAAGCAATAATGAGGAGTAAACTAGAGAACTTTTTTCCCGCAGCAGTCACCAAAAAGTTAAGGGAATGTGAACATTTAGAAATAGTGGATACACAAGTTACTGCTTTATTTGCGGATATCAGCAATTTCACTCAGATTTCTTCCACAATGCCACCGCGTCAAGTAATTTATCTGCTCAATGAATATTTCGAGGTAATGGTAGAAGAAATTGTCTTTCACTATGAAGGAACATTAGAAAAATATATTGGGGATGCCTTATTTGCTGTTTGGGGTGCACCCTACCAACAAGCAGATGATGCAGAAAGAGCAATAGAAGCAGCCATAGAAATGCAATGGGCTCTGAGGCGTTTAAATCGAAAATGGCAGCAACAGGGGAAACCACCCATTGAAATTCATATAGGGATAAATACAGGAAAAGTAGCGGCGGGAAACATTGGCTCAGACAAACTAATTCAATACGCTACAATAGGTGATACAACTAATGTAACAAGTCGCATTTGCAACGTAGCCAAAGCTGGGGAAATAGTTATATCTCAAAGCACCTATGAACAAATAGCCGAGAAAAACCTACCCTTAGCAAAAATGCCCCTTCAGAAGGTAAAAGGCAAAGAAGAGCCATTACAACTATATCGTCTTCTTTGGGAATTATGTTCATCAGAAATGGGTAGTCATTAGTCATTTCAGTGAGCAGTGATCAGTGATCAGTGATCAGTACCTCTGACTTCAGGCAGAGGTACTGATCACTGATCACTGATCACTGCTCACTGATCACTGCTCACTGAAATGACGGCTTTTCGGCTACGCTCGCGGGTAAACAAGTCGAAGGGCGGTCATTGGAGTAGGGAGAGGGTTTGGTTAAACTGTTTAGTAGTTTTTTGTAAAAAAATAATTCATTACTCAAAAAACGCAACGCCGTCAATCTAGGATCATTGAAATAATTAATATTGCTAGATTTTTTGTGAAAAATAGCGTATATAGTAATTATACAGCTAAATTTCTTAAACATACTGAAATGAGGTTATAAATCAGATTTTTCAGGTTAAGCTATAAAGCAAAGGCGCGACTTATGTGCCACCCTAGATGAGAAAAAAAATGGAAGAAAATAACAAACTGGCAGGGCGTTATCAAATCATCGAACCTCTAAGTAAAGGTGCATTTGGTCAGACATTTTTGGCGGCTGACAATCATTTACCAGGTAATCCCGTATGTGTTGTTAAGCTACTTTCGCCAATTATCAATGATCCAGAAATATTTCAAACAGCCGCTCGCTTGTTTAATCTAGAAGCAGAAACTTTATATAAACTGGGAAACCACGATCAGATACCTTCTCTTTACGCTCACTTTAAACAAAAAGAAGAGTTTTATTTAGTAGAAGAATACATCGAAGGTCACACCCTCAAAAACGAACTTACTCGCGGCAAAAAGTTAAGTGAATCCTATGTAATTAAACTTTTGCGAGACACCTTAGAAGTACTCGGATTTGTGCATCAAAATAAAGTGATTCACAGAGATATTAAACCCGCCAACTTAATCAGAAGAAAACATGATGGGAAAATAATTTTAATTGATTTTGGAGCTGTTAAAAATTTTAGCAACGCAGCGGTAACAATTTATGGAAAACCAGAAACAATTTCTATCGGTTCTGCAGGTTATATTCCCGACGAACAACAAAAAGGTAAACCACGTTTCAGTAGCGATATTTATGCACTAGGAATCATTTGTCTGCAAGCTTTGAGTGGGTTATTTCCTTTAGAATTACCCAAAAATGACCAGGGAGAATACTGTTGTGCAAAGCTCCCAGACATTAAACCTGTGACCTCAGGTTTAGCAGAAATTATTGATAAGATGGTGCTTGCTAATTATAAAATGCGTTACCAAACAGCTAATGAAGCGCTCCAAGCACTGGAACAACTATTAAATGGTGGCAATAGTTCATCTACTAAAATAGAACCAATTTCTGGTTTTTTGGGTTGGATTTTACTTATGGGGGCAATTAAAAATAATGTTCCTTTGGTACCTACTTTACAACAATTAATTAATTCCTTAAAATACGTCAACTCTTCCAACAAAAAAGTCCTAGAAAAAGCAAGTGCTTTTGCATTAGTTAAAGCCCAGCAAGACATAGCCCAAGAATATCGTCGTGAAATCGGGGGTTTGTTTCCCTCTATTAATAAAATTTCTCCTTTTATATCACAACAAAAACGTGAAGAAATAGCTTGGGTAAATGACAAAATTGAGCAGCTAAAATATCAAGAATCATTGGAAAAAATTAATTCAGAAATGACAGATTGTTTCAATTCAATTTTGACGATGGGAGATTCAGTTAATGAAATATTTAGTAAACGAGATAAGCTAATTCAATCTTTGTTATCTGGTGATGAACCATTACTGTACATAGATTTACTAAGAAAAGAAAAAGGTGGGTTATTACATTTAGTTTGTTTTTACTTTGCTGAGAAAATTAAGAGCACTGAAAACCTCAGAGAGCTTTTATCTGATCTCTTCTTTAACACTTCTTTAAGTGTAGAAAATTTTACCAATTCTCTTACTCAATCTCAGTTAGATTTACAACAATTAAAACAAAAGCTACTTCAGGATTTACCTACGATCGCTTTTTCTACTCAAAGCAATACAACAAAAAAACAATAATAGAAATTAAAATTTTCCCTCTTTTCAAAACATTGCTTAATCTTGAATTTTTGGGTCTTAAATAGCTTAAATAGCTATTTATTGGTTGGTTTCATCTTCAAGCAAAAAGGATGTTAAAAAAGCGATCGCTAGAAAATCCAGCGATCGCTTTAGGCAGTAAAAAAGCTCAACTTATTTGTGGTAGTGTTTCAACAGGATTTTGGCTTAAATAATTACTGTGCATCTAAGATTATTTTTTCATTTTTCAAATGATACCCGATTTAACCTACACACTAAATGTTACTTTTAATTCTACTTGTTCGACTACTCTAATATTTCTTAACCATTGCCTTGAAAGTTGGGCAAACTTTTCAGGGGAACCACTAACGCAAAAACGAGTAGGCTGAGGTTTGTAAAAATTTTTCAACCCCATTACTTCTAGTTCACGACTTGCAGCAGCAACCACATATTTAGCAGGGTCGATACAGTGAATAGAAGGGTGTAAAATTTCCTTAAACACTTTTTCAAGATGCTGATAGTGGGTACAGCCATAAATCAAAGTATCAATTTTTGCTGTTAGTAGAGGAGATAAATACTGAGAAGCAACTTTTTTAGTTAATGGTTCAGAGATACGATTGCTCTCAATTATTGGTACAAATTCAGGACAGCCAATCTGCCATACTTGGACTAAAGGGTCAATTTCCAAGATAGCATTGCCATAGGCATTGCTGGCAACAGTAGCTGGAGTTGCGATCACTCCAATGCGTTTTCCTCCGAGTTTAACAGCAGCGCGAGCTCCTGGAAGAACTAACCCCAAAATGGGCACATTTGACTCACATCGTACTGTTTCCAAAGCCAGAGCGGAACTTGTATTACAAGCCATAATAATCATTTTCACGCCCTGAGTATTCATCCAACTCAATATTTCACGGACAAACTGTAAAATTTCTTCCTGAGAACGATTCCCATAAGGAAGTCGAGCAGTATCCGCAAAATAGATAATTGATTCATTAGGTAACTGTCGATAAAGTTCCTTTAAAACCGTCAGACCACCAACTCCACTATCAAAAATGCCAATGGGAGCACGGGAAGCAGAAACCAACTCAGGCGCTATTTCATTGCCCATTTGGGAAAAATAAGATTCCAACACCGATTTTTACTGGAGTAAATAATTTTAAAGCTTATTTTGTCGAACGTACTGTAAGATCCCGTTGGCGATCGCTTCTGCCATTTGTTGGCGGTAAGCTGGAGAGGCTAATTTCACAGCATCCTCATTACCCGTCAGGAAACCCACTTCAACTAGAACAGCAGGCATTGCTGTTTTTCTCAGGACGAAAAACCGAGCACGTCGAACACGACGATCATCAACATCCACCTCGCGCAATATATTTTTGTGAATTGTATCAGCTAGCTGTTTGCCTGTTTCATAATAATAAGTTTCCAGTCCATTGACATCAGGGCGCTCCATCCCCATAGAATTAGCATGGATACTTACAAAAACATCCGCATTAGCTCGATTTGCCATATCTGCTCTCCCTTGGAGACTGACATAGTAATCAGACGAGCGAGTTAAAACCACTTGTACTCCATTTTTTTCAAGGATCTGAGCTACTTGTTGAGAGATAGGGAGAATAATATTTTTTTCTTCAATCCCACCAATACCTCTTGCTCCTGGGTCTTTTCCACCATGACCTGGGTCGATCATCACCAGAATTTTTGTATTAGGATTGGTTGATATTTGATTAGGTGGTTGTACGCTCGGAGGTGGTAAAGGTTGTGGTGGAGTAGAAACAATCTGAGTTGGATTTGATGGTTGAGAATTTACCGACTGTGTTACCGAGCTTAATTGTCTTAAATTTAAAGCCAAAAGTTGCTCACTCAGTTGATTTAGTTGATCGATGCGTACACCTAACCCAGGATGCACTACTACCATAACCGTTTCTGGATCTGCCTGAACAATTTTTAATTGATAAATGGGGCTATTTGTTCCAAGCTCTGGATTTTGAAAGTTTGGAGCTAATTGAGATGATGGTATTGTAATTTCATACACTCCCTGACTTGTATTCCAGTTCCCTGTAGCTTTTATCCCTTGATCGGCCTCAATTAATAACTGACCGTCATTTTCTTTTAATGTTACCGCTTTTATAGTAGCGTATTTATTTTTTTGTGTTTCACTTCTCAGACTCAGTGGCGAAGAATTACCCGTATCTAGGGCACTCATACCACCTACAGGCCAGAGAATCAAACCTCCCAAGCGGCTAAAAGATGCCTGCCAATCGGGGCTATCTTCATTTACCCTTAAAGAAATCTTCGCTTTATTAGAAGTTTGTACAAATTCAATTTCACTAACTCCGTAGTTATTTACAGATAACTTTTGAGAAACCAAACTAGCAGGTAAAGTCGCACCATCGAGTTCAAACTCAATCAAACGGCGATCGCGACTACGTTTTACCTCAATTTTTTTCTTTTCTCCGCCATTTACACGAACAAATAGGCCATTATTAGTCAGTTGTAAATCTAATGCTCCATCCCCCTCCTCCTGAGAGACATTTGTAGGAGAGTTTGCCAAATCATTTTCATTTTCATTTTCATTTTCAACTGTCTCTTGCTCTTGAGAAGAACTAGGGGTATTTTCCTCAGTTGTTCTGGGGCTACGTCTTGCCCTGGACTTATTATTTTCTTCATCAGGCAACCACAATTCACCTTCTTTTGGTTGAGGTATTTTTACCGTCCACTGACTTGGGGAAGCCCCTCTAATTTTTATTTCTTCAGGGTTTATGGTATATCCCCCTGCTATTTCCACAACTATTCTGGTTGTTTGAGCATCAAACTGCCCAACCCTCACACTTTTGACAGTCCCACCAAAACTTTCTTCTACCGTTGGACGCTCCAAACTTGTTTTTGGTAAATCAATCACCAAACGGGTGGGATTAGCAATTAATTTTGCCTTTGGTTGCACTCCCCCATTTGTGGTAAAAGAAAGTTGATTTTGACTACTCTCAAACCGCCAAGACAGCAATTTTGCTGCTTCAGCTGGAGATGAGAAGAGACAAACACTTGCAAAACCCAGGGGTACCCAGTGAAATCTCGCCATTTTTACTCCTCACATACATAGGTACTGCTTAAAACTCAATTTTTGAACTACAAAATTGATTTAAAGTTAAACAACATAACAATTATGCGTTATTTCTACTATTAACTCACAACATTACATTTAACTGGTAGCAAAGTTTTTACATTTAAGCCTATTCAGACTATAAATTATATTTGAATCTGACATATTTTTATACTTGATCAAGGAAACCTTAGATTGTTTGAGTAACTAAGAATTAAATCAATTCATTGGTGCTAGAGCGCATTAAGCGAAAGAGACGAAGATAAAGTCTCTTAGGTTTCATGCGCTCAAATATTATTATTGTTTAACTTTTTCTTCTGTTTTTAGGCTTTTTGCTAAATCTTAAGAATCTCCTGGCTGAATTTTTACTTCAGTTGACTCTTTAAAGACTAACCTTAACAGAGGGGGTGCCAGAAAAGTTGTGATAATTACCATCACAATTATTGCAGCATCTTCAGCTTCAGTAAGTGCACCACTGGTAGAACCTACCCCTGCAAACACTAATCCTACTTCACCTCTGGGGATCATGCCTACACCAATAGCCAGTTTGTTAATTTCAGGTTGACCAAAAACTGTAAAACCTGTAATTACTTTCCCCAGAATAGCTACCACAATTAAAAAAGTAGCAATTACTAAGCCTTCACGATTACTTGGCACTGCTGGGTTTAATACGCTCAGGTCTGTTTTTGCGCCCACACAGACAAAGAAAATCGGAACAAAAATATCAGCTACTGGAATTATCTGTTTTTCCAATTCTTCGCGCTTTTCTGTCTCTGCTAAAATTAAACCTGCAGCAAAAGCTCCCAGAATTGCTTCTAACTGGATAATGTCACCAATATAGGAGAGAACAAAGCAAAAAATCAACGCTGTAATTAAAAGTTGACCGCGAGTTTTCATGTTGTTGACTAAACCCACAAAGTAAGGAGTTAGTACACGACCAATTAAAATTGCTCCTACTAAAAAAACACCAGCAGTGATAATCAAATAAATGATGCTGTTTATTTCGATTTCACCAGTTTTTACTAGAGAAGCAACTACGGCTAACACAATAATCCCTAAGATATCATCAAGTACCGCAGCGCCAATAATAATTTGTCCCTCTTTTGAACTTAGTTGTCCTAATTCGGCGAGAACTTTGGCGGTAATGCCAATACTGGTGGCTGTTAGGGCAGCACCTGCAAAAATTGCTGAGACAGTAGATACATGAAATAAATATACTAATCCTGCTGTTCCTGCAGCAAATGGAGCTACTACCCCCACTACCGCAACAATGGCAGCAGTAGGTCCAACTCGGATTAATTCTTTTAAATCAGACTCTAAACCAATTTCAAATAAAAGAATAATTACTCCCAATTCTGAAAGGAGTGATATTACTTCGCTTTGACTGGCAAAGACTTGATCGGCAACTTCGGGAGTTAAACTGGAGGTTAACTGGAGAAAATGAATAATTTGGGAGTCTGTAGCAGTAGAACCACTTTCTGGAAATACTAGCAGCCCAAATGCGGAAACTCCAATTACTACTCCTCCTACCAGTTCTCCCAACACAGGGGGTAAGTTGATGCGAGCGCAAATTTCCCCCCCTAGTTTACTGGCAAAATAGATGATTACTAAACTCAGCAATACACCTGCTAAAATTAGAGACGCATCTCCCCCTTCTGCTTCTGTTTCTGTAGCTAGTAAGGGATAGAAGTTTGAGGCAAAAAAATTAAACCAGATACTTTGATCAACCATTCATATCGGCAGAAATCGACTTTCTATACTCTACAAGTTTCTTAACAAAAATCGATCTGAATTTCGAGAATGGTCACATAATATACATTTGTTTCTCCGTAGCTTGTATTATTGTATCTGACATTGGTTCAAAAGATGATTGATTCTCAGACAATGGGCTAAAGCCCATTGTTACTCACAATAGACTTTAGCCCATTGTCTATCATTTCTTTATAAAAATGGACTTCCGCGCGGCGCTATGACAAATACTAGAACGTGCAGCTCTATACTATAAAGTGATAAGATCAATGAGTAAGTATCACTTAAAATTACCTATGACAACTGGCAACTTATTTGAAAGTTTAAATATATCTCAAAATGACTACTGTGTGTTTGGTTTAGCTACTTGTTTTCTCAGGGAGGATGGAGAAATTAAAGAAGTCCAAGTTGTCGAACCTATCCCTTCTGCTGCTCTTGAAGCTCTCCTTAAGGGTATTCCAACTTCTTATCAGTCTGCTTGTGCTAAATCTTTAGGTGAGGTTTTTGCTGGGGGTACACCTCAAATTCCTGCTGAGTTTCCCCATGATTCTCATTTATGTGATAATTTTCTTGAGCGCACTGTTGCAGCAACTCGTACTTATAAGAGTCGTCCTGAAGCTCTGGTTTATGTGCCTTTGAATACCATTAAGCGTGATTTTAACTTTTCACTGGAAAAAAAGCGGGTTCTCAATGCTGTTAATCAAGTTTCCACTGAAGATAATGTTAAACAGCATGAATATACTCACAAGATTCTTTAACTTTTTGATTGAGGTTGCTTTTTCTTAGCATAAAATTGGGCATCCGTCAAGAGGATGCCCAGTTTTTTTATCTAAACCCAACTGCTGCTTGCCATACAAAGGCGAGTAACAAGAAAAATACGGGGATGATTGGTAATACATCAATCAGAGGATCGAACATTGCGTAAGCCTCTGGTAAATCTGCTAATAGCATTGCAGCAAGCATCTATTTATCTTCCTTCTCAACAAAATTTTGTTTATTGTCATCCATCCTAACATGAATTGGTTGTTACGCTTATTTGTGGTTCATAGGAATTTTTCTTGAACTCAAGCAGGAGTAGATTAACTACATCTCTTGAAACAACTAATGTATTTTTTGACTTTTTTCGATTTAACATGAGGTAATCTTAAAAAAATCAGATAAATTTAAGGCAATTATTAGTAATTCTACATTTTTTAAGCTGATAATTTAGGGAAAGCTAAAGGCAAAGGGCAAAAGCTGATAGAATTAGAAGTAATTTTGAATAAAGTTGACAATTGAGTAATACAAGTAATTAAGTATTTTTTTGATTACATTTTTATTAATAATGTTTTTGAAATGCTTTTCCTTGATTATAGTTGTTAAATTCCTTTAGTTAAAATTAAGTTCCAAATAACAGCAAGAATGACTGTTAATAACACCGCAATAATGGCTAAAAAACCAATGATAAATATGTTAAGACGATTCTTAATATCAACTATTTCTTTTTCAACAATAACTATTTTTTTTTCTAGAGTTAATACTTTCTCCTCTAAAGGAATTTGCATCAGCTTAGTATGCTGAACTTCTTTACTTAAATTATCAATTTTTTCCTCTAGCTTCTGTTGAACATTATCAATGTTATCGTCAATATTATCAATTTTTTCCTCTAGCTTCTGTTGAACATTATCAATTTTTTTCTCTAAATTTTGTTCAACATAATCAATGTTATGCTCAATTTTAACCAGAAAATCCTTGAGATCCATTTTGATTTTAACTGTCATAAAATCCTCCTATTTTTCCATTCCATAGTATAGCAGTTTTAAGGTTAGGACAAACCGTTTTTCTCTTTTCTCTCAAAAATTTCCCCTCCTGGGCTGGAGGTTGGTTAAGGTAAGATCTTACTTTCAATAAAAACTTCCTAATCTCATAGTATTATATAGATAAAATCCTGGAAGGATCTTAAGCCCTCAAGTCTTGACAACTTTAGCTTTTTTTGTTATGAGCAAATGCAGTGATAAAATTGAAAATATTTAATTAACATATATAATAACTATTGAATCAAATTCAACACTTATTCTCAGGTGCTAAAATTAAGAATAACTACTATACCATGTTTCTAAAGAAGAAATGATAGACAAGGGGCTTTAGCCCCTTGAGAGTCGCAAGGGGCTAAAGCCCCTTGTCTATCACAACATTATAAATGCTACATATTTTAATGATATAATTATTGTTAAACTTGTTGTGTTTTTTGAAAAAATTGCCAACTTTCGCTTTGAGCGAACATATTACAATTGCAAATTAAACAGATAGCAGGGCGATCGCTTTTCACTGCTATAGAGAAACTAAGTTAAGGCGATCGCCCAATTTTTCTGTTAATAAAACTGCTTTTATTTAACAGGATATAATGGCTCTTTTCCATTTAACTGCCAAATATTAATTACTAAAAAAGTAGCCACAGTTAACCAAACACAAGAAGGTGCTAAAATTAGTCCTGCAATTGGTTTAACTTGCCAATAGAGCACAGTTACTATTAAAGCAGATAACCAGGGACCAAAAATCACTACGGGGACAGCAGCACCTAACCTTTTTTCTACAGTAAAAATAGTATTCCAAGTATCTCCAAAAGCCAGATGTATTGCAAAAGCAATTAAAGGAAGAGTTAAAAATTGTTGGTTCATTTCTTGCCAAACCAAGAGAGAAGAAATAACTCTTAAAACTGCAATACTCATCCAAACTATGGGAAAAGCTAGGGGGGGTGGTGCCCATTTTGGTCTGATTATCTCATCATAAGTTTTGCGAGAACGGGTATTATCTAATGGGGAAAATAAACGGGAGCGAATACTCAACAATGTAAAAAATAGTCCAGCTAATAAAGTTGGTAAAAAGGAAGAATTATTAACTAAAGTTACTAATTTTTCCATCCCCCACAAAGCTAGAATCATTATTCCTATTTGTAGAATAGTACCTACTTTATAAATTAAAACTGCTTTTAAATCTAGTTGTTTTGTGGTAAAAGTTTGTTGAGTTATGGACTGAGTTTCAGATTCAGTTTTAACCCCCATTATTGTGTTAACAACTCGTTCGAGTGTTCCACCATCATTTGATTGAGCCATAATTAAAATTTTTTAAAATTATCACTATCTATTTTAGCAATAAAAAAAGTCGGGCACACATTGAGGAATCGAAAAAATGTATACCCGATCTTTCAAATACCACCTAACAGTTAAAAGGTATTGATATCAGTAAGAATATCAAAGTTAGCAGGTTCGTTAGTTAAAACTGCCAGTTTAGTACCTTCAAAGAAGAGTGATTTACCGTTGTAAGTAAAGTAATCTTCAGGATTACCGTTCACTGGGAGATCAAAACCACTAGCTTGAATAGAAATGATATCTGTACCTGGTTGAAAGTCCATAATTTTATCTACTCCTTGAGTTAAGGAAGTAAAACGAAACTCATCAGCACCATTTCCTCCAGTAAGTTTATCCTTACCTAAACCACCAGTAAGAATATCATTTCCACCTTTGCCAAAAATTCGGTTATCCCCTGAGTTACCTGTAATAAAATTGTGACGATTATTCCCTTTCCCTGTTAAGTCAGCATTACTTTGAAGAATAAGTTTTTCTACATTTTCTGGGAGAGTATAGTCAATGGTAGAGAAGACTTTATCAATACCAGATGCAGGGTTTTCTATTACTTGATCGCTTAACTCGGTTACTTTATATGTATCATTTCCCGAATGTCCAAACATTTTATCTCCTCCTGCACCACCATCAAGCAAGTCGTCTCCCTCATCTCCATGTAATTCATCCCATCCTTTTCCACCATAAATTTTGTCATGCCCACCGTAACCTACAATGGTGTATTTGTAAAAATCATATTCTGGTTCTGTTATTTGCAGGATGTCATCTTTTTCTGTACCTTCAATCCACTCTGATACAAAAGCATATTCAGTTACTAGATTACCAGAAAAACTGCTAACTAGAATGGGTTTAAAATTTGAGAGATCTGGAATATCTGACACGATAACTTCTTCATTAATAGGAATGATGGGAAGATCTCCTGGTTGAGAGTACGGGGTAACTTGACCTGTAATAGTATTAAAATCAAAGACCACTGGGATAGGTTCTTGATAAATATCCTCTTTGTCAACCAATTTACCCCCCAGACTTAAGGTAAAACTGTTATAAAATCCAGGTATAACCTCATTGAAATCTATCTTAAATTCTTCTAAATCGAAGCGAACAGCAACATCTTTTCCTACTGCATCTTTAAAGTTATTGTAAAATCCTGGTACGCTCACAATATATGTTGTTCCTGGTTCAATGGGAAAACCAAAAGCAACATCTAATACTTCAGCGCTAGATCCCTTGACACTATCTGTACCTCCTGCAAATAGATCGGAAAACCCATCAACCGCCCAATTAATGTTAATTTTACCTGGTACACCAGGAGTTGCTTCACCGTTATCGCTAAAGTCAAAAACATTATTAGTCGCTAAGACAACTCCCTCACTAGCAAAACCAAAACTAGAATTTGATATTGGTTTTAGATCTGTCAAAACTCCAGTATAAGCTTTTTGTACGCTAGGGGAAAATACTATTTCTGGTTTAATTTCCCCTAAACAATAATCTAGCTCCCAGCTACCTCCCTTAGCTACATTCCCAAACCGCTGAGTTGATGCTGCAATATTAGCTTGAGTAATTTTGTGCAGTTTGGCTATCAACTCTTCTCCAGCATCTCCAGCCGCTACATTACAACCGTATAATAGTAGATTCCCTTGCCACTGTTTGAGTTGACTGCTGTATTTTTCTAATGTTGCTAAACTCAGTTCAGTGTTACCTAAGTACAAACAACCAGGAGAGCCATGTGAAACTATGTGAATTTCACTTACTTCTTGGTACTGTTTTAAGGCAGCAGTTATCTGAGCTACTCCATCTTCATCAGGATTAATCACGAATATTTCAGTATTTTTATTTACGTGATTCAGTAAAGTTTCTGAGTGATCCACTTGGGAGTCAATAAAAACTATTTGAGATTTGTGATTGCTTTTCATTTTTTTTCGGTAATTTTAAGGTTAGAGAAGTTGGCTCCACTTGCAAGCCAAGATTTATTATAATATTCTAACTTTAAAAATTTAAATTAAGGGAATTTAAATTTTTATTTCAAAGTACTAATTAAGTATTGACAGATTATATTTAATATGGTAAAAAAAATAGTAATTATTAACTCTCGCAATCAAAAGGCGATGCACTCAAGCGCATCGCCTTATTTTTTGACTACATCGGTTTTTACTCTCTCTCTTCTTTGAAGAAAAAAAAAAGTAGTAATTTAAAATTAAGCCCAGCTTCAATTTATTTTTCTAAAAGATGTCGATATCGGTCGCAACATCAAAATTAGCAGGTGGGTTAGCAAAAACTGCCAGTTTAGTATCTTCAAAGAAGAGCGCTTTACCGTTGTAAGTAAAGTAATCTTCAGGATTACCGCTCACAGGAATCTTAAAAGCACTAGCTAGAATAGAAATGACATCTGTACCTGGTTTAAAGTCAGTAATTGTATCTACCCCCTGACTTAAAGCAGTAAAACGAAATTCATCAGCACCACTTCCTCCAGTAAGTTTATCGTTACCCAAACCACCTAAAAGAATATCATTACCTGCCATACCTTTGAGGGTGTCATTTCCCATAGATCCAAACAGCAGGTTATTTCCTGAGTTCCCTCTGATAACATTATCGAGATTATTCCCATTTCCATTTAAGTTAGCAGTACCTTTAAGGATGAGTTTTTCTACATCATCTGGTAAGATATAGTTAACTTTTGAGAGGACTTTATCAGTACCTGCTCCTACAACTTCTATTACTTCATCTCCTAACTCATTAACTATATATAAGTCATCTCCAAAACCTCCATACATCTGATCGTCACCTCCACGACCATTGAGAACGTCATTCTCCTCATGTCCGCGTAATTCATCATTTTCTTCTGCACCATAAAGTGTGTCATTCCCCGCGTAACCGTACAATGCACCCCAATAATACTCTAGCTCACCATCATTAAAGTAACCGCCTTTCATTAGATCGTCACCTGCTGTTCCATGTTTAATGGAAACTTCTGGTATTAACTTATCGGTCATAAAAGTTCCAGAAAAGCTGGTGATTAGATTAGGTTGTATCTGCGAGATGTCTGGAATATCATTAATTACAACTCCCTCTGGCAATTCAACAAAAGGAAGATCTTCTGGTTGGGGAAATGGGAGAAATTGACCTGTGATCGTGGTAAATTCAACTGGCACAAAATTATTGTCTTCTTGGTTAATCAAATAACCGCCCAAGTTTAAACTAAAAGCGTTAACTCCATTGTCAAAATTATTATAAGTTATGGAAAACTCATTTAAATAGAATTCGAGAGGAATAGGGTTTCCTGTGGCGTCTTTGAAATTTGTTAACCATCCAGGGACGCTTACATAATATGTAACTTCTGGTTCAATTGCAAAATCGAAAGCAACATCTAATATCTCTGCGCTAGCTCCCTTGACACTATCTGTACCGCTTGAGAAAATGTCGAAAAAATTATCTGTAGCCGAAGTAATTTCGATAGTACCAGGTACACCAGGAGTTGCTTCACTACTATCGCTAAAGTCGAAAACATTGTTAGTGGCTAAAAGAGCTCCCTGACTAACAAAGTTAAAACTAGAATTTGAGAGGGATCTCACATCTAGATCCGATAAAATTCCCGTATAAACCGCTTGTACCCTGGAAGAAAATACTATTTCTGGTTTAATTTCCCCTAAACAATAATCTAGCTCCCAGCTACCTCCTTTTGCTACATTGCCAAAGCGCTGAGTTGATGCTGCAATATTAGCTTTTGTTAGTTTGTGCATTTTTTCCACAAACTCTTCTCCAGCATCTCCAGCCGCTACATTACATCCGTATAGGAAAAGATTACCTTGCCACTGTTTGAGTTGACTGCTGTATTTTTCTAATGTTGCTAAACTCAGTTCACTGTTACCTAAGTACAAACAACCAGGAGAACCGTGTGAAACTATGTGAATTTCACTTACTTCTTGGTACTGTTTTAAGGCAGTAGTTATCTGATATACTCCATCTTCATCAGGATTAATCACGAATACTCGTGCATTTGTGTTAACGTGACTAAGTAAAATTTCTCGGTCATCTACTTTAGAGTCAATGAAAACTATTTGAGATATTTTCTTTATTTTCATGTTTTTTTTAGAACTTATTAGGGTTACAGTTGGCTCAACTCGCAAGTTAAGATTTATTATTAATAATATTATATTCTTAAAATTTAAAATTAAGGGAATTTGAATTTTTGTAAAAAAGACCCACTTAAGGCTTGACAAATTGTTAATGGTATGGTAAGAAAAAAATTCAAGGCTAGGATGAAAAAATGTGAGATTTGATGGAAGCAGTGCATTTGCTTCTCTAAGCATTGAGGGGCACGACATGATCGTGACCCTCAAGTAATCAAAATTTGAATTTATTCTCCTCAGCAACTATTAAAATATCTCTAAACCTCCTAAAAGCATTTCTGCATAGGGATTTTCAGATTGAAGAATGGACTGTGAATTTAACCCTGGAGATGGATCATTAGCTCCAATATAGAAAAAGGTGCTTGAATTTAGTACGAGGCTATCCACTGGAAGATTACGAAAAACAGCGATTAAATCACCACTATTGGCTTCAACAATAGCTGTTCCCGATATAGAGGGAATGTAATCTGTTGCATTAGCTAGCAGATAATCATCTGGGCTACCAAAAAGTTGAACGCCGTCATTATCCTCCAAGCTGAAATCTTGAATTACAGCATAATCACCTACTCCTTGAACGTTGTAGAAAACCCCATTCATGTTCCCTAAAACGAAATTATCTCTTTGTGCGCCTCCAATAAGAGTATCAATTTCTCCTGCACCTAAATCGCTTTTTACAGAAGGATCTATGCCACTCAGAAAGTCATTACCTGTCCCGCCAAGAAGACGGTCATTTCCTAAGCCTCCAAGTAGGCTATCATTCCTTTCTCCTCCGCGGAGAGTATCATCTTCATCTTTTCCTTGAAGAATATCGTCGCCTGAGTTACCAATTAACAAATCTTGGTCTTTTCCACCTACAAGACCATCATGACCTGACCCTCCTTCTAAAGTATTCGTTCCGTCTGCTCCTAAAAGCAAGTCGTTTTCACTCTTACCAACTAGCAGCTCATTACCTGCACCACCGATAACAGTATCATCCCCTGTACCACCGTCTAGGGTATTATCTCCTGGCCCTCCGTTCAAGAAATCATTACCACTTTTACCCAAAAGCACATCATTTCCTTCACCACCGTTAAGGACATCATTTTCTGACCCTCCATCTAGGGTATCATTTCCCCGAAAACCCCTGATCAAGTCATTTCCTTCTAACCCTTTGATGAAGTCATCCGCCCCTGTTCCGACGAGAGTATCATCGTCTGAGGTGCCTTCAATTGTAGTTGTTGAAATTTGATTGACCATCACCGCTCCAGAATTACTGGTAGTTATGAGAGTACCGTTTACTGACTCTAAATTTTCGTTCATGGTTTTACACTCATTAGTTTTAATCTGGACTATAGGCTCAACTAGCCAGCCGAGCTTTTTAGTCCACACTATGTATTTTATACATTAATTTTTATATTGGCTACCCTTTTTGTGTTTTTTGTTACAAAAATTTACATAAACTGATTTATGTGAGTCTAAATTAGGTTGTGTATTTAAATTGTTTTTTTATAAAAAAATAATACATTTTTGTAATTTGAAGAAGAATCTCTTGAGCAAATATGGCCAAAAAATTCTGATCTGCCTGGATAACACAAGGCGATCGCCACTCATCTAGAGGCGATCGCTCTAATAGACCTTAAGCTGCGAAGTAGTGTTAACCCCCCCTAACCCCCCCTTAATAAGGGGGGAAAATTACCAAAAAACAGACATTTCCCCCCCGAAATCGCGGGGGGGTTAGGGGGGTTTAAAAATTTTCGCAACAGGTCTACTTTTATTCAAGTACTTTAGATTTCCAAAGTTGGATTACTGGTGGAGAAACCTGTAGGAAGCAACTTAAAGCTTGCAGTTTCCACTGGCATTATTGGATAATCTTCTGGACGGGGTACATGAGTTACCCCCATTGTATACCACAAAACCACATCTTCACCTACCAGGGAAGCATCATCTTCCACATATTCTGGCAAACCTTGACCCGCTTCTCCTTGATTAGGATAATCACCAGCTCCATATAACTCTGAATCATCATATTGAGTTACCCACAAATGATGATTCACAAAACCCGCGCGCTGACGCACATCTGATTCTAGAGTACCATAGGGTACTGCATTACCTTCTGGCTCTAAACTATAACCGATTTCGCCACCTAAACTATTCTCCTCAGTAGCATTAATCACTGTCCACTCTCGGTGTTGTTGGAAGTCCATATCTCTCATGGCTGCCTTTTCTGTAGTTAAGAGAGTCTCTTCCTCATAAAAAGCATTACCAAAGGGGTTGGTTTCACTGACTGGCAGTCCCTTCACATTGCCTTCCATAACCGAGTTAGCTACTCCATCCACATCGAAGTCCAAACGGAAGTTAAAGAAATGCTGGTGATTAGGTGCGAACACATTTTCTCCCACCAGTGTCCCAAATTGCTCGGTTTCTTCCAGTTCCTCCACGGAAGTAGCCTCTGTTCCTTCTAATAGCAGTATTCCTGTTAGTTTTGCTTCTACTTCGATACTGCCATCTTCTTTAAAAATCCAATCGAGGGCATAATCATAATTCCCGATGGTGACTATTTGGGTAAGTACCAATTCTTTGCCAGTGCGAGCCTCTACCTCTTCTGTATTCCAATTATAATGGTACCAAAGTAGTCCACTGTCTCGTTCTTGACACTCCCACCGCTAAGTCTGCGACTATAGCGGGGGATTCGTGCTTCACAGTTACTTAGCTAGCATAGTAACTTAAGTCGAACAACTCAAGTTGCTGTGCCCCGCTAGCCCAACTCCACACGCTTTTTCTTTGGACGGGTAGCCCAACCGCCACTCTTCCGCGATTTTCGATTACTTTGGCTGCGGCTGTGTCTCTATTAGAGGTATAGCTGCAGTTTTCGCATTTATGTACTCGCTCACTTAATTGCTTCTTACCGTTGTTATGCCCGCATCCTGGGCATTCTTGAGAAGTGTAATCTTTGTCAACTTTTAAGTAGAACTTTCCTCGGCTCCTGCAAACAAAAGGCAATATTTCATTTATGAATTGCCCAATTCCGCTATCAAGAGAAACCTTGCGGACAATTCCCCTTGACCAAGATTTAAAGTTAATATCTTCCACGAAGATATTATCTGTAAGGTCACAAAGTTTATGAGCGAGCTTAAAATGCCAATCGCGTCTTGTATCAGCTATTTTTTCATGTAATCTTGCTATCTTTCCTTGAAGCTTTAACCAAGCATTACTGCCTTTTTTCTTGTTTCTGAGTCTTCTTTGTAGCAATTTAAGCTTACGCAGGTTATCTCTTAAGAATTTAGGCGCTTTGATTAATTCTCCTCCAGAAGTAGCAACAAAACTTTCTATACCTGCATCTATCCCTAGACATCTTTTTCCTACTGGATGTTCTGGCATTATTTCGTTTGATT
>Ga0209594_1000578_pt1 | contig 20850 bp, 17 predicted proteins | sample AshMeaCrysSpring_FD_184126 | JGI IMG/M metagenome (GOLD analysis project Ga0209594, IMG submission 184126) | Groundwater microbial communities from Big Spring, Nevada to study Microbial Dark Matter (Phase II) - Ash Meadows Crystal Spring... | ecosystem: Environmental > Aquatic > Deep subsurface... | reverse complement strand
GACCCGCGTTTTATCTTTCGCCGCATGGCCATCTTCGCCGGGGAGGACGTCGGCATGGCTGATCCCCAGGCTATGGGTGTCGTTGTCAATTGCTGGGAGACATTCGAACGGATCGGCCTGCCTGAGGGGCGCTTCCCGCTGGCCTTGGCGGCCATCTATCTGGCGACCGCGCCGAAGTCCAATACGGCCTTTGCTTTCTTCGACGCGCTGGGTGTCGTCGAGAAAGAACGCGAGGCCGATGTCCCCAATCATCTGAAAGACGGCAACCGCGACAAAGAGGGTTTTGGTCACGGCGAAGGTTATCTCTATCCTCACGCCTACCGCGATCACTGGGTTGCCCAGCAATATCTGCCCGATACGCTGCAAGGTAAGGTGTTCTATCAACCCGGAGATCTTGGCTATGAGCAAAAGATTCGCGCTGAGGTCGCCCGGCGGCGCGAAGAACAGTTGGCGGCGATGGTGGAGACTACCGCAAGCGATTCCGCGCCTGTTCACCTGGAGGTGCTGACCACCAGCCCCACTGATCGTGCCAAGGATCTATGGTTACAGCGAACCGTAGCCGGCAGCGGCCGCCTGCTGGGCAGCTTGCGCGACCGGCTCTTTGACATGGCCGCCATCCAGCGCCATCATCTGGTCCTCGATATCAACGCCGGGAGCGGGTTGCTAACCTGGGAAGCAGTGCGGCGCGCGCCGGAGGGTGGTGTCTGGGCATTAACCGCCGACCCACAAACGGGCGAAGCGCTCCGCCAGCAGGCGGCGCGCATGCCGGAGGTTGAACGCCCTGTCATCCTTGTCGGCGAACCGGACGAACTCGATTACCTGTTAACCCTCCGCAGTGAAGAGGATTTGCGCTTCGATTGCATCCTCGGCCGCAATATATGGACAGCCCGCCAACACCGGGGAATGGATCAAAACCAGTTAAGCCGGACTCTGGCCGCGCGCTTGTTGCCCGGCGGCCGGGTTGTCCTTGCCCAATCCGTTCCCCGCCACACCCAACGGCTCTACGGCCTGGTCGAGTGGGGGCGCGACGCAAGGTTGCGCGACAAGGTGATCGCCGCTGAGGAAGCGATCTATACGGATGCTGCCGACCCGCTTGTCAACTGGGATTCTGACGATCTGGCAGTGACGCTGGAAGCTGCAGGGCTGGGAGATATCCGCATGGCTGTTGAAGATCAGGTGGAGGAGCGACTGATCACTGCCTCGCATATCGACCGGTGGTTTGGTAGCGGCGAGGACGGGCGTGCGAGTTATCGCCAGCGACTGCTTACCGGGGGACTTGCAGAAGCGGAGGCTAAGAAGGTTGAGAGGTTGTTCCGCTCGCAGTTGAGCGATCAACCCGCCGGCTGGTCGTCGCGCCTGGTATTTATTCGCGCGGCCAGGAAGGTGGAAGGAAATTGAAGACCTATCTGGCCACCAAGCCCTGGCAAATTACTTATCCCGATCCGATCCGTGGAACGGCTGGTGACAAACTCGTTCTAGGCAGGCGCGACGATGAATTTCCCGGTTGGGTTTGGGTTACATCTGCCTCCAGCCATTCCGGCTGGGTCCCGGAATCTTGGCTGCGCGTCGAAGGAGATATAGGCGTTCTTTTGAGCGATTACAACGCTACAGAATTATTATTGACCCCAGGCGATACAGTGATTGGTGAGATTGTAGAAAGCGGCTGGCTGTGGGCAACCGCGACTGACGGGCGAACAGGATGGGTGCCGCTCGATTGCCTCCAATTCGTCCGGCGTGATGGTCGCGACCCGGTTGACCTCCGCCCTATTTCCTTCGAAACCGGTTACACCCGCTGGGCTGAAGGTTCGGTGCTGACTCGCTTCGGCGAAACGCATGTCCTTTGTAACGTAACAGTTGAAAACACGTTGCCGGCCTGGTTAAAAAACGCTGACCCGCCGCGCGGGTGGCTGACGGCCGAATACGCCATGCTGCCGCGCAGCACCCTGACGCGAACAGCCCGTGAGCAGCGCTGGCCGAAAGGTCGCACTCAGGAGATCAGCCGCCTCATCGGCCGCAGCTTGCGGCAAGCCGTCGATCTGTCTCAACTGGGCGAGCGCACACTGACCGTCGATTGTGATGTCTTGCAGGCCGACGGCGGCACGCGCACGGCGGCCATCACCGGTGGATGGCTGGCCGTTGCCCTGGCCCTCCGGCCGCTAATCGTTGCCGGAACGCTTCCCGAAGGTGTTCTGGGGCGGCAAGTCGCGGCCGTCAGTGTCGGGGTGGTCGATGGCCAGAGATTACTCGACCTGGACTATCGCGAAGATGTCGCCGCGGCCGTCGATCTGAACGTGGTCATGACGGCCGGAGGTGAATTCATTGAAGTGCAAGGCACCGGCGAGCACGCCCCTTTTGCCCGAAGCGAACTTGACAATCTATTGAACCTGGCGGCGGAAGGTATCGCCCAATTGTGTGCCGCCCAACAAACAGTATTGTTGCAGCCAAATAAATCGCCTCAGCCTGGGCTAAGATAACCGCTTGGACTTGCAATGAAGCGCCGGAAGACCACAACCTTTGGTTATATGCCCTGCCGGTTTCCTCGGCGAGTCTTATGAGAGCTCATTTGCGTCTTTCGGAAGCGCCACGGCCGAGGGCGCGCTGGCGGCGGACTGGAAGAACATGCCGCGCTACCACAGCCTGATGACCCGGCAGAACGGCTGGGGACCAATGACGTCGATGGGCGTGGGCATCGTCGGCGCCACCGCCGACCGTTGTCCCGCCGACTCCTATACCACCGACCGAGGTATCACCGACTGAGGTGCCGCCGACAACTGCAGCGCCGACCGCCGCCGCGACAAACGTACCACCCACGGCTGTGCCGCCCACTCCCGTCGCAACGGGCGAAATTTTGAATCAGAATGGCACTATTGCCGCGGGGGGGGGACGTAACCTACATGTCTTCCAGTTTTCTCCGGGACGCTATGTAGTCGTCACGCTTTCGACCGAATTTGATGTAGACCCGCGCTATAACTGCACGACCGGCACCGGCAACATCCAGGGCGGCTTCGATTGGAAATGGGAAGGTGAGCCGGAAACCTTTGTCTTCAATTCTCAAGGAACCGGAACCTGCACGGTCGATGTGCTTGGCTACCAGGGATCGGCCGAAACCTATACTATCGTCGTGAGGACCGAGTAAGATACGCCCTTGATCCATCATGGGGTGTGATGAGCACCCCCTATCTCGTGCTTGCAGCCGGGCCAGGGATCGACTGGGTTCGACCTGGGCAAGCTAAGAACCACCCTATCGCCCCACCCGCTTGGCCATGATGATGTCAGGCTTGCCCCGGCCATTGGCGTCGGGAATGACGCCGACGACGGCGAAACCGCACGCCCGGTAGAAAGCGAAGGGGTGGCCGCCGCGATCGCGGATGGTTTGCAGATGGGCCAGGGGATCGGGATAAAGGTCAACGCCGCTGAGAGAGGTGCGGCCGTCCTCGTCGTCGGTCATGGCGAACAGGGTGACCCCGCCGCGCGCCGTGACCTGCTGCTCCAGGTCGGCCACCAGGGCGCGGCCGACCCCCTGCCCCTGATAATCGGGGTGAACGGCCAGCGGGTGCAATTCCCAGCCGGTGACAGCCGGCGGCTCGCCGTACTGCGCGATGGCGGCGATCCAACCCAGGATGCGGCCGTCATCGTTCAATGCCACCCGGCTGATGTGGCCCGGCTGGAGCGATTCGGCCACCTCCATGCGAGCGGCGCCGAGGTCATACGCGCCTTGCGCGGCAAAAGCGGCCATCAGCACTTCCACGGCTTGTTTGCGCACTCGTCTGTCGCCGGCTCGCAACTCAGTAATGATCACAGAAACGTATCCGGCGAATTCAGAATGGTATCCGTGGCCTGGTCGACAGACACCGTCTGACGTGCAGCAGCATAGATACTTTCAGCTGCCGCGCCCAGCGCTTCCCACGCGGGACGAACCCAGGCTGCCACGATCGGCTGGTGTATCCCAGCCAAGGGAATCCCCACTGTTGCCCGCAGGGTCGCCGCCGCACCAAGGAGACGCAGAGCCATCGGCGGATCGCGTCGCGCTGCCAGCCCGGCGAATACTTCGAGCGAGCCGCAGATACCTTCACGATATTCCAATTCTCTTGAGGTCAAAAGGCATTCTAAACCAAAACGATAGGCATCCCCGGCAAGTCCGGCTTGTAGCGCGGTATCTGCCAGATGGCGTAATGCATAGGCGATGCCCTTGCGGTCGCCGAGTGTGCGCCAGATGGCTAGACTTTCGTTATGGTATTCAGTCGCCGCCCCATAATCGCCCTGATAGAAGGCGATCACGCCGAGATGGCTGGTGGCGTCGGCAATGCCCTGTTGGTTATCTAGCAAGCGATTGATGGCCAGACTTTCTTCGTACAGCGGACGCGCTTCATCAAAACGGCCATCATAGAGGGAGGCATATCCCAGATTGACAAGTGAATCGGCCTCCCCTTGCCGGTCACCCAACTCACGCCAGATAGCCAGACTCTCCGTGATCGCCTCGTACACCCGATTGTAATCGCCCAAATAGCGAGCCAAAAACGCGATCCCTTCCAGTAGACGCGCGCGCTGCGCTACCCCTTCCACGGCCAAGGGAAGCATCAAGTCAAGTTGATCGCGACCCTCTCGGAAATAACCCCGCGTATACCAAAACTGCACCAGACCCAGAGCCAGACGGGGACCCAGATCACCGCAGTTGCCGAGTCTCGCCCAGCGCAGCGCGGCCCGTAGATTATCAAGTTCACCTTCCAGTCGATTCATCCACAGCGCTTGCTCAGCTCCCTCCAGCGAGTGGGCGGCCTCCTCTACCAACCGCAGGAACACATTCAGGTGGCGGTCACTGACGGACTTCGTTTCACCCGCCAGATCGAGCTTCTCGGCCGCATACTGGCGAATGGTTTCCAGCATCTGGTAGCGCGCTGCCTCCGCCGCGCCGTAATCGACGAGGACAAGCGACTTACCGATCAGGCGGTCCATCAAATCGAAGATCTCCACGGAGTCGAGGGCATCACCATCCTCCATCAACTTGCCGGCGCAGACCTCCTCGGCGTCTTCCAACTGCCAGCCACCGGCAAAAACAGACAGCCGCCGGAAGAGGACACACTCCGGCACCGACAATAGATCGTAGCTCCAGTCGATCGTCGCCCGCAGTGTCTGGTGATGTGGCAAAGCCACACGGGCGCCAGCTGTCAGCAACCGGAAGCGGTCATCGAGCCTTTCAGCGATTTGGTCGACCTTAAGCATTCGCGTTCTGGCCGCAGCCAGTTCGATCGCCAGCGGGATTCCATCGAGGCGCCGGCAGACCCGAATGACCGCGTCGACGTTATCGACTGTGAGGTGAAAACCCGCCCGTACGGCCGCGGCGCGATCGACGAAAAGGCGCACGGCGTCCGACTCGAGGGCGCTGTCCGGTGTGTAAGCCGGCTGCAGCTCGGGTAGGGCAAGGGGATGCACCGGAAAAATGACCTCGCCAGCGATGCCTAATGACTCGCGACTGCTGCTCAGCATCGTCAGATTAGGACAGTGGCGCAACAGCAAATCGGCCAACTTCGCACACGCGACCACCAGGTGTTCGCAGTTGTCTAATATCAGCAGGATATGCCGATTACTCAGGCGACGTACAAGGCTGGTCTCCGGCGGCTCGTTTGCCTCGTCCCGAATCCCCAACACGGCCATGATGACCACGGGCAACAGAGAGGGATCACGTACCGGCGCCAATTCAATCAGCCAAACCCCGTCGGTGAATGACGACAATAATTCAACTCCCACCTGTAGGGAAAGGCGGGTTTTGCCCGTCCCGCCGGGTCCGATGAGTGTCACCAGACGGGGCGCACGTCTAGGACCGCCGTTCCCCATGATTTCGCCGGTGAGAAGTCCCTTCAGTTCATCCAGCTCCTGTTGGCGACCAATGAAATTCGTCAGGTCGGCCGGCAAATTGTTAGGCAGGGCATCGATCGTCTTCAGCGGCGGGAATTCGCCCGGCAGGTCCGGCGCGTCCAGCTGGAAGATATGCTCGGGCTGGGCTATGTCTTTCAGGTGGTGCTCGCCGAAATCGCGCACGGAGACCCCGGCCGGCAACACGCTCCGTAGCAGTTCCCTGGTCGCCTGAGACAGGAGAACTTGCCCGCCATGGCCCGCCGACAAAAGGCGAGCGACAAGGTTTACTGGCGGACCGAAGTAATCGCCATCTCGTTCCTCGGCCGCACCGCTGTGCAGGGCCATGCGCACCCGGATTGGTGTATCACCCCAATCCTCCATCAGCAGGCCTCGCTGGGCAGCGAGTGCAGCTTGCAAGGCGTCGCCGGCCGCGGAAAAAGCGGCGCAAAAGGCATCGCCGACGGTTTTGAACACATACCCGCGGTGGTCTTCGATGGCCCGGCGCAGCAGGGTGTCATGCTTCGCCAAAGACGCTTTCATGGCCTCCGTGTGGGCTTCCCAAAGCCGGGTACTACCCTCAATGTCGGTGAACAAAAACGTCACGGTTCCTGACGGCAACGAATTCATTATACCCACCCGCTTTTGGTTGATTATTGGCTTGACCGCATCTGGATTGTCGATACGACGAACCGCTGGCAAGGATTGGGCCGATCCCTGCCCGCTTAAATACCCGTATGATACTCAATCATTTGATTGTGTCACCCCCCGTGAAGATGGTTGTCGCCGTGAATCTTGATCACGGCTGTTCCTTTGACGACTTCGGGAGCCTGCCCCCGGCTCCCCCAGTTCGACTATCTCCTCTCAGCCCTGAAAACGAAACAGCCGGCCTTTCGACCGGCTGCTCCGCAAGGAGAAAACATGGTGACAATGATGAAATGACACTAGTCACCGGAAACCGAAACCGGTTCGGCAACTATCTCATCAACATATTGATCCGCCTCACTCTTGGCCCGGGCGATGGCATAAATCATCAAGCCATAGCCGGCCTTGGCAGCCACATCGGCAATGCTATAGCCAACCTGGATGGCTACCAGCGCGGTAGCCCCAACCACACCCAGGATGGGCAGTAGATAAACGATCGGATAAAAACCCCAGGTAGCCAGGAGCAACCAACGAGTGTTACGGAATAAAACACGGACGCGCTCGTTCTGGTTGGCCACTGCCTTGCCCAGCTCCGTCCACAAGACATAAACTATGTAGACGAATGGAATCGTGGCGATGAATCCCCAAACGGCGCGGGCAGTCATGGACGTCGCCACTTCGCCCGGGTAGCCCAGAATGATCATCGCCGCGGCGGCGATGCCCAACCGGGCAGAGAGGCTAACAGTCTTCGCCCTGGCCAGGGCCAAAACAGCCACCAATTCGATCACCAGCAACGGTACGGTCAGTAACCAATCGACATACCGGTAAGCATCATTGAATGGCTGGCCGCTGGGCACGGCAACACCCCTTTCCAATACAAAGGCATCGGACCAGCTCTGCATAATGCGAAAATAGTGGTAAGCAGCGATGCCAACGACTAAGGCCGACATGACCAGTGCCCCACGGTACTTGGGCGCTACTTGCGAGCGTGACAGGATAAAAAATACAAATGCCGCCAGCAAAGAGGCTAAAGTGAAGGACAACATGTTGTAAACCAGTGAATACTGGCTTGCTGATAGGACGGGTAAATCAAAATTCATGACACACTCCTGTTCATCGGGACTAAAATATTTTGGCTAAAGTTGTACATTTACTGTACACATGTCACGATAATACGAAGTAAAATCACCGATGTCAACACTTTGTATAATTAAAGGTTATTAAATTGGGGATGATCAGCCGATAAATCCGATTTGCATTCGCTATCTGTTGTACATATTATCGACACGGCTGGCAGAAAAAAAAGGAGTCCAAGATGTCGCTGGAGCCTGAACAGGCGGTCTACAACATGAAGGCGGTCGCTTTGGAGACGGGGCTGAACCCGGTGACAATCCGCGCGTGGGAGCGACGCTACAGTCTACCGAACCCGCAACGAAATTCAGCCGGTGATCGGCTTTACTCCAGGCGGGATTTGGCAATCCTGCGATGGCTACAAGCACGGCAGGCGGAAGGTCTGTCAATTAGCAATGCGACCGATTTATGGAAGAGCCTGGAAGCGAAAGGAGTCGATCCGCTGGCAGTTGGGGAAGAGGCGGATGATGCGCCGGTCGATAAAGTCGATACGGAATTATCCCAACTGGAGCGGTTGCGCCGGAAATGGTTAGCCGCTTGTTTGTCGTTTGATGCTTCCACCGCGACTGAGGTTTTGACCCACGCTTTCGCTCTTTTTCCGGCGGAAACCGTATGCATCGAGTTATTAATGCCATCCCTGGCGGAGATCGGTGCCGGGTGGGACCGCGGCGACATCACCATTCAACAGGAGCATTTCGCGTCATCGTTGATGGTGCGCCGGTTGGAGATGCTCATCGCCGCCTCGCCGCGACCAACGCGGCTGGAACGGATTCTGGTATGCTGCGCGCCGGGGGATCACCACACCTTCGCGCCCCTGTTGCTGACGTTTCTCCTGCAGCAACGCGGCTGGGAGGTCGTCTATCTGGGGGCCAACGTGCCGGTCACGTCATTGGCTCCCAGCGCCCGGCAGATTAAGCCTGACTTGGCCATCCTTTCCGCCCAACAACTGCACACCGCGGCGACACTGGCCGAGGCTGCGACGGTATTACAATCTGAGGGGGTTCCCGTGGCTTATGGCGGGTCGATCTTCGTGTTTAACCCACGTCTGCGCCGGCATATCCCCGGCTGGTATTTAGGTGACCACCTGCCTGGCATCCCGGACACGATAGCCCAGCGACTGCATATCCCATTGCAATTGGTCGTCCCACCTGTGAAGCCCGCTTTCCAGGCAGCGTTGCGTGAATACCAACAACGCCAATCGCTTCTAGAGGCTTATGTCTGGGATCAGTTTACTTCTGGCCGGCTGCCGACAGATAACCTGGCCCAGGTAAATGGCGATCTTGCCCGCACCATTCAGGCAGCACTCAAGCTGGGGGATGTAGACCTCCTGGGCCAGGATTTGGATTGGTTTGAGCATTTGTTTATCGGCTATGGCCTGGATCGAGAGGCCATCGCCCGTTACCTAACGTATTACCTCGAAGCAATTCAAACCTATCTCAGCCAAGAACAGCCTATCCTCCTGGAGTGGCTGTCCGCCGTTTTGACAAAGGAGCCGGTTGAAGCCGCCATCCTTCAAGACTTCAGGTAGATGACCGTCGATCAACAAGTGATTGAACGTTCGATCGAACCAGCGTTCGTTTATGGATCAACCCCGCGCTGAGGTCACCTCCGGCAGCGCCGCGCCCGGCCGTTCGATCGGCTGGCCCGGCTCAACGACCATGCCGCCGCCGCGCACCGTCGCCCCCAGGACTAGCCCGGCGCTGATCAGGACCATGTTTTTGATGATGTACTGGCCCTCCAGCGTCGGCGCGTAGGGAACGCGGGTGAAGACCTCAGCCGGGAACAGGAAGATCGGCGCGATCGTGCCGACCATCTGCAGGAAGAGCAGCAGCAAGGTCACGCGCATATAGCGGCCGATGATCAGCCCCAGGCCGATGAGACATTCCCATATAGCCAGGATGTAAATCGACACCTCCGGCGGAACCAGTCCAAACGACAGGGCTTCGATGGTGCGCGTCGCCAGGTCGGCCGCCGGGCTGAGGCCGGGGAAGAACTTCAGGAAGCCGAACCAGAAGAAGACGACACCCAGGCTGAGGCGCAAAAGCAGAAGACCGTAGCGGGCCATCCAGGTGGTAATTCTTTTATCGAGGCGGTCGAACCGCACTTGTAAGTCACTCATCATATAACTCCCGCCGGGAAGGGATCAAAGCTTCCCGGCATGTTGAAAGTGATTTTAAGACGCAATGGCCGGTTCCGGTGGACGACACGGGCCTCATTAATCGGAAATTCTATAAACGGGCGGACGGCGGTGTCATTGCCCGCGGCCCGCTTCCTGTTAGAATGGCACTCAATCATGGTGTTGAATGGTTGATCGTTTCACCGGGCCGGACCCGGAACCAGGCCGCCGGACCGACCGGCTCATCGCCCTTTTTCTCTTCGCCGGACTGTCGCTGATCTACTTCGCGACGATATCGGGCATCACCAGCAGCAACGACGGCAGCCACTACGCCTTGCTGCGCACGATGGTTGAGAACCGGTCGTTTACGCTGAACCAGTTCGATGATTACGCTGAGGGCAATGATATCGCCGTCACGCCTGACGGCCGCCTGTTCAGCGACCGGCCGCCCGGCACAGCGCTGGCCGCCGTCCCCTTCTACCTGGCGGGCGGCCTGCTGCCCGCGCCGCCGGCGCCCGTCCCTTCGCGCCACGACGCGACCAACCCCCGCTTGCCGTATGTGCTGTTGTTGCCGGTCCTGGCCGGGGCGGCCTCTGCGGTCATCCTCTACCAACTCCAGCGGCGGCTGGAGATCAGCCCGGCGGCGGCACTGACGGCGGTGCTCTTCTTCGCTCTCGGTGCCATCCACTGGAAATACAGCACGGTCCTCTTTTCCCATGCCCTGTCTGGTTTTCTGGTCACGCTGTCGGTCTATCTGACGCTGCTACTGGCCGACCGCGAGATCACCCGCTGGCCCTATTACCTGCTGCTCGGCCTGGTGACGGGCAGCGCCGTGGTCGTTGAATATTCCAATGCGCTCGTCGTGGGTGTTCTGGGCATTTTCTGGCTGACCCAGAGCCGGGCCATCGGCCAGCGACGGGTGTTATTGGCCATATTCCCCTGGGTGGCCGGCAGCGCTATCCCGCTCCTCTTCCTGGCCTATTACAACACGACCAACTTCGGCAACCCTTGGACCATATCCTACGCTTATGCCGTTAATTATCCTTGGGCGGGCAGCTTCGGGACGACGTTCAACTTCCCGCTGCTGCCGGGCCTGAAGGCGCTGCTGTGGTGGGGCGAGGGCGGCGGCTGGTGCGGCGGGCCGCCGTGTGTGAACCAGGGCATCTTCCTCCTCTCGCCCGTCTTGCTACTGGCCATGCCGGGGTTGTTTCTCTACTGGCGCAGGCGGCCGGCCTGGTTCTGGCTGACGACCACTCTCTTTCTGGTCTACCTGTTGCTCTTCGCCAAGCACCATACGTCGCACGGTTTCACCGCCGACGGCCGCTACCTGGCTCCGTTCCTGGGTTTGTTGGTCCCGCCGCTGGGGTTTTCGATTGACTGGCTGCTGTCACCCCAGCGACGACCGCTTTTCCGGGCCGTGTCGGCGCTGGTCGTCTACGGCTTCTTTTTCCTGTCGCTGGCGAACCAGATCGGCCACATCGGCACTTCTTATAACTACACCCTCGACCTCAACCGGCTTCAACCTCCCCTGGCCGCGCCGGCCAATTGGGCCTACCTGGCGGCGACTATCCTGCCCAATATGGGCAATTTACCCTTGCTGCTGGCGCCGACACTATTTTTTCTGCTCGTGGCGGCGGTCGCGGTGGCCGTCCGGAGCAGGTTTCGCTAACCCGCCGCTCAGATTCGACGGGCATTTTTGGCCATCACCTCTAACACCTGTTAATATTTGCGATTGCTTATCATGTCGCGTGACGGGTCTAAAAACACCCGGATTGCGGCTTTAGCCCGGCGCTTGGCATACCGAATACCCTTGCCATCCGCACCAAAAACGGGCCGAACGATTCGGAGGAAAAAGAAGAGAATGGGCAAAAAGAACCTGTTACCACCGGCGGCGATGCTGGTGATGGTTAGCTTATTATTGGCCGGGCTGACGATCGTCGCCGCTCCGGCGCGCGCGCAGGAAACCACGGGGCCGAACCTGCTGGTGAATTCCGGCTTCGAGGAAGGCCATTACAACCAGGACGGCATCGCCGAGATCACCGTGCCTAACGGCTGGAAGATGCACTGGTCGAACGGCGAGTTGATTTTCGGCGGCGAGTGGCCGACCGCCCGGCCGGAAACGGTCGTCTGGAACGCCACCGGCGGCATCCCTGTAGGCGAGGAAATCTTCTGGAAAGACGGCATCTACACGATGAAGGTCTTCAAGAGTTGGGCGCCCATGTGGGCGGCCATGTCGCAGGATGTCTCCAACCTGGAGGTCGGCCGGAAGTACCGCATGGTCGTACCCATTTACGTCGACATCTTTGAAGAATATAAGGATGGCAAGAAAGTTATTCCATCGCGCAAAGATACCGGCCGCGTGCGGCTGGGAGCCAGCCCGGTGGGCGCCGCCTGGCGCGACGAGAACACGATCAAGTACAGCGGCTGGTGGACGGCCGAGACCATCGATCCCTTCTATCAGGCCTACCCGACGTTTGTCTATGATTTCGTCGCCACCGAACCAAACATGACCGTTTGGATCGAGATGGCGTCGACCTATCCCTATCCGAACAACGGCTTTTTCTATGATACCCCGGCGCTCTACGCGCTGAACGAGACCGCGCCGGTGGCCCAGCCTCCCGCCCAGCCGCAGACGAATACCGGGGCGGTCGCCCCCGCGCAACCGGCGGCAACCGTGGCCCCGCCGACGCCGCGCGAAGACGGCTCGGTGGTGCATGTGGTCCAAGCGGGCGAATCGATGTGGGTGATCGCCATCCGCTATGCGCAGGCGATGGGCATGTCAGCCGAAGAAGCCCTGCCGGCGATCCAGGCCCTAAACAACAACCCGACCTTCCTGCAGCCGGGCGATGAACTGCTGATCATCCCGGCCTCAGCCGCCGCACCGGCCGCCACGGAAGCCGCGCCGACTACCGAGGACGAAGCGACGCCGGAAGGTGAAGCCACGCCCGAAGGCGAAGCGCCGACCGAAGGCGATAGCGCAACCCCGGCCGCGGAAGAAACCGCTCCAACGCCGGAAACCGCGCCGGAAGCGGAAACAGGCTTGGTCGTCACCGAGGCCCCGGCTTCGCTGGCCGGCACGATCTGCGTGGCCACCTTCAACGACTCCAATGTCGACGGCCAGCGCAACGAAAACGAAGCGCTGGTGGCCAACGCGGCCATCGCCATCTCGCTGGATGGCAGCACGGTCGAAACCTACATCACCGACGGCGCCAGCGAGCCGTATTGCTTCGAGCTGGCCCAGGCCGGGTCTTACCAGCTCCAGCTCTATCCGCCGGCGGGTTTCGCCTCGACGACGGAAGACAACTGGGCCGTAGCCATCGCCAACGGCGAATCCTATACCGTGTCGTTTGGGCTGACCGAGAATGTTCAGGCCGTGGCCGAGCGCAGCGAAACCGCTGTGGATACGGCCGCGGTCGATGAGTCGGCCACAACGGCTGAGACGGCCGCGCCCGAAGAGACGGGCGGGTTATCCGGCAGCCTGGCTTACATTGTTCTGGGCGTGGCCGGACTATTGCTGGTGCTGGCCGGCGTGGGCGTGGTGTTGTTGCGGCGGGGATAAGAGAGTATCCGCAGATTGGGCAGATTATTACGTAAAGGGGCCGGGTTGGCCCCTTTTTTACTCTGGCCAGACATCACCTTAATATCGACTGAACGTTCCTTCCCCGCATGGCAAGCCCTTCCAGCTTGATCTACACTGGTGATTAGGGAACCGACAGCATCCCGATTTCGTCTTGTAGATGATTGACCGGACTGTAATCTCCGAATTGACACGCGCAAAGTTCCGGTAATCCGCCAAATCTGTGGAATCTGTGGATCGATCTTCTGATGCAGAATAACCAGCAACCTGTCCAATACATCCCGGCCAACATGCCGGTCCAACCCCAACGCCGCGGCTGCGGCTGCATCGGCGGCATCATCCTGGCCGTCGTCTTTCTCATTCTGCTGGCCGGCATCGGCGCCGCCACCGCCGCGGGCAGTTACATCTATGCCAACTGGTCGCGCGAGATGGAAACGGGTATCACTCGCCTGGAGACGGCCACGAGCGGCGAGCGCGAGACGTTCGAGACCAGTCGCATCCTCGACCGGAACGGCCGCCTGCTGTGGGAGATCTTCGGCGAGGGCAAGCGCACGCGCATCCCGCTCGACCAAATCCCGCCCCATCTGATCCAGGCGACCATCGCCGTGGAGGACGACACCTTCTACGAGAACATCGGCCTCGATGCGCCGTCGCTGGCCGCGGCCGTCGTCGCCAACTTCCGCAACCCGCAGGGACGGCCGGTCGGCGGCAGCACCATCACCCAGCAGTTGGTGCGCCACATCGCCTTCGATTACGATGAGCGCGCCTCCGTCTCCTATAACCGCAAGCTCAAGGAGATCGTCCTGGCCTGGCGTATGACCCAGGACTTCAGTAAGGACGACATCCTGGCGATGTATCTGAACGAAATCTACTACGGCAACCTGGCCTATGGCGTCGAAGCCGCCGCGCAAACCTACTTCGGCAAATCGGCCGCCGGCCTGACTCTGGGTGAGGCGACGCTGCTGGCCGGATTGCCGCAAAGCCCGATCGAACTCGATCCGTTGATTAACCTGGAAGGGGCCAAGCAGCGCCAGTGGCTGGTGTTGAATCTGATGATCAGCGAGGGTTATATCGATCGCGCTCAGGCCGAAGCCGCCTATCTGGAGCCGCTCAACTTCGCCGCACAGGAAGTCAGCCTGCAAGCGCCACACTTCGCCGTTTACGTGCGCCAGCAACTCGAAGAGATGTATGGCGCGGAGATGGTGGCTAACGGAGGCCTGCGGGTGACGACCTCGCTCGATCTCGACTTCCAGCAACTGGCCGAGCAGCTGGCCCGGCAGCATATCAGCCAGATCGATCCGGCCAAGAACCTGACCAACGCCGCGCTGGTGGCCATGAAACCGGGCACGGGCGAGATTTTGGCCATGCTGGGCAGCGTTGATTATCAAGACGAGACGATCGACGGCCATGTCAATGTCACCCTGACGCCGCAGCAACCGGGCAGCTCGATCAAGCCCCTGACTTACGCGCTGGCCCTGTCGCCTGTTGACGGCGGCGAACCGCGCTGGACCGCGGCCGACATCTTGTGGGACGTCGGGGTAGACTACGAGCAGTTTAACGGGGAGGTTTATACGCCAGTCAATTACGACGGTCAGTTTCACGGCCCGGTGCGGCTGCGCGACGCCCTGGCCAACAGCTACAACATCCCGGCTGTCCTGCTGCTCCAGGATGTCGGCGTGCCGCGCCTGCTGGAGTTCGGCCGCGCCTTGGGACTAAGCACCTGGACCGGCGACTCGAGCAACTACGGACTGTCGCTGACCCTCGGCGGTGGCGAGGTCACGCCGCTGGACCTGACCGCGGCTTATGCCACCTTCGCCAACAACGGCAACCTGACCAAGCCCGTCTCGATCCTAAAAGTTGAGCGCAGCGACGGTGAGGTGCTCTATGAGTACCAGCCGGAGCAACCGCAGCGCGTCGTCGACGAGCGGGTCGCCTACCTGGTCAGCCACATTCTCGACGACGACCGGGCGCGCGTCCCGGCGATGGGCAGTCCCAACCCGATGGAACTGCCCTTCCCGGCGGCGGCCAAGACCGGCACGACCAACGATTACCGCGACAACTGGACGATGGGCTACACACCGGGTCTGGTTGTCGGCGTCTGGACGGGCAACACCGACAACAGTCCGATGGTCGACATCAGCGGCCTGACCGGCGCCGCGCCGCTGTGGAGCGCGTTTATGCAGGCGGTCTACAGCAATTCCGATTTCGTCGGGCGGCTGGCCGTCAACGGTCAGCAACCAGCGGGCGATTTCGCCCGCCCGGCGGGCCTCATCGAGAAGCCGCTCTGCGCTCTGAACTCGGCCGCGGTCGGCTCGACCGAGTGCGCTCCGGCCGGCGGCGAGCTATTCCTGGAGAGCGCGCTGCCGCCGACGCCGATGCCCACCATCGACCGGCCGTCGGTCTTCTGGGAGGAGCTCGACCCGGCCTTATGGCGAATCACGGCCATGTCCCTGCCGCCGGTCGATCCGGCCGTGGCCGCCGTCTTGCTTTCGCCGGAGGAACAGAAAAACCAGCCACCGCCGCAACTTTTCTGCCATTTCACCGCGGGGACGGCGCTGGAACTGCTGCCCCCCCAGGCCGCGCCGCAGGTCTTTCTGACCCCGCCGCGCAATCCGGAGAGCGTGAAGGCGGCCCATGAGTGGGCGCAGACCAACAATCTGGCGATTCTGCCGACCGGAACCTGTACCGAGGAATTGCTGGCCGAGAATTTGGGCGCGAACCAGGGCATCGTCTACCGCATCCTGTCACCGGCCGACGGCGACACGGTGAGCGGCAATGTGCCCATCGTCGGCACGGCCAGCTTCGACCCGGCCGAGGTCCAATTTTACAAGGTCGAGCTGGGCATCCCCAGTGGAACGGAAGTCCAATGGCTGACCATCGGCGACACCCACAACACACCGGTGGTCAACGGCCAGCTAGAGTACTTTCAGGCCGAAGCGCTGCCGCCGGGAACTTATTTCCTGCGGCTAATCGTCGTCAAGGACAGCAACTACGCCGGCGAGCCGCACGTGGTGCAGATCACGGTTGAGTAAATAATCCCGGCTCGCCGGAACGATTTCTTTCGCGCTATCTTTACATCAGGAAGACATCTTCTATCCAAGCCTTGGTACACATTAACTGAGCGGTGGGTTGGCCGGCTATTGGGCCTGTTCATGTGGTTATGATTGCCGGATTGTGTTCGCTCTGGAGGCTGATCCGGATTCTGGTCAAGAGGTTATCGTTTTGCTCGATATTGGAACCCACGACGAAGTGTATTGACTGATAAATCACCGAGTTGCCTGGCCCTCTACGATGAATAGGGTCGGGCAACGGCGAGACGAGTTGATTCTGCAGGGCGTAAAAAAATTCGCCTTTGGCAGGCCCTTACCACACCTCATTGATTTGTTTATCTATATTAATCGCCCCATTCAGAGGTGGCAATGAATTGCCCACTACGAACGGGTTTCGCTAACAGAAGTTGGCCTAGCGGCGAGTCATTCGCGAATATCTCCCTGTTTTTTCCAGACGCCAACCGATCAGGTACACTTCGTCTCATGTTCACTACCAACGAGTCCTTGATCGAACAAGCCGCTCTGGTCCTGGCGAAGCGTGAAAACCTGCGCTGGATCATTGGCGGCGCCTGCTCCGGCAAGTCCACCGTCTGCCGGGCCATTAGCGAGCGAACCGGCCTCCCCGTCGACGATATGGACGAAGCCGTCTTCGGCCGCTGGCGGTTCGATCCCGACCGGCATCCGGCGACGACGGCCTGGTTCACGGCCGAGAACCCCCTCGGCTGGATGCTGTCGTTGCCCTGGCCGGAGTTCGACGCGCTCTACCGGGCGGCCAACGCCGAGTATCTCGATTTATTGGCAAATGAGCTGGATGGGCAACCGGATAAGCCGCTGTTGATCGACGGCGGCATCACCCATCCCGCCGTCCTGGTGCGGGCTGTTCCGGCCGAGCGGATCCTCTGTGTCGAGACGTCCGATGACCGGCGGCAACGCGAGTGGGAGACAGCGCCGGAGCGAGATGAGATGCGGCAATGGATTGCCGCCCTGCCGGACGGCGCGGCCATGTGGCGGCGGTTCTTGGAGTATGACCGGTTGATGACGGCCACGATCGGCCGGGAATGTCGCGATGGCTATATACAGGTGTTTAACTGGGATGACACCATTGAAGCCAATCAGTTGGCCGGTCAAGTCATAGACCACTGGTCATTGTCAGTTACCCAACCAGTCGACATCGAAAGCGTTCTATATGAAGCTCGAAAACTACGGGAGCTGACCGATGGCTTTTCGATTTCAGATGACGAGTTCAACGCCGCCAAAAATTTCGGCCGCCCATGATGGTGAATACTGCTATAACCCCCGACGATATCCTCCGCGATCACTCGCCTGAAGTCCGCGCCATCGCCGAGACGCTGCGCCGGCTGATTCACGACACGGTCGACGGCTTGACCGAGCGGGCTTATCCCGGCTGGCACGCCATCGGCTTTCGCCATCCCCGTGCCGGGTATGTCTGCGGCATCTTCCCCTTTGAATCCTCCGTTCGCTTTGTCTTCGAGCACGGTCGCCAACTGGCCGACCCGGACGGCGTGCTGCGGGGCGACGGCAAACAGGTGCGTTATATCGATGTCGTCGCCGAAACCGCCATCCCCGCCGCTGCTATCCGCCCGCTGCTGCTGGAGGCGGTCGCCCTCCGCTCGCGCTAACAGACCCGCTTATACGGCTGGAAATGACAAGAAGACCACCAACCATGCGAAAGTCCAAGCTCAATATGAGAAATATTTCACAAATATACTGTTTCTGTTGACGATTGTACTTTCTAGTATTAAAATCCTGCTAAACAACGGAATACGAACGTCTCAACGACCGTTTGACTTCGCCACTTCCGCCTATATTTTAATTTGGGTATGACTGATCTGTTGGCCGCTGGCAAGGCCCGCCGGTTTGTTGTGCCTGTCAGAAGGAGATTATTTTATGTCCGTAATCACAACTCAATACAAAGGTGATATGTTGTTTCAGACGCAAATCGGCTCGCATAGCCTGCTGACCGACGTGCCGGCGCAGATGGGCGGCAAAGACCGCGCGCCGACTCCGCCGGAGCTTTTTGTCGCTTCCATCGGCACCTGCGTGGGCGCGCTCGTTGTCCAGTACTGCACGCGCAACGGCTTGGACACGACCGATCTATCGGTTGATGTCAACTTCTCGAAAGCCGACCAGCCGACGCGTTTGAAGGACATCGCCGTCACGATCAACATGCCGCATGCCACGTGCGGCGAGCGCGAAGAAGCGATTCGCCGCGTGGCCGCCCATTGCCCAGTGCATGAGACGATCGTCACGATGTCGGACATTCGCTTTGAAATTGTCGATCAAGGCCAATTGGTTCCGGAACCGGTCTGAGCCCGGCACAGAAAATAGCCACAGATGACACAAATTTCGAAGATTTCCAAAGGGGATTCATGCGGATTTTAAGTCATTGTAAAGCGCTTTCATCATAAGGGCGACCGGACCTGATCTGTCAATGATCAAAACCAGCAGATAACTAGAATACGGCTAAACAGAAATGACCCGGTTCCTGCGTGACTCTTATAACGATCGCGCAAGGACCGGGTCAATGTTTTGGTCTGATCATCGCGCATAGGGCGCGTTATTCGTCGAACAAATCCCGCTTGCTGAACGGCGCGGCGGCAAAACGGCCGATTAACTTGGTCGGCGTCAGCCACTCAATACACGCACCCGACGAATCGTTGGCCAGCACCTTCTCCGCCAGCCACGGCGTGACTGTCTCGACTTTATCTCCCAGCGTGTTAAAGACCCGCTTGGCGGCTTCCAGTCCTTTGGGGTCGTCGCGGTACTGGTCGGTCAACAGATCGGTAATGACGATGCCGGGACTGAGAGTGCTGACCTTGACGCCCGTGCCCTCGGTTTCTTTGGCCAGGGAACGGGAGAGAAAACGAACGGCGGCCTTGGTGCTGCCGTAGAGACTGATCCCCGGCCGCATGCGGCCGTTGCTGCCGAAGCCTTCCATGTTGTACAGATGGCCAAAGCCCTGCGCGATCATGCCCCGGATGGCCACCTGCGCGCCGAAAATCAAGCCCTTGAGGTTGATATCCACCACTTGCTGGACGGTCTCGGGCGGCAATTCCCAGACCATCCGCAGCGGGTGACCGATCCCGGCGTTGTTGATCCAGATATCGACTGACCCGAAAGCGGTGACGGCTGCCTCCCACAGTGCCTGTTGGTCCTCCAGCCGGGAGACATCGCCGGGCCGGCCGGCGACCCGATCGGGGCCATGTTGCCGGGTCAGGGCGTCAACCGCATTGGCGACATTGTCCGGGGAGCGACCGTTGATCACGACCCGGCAACCCCGCTTAAGAAATTCTCCGGCCAGGCCGTAGCCGATGCCGCGCGTGCTGCCGGTGATGATGATGGATTTCATGGGCTGTAGCGTTTAGTCACATTCAGAACTCGGCATTTTACCGTCAAACCAATCTGTCTTCATGTGTTTTCTAGGCGATCGATATCTGCCAAATCTTGTGGACGGCCTGCTGACCGTTTAAGAATAATAAGGTTTTTGCGATCGATGAAATTAATCCGAACACCATCAATCGTTTCTTCAATCCGTGTTTTATAGCATTCTTCAAATGTTGTGCCTTCAAGGCCAACCAAAACATCTATTCGCGCCGGAGGGTAACCCAATTGAATGACCGTGTCAGGTTCCAGGAAATCCTCTTTATGCAAGTTAAGTGAGCTAAAACCAAACGCATCAAGTGCTTTCACCATATTGATAGCGTTCTGTTCCTCAAGATCAATCCAGATATCAATATCCTTGGTATAGCGAGGATAGCCATGCATGGCGACTGCATAACCACCGATAATGAGGTATCGAACATTATTGTCGTTTAACGATTGTAAGAACTCTTTGAAGTCTTGGTTCAGTCCCAAATTGCCAAGCATGATATTCTCTTCTAATCTGTTCCAGCGCAACAAGTCGAGCCGATGGAGGTTGGGCAAGCCAATAAGCGAGATCAGAGCCTTGCTCATTGATTCGTGTTTTTCGGTAGACCAACGCAATCTGTCGTTGAACCGTCATGATGCTCCTGATTCATTCAAAGCGCTCACGGATGTAATCGTGTGTTTGACTGGCAGTTAGCTCCGGGGATGATGCCCCCATACGAATATAGAAGCGTTCTTGTTGCCCGTCCTTGACAAAGGCTGGCGATCGACTAGGCGAACATTCAACCGCTAATACTTTAACCCCTTCATAATCTTCAAAGTGAGGATGAATGTACATCATATTCTTTGGACCAATTCTCTCCTTAATTAAGTTGTCCAAATGAAGAAGCATCTTATCTTCACTAGTGAACCGATCTTCTTCAATCCCAACAGGGGTACCATTATCCATTACACCAATCAACAAAGTTCCTCCTGATTTAAGTAATTCGTCGAAAGAACATTAACAAACGTGATAAACTGAGGGCATGCCAAAAGCCCGAGATTACCACCTGAATAAACAGCAGCTAGCGGAGATCGAAAAAGCGATCCGCCAG
>Ga0209594_1000576_pt1 | contig 20934 bp, 14 predicted proteins | sample AshMeaCrysSpring_FD_184126 | JGI IMG/M metagenome (GOLD analysis project Ga0209594, IMG submission 184126) | Groundwater microbial communities from Big Spring, Nevada to study Microbial Dark Matter (Phase II) - Ash Meadows Crystal Spring... | ecosystem: Environmental > Aquatic > Deep subsurface... | reverse complement strand
TTGCCGTGATGGCGGCGCCACCGCCCCCGCTGCCTGCGACCCGCGTCCATCCGTTGCGGCTGCCGGACGGCGACCAGCTTGTGCTGCACGAGAATCTTCCGGCAACTCCGGACGTCACCCACGCCCCGTCCGCGCTGCTGATCCACGGACTGTGCGGCTGCCATTCGGCAGGATACATGGTCCGGACCGCGCGGCGATTGCTGGCACATGGCTATCGCGTTTTCCGACTGGACATGCGCGGATGTGGAGCCGGCCGCGAACTGGCGCGAAATATCACCCATGCCGGTCGAAGTGAAGATGTCCGCGCAGCACTTCGCTATATCGCATTGCAGAGTAGTGGCCCGATCGACGCGATCGGGTTTTCGCTCGGCGGCAACCAGTTGCTGAAGGCACTGGGCGAGATCCCGGGGGATCCGCACGAGGGCGAATTGCGCAGCCGTTTGCGGCGGGCCGCGGCTGCGGCGCCTCCGGTTCAGCTGGACTACTGCGCGGCGCAGATGGAGCGTTGGCTTCTGCGACCCTACAACCGGTATTTCATCGGTCGTTTGATTCGCAACGCGCCGACGCAGGTCGCTCAGTCGGAACAGTTCAAGACCCTGCAGCGACAACGACGGCCGCGGACCCTTCGTGAGTTCGACGAGCAGTTCACCGCGCCGCTGGCGGGTTTCTCAAGTGCGGATGACTACTACGCACAAGCGTCGGCGGCTCCCCGGCTGCCGCAGATCGAGATCCCGACCTTGGTCCTAGCCTCGCGCGATGACCCGCTGGTCCCGGTCGCAGCGATTGAAAATGCGGCCTGGTCGCCGACGACCCATCCGATGATCACCGAGCACGGCGGACACATCGGCTATTGGAGCAATCAGCCGGACCGCCGTTGGATGGATGCCGCTTTGAGCCAATGGATTGTCTCGGGTGCCCCCTGAGCCGCGGTGGGACCTTTCCGCCGCGGTGGATCATCGCGGTTCACTGCGACCGAAATCCGAGGGTTTCGCGAACCGGGGCGCGCCGATTGTGCCGTGCAAAGGCAGGCGATCGAAGCAGGCGTGACCGCCCTGCGGTCTGAGCGACTACGCCCTGCGGTCTGAGCGACTACGCCCTGCGGTCTGAGCGATTACGCCTTGCTGGCAATCTTGGCCCACGTATCGCGCAGTCCGACCACGCGATTGAAGACCAAGCGCCCCGGTCGGCTGTCGGCGTCCACGCTGAAATAGCCTTGCCGTTCGAACTGAAATCGCTCGCCCACGGCAGCCGCCTCCAGTGCAGGCTCCAGGTAGGCATCGATGGACCGCAGCGAGTCGGCGTTCAGCACCTCAAGGAACGACTGGCCGGCTGGTCGGTTATCGGGGTCTTCAACGCTGAACAGCCGATCGTACAGCCGAACCTCTGCTGCCACGGCATGCTCGGCGCTGACCCAATGGATCGTGCCTTTGACTTTGCGTTCGCTCGAATCTTCTCCGCTGCGTGTCGCCGGATCGTAGGTACATCGGATTTCGACCACTTCTCCCGCAGAGTTCTTGATCACGTCGGTGCAATCCACGATGTACCCGTAGCGGAGTCGAACCGCGCCACCCGGTTTCAGGCGATGGTACTTCGGAGGCGGATTCTCCTGAAAGTCTTCCCGTTCGATGTACAGTTCGCCGCTGAAAGGGACGCTTCGCGACCCAGCCGATGGATCTTCCGGATTATTCACTGCCTCGACCAGTTCAATCTTGCCGGCTGGCCAGTTGGTGATCACCAATTTGAGCGGATCGAGCACCGCCATTCGCCGCGGGGCAACTTCATTGAGATGTTCGCGGATGGCGTTTTCCAGCACCGTCACATCGATCGTGCTGTCAAACCGCGCCACGCCGATCCGATCGCAAAAACGACGGATCGATTCGGGCGTGTACCCGCGCCGACGCAGGCCGCTGATCGTCGGCATCCGCGGATCATCCCATCCTTTCACGTAGCCCTCACGGACGAGTTGCAGCAGTTTTCGCTTGCTCATCACCGTATAGCTGAGCTTCAACCGTGCAAACTCGATTTGTCGCGGGTGATAGATCTCCAGTTGATCGCAGAACCAGTCGTACAAGGGACGATGATTTTCGAACTCAAGCGTGCAGATCGAGAAACTGATCCGTTCCAGTGAGTCGCTCTGGCCGTGAGCCCAGTCGTACATCGGATAGATGCACCAGGCATCTCCCGTCCGATGGTGGTGTGCATGCAGGATCCGATACATCACCGGATCGCGCATGTTCAGATTGGGATGGCTCATGTCGATCTTCGCGCGAAGAGTGCGAGCCCCGTCGGGGAACTGACCTTCACGCATGGCGCGCAACAGCCGCAAGTTTTCCGCGGGTGTCCGATCGCGGAAGGGACTATTCCGCCCGGGTTCCGTGAGCGTGCCGCGATATTCACGTGTCTGATCGGCAGTCAGATCGCAGACGTAGGCTGTCCCCTGCTCGACCAGCTGTTCGGCCCATTGATAGAGCTGTTCGAAATAGTCGCTGGCGAAGTAGAGGTTGTCCCACTGGAAACCCAGCCACCGCACGTCTTCCTTGATCGATTCGACGTACTCCACTTCTTCCTTGGTCGGGTTCGTGTCGTCGAACCGCAGGTTGCACGTTCCGCCGTAACGCTGCGCTAAACCGAAGTTAAGGCAGATGCTTTTGGCATGCCCGATATGCAAGTATCCGTTCGGCTCGGGCGGAAACCGCGTCCGTACTCCATCGAATCGCCCCGTCGCCAAGTCCTGCTCAATGGCATGCTCAACGAAGTTCAAATTTCGACCGGCGTCATCCGACATCCCTGCACCTCGCTCAGTGTCGCTGCTCGCTGCATGTAGTTTGGAAGCACCCGCGTTTGTTCGCGGGACGCCTGTGTGCCTGCCAACCGGCTGGGGACGGTCCGACTCAGTTTGGGGTTCGCGGGGCTGGATCGACCGTTTGACATCGCTCCAGGGCACGCTCGATGCGGACCTGACATTCTTCTCTTCCCAGCACGGCCATGGATTCGAACATGCCGAATCCCACTGCCCGACCGGTCGTGGCCACACGCAAGCCGTGGATCAGTTGACCGATCTTCATCTGTCGTTGCTCCAAGTATTGTTTGACCTCGGCCTCCAGCACCGTCGGCTCGAACGGCTGGACAACTGCCAGGATCGGCAGCAGTCCACGGAGCAAATCGATGGTTTCGGGGGCGCTGCGGAGCCGCTTCTCGAAGGCGGATTCGTCATAGGTCAGCTGATCCGCGCCCTGAAAGCAGTAGTCGTAGTCCAGGATCTCCCCGCCCACGCGAAGCCGGTCGCCTACGCCGCGGAGCACGGCTTCCAATCTCACGCGGTCAGCCGCCGCAGGATCGTTGGGCAGCAACCCAGCGCGTTGGAGGAATGGCAACGTCATCTCCACCTTCGTCGGCAAATCCAACTCGGCCATTCGCTGTGCCTGGAACGCCATCAGCTTTTGCGGATCAAAGCTGGCGGGAGCGGATTTCACCCGTTCCAGCGAAAATGACTCGATCATCGCGGCCCGATCAAATCGTTCGGTGCGATCATCCAGAGACCAGCCGAGCAGCAACAGATAGTTGAGGATCGCGTCCGGCAGGAACCCGAGCTGCTGGTAGAAGTCGATGATCACCGGGTTGAATGTTTCAGGCTGTACTTCGAAGCAAGCGCGCTGAGCGATCCGCTGGCCGAGCGCCAGCAGTTCGGCAAAGTCCTTTTGCTTCGCGTACTTGTCTAACTTCCGCTTGCTCAGCTTGGCGGTTCCACCGGGTTCCGCCACATAAGGAAGATGTGCGTACTGCGGCAGCGGATAGCCCAGTGCGGTGGCGATGAAGATCTGGCGCGGCGTATTCGGCAAATGTTCTTCGGCGCGGACCACATGCGTGATTCCGAAGTCGAAGTCATCGACCACGCTGGCCAGGTGATAGAGGCAGGTACCGTCTGCCCGCTGCACGACATGATCTTGTTCGCTGGCCCATGCGACCTGCACCTCGCCCCGCACCAAATCATGGATGCAGCAGTGCCCAGCCCGCGGCATCTTGAGTCGGACGACCGCTTGTCGACCTTCGCGCTCCCACGCCGCCGCCTGTTCGGGGGAACTCGCCTCCCACTGGCGATCGTAAACGAACGTTTCCCCGCGCTTCTCGGCCGCCGCCCGCTGGGCCTGCAACTCTTCCGGGCGTGCGAAATCTCGATAGGCGGCGCCACGATCGAGCAACTGCTGCACCGCCGCGCGGTGACGGTCCGACCGCTGTGATTGGTAGTAGGGCGCGTGCGGGCCACCCACCTCGGGCCCCTCATCCCAGTTCAATCCCAGCCAACGGAAACCGTTGAGGATCGGTTGCAGCGCCGCCTCGACGTTCCGCTGCTGATCGGTGTCGTCAATCCGCAAGATAAATTGGCCGCCCTTCTGGCGGGACAACAGCCAGTTGAACAGCGCCGTGCGGACCCCGCCGATGTGGAGGTAACCGGTCGGGCTGGGTGCAAATCGCGTGCGAACCATCGCAGAACTCAACGCTGCAAAATTTGTCGCGGACAGGCGCACAGGCGTCGTGCTCGACGCTTCGGCCACCACACAGACGGAGCCGTCACACTGACGGATCGAAGGCTCCGCGCCCAGTCCTGTTTGGCCGCGGCGATGCCCCTGAAGGTGCATCGACCTGGTGATGCTCGCATTTCGGCTCCTTCCCGCGTGGCTTTCCGAACGATCGCGATCAGGCCGCGCGATCGTCGCGCCGCTGCAAGCGCCGCAGACGTTTGCGTTCCGCTTTGCTCATGCGGGACGTGCCATCGGAGGGTTCATCGTCGTCTTCGTCGTCGCCCGGGTCATGGACCGGTGGACGCGGCTGGACGGTGATGGGCGGAGCGTTCCCCGGCCGGTTCGTCGGGGCGGGCGCGGCCGAGCGCGTGGGCTGTCCCCCGCCAGGCGCGGATGCCGGGGGAGATCCCGGTTTTTGGGGCGATGGGCTTGGGGCGGTGGGCTTCGGTGCCGCCGCCTGAGCAACGCGCGGCGAGGCGGGTTTTGCCTCTCCGCTTTTCGGTTCGACCGCCTCGGCTCGAGAGCCAAACGGCCACCACCGACGGCGAGGACGATCCGCTGCGGTTTCCGCTGACGAAACGGAGGCCGCAGGCTTGGCTGGAGATTTTTCCGTGGTGGCCGAAGGTGGCGCTGCAACCGCCGTGGGAGTCCCCCTGGGCGTCGCGCCGGCCACGGGGCTGCTCCCCGGCCGAGTCGGGGCGGTCGAGGCAGTCGCGGAGGGCGAAGGGCTTGTGGCGCCGCCGGGTTCGGGCACGGGCGGCGAGCGCTTCGTCGATTCCGCGCGGGCACCTGCTTCGCTGTCGGATCGACGGAACCGCATCCGCCAACGCTCCCGCCAGCTCGGACCAGTGCTTGCTTCTTCGCTGGACTCCTTCACCGTTGTCGACTGCCGCGCGGTACGTGACGGTGCACGCGTTGAGCCGGTCGGCTTCGGCCTGCCTTCGCGAGCGGTCAGGCCGCGTGCCAGGCGATAGAGATGGCGTACATAGGTCAGCATGATTAACAGACAAAGCCCTGGAATCGCGATCCGCGCGAGTTGCTGGCCGTTGGAACTCCACGCCTTTGCCGTTTCTCCAAGCAGCCCCCAGTGCGAAAGCGCGGGCCCGGTCGTCACACCAAGCAACAGAGTGACCAGGGCAAGCACGAGCCGAGAGTCGCGGACTTCTCGACCGAACCATACCAAGGCAATCGTTGACGAGAGCCACACGGCAAGCCGGACGATTTCACTGCCGGCGATCACCGGCGGGTCGGGCATACAGGCCTCACACACAGCGGCCGCGACCCCATGCAGATTTACCACCGCATTGACACTGGCCAGCAGCAAAATGGCTAACACCACACGCCACCACCGGTAATGGCCGCGGTAATCGTGCGCGTGATGTCCTTGAATCTGGTGGATCAGGTAGCTGACGGCCGCGGCCAAGGCGAAGGCGCACGCTGCGAAGTAGGTTGCCAAACTCTGATGTTCTGCCAACCTCAAAGGCCGAGCAATCTCCGGTGCGTTCGCCAAAGCATCGGTCTTTCGGGCAAGCCAATCACCGGTCCACAGAACCGCAATCGCAATGATCACGGTGGCATAGGTTGCTGCCAAACGCTGACGACTGATCGGCAGCCAACCAAAGACGCGCTGTCGCAACGTGTGCCGGACATTGCTGGCGTACAACCCGCCGGATCGCGTTTTGTTTGCGACGCGACTGGCCGACGATCCAACGACCAGCGGGCGCTCGTCATCGCCTTCGGCTTGATTGCCCTGCCAGACAACCAGCCGTCGACGATTGGAAAGCTGGCGGCGCCGCACGACGTCCATGGCTTGGCTTTCTCAGCAATCGGTTTCGGCCGTCCGACCGACGGCGGGTCATCGCGCGGTGTGGGCGATGGCTGCATCCCGCAGTTCGCGAATTTTTTTCTGCCGACGGCCGTAACGGACGTAGCGGTCGTGCGGTGCCGGGAACCTAGCGACTGGATGCTGACGAGGCCAAGATCAACCCCAATCGCCGGGCGAACGGAGGCCAATCAAGGCTCCAGGGACTTTGTTTTGCCAGGGCGCGCGGTGCGACCTAGGGTTACGCATGCCTTGCATTCCGTGCGTTTCGTCCACCCCTGCGGTCGACCTGCGTGTCCTCCAGTTCACTCCCGACGAGCCACTCGACGGCGGCCGAAATGGGCTCGACCGTGGAGCTTCGACCGGCCCACGCAGGGCTTCCCGAGCACGCAGGGCTTCCCGAGCTCGTGGGACTGCCTGAGGAAGCGGGGCTGTCTGGGCAGGCAGCCTACGTTCCGCCGGCGGAGGCCACCGCGGAGACTTTTCGACCGGTCGGCCAACCTTTGGCGGATCTTCAGGATCACGCGGTTGAAGCCGATCCGCCGTCCGCGGATCGGGTGGAACGTCTCGCCCGCGCGCGACTGGGTGTGGCCAGTTCGCTGTTCATCGCGCTTCGCGCCAAGCACGCCCCGACGGCCGCCCATTGTTTGCGAGTGGCGCTGACCGTTTCTGCTTGGGGCCAGCGCCTGGGGCTTTCATCCGCCGAGCGAGATCGCATCGAGATCGCGGCTTTGCTGCACGATGTCGGCAAGATCGGGGTGCCCGATCGATTGCTCCGCAAGCCGGCACGCCTGACCGATTACGAACGCGAGGAGATGGATGCGCGGGTGCGCTGGGGAAGCAACATCCTGGAGGGATTCTGCTCCGATCATGAGTTGCTTGAGATCGTTCGCCATACGAGCACCTGGTTTAAGGATCAGCCAGAGAACGGCCGGCAGCCTGGACAACCTGCCGCGCAACCTCGGGAACTCCGGCTGCCATTGGGCTCACGTCTGATTGCGATCGTCGACGCGTTCGATTCGATGACCAGCGACCAGGTTTATCGGCGAGCGCTGAGCCGCGAGGCAGCGCTGCGTGAGTTATGGGCGGCGGCCGGTACACAGTTCGACGGCGAGCTGGTGAAGGACTTCTGCCGTCTGATGGAACAGTCGCCCGAGTTGATGCACCATTCGAACGGACGTTGCTGGCTGGAGGAGCTTCCGCAGGGCGCTCCGAGGTTGGGCTGGGGAAGTCAAGGCGATGCGGCAGCGCCCAAACGCGGATCGGCTGATCGAACGGCGCACCCCATCTATCAGGACCAATTGCTGTCCCTGCTGCCCGATGGAGTGCTGGTGCTCGACGCCGAACGCAACATTGTGGAATGGAATCCTGCGATGCAGCGTTTGACCGGGCTGCCGATTGAAACCGTCTTGAATCAGCGCTGGTCTCCGGAATTGGTGTACTTGATGGAGCCCGGTGGCCGCAGGTTAGTCGATCAGGAAGACCCGCTGCTGCATGCGTTCAGACGCATTGAGCAGATGGAACTTGCGATGCAGCTTTGCCACCGCGATGGTGGAAAAATCAATGTGCAGCTGCTGATCGAACCGATCCTGACATCGCCAGGTGAACGCTGCGGAGTGATCGCCATCTTTCGCGATCACAGCGAGCGGACGACGCTCGAGGCGCGGGTGGCCGCCCTGCATCGCCAGGTGACGCGAGATCCACTGACTGGAATCGCCAATCGATCGGAATTCGATCGGCGGCTGTATGAGATCACGACGCTGTCTGAGGAGAATCAATTCTGCTGCAGCCTGATCATTTGCGACGTAGACCATTTCAAATCAATCAATGATCGGTATGGACATCCGGCGGGAGACCAGGCGCTCCGCGTGTTCTCGCAAATGCTGAAGCAGTTCAGCCGTGGAGACGATCTGGTCGCCCGCTATGGCGGCGAAGAGTTCGTGCTGCTCTGCCCGGGCCTCGACAATGCCACGGCCGCGCGGAGAGCCGAAGAAATCCGTCGCAAGTTAGAGAGCACCCCGTTGGAAGTTATCGCCTGTCGAGCGCTGACAGCAAGCTTTGGCGTAACCGAATTGCAAGCCGGAGATTCGGCCGAGACGTTCCTCGCGCGAGCCGACCGCGCACTGTTGACGGCCAAGAACCACGGACGCAATCGCGTCGTCCAGCTGGGAACGGGTTCCGGATTCGATGACGCTACATCGTGGCAGCACGCGCGACGCGGCCTCCTGTCGTGGCTCAAGCCGACCGGACGCGAACGACAGCTCGAACTCCGGATGGTGACCCACGTTCCCGTGGACCTGGCAGTGGAAAAGCTGCGCGGGTTCATCTCCGACCATCGGGCAGAAGTGCTCCGCGTGGGCTTGAACGATGTGGAAGTCCGGCTGACCGCGCGAGGCGTGCGCGGGCGCCGCTCATCGGACATGGAACAGCCGTTCAGACTGCATGTCCAGTTGATGGAGGATCGAGCGCCAACGCGGGGCAGAGATGACCCGCGGGGCGGGGCTGACCCCCGCGGCGCCAATCGCACGATTGTCGATGTCCGGCTGATGGCCATCGGCCGCCCGGGCCGGCGGCACGCGGATGTGAACGGACTGGCTGAGAATATCGCGAAGAGCCTGAAGAGTTACTTGATGGCTCGCTTGATCGACATCCAACAGCCACTGACCGAATCGTCAGCCTTGGATTTGACCCGCGAGTAGAAAACGCGGCGCTCCGCGTTTGGATGGCTGCACCGGCGAGCGCTCTCGAGTGGGCTTCCAGCCCGCGCCGCGCCCCCCCGATTGCCGCTGTCCTCGCGAGGGCCTATCGTGCGGTCTGAGGAGACGTGTCACGGAGGGGTGGTTGGAATACTTCCGGCTGCCAGCTTCAGCCATTCGAGGTCGCGTCGCCATCCATTGCGGGTGGGACTTGTCGAGTTCGTGAGGGACTCGCCTGTGGCCTCAGGTTTCCTGACCTGCAAGCAGGTCGATATCGAGCGACCCTGTCGCAAGCCCGCTGAGTCCTTCCTCTCCATTGTGGAGTCATCCTATGGCTTATGAACTTCCGAAGTTGCCGTACGCTTTCGACGCGTTGGAGCCACACATTGATGCCAAGACCATGGAGATTCACCATGGCAAGCATCACCAGGCGTATGTCACGAATGTCAATAACGCGATCGCCGGCAATGCCGCCCTGGAAGGCAAGACGGTCGAACAGTTGATCGCCGATCTGGGAGCTGTTCCCGAAGACAAGCGAACCGCCGTGCGAAACAACGGTGGCGGGCATGCCAACCACACGATGTTCTGGACCATCATGGGGCCGAACCAGGGCGGCGCTCCCCGCGGTGACTTGGCTAAGGCGATCGATGCGACGTTTGGCGGCTACGAGGCATTCAAGGAAAAGCTGACCGCCGCCGGCGTCACTCGATTCGGCAGTGGCTGGGCTTGGTTGGTCGTCGATGACGGCAAACTGGCGATTGGCAGCACAGCCAACCAGGATTCACCCTTGATGGGCAAAGCGATCGCCGGCATCGGGGGCACTCCGATTCTGGGCGTGGATGTCTGGGAACATGCGTACTACCTGAAGTACCAGAATCGCCGCCCGGATTACGTTGCGGCATTCTTCAACTTGATTAACTGGGATGCGGTCGCGGATCGGTATGCCGCGGCGCTGAAGGCTTGAGTGCCGTCCGAGCCCTCCCTTCACAATGAAGAGAGCCGGTGACACGGCTCTGGCTGCAGCCGTGACGCTGACTTGAAAAGCCGCTGTACGGGTTTCGTACAGCGTCATTTCTTTTTCGCCCGGCAATCCGGCAAAGTCTCCGTTGACAGAGGCTCCGTGAGCCTCCTACGGTCGCTCGGTCGAAGTACCGGCGGCCGTCGCGTGCCTGCGAACCCGTTACGGATCGGTAATCTGTAACGATTAATTGAACTTCGCGGATCGCTTAGACCGAAGCTACTGATCAGAACTTTGCGGGTACATGGTCCCGGAAGCTCGCGGTTGATCCGCGCTCCGAAGGGAACGTGTCCGTTTCCTCGTAGAACGCAATGGAGTGCGTTGACCATGCGGTTCAGTATCGCGCCCTGGATGCGGGCCTTGGCTGCGAGCCTGGCCGCGATGTCGATTGGGCTGACCGGTTGCACGTCGAGCATGAAGAACTCGAGTGCGATGAGTTGGTTTCCCTGGAGCCGCCAGCCTTCGGCGGAAACGATTGCGGGCAGTGGTCCCACCACCACGGTGCCGACTCCTCCCAGTCAGTCGTTGACGCCAACCAGTCTGGCCGCGGGCACGACCGCCGGCACCACGTCGGCCAACCTCAGTGCCACGAACCCTACCAGTGCCTCGTCGGGACTCGCCGGAACCAACATGCGTAGCGCGGGATCTGCGGCCACCGCCAATGGATTCGCGGGTGCTACTGGCTCAACGACCTCCAGCCCCACATCCACGCTTTCAGCTCCCAGTTACGCATCAATCCCTGGAGCGCCCACCGCGTCCACGGGCCTCGCAGGTACGACCCGCAGTCCGTCGACGTTCGGTGCGCCGACGAGCAGCGGCCTCGGGATGCCCAATGCCTCGTCCGGCCCGATGGGCACCTCGCCGACCCTTTCCGCCAGCGGCGTCGGCACAAGCCCGAATGGCAACAATGTCAGCGGCAGCCCGCTTGGCGGTGCGAATCCCTACGGGGCGATGCCGAGCAATCCAACCTCATTGGCCCAAGGCCGTAGCGGTTTGCCGATGAATCCTGCGGCGCCGACGAGCGGTGCAAGCTGGTCGATGCCCGTAAGTGCGATGGCTGGCGACGCTCCCAGTGCGATGTCCACGATGCCCAACTCCGGCTTGTCCGCGGCGGGCGTCCCGTATGGAAATACGACGATCCCCGGTGCCGCCGGACGTGCCGGTACGCCCGCGTCTTACAGCCTACCCGGCGGAACCCCTGGATCCATGACGCCGCCTCCTGCCAGCGCCTGGGCTGGAACCACTCCGCCGGCTGGCAGCGGCGTCGGTTCGCCTTACGGCATGCCGGCCCCGAATCGCGGATACGCTCCAGGAAGCGGGCCGATCATGCAAACCGCTTCCACGGCCGGACAATACGGTGGTGTTCTGGCTCCCGCCAACTACGGCGCTCCAGTGGGTTACACCGTGCCTGGCATGCCGCCAACGGCTCCGCCCTCGGCCTACCCATCGGCTCCGGGTGCCTACGCGGTTCCACCAGCGCCGGGCGTGAACGCAGCAAACTATTCGGTACCGGCTGGCTACGGTCCGAACTCGGGATATGGCCCAGCCGGCAGCACGACGCCTTACACGTCGAGCGTGCAAGCGAATCCGTACGCTGGCTCCAACAGCGGTGCTACGGTCAGCGGTGGCTATCGCCCGGGAAGCACGGGCGGGACTTTCAACTACCCCGGCGCTTCGACCAGTGGCGGCTACACCGCACCGAGTGGCACGAACAGCGGTTCTGTGTACCGCTAACGGGCACACCGCTTGCGTGAATGCCAGCACCGCAACCCATGGGGTGCTGGCGCGAATAGAAGCTTGAATCATCGGCAAGGCTGCACATCGTCTGGATGTGCGGCCTTGCTGCATTGATGGGACACCGGTCCTCCGATGCCATCCGGATCGTTGCCCGATCACATGTTCGATCGCGGGCTTGCAGAGGCGCCTTGCGGATGTCGGAAGGCGGAACTGATTTCTCGGCGATCGCTTACCAGACAATCTGCTCCGCAGCGAAGATCGGCCCTTCGACGCAGGTTCGTTTGTAATCCCATTGCCCGTCGCTCTGCCTGATTTTGGCGACGCAACTGAAACAGATTCCGATGCCACAGGCCATCGGTGTTTCGAGCGATATCTCGCAAGGGATGCGTCGCGCGCTTGATAACTCGGCGACGCGTTCCATCATCGGTTCGGGCCCGCAGCACGCGATCCGGCAATCGCTCGGGCCGAGTTCGTCGAGCACCTGAGCGAGCAGATCGGGAACTCGAAGTTTTGGGGCCCAACTGCCATCGTCCGTGCAGAGATGAGTTCGGCAGCCGACCGCTTCAAACTGGTCGACGCCTGCGAGCAAGTCTGCCGAGCGAGTTCCGTAGACCAGTGTCACTTGCCGCGCGAATGGGGTTGCCGCGGGACGGCGGCCATAATGAGCTCTCCCTAATGCGGCCTTGGCCAGTGCCAAGAAAGGAGTCTGACCGATTCCACCAGCCACCATCAGCAAATGATCCACGGGCGCCTGCGAGAAGCCATTGCCTAAGGGCCCCCAGATCGTCACTGCAGTGCCGGGTCCCTGGGCTGCAAGCAGCGTGGTGAACTTGCCTTTGGCGATAAACACCAGCTCGATTTCTTCCGGCTGTCCGCTTGAGCCATGGACGACATCCCACAAAGCCAGCGCGCGACCGATCAATGGATCCGACTGCCCTGCCAGGCGGATCATTACGAACTGGCCGGGCTGGATCTGGGATGCGATCGCAGGCGCGTGGCATCGGATTCGAAATGTGTCGCGGGCCAAGCGATCGCAAGCGTTGACGATCGAATCCACTTGTGCCGCTTGGTCGGCGTAATGGGCTGCCGCCAATGCACCGGCCATCAACGTGCACCTCCACGCCGTGGATTGCCGCGTCCCGGGGGCCCGCTGCGACGACCGCGCTTGCCGCCCGCCGGCGGACGTTTCGCAGCAGGACGTCCACGCGGAGGAGATTGCGACATGTCTCTGCCTGCGCTTGGACCGGCTCCGCGAGCCAGTCTCGGCTTAGACTTCGGGTGGCGGGCCGGCGGCCGACCGAGCTTCCCCGATGGTTTGGCGGCTTGCCCCGTGCGGCGCGGCGGACGCGGGGCACGACCCGGCGGGGACAAATCAGAGGAGGCCGTTCGGCGTTCTTCTTTCAACACGGACGGTTCGTCCGATTCGTCGCCGATGATCGTTCCCAGCTTCATCGGCGGCAGATCACCCAGTGAAGCGGCTGTTGAGCGAGGCCCCTCGTCGTCGGGCAACTCCCGAGCTGATTGATCGCCACGGATCCGCGCGCTGTGCCGCGCATGAGCTGAACCGCGCGCCGGTTTCGGTGCCCTGCGGCGAACCTGCTGTCGAGCTTCCGCGTCGATCGCCTTGAGCCAGCGCTCAATTTCAACGGCGGATAGCACACGGACTTCTCCCGGCATCAGCGTGCCCAGACGCAGTGGGCCAAGTGCGACCCGCTTCAGATGCAGGACCTTATGACCCACCCGGGCCAGGATTCGTCGAATCTCCCGGTTCTTTCCTTCCCGCAGCACGATCTCAAGCTCGGTAGCCCGTTTCCGCTGAGTCTTGACCTTGATGTGGTCCACGCGAGCTAAACCTTCGGCCAGATGGACGCCGCGGCGCAATCGATCAAGCACTTCCGGGGCGACGTTTCCAGCGACCGTTACCTGGTAGGTCTTCGAGACACCGAAGCGCGGATGAGCCAGCCGCTGCGCCAGTTCTCCATCATTGGTGACCAGGATCAAGCCTTCGCTGGATCGATCCAGCCGGCCGACGGGAAACACACGTTCCTGATCTGGAACCAGATCAATCACCCGTGGCCGGCCTTCGGGATCTCGATTCGTTGTGACGACCCCGATCGGCTTGTTGACCAGGTAGTAGCGCAGCTTGGCTTGCTTGAGCCGTTCGCCGTCCACGAAGATCTTCGCCGTCTTCGGATCGACCGTGGTTCCCAGTCGGTCCACCACTTGTCCGTCGACTTCCACACGCCCATCGAGGATCAGCTGTTCGCAAGCCCGCCGGCTGCCCCAACCTGCCGCGGCGAGCACGCGTTGCAACCGCTGCTTCGGACTGTCCGCTGAATGCGGGGAAACCGCACGCCCCGAATCGGACGGCGAGCGTGAACGACGTGGTCGAGACATGGAGCGTTCCTTTGCTTGCAGCGGAACGCCCAGACTAACCCGCGCTTTGGGCGGCGAGTAGGCCGCGCTTCGGAAATCCAAGAAGCCGTTAAGGCCGCAGCGCTACTGAATCATGCCCGCGCGGAGTGCATCGCTATACATGCGGCTGCGCACCGGCTCGGGTACCGGCCGGTAATAGTCACGAGGCCGACCATCGAGCAACGTCGGCCCGATATCTGTCATGGGGTACGGGTCGTGCATCACCGCCTTGGCACGCTGCTGCTCGATCGGTCCCGGCGGACCAAATACCGGTTTGGTGCCGTGAGACCGGCAGCCCCCGGCGACACAAACCGACAGCCCTATCGCCAGGGCAAAGCCGCCGAGTCTGTGGATCGGTGAACCAATCCGCGGCAAGCCAATCCAGCGCGAGCTCATCAAGCGGATCGGCGATCGCTCGCTGCCGGATCTGCCACTGGCTGCCCGTCGGGTCGTTTCTCGGTGCCGCATGGCGCGCTCCCTCGGGCAATGGCCCACTGTTTCCATCCGTGCCGCGGATCCTAGAGACCGATCGCCAACCGATCCAATCCCATTCGCGGCCCAAAGCCGCGTCGATCTGCCTGTGCCAGCGATCGACCGTCGGGAGCCATCCTCCCCACCGACGATCGTCAATTCACCGATTCCCCCCAAACCCCCTCTCCACACATGCCGCCCATATCGACTGTCCCGAACTACCACGCAATACGTAGTACCTCCCCCTCCGAATTAGGACAGGCATCTTTCGGCAAAATCGCGTGCCGACGGATCCCCACTCTCCCCAAACACCCCAACTTCAGGACCAAAGCCGAATGATGCCTGTCCTTTTTTGTGGGGGAGGGTTTAGGCGGGGGGACGGCAGGAGAGGATGACGGCGTTCGCGGAGGGGTGCATCGAGAGTTTTGGGGCGGCAGCGGTCAGGAGCACCGTTTGCCCCAGTTCAAACGTCGATCCATCGCTCAGGCGCGCCGACCCGCGGACGCATGTCAGGATCTCGAATGCTCCTTCCCCGCCGACCGGGATCGGCGATGGGGCGGACACGAGGCGATCGAAGCGGAAGTAAGTGCAGTCGACGAGTCGTTCGCGGCCCAGAATGGAAGTCGGTTGCGGTACCACCGGATCCACGGGACCTCGGTCAAAGTCGATGACCTCGAGGGCTTGAGCGATGTGCAGGGGACGCGGCCGTCCTTCAGCATCCGCGCGCTGCCAGTCGTAGAGTCGAAACGTTGTGTTGCTGGCTTGTTGGATTTCGGCAATGACCAATCCTGCGCCCAGGGCATGGACCGTGCCCGCAGGGATATAGATGCAATCGCCCGCTTGGGGCTCGATCCGGTGGAGGCAGCCTTCTACCCTGCCTTGCTCGATTGCCTGACGGAGTTCCAGGGCGGTAATCCCTGGCCGCAGTCCGGCGTAGAGGCATGCGCCGGGTCGAGCCTCCACGACGTACCAGGCTTCGGTCTTTCCCAGGTCCGGTTCGGGCATGCGTCGGGCGTAAGCATCGTCGGGATGCACTTGGACGCTGAGCACTTGCTCGGCGTCCAGGTATTTCAGCAGCAGGGGGAAGCGGGCAAGTTGGGTCGCGGCGCCAGGTTGGCCATGGACTCCGTAATCCACGCCGGTCAGCGCCTTCCCGTATCGGGCCATTAGCCCGCCGAGCGATTCCCCGCGGAGCGGGCCTTCGGCCACGATGCTCTGTCCGTCAGGCCGGTCGACCAGCTCCCAACTTTCGGCGTAATCCGTTGCCTCGCCGATCGGTTTACCCAGCAGATCACCGAGGCGCCGCCCTCCCCACAGGTAGCGTTTTAGCAGCGGTTCGAAGCGAAGCACGGCGGGAGGCACTGATCGGGCCATGTTGTTTGCCGAGGAATTTCGCCAGGATGTTGGACCCTTCCGCGCTTCCCATTGGGGTCCCGTACGTTGTTGGTCTAAGGATGCGTTGATATAGTCGAATTTGTCTGCTGCCGCAGGTCGACGCGCGGTGCCTGTGCTGCGTCGCGCCATGGGGCCCGTTCGGTGACGCTTGGTTCGAACGGTCGAACGATCGGTTTTTCCGGCGGGACGCGTGGTTCCGAGCAGCCCTCAGAGGACTCATTCCAACCGTGGATCAGCCGGTGCGTCCGAAGGTGGACGATCTGTTCGCCAGTTCGACGATGACCTTCGGGGAACACCTCGAGGAGTTGCGCAAGTCGCTCGCCAAGGCACTCGTATGGCTGGCGATCGGGATGGGGATTGGCTTGTTCTTTGCTGATCGCATGGTCCGGTACATCCAGGTGCCGATGGACGAAGCGGTCGCACGATTCTATCGCGACCAAGCCCTCGCGCAGCTTGGCTTTGACCCGGATGATCCCATTCAAGCCACGCCCGAGGCGTTGGAGGCTGTGGAACTTCTGCAGCAAAGAAGGCTCGTGCCGCGCGAGGTCTGGCTTGTCGATATCCCTGACGACGCGACAATCACCGCCACGGCCACGGAGCAGGCGGTTGCGACAAACCCGTCGCTCGATCAAGAAGCCGCGAGCAAACCTCAAGCTGTACGCGAAACCGCGCCCGAGCCCGGGGATGCGTTGCCCGACCCATCGGGTGTCAACACCCGCGCCAATCTGCGAGCCCGCGCCTTGCTGGAACGGATTCGCGATCTTGATTATCTGAAGAAGCAAGTCGTGCTCTGGCCGATCGACCGTGGCTTGATGACCACGCGGAGCGAAGAAGGCTTCATGGTTTGGATGAAGGCCGGTCTGGTCATCGGGGCCGTGATCGCCAGTCCGATGATCTTCTGGCATCTCTGGCAGTTCGTGGCCGCAGGCCTCTATCCCAACGAACGACGTTATGTCTACGTGTACCTGCCCGTCAGCGTCGGCCTGTTCGTGTTCGGCGTTCTGCTCGCGTTCTACTTCGTCCTGAAGTACGTCCTGAATTTCCTCGTCGGAATGAATGCGCAACTGGGAGTCGACATCGTTCCACGATTGAGTGATTACATCAGCTTTGTGCTGCTGCTGCCGCTGGGATTCGGGATCGCCTTTCAACTGCCGCTCGTGATGTTGTTCCTGCAACGGATCGGGATCTTCACGGTGGATGCCTACATCAAGAGCTGGCGAATCGCCGTCCTGATCATCTTTGTGATCTCGATGGTGCTGACGCCCGCCGAGCCCTACAGCATGTTGGCGATGGCGATTCCGCTGACCGGCCTGTATTTCCTGGGGATTGGCATGTGCCGCTTCATGCCAGCCGGGCACGGGCTGGGCAGTCAAGGTTACGATCCCCGTTGATCGAGCAGCCAGGATTTGTCAGTCACGGCTGCGTTTTTTGGCCCCGCTTCGCACGGGACGCAGTCTTTCATACGGACCCTTGCTCACACCCGCAAGCTTCGCGTCACACGGCCATCGTTTCGCGGCGCGACTCGGTTCAAGCCTCAGGCAGATCGGACGCCGCGCAAGGTTCGGTCGGTCCCGCCGATCGCTTCCCGCTCAAATTGCTTCTGGTCCTCGTTCGCCGGTGCGGATCCGGATGCAGTCATCCATCGGGAGGATAAAGACCTTGCCGTCGCCGATCTGACCCTTCTCGCCTGATCGACCCCCTTTCAGAATCGCATCGACCGTCGGCTGCACGAACTCTTCGTTCACCGCAATCTGCAACTGCACTTTGCGGAGCAGATTGACGCTAAACTCGTGCCCGCGATAGACACCTGCATGTCCCTTCTGCCGTCCGAAGCCTTGGCAGTCCATCACCGTCAACCGATAGACCTCGACGTCCATCAGCGCCTGCTTGACCGCTTCCAGTTTGTCGGGCTGGATGATGGCGATGATCAACTTCATCCGGGTGGATCCGTAATCGAGAAAGGGGGTGCGGCAGCTGAGGAGGATCCGGCGCATCGTCGTCAGACGAACCGGTCCCTGACAGGTGGCAACCCGCAAGCTTACGAACAAAGGATCCGCGGTGCGATCCTAGAGCGCAGTCTCCGAACCGCAATCCGCTTCGACTACCGGCTCAGGCAAGAAGGCGGTCGCGAGCACTGCCTGCACCACTGCGCAACCCTCTGCAAGAAAGAAAATGCCCCCCGGCTCGGACGGATGAGGCGGACATCCATCGAAGAGCCGGGGGAGCACCTTCTGGCCCAGGCAAGAGCCGAAGTCGGTCGAGCCCGGGACTCTGAGATCGACTGTTCAGAATGCAGGCCACTCAATGAAGTCTTCCGACCCGTCGAGTCGCTGCGTTCTTTGACCTTTTACATCGGCTCAGGACCTGCCACCGCCGGATGCGACCTTCTCGGCGGTGGCAAGGTCCCGGGTAGGGTTCTTCAAATGCCTGCCTTTTAGCGACAGGCATCTTGAGCTGCGTTCGCCCGTTACCGCTGGGCCTCCGCCACTGCACCGTGCAAGGCCTCTGCCGGATAGGCTTGCATCCCGTGATGGCTGAGATCCAGACCCGTCTTTTCCTCCTCGGCCGGGACGCGGAAGACACCGATCGCCTTCAGGATGCTGAACAGCAACACCATCGTCAGGAACGCCCAGGCACAGATGACCGCCGTTCCGACGAGCTGCGGCATGAGGGCCTTGCCTCCAAAAAAGGCCGCTGCCAGCCCACCCCAGATGCCGCACACGCCATGCACCGGGAATGCACCGACGGGATCATCAATCTTCAACTTGTCCAGCGCTACGACGGCCAGCAGCACGAGCACACCCGCCACCGCACCGATGATCAGCGCACTGATGTTGCTCACACAGTCGCAATTCGCAGTGATGCCGACCAAGCCACCGAGCATCCCGTTGAGGGCCATCCCCAGGTCCGGCTTACCAAACATGATCCAGGCCAGCACGAGTGCAGCGAGGGCGCCCGTGCATGCGGCGAGCGTCGTGTTCACGGCCACGGTCATCACGGTGCCCGCATTCGCGGGGTCGGCGAACGCGAGTTGACTGCCGGGGTTGAAGCCATACCAGCCGATCAGCAGGATGAACACGCCCAACGTCGTGAAGGTGATGTTGTGACCAGGCAGCGCGACGCTCCGACCATCCGCCGCATACCGACCGATCCGCGGCCCAAGCAGCATCGCCCCGGCCAGACCGGCAAAGCCGCCAACCGCATGGACGACGACGCTGCCAGCGAAGTCATGGAAGCCCATGTCATGCAGCCAGCCGTATCCCCATTTCCATGAACCGCTGACGGGGTAGACGAATCCCGTTAGTACGGCGGTGTAGATCAGGTAGGCGCCCAGCTTCATTCGCCCTGCGACCGCCCCCGAGACAATCGTCGCTGCCGTCGCGGCGAAGGCCACCTGGAACAGGAAGTCAACTTGTGGATGGAGCGTCGACGAACCATCCCAGTCGGAAATCGCCATGATCCTTCCGGCGTCGACTTTGAAGAACTCCCCGCTTCCGCCGTCATCCGCGAAGCCGGGGTACATGATCGCGTAACCGATCGCAAAGAACAGCACGACGCCCAACGCGAAGTCGAGCAGGTTCTTCGCCAGAATGTTGACGACGTTCTTCGCCGAGTTGAGGCCGACTTCGACCATCGCGAAGCCTGCCTGCATGAAGATCACCAGCACCGCGCAAATGAACAACGTGATGTTGTTGACCGCAAAGGTCAGGTCACTGGCCGACTGAGCCACCGACTCGATCGTCGGCCCCGCCTGGCCACTTGCGTCGGCTGGCGCCTCGGCCACCGTGCCTTCCGCAGGAACTTCCTGCGCAGCGCCCACCGACGCAAGTGCCAGGCTCAACCCCATCATCCCCACCAGGATGATGCTCCCAAAGACGAAGTGTCTTGTGATTCGATTCCGCCACCCGGTCATCGTGTTCCCCCGCTGCATGCGTTCGAGCTCAATCCGGCGAGGCCGTCACTCCCATCGAGCGACCGCTCCCCTGCGCCTGGATGCCGAACACCCGCGCACGATCTCGGACCTTGCCTGGGCCTCCAATGGCGATCAGCCTTCGCCGATCGCCACGCCAAGACGCCGCCTCTGTGTTCGTTGCCTCGTGGTGCAACTAACGGTCCAGTTGCATCCTCACCAAGCGGTTTTTTCCCGGGTACAGGGGAAGGAAGAACCCTAACAGCAACCAGTTACGGCATTTCACGGATTTTCTGCGCAGGGCTTCGCAAATCGGCCCGGACCCCCAGCCTGCACAAGAAGCGAGCAGAGGCCTGCTGCATATCTCGGCACCTAGGCGCCGCGCTCCAGGGCCATCAATCCGCATGTCCGCGGTGGGAGTTCATGCCGCGGCGGATGACCTGCATCCACCTGCCCGAGGCATGGCACCGACTTGAAGCCTGGCTGGCTCCCACCGAAGCCGTGGTTCGGTTCGACGAGCGGACAGGCAGCTTTCGGCGCGTCTGACGACCCATGAAGCCGGGCGGGGCCTCGAGCGCCGAAGGTCGGCGACCGTCCAACCAAACATCCGATTGGTTAAACGAGGCAGGCCAAGGCACTCTGTGGCGAGTCCCTCGGCCTGCTGGATCGATTGCGTTCTGGTCGCGTGGGACGCGGATTAGAACGTGTAGACCATGTCCATCCCAAAGATCGCGCAGCTGGCCATGGGCAGGCCGTCAGCACCGATCTCGTTGACGCCGGTCTGTTCCTTGTCCCACACCCAGCGGACTTCCGGTCGCAAGGTAAGGTTCGAGGTCGGCTTGTAGTTGAAGCCCACAGTGTAGTTGTACAGGTCGGCATTGTCGAAGCCGCCCGATTCCGACGAGAAGTTGAACCATTCGGCACGCTGACCCAAAGCCCATTTGTCGTTG
>Ga0209594_1000575_pt1 | contig 20941 bp, 19 predicted proteins | sample AshMeaCrysSpring_FD_184126 | JGI IMG/M metagenome (GOLD analysis project Ga0209594, IMG submission 184126) | Groundwater microbial communities from Big Spring, Nevada to study Microbial Dark Matter (Phase II) - Ash Meadows Crystal Spring... | ecosystem: Environmental > Aquatic > Deep subsurface... | reverse complement strand
TGGGAAAAAAGACGAATCAAAACTTCGTTCAAATTCCTCATGCCAAGTTCATAGAAATGTTATCTTATAAAGCCAAACTAGCAGGGATTCAGGTGATTTTAACCGAAGAATCTTATACCTCAAAAGCCAGTTTTATTGATAATGATCCCATTCCGGTGTACAAAAAGGGTGAGAAAAATCAGTGGACTTTCAGTGGAAAAAGAGTCAAACGGGGTTTATACCGTAGTGGTAGTGGACGATTGGTTAATGCCGATGTGAACGGTTCTTTGAACATCATGAGAAAAGCAGTCCCAAATGCTTTAGGCTATGGGATAGAGGGTGTTGTAGTTCACCCCGTTCGGGTAACGCCGACAAAGTAAAGGTGTGTCACATTTGACTATATTTTTATGAACTATGCCAACACCAAACCTGTCCCCCCAAATGTTAACTGGGATGGCAAAGAACAATTATCCGGGGTGACGGCTTGTACAATACTTGTACAATAAAAGTTTGAAGATATAGGCTGCTCTAATCGCCCATCGCTGAGTACAAAACCCTTTATGACTGACTTGACCACTTCCCCCCAACAGGACGCATCACCGGATTTTACTCAACTGCGCCAGACGCTAGCATCAAGTTCTGCTGTAACTCAACTGCAATCGATTCAAACCTTAGTCGAATCTGGGGTTCAAGGTTTAGAGGTGTTGATGGATTTTTTGCGTCACTCTCAACAGACTGCACCCAACTGGGTTCAGGGAAAAGTTTATCAAGTCCTCAACGATATTCCTCTGCCTCAAGTGCAAGACTTTCTCCAAACCCATTTTCCTGGGGGAGTTGTTCCCTTGCAATCGGAAGCCGATATTGATTACAGTCCTTTACAACAACTTCTGATTCAACAAAAATTTCAACAAGCAGATCAGTTTACCTTAGAAAAGTTATGTGAACTGGCAGGAGGCACTGCCGCACAGCGCAAGTGGCTCTATTTTTCTGAGGTCAAAACCTTTCCAAGTACCGACTTACAAACGATTGATTTACTCTGGCAAGTGTATTCTGAAGGAAAATTTGGTTACTCTGTGCAACGTCAACTGTGGCTGAGTGTGAACAAAAATTGGGAAAAGTTGTGGTCGAAGATGGGTTGGCGGAAAAAAGGAGTCTGGACTCGTTACCCCCAAGAGTTCACTTGGGATTTGAGTGCGCCAGTGGGTCACTTGCCGTTATCCAATCAACTGCGGGGGGTGCGTGTGATGGAAACGTTACTGTCTCATCCGGCTTGGTTCGAGTCGCCGAACTCATAAGGATTGACAAGAACTAATCTGAGCAAAACTGAACTTTATGGAGTCAATCTCAGTCGAGCCAAACTGTTTGTTGCAAGACTTTTTCCTGGAGATAAAAGATCAAAAGGCAGTGGTAATTTTACCAATTTCTCATTAATTTTCTTGCTGACAGATCCCAATTTCTTCAGGACGAATAATCACTTTGGAAACCATTTGGTTAATTAAATCTTGTTCTTTAATCCATCCAAAATTTCCTGGATTTAAAGTTGCAATTTTGGCGGGAGTTGCTGTTAATTTGTCCAGTTTTGTCTCAAAATCTGTGGTTTCATCAAGGAATGACTGGTTGGAATTAACCGATTGATCTGTATTAAGCTCTGAGAAATCTTTAACAGTTTCAGTCGGTAGGGAATGATTGTTCTCATTTTCTAATGGTCGGGGGAGAGAACAGACTTTCACTTCTAACCAATTTCCGGCTTGAGGGGTAGATTGTTTACTGAGAATTTGAATCACACTGCCGGGAGGAATTTGACCCTGAATCCCAGGCTGACCAAATTCCTTAAAAATTTGCATCGGTTTTTGCTGTTGAGGTCGGGCAGTCACTGATGGACTCCCCACTTGAATTAAGGATTGTAACTCTAAAAAGGGGTGTTCTGTCGGGGGGGGAGAGAGGACTAATGCTTCGTCAAGATCAGGGGTTGGAGTCACGTTATTCTCAGCAGGGGTAGAAGAATTGAAGAGTCTGAAAATATAGATTAGCAATCCTGCGACGACCAGTAGGAATAGAATCCCCAAAGATAACTGCTTAATTTGTTGTTTGGATTGGGAAGGGGGGGTAATAAATTGAGTTTTTAATTGAGAGTCATCCCCTCCACTATTATCATCCTTATCGTCCTCATCGTCCTCATCGTCTTCCCCTTCCTTCGCTGGGACAGGGGGAACCAACACTTCAAAATTGGGGTCAACTTCTGGATGAGGATAAACTTGAAAATGCATTAAAGCAACGGTTACATTATCATGACCATTGCGAGTATTAGCAATCTCAACTAAGCGATCGCGAACTGTAATAATATCTCGCTCTCCCGTTAATATCGGCAAGATTTCCGGTTTCCAATAGGCTTCTACCCGATCGCGATCGCTTAACCCATCGGAACAGAGTAAAATGACACAATCTTCGTCAATGGGAAGTCGAGCAATGGTGGGGTGTAAGTTGGCGGAATTGGTAATTCCTAAAGCTTGAATCAATGCCCCTGAGGCTCGTTGTTGCAAGGCATCCTGATACAATGCATAACCCAGTCGGACTTCGCGGGAGGCGACATCATCATCTAAAGTAATTTGATAACAACCATTGGAAGTAATCCAGTAAGCCCGACTATCTCCCACATGGGTGATGTAAAGTTCATGATGATGGGCTAATCCCATAATCAGGGTGGTGCCCATCCGTTCTCGCCCTTGCCGCTGTTCTTGGTCATTGCGAAGGCAAATTTGATCATTGGCAAGATTCACCGACCGCTGTAACTGAGCCATCATCCCATAGGGATCGCCACTGTTAATGTACAAGCGGTTTGGCTGCATTTGTTCACACAGGACATCAATAGCCAGTTTAGCGGCAATTTCTCCCCCTTCTTGTCCCCCAATCCCGTCACAGACAATGGCCAGTCCTGGAGCATTAGCTGGAATCTCAACTAAGGTCTCTGGCTCTGGATAACAGGCATCTTCGTTTTGCGGTCGAACGGGGCCTTTGTCTGTTGCCGTCGCAATCGTAATTTTACGACTCACAGATTGCTGCACGACTAAGAGGGCTTGATCTAGTTGATGGGTCAATTGTTCTGGCGATCGCAGCTCCCCATAGATCATTTGATCGGTTAATTGTTCCAAGAAGCTTTGCAGGCTGGGGTGAGCTGTGATCATCCACTGTTGCCATAATTTCCCCAGTTGGGACAGTTTCACGGGTTTAGCATCTAACTGAAGTTCGAGTAACTGCATCAGGGGGCCAGAAACATACAGTAAATCGGGGTTGAGTAAGCTAGAAGCAACCTGTTGACGTTGAAAAGGAGTCCAAAGCTGAGCAATTTGCCAAAGCCAATTGAGCTGTCGAATTGCGGTCGTATTCCCCCAAGCCTCAGTGAGTTGGGGCGTAAGGATTTCTTGTGACGGATGAATGGGAGCCTGTTCGAGGAGCCAAATGGTTTGTTTGAGGCGACTCAATTTGGGAGAAATCATGCCATAGATTTGGGGCACATGGAGTCGCTCGGGAAACAATCTTAAATAGGGGATAATCGGATGAGGAACATCATCGGGAAGTTCTGGTGTTTGTTCAGGATGAGTATCGAGCAGAATCTTGCTGCCCCGAAGTAAATAGCGATCTGCAATCAATGTCCCTGGTGGCAACATTTGCAATTCGTTACTGATCGCCCATAAATAACGTTTTGGCATATTATTTTCCATTGGAGGATCCTCACGCCTCAGCAAGCCCCTCACTCCTTGCGCTTTAAGTGATTAAACCGCGCCTTGCCTCATCTACAAGTTCTGAGTCTACCCCTCCTAGATTCTGGGGCTTTATGTCAACCATTTGCTGTTGAGTGTTTATCACTGCTTGATTCCTGTGCTCCAATTAGCGGCGAGAAAAGTCATGATTTATAGGGTTTCACGAGGGAAGCTGAGTGGGAATGAATCAAAAGGCTAACTGCTTTGCAAAAGCTGATCCCTAAGCGCAAGCTTAGCTCCCCCTAATTTTAGCTTGTCTTTACGAATCTGTTACTGCTTAAAATCATCTCAGTGGTTTGTTGTTCTGGGATCTACAGGATTTTACTGCGCTTCAATTTTTTCTGGCAACAGCGATCGCCTGACTCTAGAATTTGATCCGGAGTCGGGAAAGAAAAAAGAGTTAGGGTCTAGGGTAGGGGAAAACGATGAGCTGATGTGCTAACCGCTTTGGGATCTTTCAAACCCGTATACAATTTAGCTGACTCCTGACTCCTGACTCCTAACTCCTGATTGCTGACAGCCGTCCCCCTACACCCTTCTTCTTTGTTCCTTCGTCGATCTCAGATTAACTCGCCGATTCATCTGCTTCGATGCGAGGAAGCCCTAAACTATAATTGACTGCTCGGGTATTCAGGTTATAGCTAATCTGGCCATCTTGCAGCAGGGAACGAACTAAATGTTCCAGATCGGAGCCAATTCGACGTAAATTATATTCGGTTAAGTCTTCTCCACTGGAAGCGTCTACCAACTGATCAAATTTACGGTAAACCTGTTGTAAAGCCTCTGAACTCCAGTTCAGCTCATTATCTGGATCAACATCCAAGGTTAACTTCTGGTCATTCTCAACCAGTTCTTCATCTTGAATTTCAGCGGTAAAGATATGAATGTGTCGGGTTGTGGATTTTAACAACATAGGGTTGACCAATCTTAGTTCTGATGCTTTGCTGCTTTTCATTTTGACACTGTCTGAGTGATTAGTCATTAGTTATTGGTCATTAGTTCTTTGCCCGTAGCAGGAGTACCTGTTCCCTATTCCCTATTGCCTACTAATTCAGATGGATAATTTTTGGAAAACTGTCTTAAATTTTACTGAAACAACAACCACAACGATTGGAAAACAACTCCTGAGAGAATTTGGCTTAGCGGAAGCCTATCAGAAAGCAGATGGTAGCTTAATTACCCATTGCGATCGTTGGTCTGATCAATATCTGCGTCAACAAATTAGACAGCTTTTTCCCAGTCATGGCATTCTGAGTGAAGAAGGAGAACATCGTTTTCCGGTACGAGATTGGTGTTGGATCATTGATCCGCTGGATGGAACCACCAATTTTGCCCGAGGTGTTCCGTTATGGGGCATTTGTTTAAGCTTGCTGTACCAAGGGACTCCCGTATTTGGGTATGTGCATTTGCCGCCCTTAAATCAATCCTTTTACGGGTTTTGGTATGGTTCATCAGGTTTAACGGGGCCAACCGGAGCCTTCTTGAACCAGCAACCCATTTCCCCTACAACAGAACCCCCAGATTACAATCAATTCTTAGGACTCAGTTCTCGGAGTCTGGAGATCGCGCCTCAACTGCCCACGAAAATTAGGGTGCTGGGCATGGCGGCTTATAATTTTTTGTTAGTGGCTTCGGGTTCCTCAGTCGCTGGGATTGAACATTCTCCCAAAATTTGGGATATTGCTGCTCCTTGGGTGATTGTGCAAGCGGCTGGGGCAGTTTGGTATTCATTGGAACCTGAACCGATTTTTCCGCTACAAATTCAACAAGATTATGGTAGTCGCCCTTATCCGACTTTAGTGGTGAGTCGTCCGGAATGGGTTTCTAAATTTTTACCATTAATTAATTGATTAACAGCGCGGCTGTGGGGGGAGAGTCTGCAAGTCAGGTAGGGGCGCATGGCAATGCGCCCGTACAGGAATAGGGAGATAGGGAGATAGGGAGATGGGGGAGACCAGGAGGACAAGGGGACACAAGGGAGATCAACTGTAGCAGGAGTGCCTCCTGCCTCCTACCTACACCCCAAACCCTACTCCCTACCCTCTGTTCTCCGTTCCCCGTTTCCTCTAATAACCCTACATCCTACACCCTACACCCCCTATCAGAGAGTCCGCGATGTCCTCCCTGAATAATGTAGCTGCTCTCACTCCTGACTCCTGACTCCCTACAGGGTTAATCATTCATTTGCTAGATTAGGAACGATAAACTTTCAGTCAGAAACAAGTGAGTATGTCTGATTCAGCTAACCTCATTACCCAACTGAAACCGGCAGAAAAACGGGATGTCGGTCTTTATATGCCTTACTATGATGACAAAATGCGGAAGTATTTACCGTTCTCGATTAGTTTATACAAGGAAAAAAACTTAGAGGGTGCTCGTAAAATTGATGGCGGAGAGGATATTCCCTTTGTCGCCACATGGAATGTGTCTTCCTTACCAGCGGACTTAACCCGCTGCCGGGTTCAATTTGATGGCAATGCGGATTTGAGTTATGAAGTGATGCTCTCAAATCATGAATTCATTAAATACTTAATCATGATTCTGCAAAGTTTTAGTCGCAACCGTTCGATTGATTTTTCCCAGGATTTTTATCGTAGACTGTTGCATTTAGATTAAGCACAGCGAGAGATCAGGGTGATTTTCCTCATTAATCGTTCCATCTTTGTCCCAAAATAGCAGACATTGATGTCAATAATTGTTGTATGATGATCCCCATTAGTCAGTACTGAACTTGATCAATTCAGTTTTGCAGTCTTCATGAATGTTGATGAAGGACTGTGAACGTTCGTTTTGATTGAGGGCAACTGCTCGGTCTTTACCAGTGATGGACGATCGTTCAACCATTTGAGTACGAGTTAGGGAGATTGTTGCGTGGCGAAGTCTGCCAAATACCTTTTAATCGGGTCAACTGAGCCTTACAGTGGAAAGTCTACCGTTGCACTAGGGATCGCCAGTCAGCTTCAAGCTCAGGGGATCAAGCTGTCCTATTCTAAACCGCTGGGCATTGGCAAACAAGAGACAGACCCAGTTTTGCAGGATTCTGATAGTCTGTTTGTTGCCCGCAGCCTCGGTTTGTCGGAGGCTCAGGTACAACCCCCTGTGCTGGTGCTCACGCCTGAGAGGGTTCATCAGCGAGTTAGGGGTCAAGATCAAACGAATTATGTCCAGACTATTCGAGAAAACCTACAGCGCTTTGACACAGAATTAGTTCTGCTAGAAGGACCAGGAACGCTACAGGAAGGGGGTTTATTTCACTTGTCTTTGCCGGAGATCGCTCAGACTCTGATGGCATCTGTGATTTTAGTGGAGCGTTTACAGCCTCAAAATACGGTCGATCATTTAATATTTGCTCAGCAACAGTTGGGCGATCGCCTCATGGGTGTGGTGATTAATGATTTCACCCTCGAACAGCAACCCTTTCTTGCTGATATTACAGATTTTCTTGAGCAACAAGGTATTCCGATTTTAGGGGTGCTCCCTCGAAGTGCACTGTTACGCAGCGTCAGTGTGGAACAACTGGTACAACAGTTACAGGCGGAAGTGATATGTTGCGAAAACCATTTGGATCTGATGGTGGAAAGCCTCAGTGTTGGGGCAATGAATGTGAGTGCTGCCATGAAATATTTCGATCAGTCTGTGAATATGGCGGTCGTCACGGGGGGAGATCGAACGGAGATTCAGTTGGCTGCTTTGGAAAAATCAACCCATTGTTTGGTTCTCACAGGGCCGCGTCCCACGGATAATATTGTGTTCAGTCGAGCCGAAGATCTAGAAATTCCAGTGTTATGGGTCGATCGCGATACCCTCACCACTGTGGAAATTATCGATCAAGCTTTTGGTCATACCCGCCTCCACCAACCCAGTCAGGTGCAATACATTACTCAGTTGATGGCGGAGCATTTTAATCTTAATCAAGTGATGCAGAAGTTGGGATTAGAAGCGGTTGCCCCATCGCTTTAGGGGGATTAAATAGAGTCCTCTGGGTCTGACTGACTGAAGCCATTTGCTCCTCTGCGATGGCGGAGGAAGTATTATTTTTTGAGCAGAGATTAACTCAGTCCCAATAAAAGCACTTTTGGTGGAGTTAAACCGTATCTAAAGTTACAAATTTTTAACTTTTTGGCAATTGAGCTGATTTTTGAATGAATCAAGGTTATATTGAAGGTAAGCATAATCTACCAGTTGCAAAACCTATGATTAATAGAAATCGTCGTCAAGCTGCTAACAAATTAGCAGAAGTTCATCGGGCTAATCTCCAAAAGCGTTTAGAACATCGTTTAGCAGTTGCTAAAGCCAAAGGAGACGAAAATTTAATTCGTGCCTTAGAAAGTGAAATGGAGAAGCTATAAGCAATTCTTGAGATTTAACCTAATTAATCTCAACTGATGAGTTGAATATTCCTCTACATTCAGTCAGCTTGTGCTTCAAACATAAAAGAGACGTTCGACAGCAGCGTCTCTATTTGTATTTGGATGTAAAGAGGATTTTAGCTATGCTTTTCTGTCATTTGATTCAGAATATCTTTGACCAAAAGTTCTTTAAACCAGACTTGCAGTACAGCCACTAATGGAATCGCAAGTAACAATCCGAGCAAGCCAAAAAATGAGGCAAAGATAACTTGAGAAATTAAAGTAATGGCAGGTAGAAGAGAAATATTATTCTGCATGACTAATGGGGTCAGAATATTACTTTCTATTTGTTGAATCACAATATACAGAATCACTACCGCAAGGACTTTCCACGGTGCATCTAAAAAAGCTAATAATGCCGGGGGAATTACACTCAGTGCAGGGCCAATATTCGGAATAAACGTTAAGAAACCAGCAATTAAAGCATTAACAAATGCGAGTTTTACTCCCAAGATCCACAACCCTAAACCGCTCAAGACTGTAATAACAGCCATATTAAAGAGTAAACCCAGGATAGAACCCACTAAATTATGTTCACATTGAGATAAGATTTCATCTGCACGCCGACGATAAAAAGAGGGAAACAGTAACAGAAATCTTTTGCGATAAGGTTGAGGATTACTTACTAACATAATCGTCAGTGCAATCACTAAAATAATATTGAGTAATGTGCCGAGAGAAGCGGAGAAAAAGTTATAAAACTGACTAAACCATTGAGACGCTGAGGTAGAAAACTGTTGAATTAAATTATTAGAACTCCTCATTTCATCAATAAACTGATTGGGCAGAGAACTTCGGAAACTGTTATACCAAGCTTCAATCTGATCAACCGCTATTGTGACTTGTTCCACCAGTTCAGACCATTGTAGGGTGAAAGAAGGAATGATCAGCGCAACACAGCCGCCTAATATCACTAAAATAGCGCCTACCGCAATAACCACTGCAATTGCTCGTTTCACTCCTAACTTTTGAAACTGACGGACTAAACGATTGATCGCAGTCGCTAAGGTAACCGCAATAAAAGCGAGTAAAATGACCTGATTAATTCGCCAGAGAATAAATAATGAAACGACAAAAACGACAACCCCAATCCATCTGCCTAATGTCATAATCCTTGAAGATAACAATAAATTGACACCGAAGTTTATTCATGAGAATAAATGACTGAATACATTAATGATTTTTAAAACGAAATATTAGCTTAGTTGCATCATAAACGTCCATCTATAAATTGTCATCTATCCCTAGAAATACCCTAAAGGGGTTCAGATATTTATTGAAAAAATTGATAAGAACTAAGGCATCCCCTAGAGTAATTTACAAAAATTAACTATCTTGTGTTACGGTATTGACCAAGTCTAATTTAACTTCCTAAAGATTTAATAATGAGATATCGACTGACAAAAGGTTCCGTCGGAGGACAACTCATTAAGTTAACTCTGCCTATGGTATGGGGCGTATTTGTCGTAATTGCATTTAACTGAGTGGATACTTATTTTGTTAGTCAACTGGTAACCCAGCAATGGGCTGCTATGAGTCTTACTTTTCCAGTTGTCATGGTGTTTGGGAGTCTCGCCATTGGACTGGGAATTGATGCCTCTTCCGTAATTGCTCGGGCTATTGGAGAAGGCGATCGCCATAAAGTTCAACATTTAGCCACCAACAGTTTAACATTATCGGTCTTCATTGTTGGTCTTTTTGTCACCATTGGATTAACAACGACAATTCTCACTTTAACACGAATGATCTTTCTCTATATTCCTTTAGCGTATTTAGGGAACTTGATTTTAGGAGTAAAGGGAGTTTTTATTGCTGCTTTTATTGCTAACTTTTTAGTGGTATGTAAAGCGAATCAAAAGTTAGAAGCGGAGTTAATGAGCCTGTCTGCAATGAAGGGTTATGAAAAATTATAGGGACTCTGTTCTCTGTCATCCGAATAGAGATTCAAAAGATTTACTATTCTACTTTTCTATCCAAAGATAGAGGTTAAAATGAGTAAAATCTCTCCTAAGATAGATGTTTTATGACCCCAATAATTTTAATATTGTGAGGGTCTAAAGTATTAAGCTTCATATCATTTTAATTAGGAGTTTCAAAAATTATGAGTATCGAGAAAAAAATAGATGCTACTTTAAAAAATATTGAGGGTAAAGCTCAAGAAGTCATTGGAGAAGTGACAGGAGATCCCAAACAAAAAGCGGAAGGACAAGCCAAACAAGCTGAAGCGGCTGTTCAACATACCGTCGAAAATATTAAGGATGCTGCTAAACGAAAAATAGACGGAAAATAACCTTTATTTCTAACAACAGAGTGATCATATTTTTAGCAACTTAATTCATTCCTCTTTACATTTAAATTGTGTTGGCTTTTGACAAAGTTTAGCCTATTTGAAGCTAAGGAGGATTTTTAATAGTTTTTGATTTAGAAATAAGATAGACAAACTTTGTTATAGTAAAACTATCTGTCACATATCAGTTCATTATTTAATATGATTAGCCTAGGATGGTTGTTTCTAGGAATCGGATTAGGCGCTTTGTTGGTTTTCTACGGCAAAGGAACATTTCGCCATCGGATTCACTATAAAATTTTTAAAGTTCCTCAACCCAAAGCATCAAACTTTGCATTTACAATTGCTGGTTTATCCGACTCAAGAATCAGCCAAGCTGAACATACAGGATTTTGGTTAAAAGCTGAAGCAATTCAAACGGGTCGATTAGAAGCGATTCAGAATGCTAAGAATTCCATTCAATTTGAAACTTATAAAATGACTCCCGGCCGGCGAGCAGATTTATTTGCAATGGCGTTGACAGAACGTGCGCTTGCAGGGGTTAAAGTCCAGTTAATTGCAGATGCTCACGGCAGTCATAAAATTCCGCAGGAATATTGGCATCAATTACAATTAGCAGGGGTAGAAATTCGCTTTTTTAATCCGTTTAGTTGGCGTGCTCCCACAGACAATCTGAAGCGAACCCATCGAAAACTCCTAATTATTGATAGTGAAATTGTATTAGTGGGTGGGGCGGGAATTTCTGATGATTGGGATGGTGTTCCTGAACAGAATGATACTGAACCTTGGTTAGATTTTGAGGTACGTTTTCAAGGGGGAATTGTTCCTCATCTTCAAAGTATTTTTATTCAGCACTGGTTAGACTGTACAGGAACAGCAGATTTAGCCAAACAGCCTTTATCTAATGATCAAACTAATCAACCTTTAGTTCTAGTTACACCAGGAGAAGCGCCTTCTCAGCGAGATTCCTCAATTCGTGGTCTTTACCAAATGATGATTTTAGCTGCACAAAAACATCTTTGGATTGCCAGTCCTTACTTCTTGCCAACAGCCAATACTCGTCAACTTTTAATTGATACTCAACAACGCGGTGTTGATGTGAGAATTCTGACTATGGGGCCGAGTAACGATAAGAATTATGTTTATTATGCAGCCAGAGAACTCTATGGGTATTTACTCTCTAAGGGGATTAAAATTTATGAATATCAGCCGAGTATGATGCACGCTAAGGTGATTTTAATCGATCACAGTTGGGTCAGCATCGGCAGTGGTAATGTTGATCCTCGCAGCTTTTTACTCAATGATGAGTTGAATCTTTCAACCTCACAACCTCATCTAAATGATCAGATCTCTCAGTTTTTTGAACAGGCTTTTATCAAAAGTGAGTGTATGACTCAGAAAAACTGGAAGTCTCGCCCCCTCAAACAACAATGTATTGGAAAAGCTGCACTTCTGTTTCATCATCAACTTTAATCACTCAAATCTATCTTAGGATAGAGAAATTTCAACCGTCTCTCTATCTTAGAGATGAAGAAATCCTCCTTAAGTTCAAGTAGGATCGGGATATCCTCTTTCAATTGAGTAAATTAATGAGTGTTACGTTAGCGCAAGCGATTCAACTAAAACAAAAATTTGTTGATTTTGTTTACGATGCCGAAGACGAACTTGCCACTGCACTCGAACAATATGCAGCAGATCATGGGACTCGCGATCGCCAAGATATTAGACAACAAAATTTAGTCGTTGATACGTTTTTAACCGAGGGAAATATTCAAGATCAAACACCGATAGATTTATTTTTAGCTTCAGGTGAAAATTTCTCTGAAAGTGAGAAAGATTTAATTAAACAATGGAAAGACAGTTTTGTTGGTTTATTTGAGGTGATTAATTTCTCCTCTGAAGGGGTAAAACTCATGAATTGGTTGACAGCAAAACCTTACATTGTCTTGCCAACTGCAGAAGTTCCTGAGTCAGAGATTAATCGTTGGAAACCGGGTGAAATTATTCTAACTCGTTTAGCACCTTTGACTCCAGAATATTGGATGTTTTCTGGTGCTTGCTTGCCAAAAGGACGACTGAGTCAACCTAAATTAGCGGTTGCCATTGGGGAGTTTAAGCAAAACTATCAAGATTCACTGTACAGCGATGCACCCGAACTTTTAGAAAAAGCTTGGGAGTCTGTTGAGGAATATCATCAAGAATTTGTTGATTTTTTTGGAACGGATAAAGTCACTTTACCGGGATACAAACTCAATCAAAAAATCACTGAATTGCAAGAAAAAATGGCTCGAAAACAGTTAGATTTAGCCGGAATAGATCCGTCTAAATCACTGTCTGATATTATCAAAGATATCGGTAGCGATACCTCAGAAGTCAAAGCGGGTGCAGAAGCAGTCGGCGCAGATAGTCAGATACTGGATAAAGCCTTAGACCAGAAGGCTACTTCAGCAATGATTACCCCTAAAGCTGAACTTCCCAATGAGATTAAACAAGCTGAAAAGGTAACTGCATTTTCTCATCCTCGCTGGGGTCAAATGTTTGTTCCTTCTTATTCTCAATTTACTGATTTATTGAAAGCGAGCAATTTTGAAGATCAACCGAATGCAGAGGCGTTGGTACAAAAATACTTAAAAGATCCTACAATTAATTATTATGTCTGGCAACAACTGCAACAGACTTATCCAACTCAGTTAGAAGCATTACTGAAACAGGTACTTAATCGTCCTAATTTTAACTTAGAATCGGATTTGAAGCCGCTTTTAAAAGCATATAATAAATCTCTGGAACCGGAGCTTTCAGAAATGGCTAGTGTTCCCTTACACTTACATAATCTATTTCAAGAAGCCGTGGCTCAAGTGAGTCGCTCAAAATCTAAAAGTAAGTCGAAAAAGAAAAAATCTAAAGGATTTCAGTCTTAATCATATCATGATATCTTTGAAAATGGGATAATCATCTTCAAAGTCAATAGTCATTGTCCTGACAATATTGAGCGCTTGAATCAAGTCAATTCACAAAACAAAAAAAAATAGGTACACTTCATAAAGTCATGTACCTTTATTGTTCCTTAGGGTTGATTTTGGATAAAAACTATTTAGTTGTTACAGGTATTAAGCATGTCTGACAACTAAACCCCAAATAAAGATTAAAAGCATTGCACCCAATACCGCAAAAATAATACTCGGGAGTGATAACGCCCCAGCCGAAGCGGCTGCCGCTGCTCCACTACCTAACAAGGTTTGACCTAAAAATCCCCCAATGAGTGCACCTAAAATTCCTAATCCAATCGTGGCAAAAATTCCGCCACCTTGGTGCCCTGGATAGATTAATTTAGCTAAAGCTCCTGCAATCAGTCCTAGTGCTAACCACGCTAAAATTCCCATATCTTAATCTCCTAATTTATTCTAGATGTAGATAACTTGTTTACACATAGTTTAGTCTTTTTCATTGATATAATGCTTCTTTCTAACGGTATAATCATCACTCTAGAAAAATTAACCTCTAATGGTTTTGACTTATATCTTTCGATAGAGAAGAAAAAAAATGATAGAGTTGAAACTTCAGCACTAGACTTGATTAAAATGGGTCTATTTAAACCGCACCAATCTCTAAAGCTTTTCAAACAAAACAGACGATCACCCTCATTATAGATTACGGCGATCGCCTATTTCTTAAGTCAATTGATTTAATGATGAAACAGCCTGAGAACTCGACTTTTGCTGATTATAGGCAGATTGTGAGTCAATGGGTCTGACAAAAATTATTAACGACCGACTTGACGTGCCATGTCTTTAAACATATTCAGGCTGGGGCCGGGACGACGACGACTAGCCGTGGGTTTTGGCATTAAATAACTCGTTGAAAATGTCATCCCTTCGGGGGTAGGCTGAATAGAATTAATCGGAGGAATTTCTTTTTCTTTCGGGGGTTCAGGTTGAGGAACTGGAACAGTAGACTTAGCCAATTCTGCTTCTGGAGGATTAGTTTTTGGAGGCTTGGATTTTCCTATTTTTGCAGCTTTTTCCGGTGCTTCATCAACTAATTTTTGTACCGCTTCAGCGACTTTTTCTGGTGCTTCAGCAACTTTTTCTGCAACTTCTGTCACCTTCTCTACAACTGGATTATCCTTAACATCTTCAAATTCTAAGAAATATTCCGACTTTTTCGATCCAAACAGTTTACCGATGATGCCTAACATAACAATGAACTCCGTTGAATTTTATTTAAAAAATTGTGCCGTGCGAGTTTTACCTTATTTCATTAAAATTAAAAGCTGAAGCAAGATTTGTCTACATTTATTTACAAAACTTTACACTAAATTCGCTAAATGGACATAATCCACCCAATTTATCTCTCAGTTTGAATAGGTCTTTGCACTTATTTACAATACTCTCAGAAATTCCCTCAGACATGAACAGTTGTGATATTTGGTCTGTTTCCCAATTGAAGAAACGGGCAATGGGATGATTGTTGTTACAGTGTGTTAACCCGAAAACTACAATAGGAGTTATAGGATTTTCGGATCGATTTTCCTTTATCCTGTAATTCTGAGTTTTGATAATTTAACGACTATGTCTTTTTCTCCTAAATTTCTCAGTGGTAATGAAATTCGGCAAAAATTTCTCAACTTCTACGCTGAACGGGATCATAAAATTCTCCCCAGCGGATCTTTGGTTCCGGAAGATCCAACCGTATTATTAACGATTGCGGGAATGCTACCGTTTAAACCGATTTTTTTAGGACAAAAACCTCGGGAAGTCCCTCGCGCCACCACATCCCAAAAATGTATCCGAACCAACGACATTGAAAATGTAGGACGAACCGCCCGTCACCACACCTTTTTTGAGATGTTGGGTAATTTCAGCTTTGGAGATTATTTTAAAGAACAAGCCATTGCATGGGGTTGGGAACTCTCAACGGAAGTGTTTGGCTTACCGCCAGACCGTTTAATTGTCAGCGTGTTTGAAGAGGATGACGAAGCTTTTAATATCTGGCGTGACAACATTGGTATTCCTTCCCACCGCATCCAACGAATGGGAGAGGCAGACAACTTTTGGAAATCCGGCCCCACTGGTCCCTGTGGTCCCTGTTCAGAGATTTATTATGATTTTCATCCCGAGTTAGGGGATGACAACATTGACTTAGAAGATGATACGCGGTTTATCGAGTTTTATAACTTGGTATTCATGCAATATAACCGGGATGCTGACGGCAATTTGACCCCGCTACAAAACCAAAATATTGACACGGGAATGGGGTTAGAACGGATGGCGCAAATTCTCCAACAGGTTCCCAATAATTACGAAACCGATCTGATTTTTCCCATTATTAAAACAGCAGCCGAAATTGCTGGAATTAATTACAGTAAAAGTGACGACAAAACCCAAGTTTCTCTGAAAGTAATTGGGGATCATATCCGGGCTGTAGTTCACTTAATTGCCGATGGAGTAACGGCTTCTAATATCGGTAGGGGTTATGTCCTGCGTCGTTTAATTCGTCGTGTAGTTCGTCATGGCCGCTTAATTGGCATTGAAGGAGAATTTACCCCAAAAATAGCAGAAACAGCCATCATGCTTTCTGAGGCAGTTTATCCGAATGTGCGGGAACGAGAAGATGTAATTAAAGCTGAATTACAACGGGAAGAATCGCGCTTCCTGGAAACTTTAGAACGGGGTGAAAAACTGTTAGCAGAAATCATGGAAAAAGTTCTGAGTCAAGATCAGCAGATCCCCCCTCAATCCCCCCTTAAAAAGGGCAAACAGATCCCCCCTCAATCCCCCCTTAATAAGGGCAAACAGATCCCCCCTCAATCCCCCCTTAATAAGGGGGGAGGTGTGATTTCAGGGAAAGATGCCTTTATTTTATATGATACCTATGGTTTTCCCTTAGAATTAACTCAAGAAATTGCTGAAGAACAGGATTTAACGGTGGATGTAGACGGGTTTGAAGCCGAGATGGAAGCACAACGTCGCCGTTCCAAAGATGCCCATGAAACCATCGATTTAACGGTTCAAGGCAGCTTAGATAAACTGGCAGAACATATTCATCCAACAGCATTTTTAGGCTATAGCGAACCGTTATCCGAGGCAACGATTACTGCAATTTTAGTGAAAGGAAAATCGGTAGAGTCCGCTGAAGCCGGAACAGAAGTTCAAATTATTTTGGATCAAACCCCCTTTTATGCCGAGTCTGGCGGACAAATAGGCGATCGCGGTTATTTAAGCGTTGAGGATACCATTGTTCGGATTGAAGATGTGCAAAAAGAATCCAATATCTTTATCCATTTAGGACGTATTGAACGGGGAATTTTATCCACTGGAATGACCGTTAATGCCCGCATAGATCGGGCTTGTCGCCGTCGTGCCCAAGCTAATCATACGGCAACCCATTTATTACAAGCAGCACTTCGTTCTTTGGTAGATTCTAACATCTCTCAAGCGGGTTCAATGGTGTCTTTTGATCGCTTGCGATTTGACTTTAATTGTCCCCGTTCTTTAACCCCAGAAGAACTGCAACAAGTCGAAGATCAAGTCAATACTTGGATCGCCGAAGCCCACCCCGCTATTGTCGTAGAAATGCCGATAGAAGAAGCAAAAGCAAAAGGGGCGATCGCTATGTTTGGAGAGAAATATAGTGATGTCGTTCGGGTGGTAGATTATCCGGGTATTTCCATGGAATTATGCGGCGGAACTCACGTTGGAAATACAGCGGAAATTGGCTTATTTAAGATAATCTCCGAAACGGGAATAGCCTCCGGAATTCGTCGTATAGAAGCGGTTGCAGGGCAGTCTGTTCTAGACTATTTAAATGTGCGGGATAATGTAGTGAAAGAGTTAAGCGATCGCTTTAAAGCCAAACCGGAAGAAATACCCGAACGGATTACTAATTTGCAAAATGAGTTGAAAAATACTCAAAAACAATTAGATGCAGCTAAAGCAGAATTGGCGATCGCAAAATCCGATCAATTATTAGCAGAAGCAGAAACTGTGGGTGAGTTTAAAATTATTGTGGCAGAACTCGAAAATGCTGATGCAAATTCCCTCACGACTGCCGCCGAACGGTTACAACAAAAGTTAGGGGAAGCTGCCGTTATATTGGGTTCAACTCCTGCTGAAGGAAAAGTCAGTTTAGTGGCGGCATTCAGTCCAAAAGTTCACAAGGAGAAGAAATTACAAGCCGGAAAATTCATCGGCAATATTGCTAAAATTTGCGGCGGTGGCGGCGGTGGACGACCCAATTTAGCCCAAGCTGGCGGACGTGACCCCAGCAAGTTAAAAGCGGCGTTAGAGACTGCAAAAACTCAGTTAATTGAGGCGTTAGGATAGTTTGTTAGGGTGGGCAATGCCCACCTAAAAATTATTCAGTTATCTAAACAAGCTAAAAACTGCATTAATTTGCTCTGCAGATTGCTCCTGAGGCTGTTTCTCATGTCCATCACGAATATATAGTTTTTCTTTATACCATACAGGGCTATCGCCTGCCTTAACTGTTAACTTAAGTACAGTATAATTCATATAATTTATAGGGAGTAAGCTAGTATTAATCTGAGTTTTTAAAAATTCAGGCAATTCTGAGTTCCGAATTTTTCTACTAATAAAAAGTATATAATCATCTATGCTCTTTCCTTGAAGTGTTGCTTCTCTTTCTAAACCAACAACACCAAATGAATTAAATCGAGGTGCATTAATATTATCAAGTTTCTCGACACGTTTTGTATCTTCTTCCGTATCAGTAACGCCTATAAAAAGATATCCTTCTTTGCCTTTTCCTAAATTAGCCATAGCAGCAATATTCTGACATATTTTATCAAAACTTTTATCATCAAAACCTCTATTTTTAGCATTCAAATTATATAGACCTTGCTTAAAATCATAGTGAGGTGCTTCAGTTTTTGAAAGTCTCAAATAGTTTTCAAAATCAATAACATAATATCTGGGATTACGATTTGTTTCTGTTGATTTTTTAAAGTAATCTTGAATAAGTCCTTTAGTCAAGTTAATATTAGATATTCTATCTTCTGTTTTCGTAGTAGCAGTTATTTTTAGTTTACTCTTTAGCTTGTGAACTGCCTCAAAAATCTTTGGATAATCACATGGCTCCTTATTTTCTTTGATAATCAGTTCATAGAAAGCCATGAATAAAGTATAAAAGGGCTGCTTTACAGGGTTTCCACCACCTGTAGGATTTAAAGTTTTTCTCAAAAAATTTCTTTCATTGTTACCTGCTGCAATTTTAACTGCATTTTTAATACTAGACCATACAGTTTTAATATCGTTTTTTAAATTGTCTTCTCCATATTTAGAAATTTCTATTTCTATTTCATTGGGTTTCTCATTATCACCTTTCCCATAATAAGAATCAAATCTTTCTTTACTCGCAGCAAAAGGCTCATCCAATGCGATAGATAGGACTATATCAGCAATAATTTGCTCATCTTCACTATCACGAAGGAGAGCAGTAGTAATAATGCCTTGATTGCACCAAAATGTGTCATCCACATGAATTCCATATCCGAGATCAATTGATTTTGCATCAATACTAATTCCTGGCATTTCTGTCAAAGGAAGTATTTCTCGTGATACATCACCACGAATTTCACTTGCTAAACTTCTAACTAACCCTGAAAACTTTGTCGTAACACCTGCTTGTCTAACCTCTTGAGAAGATAGATGTTTACCATTTGAATTAATACGATTGAAAACGTTTTCAATATCTTCTGGAGAACTAGCTTGATAAATTGTAACAGCAAGAGAATAGTTTAAAAAGTCAAGGCAATATGAGGCATCAAGAAACTCTTTTTCCTTATCCACTTCCTTATCAAAAGCTTGAAATACACCTGACTTCTTTAGTTCGTAAGCCAAGGGTGCTTTACTAACATCAAAGAATTTGCCGTTTACAGAAAACTGATTTTCTATAAACCCAAATATAGCATTTAACCTTTGCATACCGTCTATAATTTCATAGGCATCTCCTTTTTGATTATTATTGAATTTACCAAATAGAATTAATGGAATAGGATATTTCAGTAGAAGACTTTCTATCAATAACTCTTTTTCTTCTTTTGTCCAAACTAGCTTACGCTGATATCTACGATTCACGATCAGTTGATTTTTTCTATAAAGATCATATAGAACAAGGATACTCATACCTTGAGGAATTATACTCATTTTTTATAAAAAACTTATAGATGTTAAGTGACTGACTATTTCAATAACAATATAACACAAGCGTAATTCTCAAACAACTCAGAACTGTTGCTGAGTTATAGTATTAAGAACAAATTAGTAATTGTATGTTAGGAAAATAGCTATGGCTTCAACCGTGAAAATATGGTATGACAAAGAAGGGAATTTTCTCGAAGTGACTTTTTCAGATAAACCAGGTTACATGAGAGAAACAGATAATGATGCAATTATGGAACGGGTAGCCTGATCCGTAATCATCGGTTTAGCTATGCTAAACTCCTGCATGGTACTTGCCAAATTTAATTTAAAATGTGTCGTCTCCTAGGTTATTTAGGTTTACCCATTCAACTGGATCAAATTTTATCGAAACCGGAACATTCTCTGGTGGTTCAAAGCTATCAACCCAAAGAAATGCAAGAAGCCTTACTCAATGCTGATGGGTTTGGGGTGGGTTGGTATCATTCCCAAAAACAGACTGAACCCTATACTTATAAAAGCACTCAACCGATATGGAGTGATAGCAATTTACCCTCATTGAGTCGGTATGTGGAGTCGGGACGCATTTTGGGTTATGTTCGCAGCGCCACCCCAGGACAAGTGGTGACGTTATCCAACTGTCAACCGTTTCAGTATGAACAACTGTTATTCACCCATAACGGTTATATCGATAAATTTCATCAGAGTTTACATCGGCCGATGCGGCAACGCCTGCAAGACTCTATCTACAGCCGTATACAAGGGACGACAGACTCAGAACATTTGTTTGCATTATTTCTCAACGAACTGATGACGGCATCCACTCCTAAGCTGGTGGATGCGTTGCGACAAACTTTAAAAATCGTGGAAACCTTAGCCAAACAACATCACGTTAAAGCCTTGGTGAATATTCTCCTCAGTGATGGACATCAATTGGTCGCCTCACGGTTTGTTGTGAGTGGGTTAGCTCCTACCTTATACTGGCTGAAGGATGATCCCCGCTTTCCAGAGTCGGTTCTCATCGCCTCTGAACCGTTGTTTAACGCGGACTGGCAGCCTTGTCCGGAACAAACCATTATTCATGTCGGAGAAGACCGTGATCTTCATCTCGAAAAACTCGCTTAGAGACTATTTTTACAACAGTTTTACAGAATGCCGTCAAGGAACACTGAACTTATTTGACGGTGTGGATGATAGGACGTTTTGCAGTCAACCTCATTCTGATATCATGTCCGGCTGAACACTATACACATCTTCTGGAAGTCGGGAGTCGGGAGTGGGGTGTGGGGTGTAGGAGCAAAGAAATTCAGTTCATCAACTTTCTTCTTTTGATGATCCCTCATGATCCGG
>Ga0209594_1000574_pt1 | contig 20944 bp, 14 predicted proteins | sample AshMeaCrysSpring_FD_184126 | JGI IMG/M metagenome (GOLD analysis project Ga0209594, IMG submission 184126) | Groundwater microbial communities from Big Spring, Nevada to study Microbial Dark Matter (Phase II) - Ash Meadows Crystal Spring... | ecosystem: Environmental > Aquatic > Deep subsurface... | reverse complement strand
GCAAAACAGTAAAAAACCCCACCCCAACCCTCCCCGCAGGTTCGGGGAGGGAGCCGAAAAACCAAGCATTTCCCCCCCTTACCAAGGGGGGGTTAGGGGGGTTAACACTACTTTCGCAAGAGGTCTATTCTTAATTCTTAATTCTTCATTCTTAATTCTTAATTCTTAATTCTTAATTATTCATTATTCATTATTCATTATTCATTATTCATTATTCATTATTCATTATTCATTATTCATTATTCATTCTTTTTCCACTTTAAAACTGGATGCAGATTCTTGTAATTCTGCGGCTACTGTCACCATATTTTGCAAATATTGAGCCACTTTTTGAGACTCAGAAGCGGTTTTTTGGGATACCACTGCTACTTCTTCCATAGTTTGGGTTACTTCTTGGGAGGTTTCCCGTTGAGAGACGGTACTCGTAGAAATGGAGGCGAGGAGGTTATCAATATCTTCGCTGATTTGAGCCAGGTTTTGTAGGGTTGCCTTAGTTTTTTGTACCAGTTTTGTTCCCGTTACCACTTGGTTGGTACTTGACTCCATCATTTGCATCATTTCGGCGGTTTCTGTTTGAATACTGGCTATGAGTTGTTCAATTTCTTGGGCGGATAATGTCACCTGCTCTGCTAGTCTTCGCACTTCGTCTGCTACTATACGGAAACCTTGACCGTGTTCTCCTGCTCTTGCAGCTTCAATGGAAGCGTTAAATGCGAGGAGGTTTGTTTTTTCGGAAATGTCGAAAATGATACTGACAATTTTAGAGATTTCCTGGGAAGACTCCGCCAGTCGTTTGGCTTTTTTGGAAGTGTCTGCCACACTGTTGCGGATTTTGTATATACTATCTACTGTTATATCCATTGTTTCTTGTCCGAGCATAGCTGCTTTGCTGCCTTTGCGGGCGATCGCCGCTGCTGCTTCTGCTGATTGACTCACTGTTAAAATTGAGTCGGCGATGGAAATAATAGATTTTCCTGCTTTGTTTACCGCTTGTTCTTGGTTGACTGCGTACCCCGATAAGTTACAAACTAATTCTCCATTATTGACAGCGGAGTTATGTACTTCATTTGCTGCCACTTGTACCTGTTTTACCAATCTCTGTAAACTGCGTAGAGTTGAGTTAAAAGCATCAGCAATGGATCCCACTTCCCCTTCATCTACTTGCGCTTCTACAGTTAAATCCCCTTTACTTGCTTTTTCTATATTGAGCAGAAGTTTGATTACTCCTTGTTGGAGGCGCTCTCTTTCAAGGCGTTGAAATTCTGCTTCTTGTTGTCGTTGACGGGATTGCTCTTCTATAGCCTGAGTGTATGCTTCTATCCGTTCTGCCATTTCATTGAAGGTATGTGCTAATTGTCCTACTTCATCCTTTGATGTTTCTAATGCCCTCACATTGCGATCGCCTGCTCCAAATTGTTGTGCTGATTTTTGCAATCTTTTAATTGGTTTTGTCAAAGCTTTTCCCAGGAAAAATGCCAAAATTGCAGCTAACAAAAGGGTGATAACTCCTACTGCCATTTGGAATAAAAGACTCTTAGTTAAAAAAGCATTTAAATCTTTTTCTGGGGTACCCCGCACCAAAAACACCTCTGGCTTTCCTTCTAAATTGATTAGAGATTTTACTGCGACTGTGTGCCATTTCCCATTAATTTTTTTGCGCTTAATTAAGTCTCCACCTACACCCACTTTTGCCTTTTCTAACAATTCTAAATCTTCTAAAGTAACTCCATATTTTATTTCTTTTTTATCTTTTTTATCTTCTTCTTTTATTTTCTCTTCTAATGCTGAAGTTGCTAGAGTAAATATTTCCGAGTCTGTTTCTGACATATAAACCCCTGCATAACCTCCGCCCACAGATTCTACTATTTCCCGCATATCTGTTTTTTTCCCGTTTACTAAATCTCCTGCTACTAATAAACCAATTACTTCTTCTGTTTCTGGATCTTGTACTGGTGTAAAAGTCAAACGCATTAATCCTTTTTCTTCATTTTCTTTGGCTACTTCTTTCTTTAATTCTTCTGCGTCTATAATTGCGTTTGTTTGCACTCTGCGGGGAAATTCTAGAACTTGTCCTACTAAATCATTGGGGTTAAATTCTTCGCCGCTACGGTCTTTTTTATTGCCATTTACTATTATTTTTTTGTCCAAACCTACCAGGGTTGCATATTCAATTCTTCTGGAGTTTATTTCGTTTTCTAAGATGCGTTTAACTACTTGTTTTAATTCTGGGGAAATTTGCCCTTTTGCTTGGTATTCTTTTGTTGCTGCAATAATTGCTGTATTGTCAGCTTGTCCGCGAAATCCTGTTGCCATTTCGTTTCTTTTTGCAGTATAATTATTGACAGTTACTGCTAACTCGGCGATCGCCTGGTTGCGTAACTGGGTACGTCCTGAACTTACAATAATTCCTATCCCTGCTCCTACCACCGCTACAGTTGAAATTGCACTTGCAGAAAGTAAAGCAATAAATTGTTTAGTTCCTATAGGTAAATTAGCTATTTTTTGGATAATTTTCCCAGGTAAATTCTCTTTTTTTTGAGAATTTATTTGCTTAATTTTTCTAATTTCTGATGGTTCTTCTACTACTATTTCTGCTTCTTCTTCTTCGATATTAATTCCCAATTCTTCTAATGCTTTTTCTGCAGTTGCTGCAAACACCCCATCTGTATCTTGTTCATATATTTCTCGATAAACTTCTATAGCTTCAGATAAATGACCTGACTGTTGTAAAGCACTAGCAAGACTTATTTTTGCTACTAAGTCTGAGGGATCATGTTCTACTTCTGTTTGCAGAGCGATAATTTCCTGGGAAAATTGCTGTTTTGGGGTTACATTGTGAGCTGTATTCATATTTTTAATTTTATATTTTGTTGTTTACCACACAAGTTTGCAGAGCAGTAAATACTGCATCTACATCTAAAATTTTCTCTGATATTTCCTCTGAATTTAGGTAAGTTTTTATCGGTAAATTTGAATCCCTTAACTCAAATTGATCCAGATCAAGACTTACAATTTCTTTTAGATCATTTACCACAGCTCCGATTTGTTTTTCTTGGTTTTTTAAGATAATAATTGTTAATTTTTCGTGGGGCTTATTTTGTTTTTCTCCACCGTAATTTAAATTTAATTCAAGTAAATTTTCTAGCTCTACTATCCAAAGTAATTTACCCCGATGATTGATTACTCCAAGTATGGCTGAATTTACCCCACAAATAGGACAAATATCACTTTTAAGCACATTTATTACTTCTCTTGTGCTTTCTATGGGTATAGCTAGTAAATTAGCTTGATTTATTTTTACCTTGAAGTAATCTTTCATCTTAATTTTTTTAGAGATATTCCTGAATTGTTTTGACTAAATCCGTCGGACTATAAGGCTTTGTTACATAAGCATTTCCTCCTTGACGTAATGCCCAAAAACGGTCATATTCTTGGTCTTTATTGGAGCAAAAAATAATTGGTACTGTGCTTAAGTTTAATTCTGTCCGAATTTTTCTACATAAGTCTAAACCACTAATTCCAGGCATAACAATGTCTAGCAAAATCAAGTCAGGTTGTCCATTTTTTTGCAACCAACTTAATGCTGTTTCCCCGTCTTCTGCTATTTCTACTTCTACGCCTATAGCTTTAAGTAAACCCGATACTAAGCGTTGTTGTGATTTAGAATCTTCCACTACCAAAATTTTTTTCATCTTATCTCCTCGAGCATGGAAACCCCGTCTAAAAAGAAGAGGTTTTGCGACGTTAGGCGATTTTAGTCGCCGTTATATAACCCTTTTCAGGGGGGAGGGTTTAAGCCCTCCAAAAACTCCCATTTCTGGGGTGAAGTTTGCCTAGCCCATGTTATCGGTCGGTACTTTTCGGATAGCACGATCTTACCCCTCGTAAAACTGTTTAACCATCTGATTCTAGAGCTTAAAACTGGCACGCATTTTAAGGTAGGAACTTTAACACTTACCGATAACGTAGTCCCCAAAGGACTTAGGCTGGTCAGCTACCTAAAGTCGACGGGCTAGATGCCCGTCGACTTTAGAGCGGGGTGCTAACTTATTACTCTCTTCTTTGTTTAATTTGAGCATGGACAGCATTGACTAATTCTTGAGGATTAAAAGGCTTAGATATATAGCCTACCGCTCCCACCATTTTGGCTTTTACTCTGTCAAGCATACCATCTCGTCCAGTTAACATTATGATAGGTATATCTTGCAAAATTGTCGACTGCCTAAACATATAAGACAATTTATAACCGTCGATTTCTGGCATATTTATATCCATTAAAATTAGCTCTGGTTTATTGCGGACAAATGTTGTCATTGCTGTAGCTGGTTCAAGTACGCTAATTACCCGCAAACCACTCGCTTCTAAGGTTAATTTTACGATTTTCTGGATTCCTTTACTATCATCAATACAAGCAACCAGAGGACGCTCATCACTTTTCTCTTCTTTGTATGGCAGCATTTTAATTCCTCCAGCATTAATTAGAGGATGCAAACATAATGCTATTTCTAAAGTATGTTTATTTATTTGATTAGCAATTTCATATAGGCAAAGATTTTGAGTAAAATATCTCTCAAATTTTTCTATTAACTCATATTCTTTCCCCTCTATCCACATCTGGTTCCTAATCTTTTCTTTGTTTTCTAACAACGGTCTTTGAAATGGTGACCTAATTTCTCCCCGCACTTGTAACCAATGACGTACTTGATTTCTTACTGGTAAAATTAATGATTTTAAGGGTAAAGATACTAATAAATTCTCTAAGCCTAATTTGTTCTCAAATTCTAATGTAGCTCTCGGTAATGCCAAACATTGAATTAATGCTTCTTGGGTTAATTTTCCTAATATTTTCCTGATCTCTTGGCTTGATATTTGTTCTTGTCTCCAAAGCTCACATAAGTATTGATAATCATCTGTTATTTCTGCTGTTATTTTTAATTGTTTCTCTGGAAAACAACGCCCTAAAAAATAGCTTAATCTTTCTTTTTGTCCGATAATACTATTAGCAAAATGTACTTTCCCATCCCCTATATATACCCGCCATTTTACTGATTCATCAAACGGATCATATATTGTTAATTGTCCCGATGTATTACTCATTAGCAAGCTTTGTAATGTTTTGTATGGTATTCCCACTTTTGGTTCAGAATTTACCAAAGTATTTTGACTATTCATTAAAGTGTTCATAGAATTTATACCTACTTTTTTTTCTAGATTTTTTTGGGATTTTTTTTCTCACTATTTCTAGTTATTTCTGTTCTTAATTAATTTGTTGTCCTGCTCACACTTTCTCCAACCACATTACCAGTAGAAGGTAACTAAAAATTCCTATTTGTGTTCTGGATTACATTTTTTTTTGATTAATTTGTAATATTTTTATCCTCTCAGACTTGGGGCTTCAGCCCCTTGCCCATGTCTTATTTTATTAAGTAGCATATAACTTAAGAGGTAACGGCGATCGCCCTTGTCTCTCACAACCCAAATCGTATTATCCTCTCAGACAAGGGCGATCGCCCTTGCCCATGTCTTATTTTATAATTATAAAACTTAATGGGTACTGAGAGATACTTACCTGCATCTCTTACAGTACCCATTGAAGGTTAAGTTAAGGTTAAGAAAAGATTCTAAAACACTGCTTGATTGAAAAAATCTGTATTTTCACTGTTTTTTTAGGTGAATCATGAATATTTTACTTAACTAAGCGTTACATTTTGGTGTTTATACTGAGGCGATCGCCCCTTTTTTCTTCAGGTATTTGCACTGTTTGCATCTCTCTCCCTTTCCCATTTACTTTATTCACAGAAGATGCTTCTGTCCATTGTTTAGCAAAACTAATCATATCGGAAGGCATCATAATGATAGTGCTAGTATTATTTTCTGCACCTATTTCTGTGAGCATTTGCAAGCGCCGCAACTCCAAAACTGCGGGATTTTCCATAATAGTTTTAGATGCTTCAGCTAACTTAATTGAGGCTTCTTGTTCAGCACTGGCTTTAATTAAACGGGCACGTTTTTCTCTCACTGCTTCTGCTTCTTTTGCCATTGCTCGCTGCATTGAAAGGGGAATTTCTACATCTTTCATTTCCACTCTTTCAATAACTATACCCCAAGGTTCTGTCATTTCATCAACTATTTCTTGCACTTTGAAATTAACTTGATCCCGCTGTTGTAAGATATCATCCAGAATATTTTGTCCCACTACGTTTCTCAAAGTAGTCATAGCTGCTTGATACACTGCTATCTCATAATTCTCAATCATATTAATAGCTTTAGCAGGATCAAGAATACGATAGTAAAGAACAGCATTAACCTTAATAGTAACGCTATCCGCTGTAATAGCCTCTTGAGGAATAATATCCACTGTTTTAGTGCGAATATCTACTTTAGCCTTTTGATCTATTACTGGCAAAATAAAATACATCCCTGGCCCTTTAATGCCACTAAAACGCCCCAACCGATAAATAACTCCTCGCTCATATTCGCGATCGATTTTTAACCCGTTAGTACCGATAAAAATCCCTAATCCTAAAATAATCGCTAGAAAAGTTTCCATCTTATGTATCTCCTTTTAGCTGACAAGGGGCTTAAGCCTCTTGTCTTGATCTCTTGTCTATATTCTCTTATATTTATATTTTACCCTTAATAACTTGGAATTGGGGAGTTATTTCTATTAAAATAGAATGCAGCAAATGTAACGAAATATTAAGCCATAAATAAATGCAACAGACAGCTTTAAATTTAATCGCCATTGGGGTTTTTACCATCACTTTTTTTAGTTTAATTGGCCCAATTTTTCATCTTTCACCTTTTATTCCCGCAACCACAACCCTTGTTATTTTAGGACTAGCTACTATTGATACTCTGGGATGGGAAAGTAAAGGTGTCACTCTATTATTAGATGCTTTTGCCCCCCGCGAGCAACGCCAAAGAATTATTCACCATGAAGCGGGTCACTTTCTCGCTGCTTATTTACTCCATATCCCCATTACAGGTTATACTCTTACTGCTTGGGAAGCTTTTAAACAAGGTAAACCAGGTGCAGGAGGAGTTACTTTTGATACCCAAGTTTTATCTACCGCAACTGTCAAAGAAATGCCTTTAATCATAGACCGATTTTGTACTGTTTGGATGGCAGGAATAGCTGCAGAAAAAATAATTTATGGCAATACTTCTGGCGGTGCAGAAGACGTTCAGAAAGTTAAAGCTATTCTCTTAGAAGCAGGTTTTACAGGGGATACCACACAAAAAGAACGTTGGTCACTCCTACAAGCAACTAATTTAATTCAACAAAATGAAAAGGCTTATCACGCCCTAGTACAAGCAATGACAGCTAAAGCAACTGTAGCAGAATGCTATAACTCCATTATTCATAATATTGACAGACAAGGGGCTTAAGCCCCTTGTATTCGTGCGTAGCGCGATAAAATTATGCTATTGACAGACAAGGGGCTTAAGCCCCTTGTATTCGTGCGTAGCGCGATAAAATTATGCTATTGACAGACAAGGGGCTTAAGCCCCTTGTATTCGTGCGTAGCGCGATAAAATTATGCTATTGACAGACAAGGGGCTTAAGCCCCTTGTCTTACTACAACCTATTAAGGAGTGCTAAAAAAAAATTCATAAATTTTTCTCCTAGGGCTGATATAAAACCAGAGGGTATTTAAAACACTATCTTACTCCTAAATGCTAAAAAGCCAAATACAACATAATTAATGTTATAGTTTATTTGCATGAAAAAAGCATTTAAGGAGAAGATAGTTATGGAAGAACAACTCAAGCAACTCATTACTGAGGTGCGTAAATATCCAAACTCTAGCCCACAAAGGCAAAAAGCTCTCAATAAACTGCTGATTTTAACTCAGCAACTTTCAGGAATTTATTACTCAACCCACCCAAACTATTTAGAAGCTTTAAATAAAACTTTTGAATGGGTTTGTAAAAGTATAGATTCCTTTAATGAGCAACATAAATCCTCTATTACCAAAAGTTATGTTGTTTGGATAAATGGTTATCTTAAATGGCGCATTCGTGATTTATATGTATCTGATAACCAATATACTCCTAGTTTGGATCGGCCGATATCTAATAGTGACGATGACTCACAAACTCTGGGAGAAACAATAGCTGATCCTCAATTTTCCCTCAGTTTATTAGATACCAAAATCGAAAAACTACAGGCAGCAAAATGCAAACGTCAAGGAGAAGCAATCAGACAATATATTGAGCAAGACTTGGAAGGAAAACTTACTAATTGTCATCCTAAAAAATATCCTCAATGTCATTGTAAATTATTAGCAATGGAGTTACTTCTTAAAAATCCACCTGCTAAACTTTCCCAACTTGCTCGCCAACTTGATATTAAATACCCTACCCTCCGCTCTCACTGGAAAGATAAATGTCTTCCTCTTTTACAAACCATCGCTAGAAAATTTGAATCAAAACCATGAATATTACTAACTCACAATCCCTAACAATTCCTATCACTAAAGAAGCTCATCATTATGCAGAACAATTTGCTAGTGAACAAGCAACTATTCCCAAGGGAAAACAAGTTTATTTAAATACTTTAGCCGTTTGTGCCGTTCACAATTATCTACAATGGCTTTCGATAGAAAATACTATCCATAATAGTGATTGTTGGCATCCTAATTTCAGAGCAGTTTTTAATGTTGCTGACATCAATTTACCTTCCCTGGGTAAAAAATTAGAATGTCTTACCCTAGTCCCAGGAGAAAATGCTCTAGTTATACCCCCAGAAGCGATAGATAACCGCATTGGTTATCTCGCAGTTCAGTTTAGCGAACAGTTAAACTCGGTACAACTTTTGGGTTTTCTTCCAGCTCAAGAAAATAATTCCCCACAAGAAATCATTTCACTCACCGAACTAAAATCTTTAGATGCTTTAATTGATACTCTTCATGGGGAAGACTTGCTACAACCTCTGAGAAAATGGTTTGAAGGGGTTTTTCAGTCAGACTGGCAACCTGTAGAAGTTTTGAATGCAGCAAGTAGTGTAAGAAAAATTTCCACTCGAGAAGTCAAAGCTCCTAACCAAGTAAGTCGCGCAAAAATCATAAACTGGGAAAATGAACCTAAGCTAATATTGGTGGTAAGGATAACAGAGACAACCCCAGCAGAAATTGATATTCGTTTGCGGTTTTATCCTTTTATCGAAACAGCTTATTTAACTCCAGGGCTAAAAGTGGCAGTGTTAGATGAATGGGGAGCCTCTCAAATGGAAGATACAGCAAAACAAAAAGCTAATTGGATCCAACTAGATTTTAGTTGCTCTCCTGGCGATCTATTCCGTGTTAAAATGACTCTGGAGGAAATGAGTATTACGGAACAGTTTATCGTTTAAATAATAACTATGACTCAAATTAAACTTACCCTGTTAGAAAACTCTCAACAAGGATACCATATTATCCTTAATTCACCAGAAAGTCCAGATTCTGTTCAGGGTATTCTTCCTCCATTACCACCTGAATTAGAATTATCTTTCCTTAACTGGCAATCAGCTTATCGCGATTTTGAAGATGTCCGTATAGCTGCAGATTTTCGAGCTATAAAAGCCAAAAAAATCACTCAACATTCTGCTTCAGAAGAAAGAAATTCTGTTAGAAATATTCTTAATCAATGGCTAAATGAAGGGGGAGAAAATTGGCTACCTGTTAGAGATGAATTAAATGCGATCGCAGGAAAATTAACCAATTCTAAAAGTGAAATTAGCTTCTTTCTCGATGTTGAAAATGATAACAAACTATCTCGCATTCCTTGGCAAGAGTGGAGTTTACTAGAACAAAAATATTCCCAAGCAGAACTCGCAATTAGAATTAAAGGTTCAGATAAAATTAAACCTATCCCTCAATATGAGCAAGTTAGAATTTTAGTTGTGGTCGGGCAAAGTAAGGGTATTGACACTCAAGCAGATTTAAAAGTAATCCAAAACTTAGAAAAAAAAGGCGCAGAAGTTGTTATTTTAAATCAACCGAGTATAGATGAACTATCTCAAGCTCTTTGGCTAGAAAAAGGCTATCACATTTTTGTTTATACTGGTCATAGTTCCAGCGATGCAACAGGTAAAATAGGATCTATTGAGTTAAATGAACAACAATCATTAAGTATTGATGGGCTAAAATATGCTTTTCAAACAGCTATTAATCAAGGCTTACAGTTAGCTATTTTTAACTCGTGTGATGGTCTAGGTTTAGCTTATCAATTAGCAGAATTAAATCTACCTCGCCTTGTTGTAATGCGTGAACCTGTACCAGATAAAGTGGCAGTGGAATTTTTAAAGTATTTCTTTGAAGAATTTTCTCAAAATAAATCACTTTTTACTTCAGTAAATCGCGCCAAAAAACGTCTCCAACCTAGAGAGCAACAATATCCAGGGGCCATGTGGCTCCCCACTATCTGCATCCGTGAATCAGCTTTAGATCAACCTCTCATTTGGGAAAACTTGTGGGAAAACTTGATTGAAAATCCACCATCTCCACCAGCAGTTACTCCTATAAAAATATCACCTTCTACCGAAAATAAAACTGATGAAAAACCAGCAGATATCAATAGCAATACTCAAGAACTAAAAGGGAGTAAAAAAGAGTCACAATCTCTTAAAGTGTGGTTGTTGTTAGCAGCAACTTTGTTAGGTTTAGCCCTAATTGGTTTTATAATTACTCAATGGGGGAAAAAACAGGAAAATGCAATAGCTCCAACACCTCCAGTATCAACACCAACACCAACACCAACACCTTCCCAGAATCAGTATTTTACTGATGTTGCTGATCTTCCTCTGGGAACATGGCGATATGGTGGTAGCACAAGCACCGCTCTCTTGCGCAAAAAAGTAAAAGACCGCCTCCAACAAGTATTACCCTTATTTAATCTCAACTACTACGACCATCCAACCCTTCCCCCAGGTTCGGGAACAGGAATAAAAATGCTTTTAGACGGACAAATTTCCTTTTCTGAGTCTAGTCGTCCTCTCAATCAAGAAGAGTTGGAAACAGCCAAAAATAAAGGCTTTCAGCTCAAGCAATTGCCTGTAGCTCTTGATGCTCTTGGAGTAGTAGTTAATCCAAGTCTGGAAATTAAGGGTTTAACCGTCCAACAACTAAAAGACATCTACACAGGGAAAATTACTAACTGGAGTCAAGTGGGAGGACCAGATTTAGAAATAGTACCCTTTTCCCGTTATCCTGATGCGGGTGGAACACCAGAGTATTTTCAAGATGAAATATTGGGAGGGGAGGAATTTGGCGATCGCCTTGTCTGGACATACAACACTACTGAAGGTGTAGGAAAAGTCAGCCAAGTCAAAGGCGGTATTTACTACGGTTCTGCTTCTGAAGTCATACCTCAGTGTAAAGTCAAACCAATATCCATTGCTAAAGACAGCAATAGTGATTTTATTCCCTCTTATCAAGGTTCTTTAGTATCACCAGAAAATTGTCCCAACCAACGAAATAAACCCAATTTTGAAGCATTTAAAAACGAACAATATCCACTTTCACGGCGACTATTTGTGATTATTAGGGAAGATGGAACATTAGATCAAAAAGCAGGAGAAGCTTATTATAAATTGTTATTAACAGATGAAGGACAAAAGTTAATTGAAGAAGCTGGTTATATACCCATTCGCTAATATAGCAAAGAAAGAAAAGGTTAGGACTTTTATATAAGTAGGTAAGCAAAATTAATGGCATATTGTTTTTTTCAAAAACCAATAAGACAAGGGGTTTAAACCCCTTGTCCCTTGGACATTAATTTTGCACAAGTACTTAACAATACAAACAATGAGTGACCATTCCATTGTCAATGTTTTAACCTTTCCTCGCTATATAAAAAAAACTGCCAGATGGCAGTCTTTTTGATTAATTTATTAAGCATTAGAAACCTAAGATATCTCCATTACCTTGAATAGCCAGGAAGCCAATATTTTCATTAGCGTGAGTGGTTTCGAGATCTAAAGTAGTATCTTCTAACACTTTAAGACTTACTTGACCTGCACCAAGATTTTGATAACGTAATTCAACAGGATCAAGTCCAGCCAAGCTACTAATGGAAGCTAAAAATCTGGGGGTATTGCTAAACAAGTTATTCTGGAAATTGATAGTTTTCCAATTGTGACCTACACTATTGCCAGTGTAGTCTGCTTGATAAGACAATCCATCCAAAGTACCTGCTCCTGGTTCAATTGCTAGCCAACCAATTTTTTCTTGACCATGTCCGCTGTTTTTGCTCAATTCTTCTTCTTCTAATCCTAGATCAAAACTGGTGAGTCCAACTTTGTTTTGGCGAGTACGAACCAATTCTGAATCATTGTTAGTTTGTACCTGACTTATAACCACTGGTGTGCTGTCAAAGTTCTGGTCAAAGTTGACGGTATTCCACTGACCTTTGGTAACAATTTTGTTAGTGTCTAAGTTACCTACTTCTAGCAAAGTTCCGTTGGAAAGCTCCCAGCTACCTTCTTCAACTACAATGTAACTTACAGCTTCAGCAGCGTGAACACCATCTAAATTACTGGTTTCTTGCAGTTTGACAGTGAAGCTATTGTTGCTAATGTTAGTCAAGCGGACGGTAGCAGGATCACTCTCATTAGAAGAAGGGGGTTGAACAATGACTACAGGATTGATGTAGTTATTTTTGAGAGTAATTGTTTGGGTGTTATGAGTGAGATTACTAATACTTCCCACTTCGCCAATTACACCTGGATTGTTATTACCAGATCCTTGATAAATTCCAAAATTAATATTAGCTAGAGTCTCGCCACTGGCAAGAGAAACTTCATGTGTACTTGCTGAGTTAGAGTTGATATTGACAGCTAACTTATTTTCTACATAATTTTTGTTGTAAGCTACTTCTAAACCCTTTGTTCCATCGACATTTTCTATGCCAATAGTACCGCTATCTGTTGTGCCACTTACTTGATCGTATTGGAAGAGAATATTGCCATCTGGCTTTAAAATCACTTCAAATGTCAATGTCCCTTTACTGTTATAAGTAGGAATGTTTTGATATTCAACAATAAATTGGTTATTGGCTTGATCGTGGTAGTAATAAACAGAACCTCCATTATTTGGATTTAAATCATCCCAGAAAGGTGCAATATAATCATTGGGAGTGGATATGTTAGGGATGGGATCATTTGTATAATCTTTGCCAAAACTTCCAAAGGTTAGATAGCCATTAGCTCCAATTTTTAGAGTGTTTTTGACTTCATCATAAAAGGGGAAGTTGAAAGGTAAGTTGAGCTGATATTCCCCATCATCTCCGAGGGATAGTGATGTTCCTACACTTGATATTTCTACCCAATTAAATTTAGGTCCGTTTGTTTGTTTGCTATCAGTCCATTTATACACTATCTCATTGGGCGCAGTTTGTTTTGCGCCATTAGGTAAAACCTGACCTACACTGTAATTACCTGGTTCCAAATTAGTGAATGAATAATTACCAGTATTATTGGTCAATTGGAATTGTTCATTACTATCAAATTTGCCATTTTGGTTTTGATCAAGATAAACTTTAATTCCTGATAAACCTGATTCGTTGCTATCCAATTTACCGTTTTGGTTTACATCATTCCAAACTTGACCTTGAATACCACCTTTTGCCAGCCCCTGGAGCGCTTTATGAACATTTAAACGTCCACCTGACACTACTTTTCCTTCTAAAGCTGGGCTTTTATCAACGGTTAATAACAGTCGCTCTTTGACTTGAGCTGCGGTTAAAGAAGGGTCATTTGCCCAAATTAACGCTGCTGCACCTGATACATGCGCTGTCGCTGCTGAAGTAGCCCCTAAAAAGCCATAGCCGTTATTTACATCAGTCGTCCAAGCCGTACCTGGTGCTGCTAAATCTACTGATGTAGGTCCGTAATTAGAACCAGAAAGAAGAGCATCTGATTTGTCACTAGCTGCAACAGAAATGACGTTATCCAAGTCGAAGCTGGCAGGATATTGTGGCTTTAAATCACTATTTTCTCCATAATTCCCAGCTCCTGCAATTAGTAACTGACCTGCTGAAGCAGCCTCTTCTACTGCATCGTACAAAGTTTGAGAAAATCCAGAAGTTATCCAGCTATTGTTGGTTATATGAACATCTTGATCAATTGCATACTTGATTGCATTCGCTGCTGCCCAAGCTGTCCCTGTTTTGCTCCCAAATATCTTGAGGGGTATAATTTCCACATCCCAAGCAATCCCACTTATTCCTACGCTATTATTTCCAGTAGCCCCAATGATCCCAGCAACTTTAGTTCCATGATTTCCGCTAGCCATAGGATTGGCATCATTATCGGCAAAGTCATAACCATGAATATCATCAATATAGCCATTGCCATCATTATCAATCTTGTCGTTGGCTATTTCTCCTGGATTAGTCCAGATATTATCAACTAAATCTTGATGATTGTAGTCAACTCCTGTATCCAACACCGCAACTCTGATTTGATTGCTGCTTCCTGTTTCTATATCCCAAGCTTCAGGAGCATCAATTTTGTCGTAGTTCCATCTCAATTTATTTGTAGAATCAAATATTTGAGGATCGTTGGGTAATCCAGCTTCTTCAATGTAAAAATTTGGTTCTACAATTTCAACTAAAGGATTCTTTTCTAGCTCTTTGACAACTTCTTCTACATCAGGAGTTTTTAGTGTTAATTTGGTTAAGTCTTGATCAGCACTGCTTTCTATTTTTTCTGCTTTTAATGAGTTTAAAATATTATTTTTTGCTTGGTTTGTTCCTTCTTCTCCAAACTTAATAATTATCTCTCCTGGTTCATAATCTACTCCTGGTAAATATTGTTCCTCGTTATTTTCGTTAACTTGGTTATTTTGGCTGGAAGCATTTTTTAGGTTAGACATGGTCTTTTCTCCTTAATTAAACTTGGTTTATTTGGTCTTTGATTTGGTTTTGATTTGGTTTTGATCAGTTATTAACTTAATCTATTATCTTAATCTATCAGATTGATTTTGCTCTGTCTTCCGTGATTCTTCTGAACTTTTTGTTATCTGCTTCTTTTTTTTTAGTTGGTTTTTTCAGTCTTGATTTGAAAGATTAACATTTTAAATTCTGAACCTTTTTTATCAAAATTTTCTCTATTAAATACATTTTAATTCTGCTAAAAAAATTTAAATTATCCATATTATGTTCTCCTTTATTTAGTTTTTTCTGGTTAGGTATAAATAAGTTTTTTATTTAACCTATCATTAATTTATCAGATTAATTTGACTCTGCCTTCCGTGATTTTTCTGAACTTTTTGTTATCTCCGTTTTTTTTTCCCTGGTATTTTCAGCTTTTAAAAAATATAAAAAAATTTTTTTTTATAGCAAAAACTAAGCTTATGAGGTATAGCTTTTTAACCTTAAAGCTTTATTTTATCTGGATTTTAGTTCTGAGTTATGATTTCTGCTATATATTTATTTTAAATAAATAAAATCCCAAAAATAGTTTATTGTTTAATAAATAAAACATGAATATTTTTATCAATTTGTTTTTTATTTATTTGATTATTTATTTTTCATCTTGATAGTAAAATTATTTTTAGTTCCCTTTTTCGCTCTAAATAATTTGTTAACTTAATTTGGTTATTCAATTATAAAGAGCTATTAATGACGATAACAACTTAATTATTTAGGAATTTGAGTGATTTTTACCCTAAGTGTTGAATTAGTTATTAGAGTTTTTACTTTGAGTAACTATCTGTTTTTTTTCTAGTAAAGCAACATAGTATTAATTACTGAATTTTAAACTGATTTTGTTTACCTCTTCATTTTCTCCAGGTTTAAAGCAATGTTCCTTAGCTTTCTTGATCATCACCTCCATTGTCTACTCATCCCATCAACTTCGTTTTTACGCGTCAACTGTAAAATTTTTTGATTTAACCTGGTTGAAACTCTGGTGAACAGGCGATGTGGGAGGGCACTCATAAAATATATTGATTTGATTCCATTGTGTATGCCCTTTCCTTCGCACCAATTGCACTAATTTCACAATCCCCTCTAATGCTTACTCAGGGAATAATGTGATTTTTTATGCCCAAGGGAGAAAATTTGTTATATTTCGTAACAATTGGTTTGAGTTGCTATAATTACTCCACACCTATAGCAGTGAAAAAGATGGTTAGGACAATGACTTGATAAAAACAGCCACCAGACACGGGGATGGGCGCCCCAAGCCCCGTGTCCTAACAATCTCCCTCACTGCTATAGTTATAAGTAATTCAAAAAGCAATAATTAAACCCTGGTTTTGTTCTTGTTTATGGCACAAAACCAGGGTTTATCAACTTTTCTATTACAGCAAATTACTAATGTTCTTTAGTTGATGCTTGGTGAATCATCCCACCACAGATCATATGTGTTTTCAGGTGAGCTGAATAATTGTACTCCAACATAGTAAATACCAGGACTTAGATCAATATTTATTCTTTCGCTATCTGTTGCTTGATTAGAAAAAGTGACTATATTGCCAAGCTCATTAAATAAGATTAGATCTATATCACCTTCAGCATGACTAAACTGGAGATCTACCACTAAATTTTCTTCTCCTGGGCTAACTTCAATTTTATACCAATCTTCATCTTGAGCTTTAACAATTCCTAGACCATTGATATCACTCAGCCATGTACCCTCGCGATCGCTTAAATTATAAGCAGTGAGTCGGTCATCGTTTTCTTCATAGGGATCCTCATCTATAATCACCTCTACTGGTTCAAAATCGAAAAACTCTCCTGTGTTAGCGTTATTATTTTCATTTATCTCACTTACCGTGTTGCCACTGTCAATTATCATGCCAATGTAAGCAGTACCATCTGCTGATAAAAATGAGTTTTCTGGATCTGGTATTGGGAGGGTAAAGTTGGTACTCAATACTCCTGTATTATTTTGTCCTGCTAAACTTTCAATGGTATAACTTCCGAGTTTCTGGTCATTTTCAGAGATCCAGTCGTTGTTAGAGATATAAAAATCTACTTGAAACTCACCTGCATTTCCTATTTGGGTATTCTCCACCTGAAATTGTACTTCAAAACTTTGACCAGTAAGAACAGGTTCAATTACTACATCAAAGAAACTCCCAGATAGTTCTTTTGGTAGTGTAATCTCAACTGGATCTAAGTCCAAAAACTCACCTGTGTTGAAATTATTATTTTCGTTGGTTTCATTTACAGAGTTAGGACTATCTACCATCATGCCAAGATAGTATGTTCCCTCACCCTGCCAAATTTCATCTTCTATTCCAGGTAAAGTGAGGTTAGTGATTAATTCTCCTGTTGTTGTTCCCCCTGCTAGACTTGTTACTGTATAGCTTCCTAAAAATTTATCAGTATTCCAGATAACTTCATTGTTTGAGAGGTAAAATTCTACTTGAAATTCACCAGCGTTTCCTAGCTCTGTATTTTGGACTTCAAACCTTATCTCAATGTTATCTCCAGCTACTAGGGGTTCAATTACAACGTCAAATAACTTACCAGACAAGTCAACTGGGGGTGGTGTTAGACTAATTTCTACTGCATCTAAGTCCAAAAACTCCCCTGTATTAGCATTATTATTTTCGTCGGTTTCATCTACAGAGTTGGGACTATCTACCATCATGCCAAAATAGTATGTTCCATCACCCTGCCAAATTTCATCTTCTATTCCAGGTAAAGTGAGGTTGGTAGTTAATTCTCCTGTAGTTGTTCCCCCTGCTAGACTTGTTACTGTATAAGCTCCCAAGAGTCTATCAGTATTCCAGATGATCTCATTGTCTGAGAGGTAAAATTCTACTTGAAACTCACCTGCGTTTCCTACCTCTGTATTTTGGACTTCAAACCTTATCCCAATGCTATCTCCAGCTACTAGGGTTTCAATGTCAAATAACTTACCAGATAAATCAACTGAGTCAACTGGGGGTGGTGTTACGGTAATGTCAACTGGATATAAATCTAAAAACTCCCCTCTATTAGCATTATTGTTTTCATCGGTTTCATCTACGGAGTTGGGACTATCTACCATCATGCCAAAATAGTATGTTCCATCACCCTGCCAAATTTCATCTTCTATTCCAGGTAAAGTGAGGTTGGTAATTAATTCTCCTGTTGTTGTTCCCCCTGCTAGACTTGTTACTGTATAGCTTCCTAAAAATTTATCAGTATTCCAGATAACTTCATTGTCTGAGAGGTAAAATCCTACTTGAAACTCACCAGCGTTTCCTAGCTCTGTATTTTGGACTTCAAACCTTATCTCAATGCTATCTCCAGCTACTAGGGGTTCAATTACAACGTCAAATAACTTCCCAGATAAATCAGGCATATTTTCATTTTTTTAATCAAATCTTATTTATTTTATCGTGATCTAGGGGGAAATTGGAGAGTTTTGATAATGATTTCCCAATTGACAGAAATTAATCTAATATGGTTAGCATTTAAAGTATTTTTAGATAAAGTTTTTGATTTCATGCAAGGTTATTGCTCAATTATATTTATTTTTCGCTTTGCGCTTCAAAACAGTTGGGTTAAGTAGGTAAGCAAAATTAATGGCATATTGGTTGTGAAAAAAAACTGCTGACAAGGGGCTTAAGCCCCTTGTCAGTACTTAGTTAACATGATAGTTAATTTTTTAAGGGTTTCAGGATTTTAACAATTATTAACTTTTATAAAGTTTTGTAAAAAAAATGAATATAAAGAATGTATAAAGATATGTCGATCTTTGGTGAGGATGAATAAAGTAATAGATAGAGGCGAGCAATCTAGATTTTACCAGTAAGTCTGGGACAAGTAAAGATGATCGTATAATTTGGAAAAAAGGTGAGTATATACTCATTTTTAGGTAAAGTAATAAGAAAAAATAGTTGTTTTATGACAGAATCTGTAATTCAGAATCAGATAACTAAACCATCGCCCTATGTGCGAGAAAAATGGATTCGTCGGTTAGTGTGGAAAATAGCGATCGCCACGTTGTTATTAATGGCGATCGGTAGTGCAACACGAGTGATGAATGCAGGGTTAGCTTGTCCAGATTGGCCGTTATGTTACGGACAATTAGTACCAAGTAAACAGATGAATCTACAAGTATTCTTAGAATGGTTTCACCGTCTGGATGCTAGTTTAATTGGTTTAAGTACGATCGCCCTTACAGGTTTATCGTGGTGGTATAAAAGGGAGTTACCGCAATGGTTACCCATAACATCTACATTTGCTTTGGGTTTAATTGTGTTTCAAGGAATTTTAGGCGGACTAACCGTTACTGAATTACTGAGATTTGATATCGTAACCGCCCATTTAGGAACAGCGATGTTATTTTTCAGTACTTTGATTATTATGGGTGCTAGTTTAACGCCATATCAAGGAACAGGAGTAGCAGGTAATTTATACTGGGGAGGTTTAATAGCGGCAATTTTAGTATATGTGCAAAGTTTACTGGGGGGTTTAGTGGCATCCCGCTGGGCTTTACATCAGTGTTTTGGGGACTCGCAATTGTGTGTAGTAATGAATAGTCATATAATTGGTGTTTTCCCAGCAACTTTAGCTACATTAATTGTTGTTTTCCTAGCATGGCGAACACCAGCACTGCACCCACTTTTACGGAAATTTGCTCAGGTAGCATTTGGTTTAGTTGGGTTACAAATAATACTAGGCATTGCTACATTTAAATTACATTTGCAAGTAGAACCTCTAACAGTTGCTCATCATACAGTGGGAGCTGCTTTACTAGGCACTTTAGTTGCTTTTACTGTTTTTGCTTTACGGGACAAAATGAGTTATTTAAGCTCAAACTGATAACTATAGTGCGTTACTTCAAAGAGGAGATATCTGCTAACTCCAGAAATTCTCTTATAATAATGCACTTGACGAATGAAAACTAATTATAATTTGGTGTGAACAATGATTGGGACAAGTATTTCCCCCCGCAACGAGAATTTTTTGCAGGTAATTAAAAGCTATTATTTGCTGACCAAACCTAGAATTATACCCTTATTGCTAATTACCACAGCCGCTTCTATGTGGATGGCAGGGGGTGGTAGAGTGGATCCGTTACTGCTATTATTTACCCTGGTTGGGGGTACTTTAGCAGCAGCTTCAGCTCAGACACTGAACTGTATTTATGACCAAGATATTGATTATGAGATGAAGCGTACCCGCAATCGTCCCATTCCTTCGGGTAAAGTACAACCGCGTCATGCTTTAATTTTTGCCATTGTTTTAGGAATTTTATCTTTTACTCTGTTGGCGGTATTTGTCAACCTACTCAGTGCTTTATTAGCAATGTCGGGTATCGTTTTTTATATGCTGATTTATACCCACTTGCTTAAACGCCATACTACTCAAAATATTGTCATTGGTGGTGCAGCAGGTGCAATTCCACCCCTGGTGGGTTGGGCTGCTGTTACTGGTGAATTAAGTTTGTCTGCTTGGGTGCTTTTTACTATTATCTTTCTCTGGACTCCTCCCCATTTTTGGGCGCTAGCATTGTTTATTAAGGATGACTATGCTGAAGTGGGAGTGCCCATGTTACCTGTGGTGGAAGGCGAGGAGTCAACGGTAAATCAAATGTGGATTTATACTTGGTTGACGGTTATTTTTACCCTGTTGTTGGTTTATCCTCTGGGAACTTCTGGATTGTTATATACTTTAATTGCTGGAATACTAGGGGTTATTTTCCTGAAAAAAGCATGGTTGGTGAAGAAAAGTCCTTTAGATAAACAGTTAGCACGCTCCATGTTTAAGTATTCTATTCTTTACATGATGCTGCTTTGTACTGGAATGGTGGTAGATAGTTTGCCCATAACTCACCATTTGACTGCTGTTTTGGGAGAAGGTTTGAATACGGCGATCGCTTTTCTTCCTATTCAATGAAAGTTTACATTTGCCCCCCAGACAAGGGGCTTAAGCCCCTTGCCCCCCAGACAAGGGGCTTAAGCCCCTTGCCCCCCAGACAAGGGGCTTAAGCCCCTTGCCCCCCAGACAA
>Ga0209594_1000573_pt1 | contig 20952 bp, 16 predicted proteins | sample AshMeaCrysSpring_FD_184126 | JGI IMG/M metagenome (GOLD analysis project Ga0209594, IMG submission 184126) | Groundwater microbial communities from Big Spring, Nevada to study Microbial Dark Matter (Phase II) - Ash Meadows Crystal Spring... | ecosystem: Environmental > Aquatic > Deep subsurface... | reverse complement strand
ACCCGTGTAGGAGCGTCATTACCTGGTTCGACAAAGGCAATGCCCTCAACCTGCTCTTTAATACAAAGGACCAGGAAAAGATCAACCAGCTCTATGAAGTGGACGGACTCTATGCGCTGGTCAAAAAACACTTTCCCAGCCTGCCCGAAGCGGAACACGCGCTCCTCATGGAGTTTGTGCTGCATGGACTGGCTTCCCATTCCCTGATCAGCAAAAAAGTGCTGGACGCAAAGATCGAATTCAAGGACCTGATGGGCAGCATGCTGAACCTGGGCAGCGGAGAAGAGGAAGACGAATAGCTTCATCCATTTGGCACGCTTCCGCGGATTTCAACAAGATTGTATTGGTGCTGGAACCCGTGAAATAGGAATGCTATCGGCCCAGTTGTTTCATGATCTCCGGGTATTCAAAAAAGTGGATCCCCTTAGGCGATGATTTGCTGGCGTTGACCATGGCCTTGGCCAGGTCGGCCGCCTGGATCTCTTTGTATTTCTTCCGGGAAGCAGGAAGCATCCAGCTAACCAGGGGCATGGCCAACTGTGCCATCCGCTCCCCTAAGCGTTTTTCCGAGCGCTCGCCCATGAGCAGCGAGGGCCTGAAAATGAGGATCTGGGGGATCGCCTCCTTACAAACGGCTTCTTCCGTGACCCCCTTCAGCTTGAGGTAAAAATTATTGTTGTTGTTGGGATCCGCACCTACGGCAGAGACCAACGCGAATCCATACACGCCATATTTGGCGGCCGCTTTTGCGGCGTTCACCGGAATGTCAAAATCCACTTTACGATAAGCTTCCTGGTCGCCCTCCACTTTGGCATTGGTGGTTCCCACCGCCACAAAAACCGTCTCACAGCCCGCGATGGCTTCTTCAAACTGCTTAGTGTCTTCAAAAGTAATGATGCGTTCGTCGATTTTGGGGCTGGCGATGTCAACGCTGCGCCGGCTGATCAACCGGATAGTCCCATACTGCGTATCCCGGAGCAGGTTTTGCAGGATATGACCACCCACGAGTCCGGTGGCGCCAATCAGGGCTACAGTCTGGCTCATTTTTCCGTATTATTGTTTGGTGCAAATTCACGAAAATATTTCACTTCTTCCGCATAATACTTTCAGGATCGATGTGCATGCAGAAAGAATGGCGGTCCTGGAGAAGGCTCAGGATGTGGAAGCCTGGCAGGAAGCTTACGGCGCTGAGGTCTACAGGCAGGGGGCCCTGCCTGCCGAGCATTATGCGGCCGGGAACGAGACACCGTCTTTCTCTCCACTCGTACTGGGCGGGGGCAGCAACATGCTTTTCACCCGCCATGTGCCCGGCTGGGTCCTGAAAAACGAGATCCTGGGCATCCAGTTGATGTCCGAAGATAACGATCACGTATACGTGAAGACCGGGGCCGGGGAATCCTGGCATCCGTTTGTCATGCACTGCATTGAAAATGGATGGGCCGGGCTGGAAAACCTTTCGCTGATTCCAGGCCTGACCGGCGCTTCGCCCATGCAGAACATTGGAGCCTACGGCGTGGAAATCAAAGACGTATTTCACGAGCTGGAGGCCTGGCATTTCAAGGAACGGAAATGGGTGAATTTCTCCAATGCGGATTGTCATTTTGGTTATCGTGAATCCGTTTTCAAACGAGCCTTGAAAAACCAGTTCCTGATCACATCAGTCACGTACAAACTGAGTAAGAAGCCCGTCTTCCACGTGGAATACGGGGCCATCCGCCAGGAGTTGGAAGACGCCGGCGTGCAGGATTTAAGCATTCGTGCCATTGCCGATGCGGTCATCCGCATCCGCCGCTCCAAGCTCCCCGATCCGGCTGTGGTGGGCAATGCAGGAAGCTTTTTCAAAAACCCGGAAATTGCACAGGATGCCTTTGAGCAACTCCGTTTGCAGTTCCCGGCAATCGTGGGTTACCCCACCAGCTCGGGTGGCGTGAAAATTGCCGCCGGCTGGCTGATTGAAAAAGCAGGCTGGAAAGGTTTCCGCAAGGGCGATGCCGGATGTCACGATAAACAGGCCCTGGTGCTCGTCAACCATGGCCATGCCAACGGCTCAGAAATCTATGCGCTCTCCGAAATGATCCTCCAGGATGTGCTTCAGAAATTTGGCGTGCTGTTGGAGCGGGAGGTGAATATATATTAGCTCATTAGCTTATTAGCTTATTAGCTTATTAAGATACAGCGATCAAATGAGCCGATAAGCGAATGAGCTAATGAGTTAATCAGCTAATAATCTAATCCCGCACTTGCGGGATTAGATCACGTCCACATCAAACTCAATCTGGACGCTTTTCAGTATGCGGTCGTTTGCCAGGATGGCCTGCTGCTGGTGGAGCATCTGCCGGGCCAGGCTGATGAGTTTGGCATCCTTGGGCAGTTTGAGCAACACTTCCACGAGGTAAAGCTGCTTCACCCGGTTCACCACCGGTTCCGCAGGTCCAATGATGTGGTTGCCGAAGGACTGCGAGAGGTTCCTCGCCACCAGGCTGGCGGCGGCATCGGCCCGGTCTTTCAGTTTGTGTTTGAACGTCAGGAGGATGAGCCTCGTAAACGGCGGGTAATGAAATTGCTTGCGCGATTGCATCTCGAAATCGAAGAACCCCGCATAATTGTGTTCCACCACAAAGGGCAGGACGGGGTGCGCCGGATTGGTGGTCTGCAGGATGACCCTGCCCTGGTTTCCTTTCCTTCCGGCGCGTCCGCTGACCTGTTCCATGAGCTGGAACGCACGCTCATAAACGCGGAAATCCGCAAAGCCCAGCAAACCATCCGCATCCAGGATCCCCACCAGGCTTACATGATCAAAATCGAGTCCCTTCACCACCATCTGTGTGCCTACCAGGATATCGATTTCCTGCTTTTCAAATTGTAGGATCAGGGCGTCATGCGCGGTCTTTCCCCGCACGGAATCCACATCCATCCGCGCGATGCGTGCTTCCGGCAGCAAGGCCTGCAATTCTTCCTCGATTCTTTCCGTACCAAAATTCCGTTCCACCCAGTTGGCATTTCCACAGGCCGGGCAGGTCAGCGGACGGGGGTAGGCCGTGCCGCAATAGTGACACTGGAGCCGGTGGTTTAATTTATGGTAGGTCAGGGTCACATCGCAGTGCTCACAATGGGGAATGAATCCGCAGGTACCACAAATCATGTAGGGCGAATAACCGCGCCTGTTCTGAAAGAGAATCGCCTGCTTCTTTGCGGAAAGCACATCGTTCAGCGCCTGCTGCAGTTCAGGGCTGATCATGACTTTCTGCTTCGTCTTTCCCATATGCGGGCGCGTATCCAGGATCTCGATCACCGGTAAATCGATTTCCCCATAGCGGATGGGCATCTCCACCAGCCCATATTTACCTGTCTTCGCATTGGCATAGGACTCCAGGGAAGGGGTGGCGCTGCCCAGCAATACCTTCGCCCCCACCCTGCCGGCATAGTAAATGGCCGCGTCCCGGGCATGATAACGGGGCGCAGGATCCTGCTGCTTGAAACTGCTGTCCTGTTCTTCGTCCACAATGATCAGGCCCAGTTTTTCAAACGGCATGAATAGGGCGGAACGCGCGCCCAGGACCACTTTCACTTCGCCGCTTTTCACCTTATTCCAGATCTCCACCCGTTCATTGGGGTTGAAGCGGGAATGATAGATGGCGATGTGCCCGCCAAAATGATGCTGCAGTCTTCGGATGACCTGCGCCGTGAGGGCGATCTCCGGCAACAGATAGAGCACCTGCTGTCCACTGCTGATCCATTCTTCAATCAGCTTGATATAGACCTGGGTCTTGCCGCTGGAAGTCACGCCATGCAGGAGACAGACGGGCTTCTCCCGGAACGAATTCCGTATCTCCCCCAGCGCCCTCTCCTGCTGCGGACTAAGGGTGAAGTCCATCACCAACTCCCGGGGAAGATAACGGATACGATCAACCGCTAATCTCTCCTGCACCAGGATTTGCTTATCGGCCAATGCCTTCAGTTGCGCCGCGCTTGCGCCGGATTTCTGCAGGAGTTCTTTTTGGGCAACGGGCTCCCCGTTCCTGGCGAGGTGGAGGTAGGCCAGCAGCAGTTCCAGTTGTTTGGCAGCACGGGTATTGAAATGATTCAGGAGTTCTTCCAGGGCGGGTTCCGACAAATACTGCGGATGAAGCCGCAGGTAGGTTTCTTTTTTGGGCGCATATCTTTCCTTCAGGCTCTCCCAGGCCAGGCAAACGCGTTTTTCAATCAGTCGCTTTACCACCGGGTACACATGCGCCGCATCCAGGATTTCCTGGACCTCGTCCAGCTTCAGTTCCTTTTTCAGCAGCAGTCCTTCGGCCACGAGAAATTCCTCATCGTCCAGACCCGTAAAATCATCCCCATACTCTTCGTTAAACAGCAGGATGGTCTCGCTGCTCAGTTTGAAATGCGCCGGGAGTGCCGCGGCCATGACCTCGCCTTCGGAACAGAGATAGTATTCGGAAATCCATCGCCATAACTCCAACTGGGCAGCATGGATCACCGGCTCTGCATCCAGCACGTTCTGGATGGGTTTGGGATCAAAGGCTTCGGGCTTGCGGTCAAAAAGGGATTTTACAATGCCGGCATATTTGCGGGATTTCCCAAAGACCACTTCCACCCGCACGCCGGGCTGTACCTGTTCATCAAGGGATTCAGGAATGCCGTAGGTATAGGTCTTGGGCAGGGCAAGGGGCAGGATGATTTCCGCGTAGCGCATGATGGGTCAGGCATTCCGGTTTGGAGAACCATGCTCTGTCAGCGCGGCCTCCATGATCCCGTATACTTTTTCTTTCAGTTCTTTAACGCCGGCTAAAGTTAACCCTTCCACCGGAACCGTAGGCAGAAAGAGGGATCGGCTCCTGCCCGGCCGCAGGGAGAATAAATGGCGATGGTGCATCCGTTCATAAGTATCCAGGAAAAGAATGGGCTGGATGGGCGTCTGGGTCTCGATGGCGATGCGAAAGGCCCCATCGTAAAATTCCTTCAGGGGCTGATCCGTTTCGTTGAAAGTGCCTTCCGGAAAGATCATGATCGAGATCCCTTTCTTCAACACGGATTTCAGTTGGCGGATGCTGCGCTGCCGATGCTCGGAATTGCTGCGGTCCACCATGACCACGCACATTTTATAGATATATCCAAAGATGGGGATCCTGCTCATCTCCACTTTCCCCAGCGGTCTGAAGGGCTGTCGGATCGTTTCCACCAGCACCGCTGCATCCAGGTAGGAAATATGGTTGATGACAAAAATGTACTGGGAATTTGGATCGGGTTTGTGGCGATAGATGTTCCGGTGCCGGATGCCTACGAGGAGAAACCAGGCAGCCGACCAGACACGAAGGATATGGTAGATGAAATTGCCGCCTTTGAACTTCCCCCAGAATGAAGCCACCACCACAAAAGGAAATATGAGCAACATGATCAGCACAAACCAGATCATGGCATACAGGGTGTATAAAATACGGAATGACCAGACGATGGCGTTCAAAACGGATGTAGCGCTTGGGTTAGAATCGACGCGTGATGGAATACCTCCACGCATCGAATATCGAAAAAACGCCGCTGCGCTGGAAATTTATTTAGCCCGGGTGGGCGTTACTTCGGAAATAAAAGCACCACCGCGGCCCGCACGCCAAACCTGGACTTCGCCTGCTCCGGCGCAGCGAGGTTAAACCGGGGACCAATCACCAAAGAAATTTTCTGCTTGCCCAGTGATGTCAGCCCGGACACCGTTGGGTTGAACCACAAAACCGCATTGCCGGCTTCCCAATTTTGAGTCCACTCCAGGTTGGCGCCGGCGCCTGCTCCGCTCTTCCAGTTGTAATTGATAAAAGGCTGCACAAACATCTGATTGACATCAGGACGATCCTCATTCCCTGCCACGCTCCAAATCTGGTTGGCGAGGGCCCCGAAAGTCCAGCCTTTCAACTGTTTCAACGCCACCACCGTGGGGCCGATGCCAAACTTCTTACCGGTGAGAAAATCGTTGGTGCCGATGGGCAAGAGCAGTACCGGGCCTGCACCCCAGGTAAATCCATTCTTACTGTCCTTTGGAGAAATAAATGCGCTCACCACGGCATCGGCGAGGCCGCTTTGTTTTTCCGCCACACCTGTAATATTATATTGCGTCACGATGGGCTGGACCCAGCGGGCGATCAGGTTGAGTTTGGGCGTCAGGGTTAACGGGATTACGGGCTGAATATTCAATGTACTTCGGGAGCCCTTAAGGCTGCCGATGCCATGATCCGAATTTTCCTGGAAGGGTACGCTGATCAGCGAAGCCACCGGGTTAGCAAGCTTTTTTGCCAACGCTTCAGCATCTTCCTGCGCCTGCAGCGAATATGCCACGGAAAAAAAACACAAGAATAACTGGATTCGTTTCATACCGGGAATTTTCAGCCACAAAAATGGACAAATAATTCCACAGTTCCTGTGGCAATCCGATCAAATTTATGTTTGCACTATTCAGTGGTGCCGTTTTGGCCAGATCTTGCTAACGGTAAATGCCAGTCCCCATGAATTATAGTAGTTCCACTTATTGTCCCAAACTAAGGCGGCACCCACTTCCCAGTTTTTAGGGAGATGGAATCCATACTCCACGCCCAGCCTTGTCAGCGTAAGGTTCTTTTCCTTGGCTAATTCAACTCCTACACCACCCAGGAAACTGAGCCGCTTGAAGGGTTTGAAGATCGCTACAGGCACGACACTCCAGGGATAGCTTCGTTCAATGACTTCCTTATCCTTATCCTCCACGAAAAAAGTCTCGAGCAGGAGGTCATTCTGCAAACCGATTGCCCAGGAATCCGATAGCCAGTAATCGTAATTGAAACTCCAGGATCCGGCTGTGACCCATTCCACTTTACCGTCGATAACGCCTTCCGAGATATGGGTATGCCCCAGCCCCAGGGTAAGCCGGTGTGCGCCTTTCATCGCATGATGTTCAGGCGCAGGATGACGTGGAGCCTCCTCACTATGCTGGCCAAAAGCGATCGAGACAATGAAACAGGCGAAAAATGCCGATAGGTACCTCATGGATATAACGTTTAAACTACCGCAAACATCGGAAAGCGGAACTATTTTCGCTGAATAAGAGCCAACTAAAGAGTCTTCATTTAGAATTTGCAACAAATTGCCAGGTAGGGAGAAACCACGCGACCCGTTCAGGCCGTAGTCTCCCGTGGCTTGGCCTTCTTCATCGCTTGTAAACGGTGCTGCCCTCCTTGATGGTTTCCATAACCTGGATGTCTTTCAGTTTCATGGGATCGATCTTCAACGGGTTCTTATCCAGGATCACAAGGTCCGCCATCTTCCCCACCTTGAGTGTACCCCGGTTGGCCTGTTCTTCGTATTGCTCCGCAGCCCAGATGGTTTGGGATTTCAGCGCTTCATACGGCGTGATCCGCTGATCCGGGCCCAGGGTTCCGCCCGCACGGGTGGGCCTGTTTACGGCGGTCCACATCATGAACATCTGGTCCAGGGGGGCCACATAAAAGTCCGTATGGTTGGTGGGATGCAGGCCCAAATTGATGGCGTCCTGCATGGGGCTGAGGTAGGCAGCCTGTTTTTCACCCCGGTTCTTGCGGTGGGCATCCGAGAAATAGAAGGTATGCTCGGTATAGAAAGAAGGCCGCACTTTGTATTGCACGAAGAAGGGCAATTGGTCCTTGCGCACGAACTGGGTATGGATGGTGGTCACATTCCAGGGCGTTGTGGTGTCCGCGCCTCGCGCCGTTTTGTAGGATTTGATGAACATGTCGATCGTACCATCGCCATTCGTATGCACAATCAAGGGCACTTTCCAGGTGTAGGCCAGTTTCACCAGTTTGTCGAGGTCGGCCTGCGGCATAGTGGGCTCTCCTTTCCAACCTTTTTCCCCGGAAGGTCCGCCGGTCAGGTATGGTGTGGAGAAGTAAGCGGTCTTACCCTGCGGGGAACCATCGGCAGTAATCTTGATACCATTTATTTTCAGGCGATCGTTGAATTTACCCCAGGTATCCACCGGGTATTTTTTGACGATGGTATCCAGGTCTGTCATAAACGGATGCGCAACCACATCGATGATGTTGGCCCCTGCATCGGTGGCCCGCTTCATCAGGTCCAGGTCGCTTGCATGGGTGGCACCCTCATGAGCCAGTGTCATACCGGCAGCCGCATAGAGCATCTGGCCGGCCTTGGTCCATTCCACTTCCTGCGCGGCCGTGGGCTTGGGCTGGGCGGCAAATACGGGGAGGTAGGCTGTTTCCATAATCAGTCCATAGGGCTCTTTGGTACCGGGTTTGCGCACCACGATGCCCCCTGCAGGTGTTTCATATTTCTCGTCATATCCGAATTTCTTTAAGGCAACGGAATTCAACACCGCACCATGCATGGAAACGTGTCCCACAATCACCGGGTTATCCGGGAACGCAGCATCCAGGTGATCGCGGTTCAGCAGGTTGCCCTTCGGCATCATGTTATCATCGTAGCCATAGGCCTGTATGGTCTCACCTTTCGGCACTTTTTTCTCTTCGGCAAATTTCTTCAGTGCCGCTACGATGGCATCAGGACTGCTACCCGGACCATTCGGTGGCGGGTAGAGGTTGCACTGGTTGGCCACGGTCAGGGAACTGATATAATGACCGTGTGCGTCGATAAAAGCCGGAAGCAGTGTTTTACCCTGCAGGTCCACCATCTGGTGCCCGGCACCAGCGGCCGCCATCGCTTCCGATTTTGATCCTACAAAAATAATCTTCCCATCTTTCACCACGATGCTCTCCGCATAGGTGACGCTGTCGCCTTCCATGGTGATGATGTCACCGCCGTAATACATGACCGCTGCCTCTGCGGCCGCCGCGTTGTCCACAGAAGTACCGGATCCCGCATGATGATCCCCGGAACCATTGCAAGCATGTAAGAAAAGCGCAGAAATCAGGGCGATGGGTAGTATGCGCATAGATGTTACTTTAATGGCCTAATGTAAGCAATCAGGTCGAACCCACTTAATTCTGTCTAACGCCTGCTGCCCCTCGCCCGGAAGCCGTCCCCCCGTCTTTGCCAAAGGGATAGCTTTACGGCTACTTTGCCTGCCCACTTTCCCTGCAACTCACTACCTACAACCCACTGCCTTTTTCCTATCTTTGCCGGTCCATGCAAAAGACCGTTGCACTGCATACCCTGGGCTGTAAGCTGAATTTCTCCGAGACCTCGGCGCTGTCCCGTATGCTCGAACAGGAAGGGTTTGAAAAGAGGGGGTTTGAGGAACAGGCCGATGTCTATGTCATCAATACCTGCTCCGTAACGGGTAATGCGGATAAGGAGTGCAGACAACTGGTCAGGCGGATCCAGCGCCGGGCGCCGGAAGCCACCGTGGTGATCACCGGTTGCTACGCACAGCTCAAGCCCGGGGAAATTGCCGAAATCCCGGGCGTGGACCTTGTCCTGGGGGCTGCAGAAAAATTCAACATCGCACATCACCTCAAAGCATACACGAAGGGAGATTCTGCGAAAATCTGCAGCTGCGATATCGAGACCGTCAGCGGATTCAATGCGTCCTATTCGGTGGCCGACAGGACCCGTACTTTTTTGAAAGTACAGGACGGCTGTGATTATAACTGTTCCTTCTGCACCATTCCAATGGCCAGGGGTAAGAGTCGCAGCGATTCCATTGCCAACGTGGTCCGGGAAGCCAAAATGCTGGCGGCCCGCGGGGTGAAGGAGATCGTCCTAACCGGGGTCAACCTGGGCGATTTTGGAAAAGGACCGGACGGGAACGAAGGCTACCCGGAAAATTTCTTCCAGCTCTGCCAGGCGCTCGACCAGGTGGAGGGTATCGAACGGTTTCGCATTTCTTCCATCGAACCCAACCTGCTCTCTCCGGAGATCATCCGTTTTGTTTCGGAGAGCCATCGCTTCATGCCGCATGTTCATATCCCCTTGCAGAGTGGAAGCAATCTGATTTTGGGGCGAATGCGGAGACGCTATAAAAGGGAACTCTATGCAGAAAGGGTAGCCGAGATCAAATCCAAGATGCCCCATTGCGCGATAGGCGTTGACGTGATCGTGGGTTTCCCTTCAGAAGGTGATGCGGACTTCAGGGAGACCTATGATTTCCTTCACGCACTGGACGTTTCCTACCTGCATGTCTTCACGTATTCAGAGCGGGACGATACCAGGGCCCTTGAGATTAAACCTGTGGTCCCCATACCCGTCAGACAGGAAAGAAACAAGGCACTGCGCAACCTGTCGTTCATGAAACTGCGGCATTTTGAAGAGCAGCATCGCGGACAGACACGTCCGGTGCTTTTTGAACACCAGGACCGCGAAGGGATGATGGAAGGTTACACGGATAACTATATTCGGGTCACCACACCTTATCGGGCGGAATGGGTGAACCAGGCGGTGCCCTGGAAACTCTGATTCCCGGCACGTGACCCGCCTTAGGTCACCCTCCGCTAATTCGATGCACGTGACCCGCCTTGGGTCACCCTCCCGGGAGGGTTTCTTTAACGTTTTCCCACGCAACCGCCCGAACGAAAAAATCGTTTATCTTTAATAAACGTACATCATGAAAAAATACCAGGTCAGCATACAGTTCGAAATGGACGAGGAGTTTATGCGGGCCATCCCTGAACACCGCGCTTACATCAATCGGCTGATTGATGATGGCATCATCGACCATTACGTGGTGACCATGGAATCTCAGAAAGCCTGGATCACGTTCACCGCGGAGTCCAAGGATGAAGTGTACGGATACCTGAGTAAGTCGCCCATTCACCGCTACTGGAACTACGAAATCGAAGAACTGTTCGTAGTGGACGGATACCAGTACAGGCTACCCGCACTGCAATTCAATTAATTTCTACTGATGACACCCGTTTTATTTCGGGATGATGGCTGTGGCTTCTATTTCCACCAGGAAATCTTCATGAAACAATTTTGACACCACCATGGCAGTACTGGTTGGAGGCTTGTCCATGTTGAGGTATTTCTTTCGGACCTCGCGGATTGTTGCGATATACTGATTGTCTGTAATCAAAATGCCGGTGCGCACCAGGTGGTCCTTTGAGCCTCCATAATGCCTGACAATCTCTACCAGTTTCGCATAAACGAAATTTGCCTGCGCCTCAAAATCACCCTTCCCAACGATCTCTCCTTTTGCATTCATGGGCACCTGTCCGGAAATAATCAGCATCCACGCATTCCCCATGTCAACCTTGGCCACATGGGAATAACCGCGCGCTGGCGAAAGAAAATCAGGACTTTCCAGACTGAATACCGTTGGCTTTTTTTGACCGTACATACACATGGATTGAACCAGCAAAGCGAAGAGAAAAAGTATTCTATGCATAGTATTTCCCATAATGGAATCAATCAGTATTAGCTGACAAGGTTGCCCGCGATCCCGACTTAGCTACTGCGGAATTTCGCAAGGCGGGATTTCACTCCGTTCAATTCGGAATCCGGAGTTCGGAATCCTCAATCCACATCACTCCGCCTCGGATGCCATGCTCTTGAACAGGGGTTCGTCCATGAAGGGTTGTCGCTTCAGGCGCTGCCCGGTGGCTTTAAAAATGGCGTTGGCCACGGCGCCTCCGGTGGGTGGCAGTGCGGGCTCGCCGAGGCCGGTGGGATCCTTTCCATTGTCTACGAAGGAAGCATCCACCTCCGGTATTTCACGCATGCGGATGAGCCGGTAGTTATGGAAATTCTGCTGCTCCGCCTGGCCTTCTTTGAAACTCAGCTTTCCGAACATGGCATGACCATAGCCGTCCACGATGGCGCCGCGCACCTGGTGCAGGGCTCCGCTCATATTGATCACCTGTCCGCAGTCTGAAACTGCATGAATTTTTTGGATCGATGGCTTGCCGTCTTTCATCACCACATCACAGACCTGTGCCACATAAGACGCATGAGAGAAATAGACGCTGAAGCCCTGTGAGATTCCTTTGGAGGCTTTTCCCCAGTTGGCCTTTTCAGCTACCTGTCGGATGACCGTATCAAAGCGTTCTATGTTGTAAGTGATTTTGCCCACCGGAGATTTTCTGGCTTTGTCCAGCAGTTCAAGCCGGAAGGCCACAGGGTCCTTCCCTGCCGCCATGGCCACTTCATCCAGGAAGGTTTGTTCTGCAAATGCGAGGAAATTGGTGATGGGCGCACGCCAGGCACCGGTGGTAATGGGCGAAACGTGTTCCACGGTTTCAACTCGCAGGTTGGGTACGGCCCCGGCAGGAAAATTGTCCTGCCGCGTGCTATTGCCCGCGTTGATGCCCACTCCGCGCAGCTTGTATCCAACCAGGTTCCCGGAGGCATCCAGGGCGGCTTCAAAGCGATAGCGCACGGCCGGCCGGTAGCTTCCGCCGGTGATCTCGTCTTCTCTGGTCCAGATGACTTTGACCGGTTGTTTGATGAGCGAACTCAGCTCCGCGGCTTCCAGTACATAATCGAATTTCAGCCTGCGTCCAAATCCGCCTCCCAGTCGGGTGATGTCAACTGTAATCTTACTTTCGGGTATCCCTAACAGTTTGGATACTGCTTCCCTTGCGCGCTGCGGCGTTTGGGTGGGGCCCACCAGTTCCACGCCATCCGGACGGACATGGGCGAAGAAGTTCATCGGCTCCAGGGGGTTGTGCGGCAGGAAGGGACATTGGTATTCGCTCTGAATCACCTTCGCGGCGGATTCGAATGCAGCATCCACATCCCCGTCTTTGCGGTGCACCGTAGGCTTGTCGCTTTTCATCAACTGCGCGAACAGGGCTTCATGATCGGCCGTGCTCTCCACATTGCCGTCTTTTTCGTACGACACTTTCAGGGCCTTCTTGGCTTTGAGGATCTCCCAGGTGCTTTTTCCCACGATGGCCACATTCTGCTGGAACTGCAACACGTCCGTCACGCCGGGCATCGCTTTGGCCGCGGCACCATCGATGCTTTTGATCTTCATGCCAAAGGGCGGGCGCTGCACCACGGCATAGACCATGCCTTCCCGGTAGTAATCGAGCCCAAAAATGGGATTACCGCGGATGATGTCCGCATTTTTCACATTGCGGATGGGCTTGCCGATGAGGGTAAAATCTTTCCGGTCTTTCAGGGGCACATCCTTGGGCAGCTCTATTTTGGCGGCGTCCAATGCGAGTTCCCCGTAAGACAATTTTTTTCCGCTGGGTTTGTGGACGATGAAGCCCGATTGAGCAGTGCAGCTGGCCTCATCCACGCCCCATTTCTGCGCGGCGGCCTGCAAGAGCAGGTACCTGGCGGATGCGCCGGCTTTGCGGAGCCTCATCCAGGAATGCGGGATGGCCCCGCTCCCACCCGTCAGCTGACGCTCGTACTTGTTGGTATCCAGCGGCGCCTGGGAAACCACCACCTTCTGCCAGTCCGCTTCCAGCTCCTCCGCCACGATCTGTGCAAAAGAAGTCATGATATTCTGACCCAGTTCAGGATTGGGCGAAAAGATATGGATGGTGCCATCGGCAGCAATCGACAAATAACTATTGAACACCGGTGCCACCACCGGATCCGCGGCGTTCAGCAGGACCGGCATCTCCGCCCTTGCGCTATACCATTTGAATCCCAGCATCAGGCCACCGCCGGTGAGGGAAATCTTCCGCAGGAAATCTCTTCGGGTATTCGTGTACGTAGGCATGGCTGATTATTTTTTGCTGGCCGCCAGAAGGACGGCTTCGCGAATGCGATGATAAGCGCCGCAGCGGCAAAGGTTTCCGTTCATGGCGGTTTCCACCTGTTCCTTGCTGGGGTTTGGCGTTTTCTTGAGGAAGGCAACAGCCGTCATGATCTGGCCGGCCTGGCAATAGCCGCATTGGGGCACATCGGCCTCATCCCAGGCTTGCTGGACAGGATGGCTGGCATTGGCGGAAAGCCCTTCGATGGTTACAATCTCCGCATCCCGGACGGAAGAAACGGGCATGGTGCAGGAGCGGACGGCCACCCCGTTATAATGCACGGTGCATGCGCCGCACTGTCCGATACCGCAGCCAAATTTGGTCCCCAGGAGGCGCAAGTGATCGCGGAGCACCCACAACAACGGTGTATCGGCGGCCACTTCAACGGGGGTTTTCTTGCCGTTGACGTTTAACTGGTAAACTGGCATATGAAACAATTATGACTAAAGTTTATGAATTTTCCGGACATAATCAGTAACGAATCCGGGGAAGGCGACTCGCCCCTGGAGGGTTGTGCAAACCCAATCTGAGAAGGGTGATCCAACAGATAACGCCAGTCCCCCGAGGATTGCTAAAGTTTTCAAGCCGGTAGTGTATTCAATGCCCAAGCGACAACCGCAGGCTGAGGGAAGGCAGGGGCTGCAACTGACCGGACTTTCCGTTAAATGTCAATGGCTGTGCAGTGGACATGAGTCGGGCTTTTTTCTTGGCATTACTGGCACTAACCAAAACAGGTATGCTGCCCAACATAGTCAACAAGCCAACTGCAAACGTAATTCCAGGACCATCTGCGGTATCATCATCCTGCGTGATCAATATATCTGAAGTGGTCTGTGCCGCTAACCAGACAAAGCCTCCAGTAGTTACGACAGCACCTACACCAAACATCGACCAGCCGGTTATTTTCAAATTCCTGCTCTTCCGCATCAGCCTGTCGTATTCCACCTGGTCAAATTCGGTCTTTGGTGCGGGATTTACCTGCGCTTCCGAGGAAAAAAACATTAACCAAAACAGAAAGAACATCGTCATCTTTTTCATAGTCTTAGCATTTAAGGTGAAGGTTCATAGAAAGTTAATCCAGTTATGGGAAAATTCCCAGACAAAAACTTGGTAGACCTAGGCAACGGGATCTGTCGCCTCTCTTGCAGCATCTGCAAAATTGACCCGCCCGCAGCAGGCCGCCTCCATGCGAATAGTTGTATATTTCCCGTCAAATTGATTGCCATGACTGCCAGACTCGCCGCCATCACCCTAATCCTTCTTTGCTGGACCTCCTGCAAGACCGGGGATGCGTCGATTGACCCCCGCGATGCCCTGATTCCCATGCCCGCTTCCGTGAACAAAGGCAGCGGCGAAGGTTTTAAACCAGATCCAACCACCCGCATCATCACGGTTGGACAAAACCCTGAATTGGACCGGCTGGCAAATGTGCTGGGCAGCTACCTCAGGACGGCCACCGGCCATCCATTGCCGGTGAGTCGTGGCAACGGCAACGAAGGTAACGGTCATATCTACCTGCGTCTGGATGCCAACAGCACCGATCTGGGCGCCGAGGGGTATACCCTGAAAGTGGACAAGCAGATGGTGGCCATCGCCGCCAACCAGCCCGCGGGCATTTTCAATGCCATCCAGACCATCAAACAATTGCTTCCGGCGGAAATGGGTTTTGGCAAAAAACTGGAAACCGCGCTGGTGATCCCGGCCGTTGGCATCAGCGATCAGCCTGTATATGCTTACCGCGGCGCGATGCTGGATGTTTCCCGGCATTTTTTCTCCGTGGAGGACGTGAAGCGGTATATCGACCTGATCTGCGCTTATAAGATGAATGTGTTGCACCTGCATCTTTCAGACGACCAGGGATGGCGGATCGAAATCAAGTCCTGGCCCAAACTCACCGAGACCGGGGGCAGCACCCAGGTGGGCGGCGGAAAGGGAGGATTCTACACGCAGGAACAATACAAGGAAATCGTCAACTACGCCGCGCAGCGCTACATGATGGTGATCCCGGAAATTGACATGCCGGGGCATACCAACGCAGCGCTGGCATCCTACCCGGAACTGAATTGCAACGATACTGCCACCCAACTATACAGCGGCACCGAAGTGGGCTTCAGCACCCTTTGCACGGATAAGGAAGTCACGTACAAATTCATCGACGATGTGATCCGCGAACTGGCTGCCATCACCCCTGGCCCTTATATCCACATTGGCGGGGATGAGTCTCATGCTACGCCGGCCGACAAATACGTTGCCTTCATGAATCGCGTTCAACCCGTGGTTTCCAAGTACGGGAAAAAAGTCATCGGATGGGACGAAATCGCCACCGCCACCCTGCAGCCCAATACGGTGGTGCAGTTCTGGGCAGATACGGCAAATACCCTGGCCGCCATCAAACAAGGCGCACAGGTGATCATGAGCCCGGCAAAAAAAGCATACCTGGATATGCAGTACGACTCCACCACTAAACTTGGCCTGCACTGGGCCGCTTATGTTGAAGTGGATGACGCCTATAACTGGGACCCGGCCAATTACCTGGAAGGCGTGCGCAAAGACAATATCCTGGGCATCGAAGCGCCCATCTGGATGGAGACGATTGTGACGATGGATGACCTGGAATACATGGCTTTCCCGCGACTCCCGGGCCTGGCCGAAATAGGCTGGACGCCAAGCGCCGGCCGGAATTGGGAAAACTACCGCCTTCGCATAGCCGAACATGGTCCAAGAATGCGTGCCCTGGGGATCGATTTCTACCCGAGCGCTAGGGTTACCTGGAAATAGTCTTTCCCGGACCGTGACCCAAGGCGGGTCACGGTGTGCCAATCCGGGGAGGGTGACCCAAGGCGGGTCACGGTGTGCCAATCCGGGGAGGGTGACCCAAGGCGGGTCACGGTGTGCCAATCTGGGGAAGCTGGAAATTCCAGCTTCCATTATCCGGATGCGCAAATCGTTTAAAGGGTTACACGGAATATTCCCGAAAGATTTCTACCCAGATCTTCACTGGACCCACCCGCCACATAGAAATGATTGCCCACTGATATGACGCCGGCATCGGAGAAACTGAAAGGCATGTCGAGCACCGGAGAGAAACGATTTGTTTGCAGATCAAAAATGATCATCCCTCGGGATTCAACATAATTGCAGTAAAAGCCGCCAAAGAGCGCAATTTTCTGATTGGAAGAACCGGACATGTAGGAAAATGACTCAGAGCCCGTGTATTCCAACGAAGACCACTGCCAGCTAAGCCCATTGAAGACTTCAACGAATCCCCTGCATCCAGGGAAAAAGTACACATTGGATCCGTTGACCACTGCCGCTTCCGCATTTGCATTGGCTGACTTCAGGTACATTACCGTCCATTTACCGGTTGCCCCGTCATAGATTTCCACCGCACTTGAAAGCTGTCCTGTACGGTCTCTTCCACCCGAAAAAATCACCTGGCCATCCACAATCGAGGACTTCATATTCATGCCTCCAATCTGCAACTCGTGCGTCGACCAGCTGCGGTTGCGTGTATCATAAATATCAACCCGGGACATACCTTTCCACGACTTATCAGCAGTGCCGCCGGCAAAGATGACCAGATCGCCCAGCACAGCCGCAGCAATCCGGCCCCGGGAGATGCTTAACTTATCCGTACGCATCTCCCCGGTTCGGAGGTCCAAAATATCCACGACGTCTGTTGGACGCTCAAAATCATTTGAGGTAAACCCTCCGGCAAAAAATATCAGTCCATTGCAATGAGCTGCAGCGATACTATGCCTTGCCTGCGTCAAATATTTAGTAGTCAACGCACCAGACGCAGTATCCATGATATCTACCAGGGCCGTCGGCCCCCACCCTCCCGCAAAGTAAAGTTTACCCTCTGCCTCCAGCGATGCCATGCCGGCTCGTTCGCTGGTCAGGGAACCAATCCTGACGGAAGTTATCCCAGGGACATTCTTGAATGGGTTCCCTCCAACCGTATCCGGTGGTTGAACAGGCGTGATGACCACCACGGGCGTATCCCTGTTGGGATTGACCCGCACATCCGGTGCCGTACCCCAGTCTTTTTCCTTACTACAGGCAGTCAGCAGGATGACCAGGAGCCCGAACATCCCTGCCAGGTTCAGTCGCGCGGATTTGTTAAGATGAAGCAGTCCCATCATTCATTCATTTTTCCTTGAGAAACCGATCTGCAATCCAAAGCCCCGTGAGTGCCCCCTGCTTCTCTCCTTCCAGGCAGGCTTTACGGAAATGGAAGCCGATGTAAATGCGCGACAAGGCGTTCTCCCTGGCCGCATCCGAGAGTTTGCTGAAACCGCGCGTCACCCCGGGGAGGCTGGTACTGGTGGCCTGGAATACGATTTGATCAGAACCAAAAATCCGTGCGATCACTGCTGCGCCTGCACCCCCAGCCTGCGCATGTGCAGAGGGATATTCCGCTACAGGAGGCGTGGGCCAATACCTGAAATCAGGTGGACCGGCTGGGTTCCAACCCAGCACTTCCCAATCCGGATCGGCACCTGTATTTGGATTTCCATCTGTATCCGCCAACCGGATGGCCGTCACCGGGCGCCAGTAGAAATAATGGTATTTCGCCTCCAGGCAGCCGATGTATGCATCCGCTTCCGCCATCTGCAACAGCGCAAGCAAACGGGCAGCCTGCCATGCTTTGAGATTCCTTGCCCGCAGGGCGGCGACGGCAATGCGATTCCAGCCCTGTGGTGAACTTTCCGCCCAGAACTTTGCAATCTCTGTCTGCTCTGCTGTTCTGTCCGCGCTGTTGAACCTACCCAGCCTCTTCACCTCGTTGAAATCTGCCGTATAAGCCGCGCTGCCAATGGGGTCCGGAGCACCAGGCCTGAACTGAGCGCCCGACTGCATGCCAAAAGGTGTGACATTTCCCCATCCGGGTGCATCATACAAACCACTGAAAGGCGGTGTGTTGAAAGGAGGACCGTTGAACGGAAAAGTAAACCGGTATTCGCCTGGTTGAGTACCTTGCGTGACGGGAAACATCACATTCATCACGCCATCCGATGCGCGCTTGACGAGAATGGCGGCTGCCGCCTCCTTGCCCAGGGCGATGCCCTCGTCCCTGGCCTGACCGGCAGGAATCGAAGCGAGTGAGGTGTTGAGCAGGTTGCTGATATAATCCTTGACCGGGGGGGGTGTGACAAAGGCGGGTGCATTGAGTTTGTCATAAAACGCGGTGATCACCTCGTAAGCCGCCTGGGCTACGGCCGCGTCCGCGCTGGCATTTTTCTTCCGGACGTCCTTCAACGCATAAGTGTCGTACTTAGGAACGATGCTGTTCAACGCATCATGCATGGCAATATTCACCATGGCATAATACCTGCTTTCCACAAACGGCGGAATGGGAGGATCCGGCACGGTCTGCAGGGTCTGGTTTACCACGTCAATGGCGGCCTGGTTCCATCGGATCACCATCTCACTGGATACCGTACCCGAAGGATCGCCGGCTTTGGGATCGCCACCTGCGGGCGCATCGGTTTTTTTACAGGACAGGTTGGCCAGCATCATCCAGGCTGACATGAAAAGCAAAAGCAGAAAACGAATGGAGCCTTTAGAATGGGTGTCTAAAAATGATGTGTAATGCATGATAGTGCGATTGACGGTTATACTGATATTTACGTAACCGAACCAAATTATCGTGGAACGAACGGCATGCAAACACTCCATCGACCGCGGGAGAAATGCGGGTTTATATAACAGGAATGGCTGCCGGAAAGATTTGAGAACCGATTTCCCGATGTTCATCGGCAAAACAGGTTGTTTGTCTTAAATGCGTCCGGAGGCGAGCAGGGTAAGGTTCAAAATCGTACTTTCAGCCCGATGCAGCATGGCTGGGATATGGCCCATCCCGGGGGGTTCCTGGTAGCGTCCCGATACCGCCTCTGGCGGCACCTGCTGTATTGGGTAATCCACATCCTCCTCTTTTCGTTCCTCTTCAAAGGTGGATTCGAGGGAAGTACAGGAGCTCTCCTGCTTTCCTCCACGGTTTGGGTCCCGGCCATTATCCTCTACACCTACCCGGTCATGTATTATTTTATTCCGCGCTACCTGCTCCGGGGTCGATACACCGCATTCATTCTGATTGTCACGGCCTGGCTGATCGGCGGATGGTTTTACAACTATTTTTTTCGTCAATATTTCCTGTTTCCCTTTTTTGAAATAATGGGCGTCCAGACCAAACAGCGGAATGCCTGGGCACCCGCCAGTTACCTGACGCTGAACACCATGCTGGGCGTGGGTTGTACCATCATTTTGTTCAAGTACTGGATGATTAAGCAAAGACAGTGGATGGAAGCCGAACAGGCCAAGTCAACCGCGGAGCTCCAGTTACTGAAAGCACAGGTACACCCCCATTTCCTGTTCAACACCCTCAACAATATCTATGCATTTTCATTGGAACAATCGCCCAAGACACCGGACTTGATCCTGAAACTCTCCTCCCTGCTCAGCTATATGCTCTATGAATGCAAGGAAACACAGGTATCCCTGGAAAAGGAATTGCGGATCATGGGTGATTATATCAGCCTGGAGAAAGAGCGATATGGAGACCGGATCGACATATCGCTGGAAATGGACGAAGACCTTGGTGAATACAAGATCGCACCGCTACTCATACTGCCCTTGCTGGAAAATGCCTTCAAACACGGCACTTCCAACCAGGTGGAAAAGCCCTGGTTAAACGTCACTGTCCGCGTGCAAAACGGACAGCTCCGGGCAAAAATCGTGAATGGATGCAACGGAGATGTGATCTATAGCGAAAACGGCATCGGGATACGGAATCTGAAACAACGTCTGGCACTGCTCTATCCCAACAGCCACCAGATCAGGTTCAACCGGGAAGAAAATTTTTATGCAGTGTCCCTCGTCATCAACCTGAACGAATTCAATCAAGATACAGAAGCTGTTAAGCAGTCTCCAGTCAACCTCAAAAAGTCAGATGACCATCAGATGTCTTTTGGTGGACGATGAGCCGCCCGCACTGAAGGTGCTGGCCAGCCATATCGCGCATATCCCTACCCTGGAAGTGGTGGGGCAGTGCAGAAATGCCATTGATGCGCTCGAAGTCCTCCACCGGCAACCGGTTGACCTCGTATTCCTGGACGTCAAAATGCCCAAAATTCTCGGAACCGATTTTGTCCGGAACCTGGCGCATCCGCCCATGATCATTTTCGTGACCGCTTACCGGGATTTTGCGGCGGAAAGCTATGAATTGGATGCCGTGGACTACCTTGTCAAACCGGTTTCGTTCGATCGTTTTTTCAAGTCAATCAGCAAGGTCCAGCGCATCCTTGGCCATGAAAACCAG